>WNGK01009877.1_pt1 | contig 11049 bp, 10 predicted proteins | sample 5400601 | NCBI WGS metagenome assembly WNGK01 (sample SAMN13153376, study PRJNA577476) | soil metagenome | isolation source: 60 cm soil or saprolite under Garry oak tree replicate 1 | place: USA:California | collected 2016-06-15
GGAAACCTGGTCAAATGAGACTTGACTCTGGTGGGCAGCATCTCCTGGAATAAAAAGAGCCATCTGGAACAAATGAACCTTGCTCAAGCCTGTAAAAAGCTCTAAGACACGAACTGCGTTGCTCTCCTCTTGCAACGGGAAGAGCAGATATGCTATCCTCTTTCTTAGCAAACAGCTCTTTTTTCTCCTCCAACCGAATAGTGAAGGAGTCAGAACACAAGCAGTTGACGTTTTCTCAAATCGCCCACAACGCCATGCTTGTGGTGGGGGGGAGTTGTCTGCTCTCTGGATCATCCTCCCCCATGCACGGGCTCCGCCGCACCCCATCATCAGCTTGTCTCACGACAGCGTGGGTCCCTGGAAGAACCCGTGCGCGTCATCCTCTTCCATCGACAACAGTCGCACCGCAACAAAAGAAAGGGAAATACTGCTCATGACACAAGAACTGCCAGACCTTTTCATGCAAGTCGAGGTCGTGGGCTGTCCCACCGTCTGCCTGCATTGCTGGGCGATGGGTCGCCCCTATCAAGCTATGCCCCTCGAAGAGATCTCCTGGGTCTTACACGAAGTGCGCCGGTTCTGCACGACGCACCAGCTCACCTTCACGCAGGCGGCCCAGGTCCTCTTGCTCTTCCAGCACCTCTGGGATGTGGCCTTTGATCCACTGCCGACCACCGGGGTTCCGCTGGCGACACGTCCCGATTGGCGTGAGATCCTCTCTCCCTTGAGTTCGTATGAAGTGCCGATGCTCCACTTCGCCTTCCATGGCAAAGGCGCGATCCACGACCGCATGGTCCAGCGTCAAGGTGCGTACCAGGAGAGCCTGCGTGCTGTCGCACTGGCGCGGGAAGCGCAAGTCCATACGGGCTGCAACCTGTTTCTCACCGCAGAGAATGTGTCCCACTTCGATCAGCTCGTTTCGGATCTGTTGCAGGCAGGCATGGAGAGCATCGCACCGGAGATCTATCGCTTTACACCCAATGCGCGCGGTCGCCTGACCGAACCGTTACGACCAACGTGGCAGGATGTCCAACCGATCCTCGCCCAACTCGATGCGCTCCCGGTTGATGACTTCATGCGTCGGTACTGGCGGGAAGAGCTGCACCCCGAATCCTGGTTTGTCCAGCAGGCCCTGGCAGGAACCTGGCCCGCTCAGGCGAGACAACAGTTGATCTGGCTGGTCTGCCGTCCCAACCTAGATGTCTATCGCGGTGATGCCGGCCAATATAGCAAGTACTATGGCAATTTGCGGCGCGATGGCACAGACGAAGTGCTCAACCGGGCCGTGGCAGATGGCGCCTGTTCCCACGAGGAACTCTGGTTTACACGGGAGCAGTTGTTGCCGATCCAGGAGGTGGCAGCGAGCTTCGGAGACACCCAGAGCCAACGTATCCATGAGGCCTCCTCCATGCGCCATTGGTGGTTGGACTGCGCTCGCCGGGCTGGTCCGATGAAGAAGTAGCCGGCTTGGTCCCTCTGCGGTTCCTCTTGCCCGCATCCTGGCCGTATGCGGCGCGAAGAGCGAACCGCTGTCCCATCTACCGTGAAAGCAGCCATTATGAGGTTGACGCTCCCGAATGCCTATCTCGCACATGAGGCAGAGCGAGGACCAAGCTCTTTTTATTCCAGGAGATGATTAACCTATTTGGAGGCGATGCAGATGGATGGAGTTGGAAGCCGCGTCCATCAGCGGCTCCTCTTGCCCAACCACCGTGGGACGCTGTGCTTGTAGCGCAGATACGCCTTGCCAAATCGCGTCTCCAGTTTGCGCTCCTCCCACGGCACCACCAGAATAGCCACATTCCCCCAGCCGACCACAAAGCCGACCAAGACCGCGACGCTCCCGTAAAAGATGACCCAGCCCAGCCAGATGACCATGCCGCAGAGGTACATGGGATTGCGCGTGAACTTGTAGGGCCATGCACCACCAGATGCTCTGGGGTGTGCTCCATCTCAAAGGAGCCACCGGAGGCGACAAAGTGCAGACGAAGACACCAAACGAGGCCTGCCCAGCCTCCCCCGATGAGGATGAGCCCGAGCAGATTGAGCCACCCTGGACGCCCATGAGTCCATCCGTGACGGGCTGCCAGCCGAGAGAGTTCCTGCGGCACGGCGACATGTGCGAGCAGAAACACCACCGGCGTCAGGATGAGAGCCATCCAATGGGGAAGAAGGACTCTTTTCAATGGCTTCCCCCTGGCCAGGTTGGGTCTGTTCAGAGCTTGCCTCTCCTTCTCCACTAGCTTCTCCCTGTGCCATCGTTTTCACGGAACAAGGGCATTTGGAGGAACACCAGACGCTTCTTTTTGCGTCGCGGGCCATAGGGATCGGCGCGCAGAATCAGATACCACTCCACAGCCCCTTCCGGCCATAAAGGCAGTTGTGGGCTCCGATAGGGATGGTCATACAACCGCGCATTTCCCGCGCGTCGGAGATGTTTCTCGTCTGGCTGCCACTCGACCGAATAGCGCGAGAGCGGCTGTTCCTGGTACTCCAGCGTTAAGACATCCTGGAACAGATTGACCAGCGCCTGTTCGCCAGCCAAGTTCCGCTCGCCATAGAGCAGATAGTCACGAAAGCGCACGTAACCGGCCTTCGTGATCGTGCGTGTTTCCCCAACTGCTGAGAAAGCGCGGTAGATCAGCTCCGGCTCTGGTTGCATGCCCTTGACCCAGCCGAGTACCGCGGCGGGTGAGTGACAGCCATCCTCGCGTTGCTCGTGGGCAAAGTGGTGCTGGTAGTTGAAATCGAGCAGCCACTTCTCGTGGGCAGCCAAGAGGTCTTCCCAGGTCTGCGCACGCTCGAAATGCCAATCGGCGAGCCTTCTCTGTGCGTTAAAATTTGATTCGATGTACGACTGCCAGGCTTGCCGCTTCGCAATTTCCACTTTCTGGATGCCCAGGGCCTTGTAGATCCGCATGGCATCGTGTGAGCGGAACACGCCGCCGGAATCTGAGACCAGCACCTCGGGAACACCATGCTTGCGGATCGCCGCATAGAGCACTGCCAGGTAGGCTTCAGTGTCCTGACTGCGTGAGATGGCTGAAGCAAGAATAGCTCTGCTAAAATTCTCCAAGATCGATATACAGTAAATCATACCTCCACCCAGATTGTGCATGTCCAGGTACCGAATGTCCGTGGTCCAGTACTGATGGCGCCGCTCAGCCTTAAACGGCATCTCTTTTTTCGGGCGACCACGCGAAACCGGCATTTGCAGGTGATACAGTTTTCTGTTGAGGGACAGAATGCGGCCACAGGTCGCAGGAGAAAGGTGGATGCCCTGCTGTAACAACGCCGTATGGATGCGGTAGGCTCCCAGCTCTGGATTTTCCTGGAGCCGCTTCACCGCATTCATCGCTTTCAGATCCGTCTTGAGGGCGCGCTTATGCCGGGCATGCGATTTATCCTCCATGCCCGCGAACTGCTCGGCTGCCCAGCGATTGAGGGTCGTGTGAACGGTTTGCCGTGAGGTTCCCAGGTACTCGGCAATTGAGAGGGGCATCCACCCTTCCGCGTGCAGGCGGATGATCACGCGGCGCCGCTCTGCCGGGTCTGCGATCTCGTCAAAGCGGGGGAACCGGCGAGTCGTGCGCGAGGGCGAAGGTCCGCTTGCCAGTACTAACTGAATGGTGTGATGCGAAGGCTTGCGATTGAACTGGACATAGCAGATCCGGGCGATCTCGTGCAATGATAACCCTGGATATTCTGCGTGCGCATCAACGATGGCCTGGCGCATCGGGGGCGGTAGCGTGCGCTTATCCCGCTTGGGGATCTCCGGGGGAGGAGCTGGGGGCAGCAATGAGGCCATGCCCGCCTGGTCAAACAGATTGGCCTTGGCGTAGAGCAAACTCTTAGAGACGCCCGTTTCCCCCGAACGCTCTTTGGGGCTGACCCCGAAAAGGACAATCGGGCGCAAAATTTCGTATTGGATCTGGGTTGGGTCTTTGAGTAACGGACGGATTTGTGACCACTGGTGCGTCGGCTCTCGACGCACGTATCGCTGTTTGGGCATGGACACCCCTTTCTCTCTTACGAGGCGTCTACAAACATATTGGCTCCCCCTGGTCTTATCTTAGAGCTTTTTACGAGTTTGAGCAAGTCTCGTTTGTTCCAGATGGCTCTTTTTATTCCAGGAGATGCTGCCCACCAGAGTCAAGTCTCATTTGACCAGGTTTCTACAGTATTTTTCCTGCCACTTTGCGGCTGGTGACAGCTTACGTAGCTCTACCCCTTATAGGCCAGTTGGGTCAGTTCCAGGTGCGCAAAGCGCGAACCGGCCGCTTCACGTAGCCATACAAGTTGCTCTTCCAGGAGCGCGTTCGGACCATCTCTGTCCTGTGGAGAGATCCTGAACATGAGAGAAATGCCGTTGGCCTCTCGTGCCGCCAGGGAGAGCATCCGTTTCCCCGCACACCCCATCAGAATGGGCGGATGTGGCTTCTGGATTGGCCGAGGGAGCCCTTTCATCCCGCTGATCGTATAGTACTTCCCCGAGAAAGTGACGCTCTCCTGCGTAAACAGGCCCTTGAGAATGGCAAGGCTCTCCTGCAAGCGGCTCACGCGTGTGCCCGCATCCTCGAAGGGCATGCCCAGCTGTTGGTAATCCCATGGCCCGATCCCTGATCCCAAGCCCAGTTCAAAGCGTCCATCAGACAGTACATCCAGCGTCGCCACTTCCTTCGCCAGTAGCGCCGGGTGCCGGTAATCATTACAGAAGACACGACAGCCAATGCGGAGCGACGTGGTTGCCTCAGCCGCCACGGCCAGGGCCGTCAGAGGTGCAAAGCCGATGATCGTGCGATCTGGGACAACCAGGGTCGCATAGCCAAGTTCCTCGGCGGCTCTAGCCAGCGCAACCCACGCGGTATGCGAAGGGGCACCAGCAGTCACCACAGTAAAACGAAATGGTTGGGTCATAGAACGTGTTCCCCTCTCTTTCTTTTTTCTCAGAACTCATCGCTTCAAGCAGAATCAGTGGTACAGTGAGCTTCGCGAGCTTAGTGCGGCGGCGATCACGCTCGTATTCGTTTTCCGTCACACCGGCGAGAGATAGATCAACTTTCGGTCACCGGGTGTTGGCTGGCGCCGCAATAACACCCAGCTGTCGCATCATGCCCAGGTCATCTCGTACTGCCTGATGTTCGATGGCCTTGCCGTCCCTGAAGCGCACGAAATGCATGTGGGCCTGCTGAAAGGAACGGCCGGTTGGAGGAATACCCTGGAAAGGACCCAGATGAGTACCACTCATAGTGACACGGCCTGCGACGGTGTCCCCTTCGGCCACCAGCTCCTCGATCGTAAAATGCAGATCGGGAAAGGCAGTGCGCAGCATCGAGGCGACCTGCCGCGTCGAGTCGGGGCCTCGATTATTCATGCCAGGTGGAACCTCGTGATTGAGGAAGTCAGGGGCGACCAGGTCGTCTACGAGAGCGAAGTTGCCCTGGTTGAACACCTCCTCAAGGGTGCGGCGATAATGCGCCTTGTTTTCTTCTTCTGTTGATGACATGCGTTTGACTCCTTTGCTTCAGACTCGACTCATGGACAGTGGAACCAGCTGGTTCACTCACCATGTTCTGCTCAGAGTCTACCTGTCCTTGGGCATGGAAATCATCGGCAACATTACGCGATGGGATTACCTGTTTTTGGAGCGCGGCACCCAGAACGGTGCACGTAATTTTACCTGGATGCAGGTAGGACAAAGCCCACATTCAGACGAGCTTGTGTTCGATGGCGTAGCGGGTGGCGGCGACTCGAGAGTTGACCTGAATCTTGTTGAAGATGGAGCGTACATGTCCCTGCACCGCATACTTGATCAACACATCCGATACACATATTGGCACTCAAGCCTGGCAGAAAACTCAGACTTCAGAAAGCAAGAGACGCGAATAAGTCTCCGGAGATTGACGTTTTCTTGTTCGCTCTCCTGCCTTTTTCCTTGACAAAGTACTGTCTCTCTCATATACTTCTACTAAAATTGCTTTTTTAAAGCAATTTTAGTAAAGTTTTTCCTTTGATACGACTGGGAAAAGTGTGACGCTCATGTATGAATTGCTGGTGCTTGCCCTACTGATGCACTGGCCCCTACATGCCTACCAAATCGTCAAAATGGCAAGGAACATCATTGGTCCTGAAGAGCGGTTGAGCACTGGAACGCTCTCTACCCTTCTCGCCAAGTTAGAGCAAGCCAATCTCATTCGTCCTGCTGAGCGAGGAAGCGTTCCCTTTCCGACCGATCACTCCTCGCGTGCCTTTGCCATTACGCCAGCAGGACGGGAACGCTTCTTTGAGCTGATGATGGATACCACCTCTCATCCAGGCGCGTATCGCAGGCTCTTTCACATCAAGACGTTGCACCTGGAGTTTCTCCCCCTGGAGAGCCAACTCTTTCTGGTGGAGCACTATCTGACCCACTGTCGGCAGGTCATGCGCTCCAAGCATGGAGATACGCAGGATATGACCGGAAATCCTCTCAAACAAGAACACATGAGCCCTGCCTTACGGGAGGCGGCCTTTGCCCTCATGCGGCTCAAGACCGAGCAATGGCAACTCGAACTCACCTGGGGGCAGTCCCTACGTGAACAGATCATCTCACAGCTCAAGCAACAGGAGAAGATAGTACCATAAGGAGGAACATTCATATGGCTCCGTCCAAAACTCAGACCAACCAGAAGCTAGCAGCCTCCGAGCCTGCTTATCGCAAGCTCCACCGCGCACTGTTGGCCGTGTGCATTGCTATTGCGCCCCTGGTCATTCTCCTGGGGTTTGCCCTCGATCCTGAGTTGGGCACGCCATTACAAGGGGCAGCAACTATCGCGGCTTGGAAGGCGGATAACCCCCTGTTGATCCAGTGGTTCCTGTTCTTTAATGTCGTAACACCGTACGTTTATCCTGTGAGTATTTTTGCCCTGGGACTGCTCGCTATGAAACGTTCGCCCTGGCTGGCAACCATTGGAATACTCATCGGACTAGCGGGTGCGCTTCCCTTTGCCGTCTTTGTGGCACAAGAGTCCTTTGCGTATGAACTAATACATGTACCAAATAGCCTAGCGCTTGCGCCACTGCTCCAAGGCTTGAACAACGAGTGGCCGGTCTTCTTTCTGCATTTAACCTGGGTTCTGGGTCACTTGCTTGGGTGGTTGATCCTGGGCATCGCGCTCTGGCGAGCACGTGTGATTCCCTTCTGGGCCGCCTGCTTCTTCGTCCTCAATGTCCCTCTCACTATGCTCGCCTACGGGAGGTTCGAGGGCATTTGGCAGATAGTCGGCACCGCGCTGATCTTCATTGGCAGCGTTCCCGCCGCCCTCGCGATGTTGAAAGGAGCAGAGCAAGAGACGTTCGCCCTTGCACACGAGGAGAAGGAGAACATATGAGATGGCTCAGCCAAAAACATCGTTCGAGCAGGGGAAAGCCTCCTCCCTACCGGCCTACCTCCTGCTACGCATCTTCTTCGCAGCCTGCATCACGCTGGGGCCCCTCACACTCTTGCTGTATGCTATCCTTGGCCCCAGTGGGAGGGGAAGCCAGGCCATCATTGCCGCCAACATAGCAGAGAATGCCACCATGAACCAGCTTCATCTCCTGTTCGGTGTCCTCGCCTCCTGCCTTTTGGGTTCCTGGGCATGGCATGGCTTTCGCTGCGACGCGCAGCCAGGCTCGGAAGCCTCTCCGTCATCCTTGCCTTGCCAGGCTGGACGCCTCTCTCCGCGCTCATCGCCCTGGATGCCTTGACCTATGATATGGCACAGATGGGAGGTGGTGCGCAGTTTGCCGCGCTGTGGGACCGATTCAACGGCGACGGGGTGATGGTCTCCTACGTGGTCATCTACGCCATCTGCTCTGCGCTGTCCTTGTAGGGATTGCGCTTGGACGGGCACGCATCATCCCCATCTGGGCAGCCACAGCCCTGGTCATCAGTAGCCCGCTCCTGATCATCGGCTTCCCAATTCACCTCACCTTCTACCACGCCGCCTTGCTGTTCGGTTCCCTCGCGCTGCTCTTCATTGGCAGTGTTCCCGCCGCCCTCGCAATGCTCAAGCGCACGGGCGAAGGAGGATCGGCTCGTGCAGACGAGGGATGGGCACCAACGAACCTCCTGTGAACGGGAAAGAGGAAGTCGGTTATGCGACTTCCTCGTGATCCTTCGTCTCGTTGTGCCTGGCCTACTTTTCTTCCTGAAGAGGTACAAGGCGCAGTTGGGAACGCGGGGGCTCTGCTCCCACTGCCTGTTGAACTGGCAGAGTCTCAAAGAGTTCAAGCTGAACGATCCCTTTTCCCTTGCGTTTGTGATGGCGAGGAGCATACTCTGGCAAACGCAGATAGAGTAACCAGTCGTTGGGACCAAGATCGAAGAGCGTCCATTGTGGGGATCGAAATGGGGTATCTACCAGGCGAGGATTGCTGACTTGGCGCAGATGCTTGCGGTCCTCTTGCAACTCAACGGTATATTGCGAAAGCAGAACAGCTCGGTACTCGACCTTGAGGGAGCCATCATAGACCCAAACAGTTACCGGCTGAGAGGCAAGGCCCTGCTCACCGTAAAACTTCCAGTTGTGGATCCGAAGGTAGCCATGTTTGTCGAGGTGGCGTGTGTAGCGAGTTGCAAACAGAATACGGTTGAGCACTGCTTCTGGGTACATGGTACCTTTATGCCAGCCCAAGACCTGAGCGGGACTGATGCATCCATCTTGTCGCTCACGATGCGCCCAGTGGCGCTGCACGTTGTAGTCACGAACCCACTTCCGGTGGATCTCTAGCATTTCGCTCCAGCTCTCTGCCTCAGCGAACTTGGCGTCGGCCATTCTTCGGACCACATTGAACATTGTTTCTATATAATTTTCCCACGCTTGCTTGGGATGAATTCTCTCCTTTTGGATACCCAATGCCTTGTAGACTTCCATCGCCTGATTGCAGTAAAAGATGCCGCCTCCATCACTCACAATCGCTTTCGGCACGCCTGCGGTACGTAAGGCGTCAAAAAGTACTTCCAGATAGTCCCACTGATTTTGGGTTGGAGATACCTTACTCGCGAGGACAGCGCGGGAGTAGTTTTCTAAAATGGTGATGAGGTACACTGGCCCTTTGATCTCTGGAATGCCATGCTCCTCAATGTACCTGACATCCACAGACCAATATTCATGACGAAACCTGGCCTTAAAGGGCATCTCCTTCTTCTGGCGAGGAGCGCCTTCCTTTGAACTGGGCAATCCATACAGACGACGATTGAGGGCAAGCAGTCTCCCACAGGTCGCTTGTGAGAGCTTGATCCCGATCTGTTCCAGGGCAGCTTGCACACGAAATGCGCCAATGGCCGGATTGCTCGCAAATTTTCGCACTTCGTTGATATGTTCCAACGTTACCTTACGGGCAGGCTGATGGGGCGCACGCGATTTGTCATCCAGTGCGGCATAGCCCTCGGTCGCCCAGCGTTGCAAGATATCGTAGACTCTGGCCCGTGTTGTTTGCATGTAGGCAGCAATCGTTGACACTGCCCAGCCTTCAGCATGAAGCAATACTACGGCCTTGCGACGCTCAAATGGATCGGGAATCTGCCCATAGGGAGGAAACCGACGCGCCGTAACCGTTGGCTTTGGGCCATCAGCGAGTACGCGCTGGACAGTATGGTGAGACGGCTTACGGCCAAAGTGCAGAAAGCAGATAGTTGTAATCTCATGGGGGCGAAAGGCAGGATGTTCTGCTTTGAGGTCAACAATTAATTGGCGCATGTCAGGAGGAAGCCCCCGCGACTTGTCTTCTGACCTCTCCGATGGCTCTTTCGGAAACAGGCTCGCCATGCCCCACTCTTCAAACTGTGCTGCTTTGCGATATACCGTCCGTTCAGCAGCCCCCGTCTCTTGGGCACGCTCACTAGCGGTCTCATTAAACAAGACGACAGGACGGAGCAACTCGTACGCCTTCTGTTCCGGCCAGAGTGTGTATTGCTGAATTTTCTGCCAATCATCGGTTCGTTCTCGACGAGGACGCTTGCTCCGGGACATAGTGGTCACCTCTCAGCAATATTTCCTCTATCCTACCTTACATCACCATGTCCTGACAAGAGGTGTCCTCTGCCAGGCTTGAGTGCCAATATGTGTATCGGATGTGTTGTTTTACCGGATGTCAACCCAAACATCGTCAATGTACTTCTGAAGAACGATGAAGATATGCCATACTCTGGTATAAAAAGGGCCTCAAAAAGAGCGATTTTCGGGCCTCTTTTGCGTCTTTTGTTGCTGTTCAAGCAGGGCTTCTGCATTCCCCAGGATACCAGCTTTTTTAATGCCTTTCCCCTGTGGATCAAGCTGCTGGCTTCGTTGACAAATGGCCTCAATGGTGATCGCTTGCCCATCCTGGATGAGACGATCAACGGTCATTTTCACGAGATCAACGGTACGTTGTCGTACTGCTGCATAATGGTGCTTCAACCACGGACGAGGCTGCTCAGGCGTTGTGTTCAAGATCGAGTGTTGGTTCATAGCTCTCATCCTTCCGATATTGCTCTATCAAGCTCATTTCTTCCAGTTCGGCATTGCAGCGCTGGATCAGCACCTGCATTTTGACCGTCTCAGGCCCCAGCCTGCGCTGTTTCACCTGTTCTAGCCGGATCATAGCCCATTGTCTCTGCTCTAGCAGTTCATCACGCCGGGCTGGATCGGGAATCTTGTAGGCGCAGCCAGTACAGGCAAACGAGACAGGACAAAGAGCATGACAGGTGCATTCACCTCCGATGACCTGTGTGAGCGTGCCCACCTGTTGACGAGCGCTTTCATATTGCTGTCGAAGTTCTGCCGGGGTGCGTACCATCACCTCCTCAATCGATCCCAGATGCGTCGCAAAGCGATCTAAGAGCAGATCCGTCGCCGCAACGACTTGTTCCCATGGTGGAGCTGCGTAGTAGCCAGTCACTTGCAGATTCTTCTGGTGCAAAATGACCGCCACCACATCTAAGGGAAGCTGCTCAACATGATGGGCGTGGGTGGCAAAAACATGTCTCAAGGTATGCGCTTTGAGCGAGACGGTCTGCCCATCGCGTGCTTGAAACACGAGTCCATG
>WNGK01007964.1_pt1 | contig 11047 bp, 9 predicted proteins | sample 5400601 | NCBI WGS metagenome assembly WNGK01 (sample SAMN13153376, study PRJNA577476) | soil metagenome | isolation source: 60 cm soil or saprolite under Garry oak tree replicate 1 | place: USA:California | collected 2016-06-15
TGACTGACCGATCGTTCCGAGTCCGTAAAAGCCGAGCACTGTTCCCTGCCGGTCGGGGGTGGTCCAACCAGCAAGGTATCCCACGCCTACGGCGAATGAAGCGCCGGCAAGGCCGAGAAAGAACGCCCCGGCTAGTAGACCGCCGTAGCTCGATACCTGCGGAATGACTGCCGCGGCACCGGCCACAAGAATCATCAGCGCTGTAAACACAGCACGCCCGCCGAGGCGGTCGGTGAGCATGCCTGCGGGAATTCGAGCCAGCGAACCCAACAGAACCGGGACGACCACAAGCAATGCCGCTTCGGTATTCGTCAGACCAAATGTCTGTCGCAGCAGAGGTCCGAGTGCACCGACGAGGCCCCACATTGCAAAACACAGGGCAAATGACACCGTGCTGAGGGCCAGATGTCGATTCATTTCCCGTCTCGACGCTCCTTTTCAAGCTTACATTAACGTGATCGGGTAGTTGAGGTTCTCCACGCCATCTCCATTTCTCAAGCCGCTTGCTCACCGGCATAGTGAACGTCGGCTACGCCCAACGCGTTCATGGTCCCGATCAAGCGATCGCGCTCGGCAACGCTGCCGACCTGGATGGAGAGCAAGACTCCTCCTTGACTGATCTCCTCTTCGAAATGGCGTTCGAGCGGCTTCGGAATCCGTTTCTTGGCAAAAAGTCCGGTTGACCCGGCAATGGCTCCAAACATCGCTCCGCCCAGCGCCGCGCAAGCGAGAAGCAAGATGGCTTCAAACAATCCGGGAATTCCCGCAAAGCCCATCGTGCTGAGTACGGCGCCGCCGAACAACAATCCGATAATAGTGCCGCCCACTGCGCCATTTGCCGCATTTCGGGCCTCTTCTGACGCCCGATAAGCGGTCCGGTCCACTTCCTCCGGCTTCGCAACAACCGTGAATGAATCCGGGCCAATCCCCATTTTTTGGATCTTTTCAATAATTTCCTGCGCCTGATCGTCAGTACGCGCAACGCAATAAACGTCCTGTGACATAACCCCTCCTTCGAGATATCGGCTTCGACTTAGCATCTCGATTGCCAAGGAACATTTGTTGTTTTTTCCTAACGAAATCAAAGGGCGGAAACCGCCGCAGCAGACGAATTTTGAATTTCTGGCAGGATTCAGTGATTTGATCCTTGCACGAGTTGTCATTTCGGCAGGCTCAGTTCGCGGTGCAGAGGACAGTACAAACTGGCAATCACTTCTTTCTTCCACCACGCATTTTTGACAAATTTGCAAAACACAATCGTAGCGACAGAACACCTGAGGCGCTTAAACCCACGCCGGCAGAGGGTTTCGCGTCATCTCGACTGAGGGGAACGGCACGTGCTGTGGGGAGTGTGAATCCGGGAGAACCGGGATTCAGGAGGGGACGAAGATGATAGTCTTCAAAAAGATTCTTTTTCCGACGGACTTTTCCGCCAATGCGGATAAAGCCCTGGCACACGCCTTGCGGCTCGCCGATCTCGACAATGGCGAGGTCATTGTTCAGCACGTTGTCGCCGACTACTTCGACAGACATCCGCACTGGGCCACGCTGTTCGATCTTCACGAGCTACAGAAACATATGGATGGATACGTGAAAACGCACATGATGACGCTGCTGAAAAAAGACTCGGACAATCCACGCGTGCGAACCGTTCTATCGAAAGGCAAACCCGCGGAAGAAATCGCCCGGTTGGCGGAGCGGGAGCTTGTCGATGTGGTGGTGATGGGATCGGCCAAAGGAGTCGTCACTAATAAAGTTATCCGCATGACGAACAGGCCGGTGTTGGCGATTTCCGCGAATCAGCCCAACCCGGAAGAAACGGGCTTAAATAAGGTGACGAAGATCCTCGTAGCGACCGATTTCTCTGCACACTCGAAGCGTGTCGTCGAGTATGCGTTCGATCTGAAGCGCATCTTCAACGCTACTATTTTCATGCTGTATGTCATCGAGACAACTCACGCCATCGAATGGGCCATTCGCCAGGGCCATCTCATGAACGCAATGGACAAAATGCGTGAATGGGCCGGCAATCAACTGCTGAATCTGACGCCGGACGAATTCATCAAGGATCCGACTGTTATTCGGCTCGTCGAGACAGGGTCGCCAGGCGACACGATCGCGGATGTTGCATTCGAGGTCTGCGCGGATCTCACGATTCTTGGTACGCACGAATATGGAACCGTTCACAAGCACTTGATCGGTACGACCACCGACAAACTCTTGACCAAGACATCGACTCCGATTCTGACGGTGAAGCTGTAATCAGCTTAAGGGGGTACGATGGGAACGATCTTAGTCGCGGACGACGAGAAGACCTGCCGGGATTCGATCCAAAAGGTTTTGGAGCGGGAGGGCCACAAGGTCCAAACGGCAGAAAGCGTGGATGGAGCGCTTGAAGCGCTCCGACTGAACCACTTCGACCTCGTCGTCTGCGACTACAGGATGCCGGGCAAAACCGGAATCGATCTGCTGATCGAATTAAGGGGCAAGCGTTCTTCGGTTCCGGTCCTGATGATTTCCGCTTACGCCGATGCATTGGTGGAGGCGGCCATTCTCGAGCTCGGTGCTGTCGATGTGTTGAAGAAGCCAATTCGAAGGCGGCAATTGATCGAGGAGACTGCGAAAGTAGTGGGAGGCTAATATGCCGGAGCCGGTCATATTCAAAGATCTACCTGCAACTTTTCCTGAGAAGGACAAATACAAGAAGCCTTCTGTGATTGGTTCGATCGTTTTTCATGGCTTGCTCATATTTGTCGTCATCATTGTGCCCCTGCTCATGCCTCAGACGATTCCAGAGCGCGAGTTGATAGTCACGCTTGTGTCGCCGATCGGTCCGCCCCCTCCTCCTCCGCCACCGCCTGTGGAGATCCCTGTAATAACAGCGCCCAAGGCGGTGCAGCCTCAGGTCCGATCGGTGGCACCGGACGCGCTGATTGCGCCCGTTGCCGTCCCTAAAGAAGTGGTAAAGATTGTGGAGGAACCCATCGTGCCGGCCGTTGGCGTGATCGGAGGCGTGCCCGGCGGTATGCCAGGCGGTATAGCCGGAGGCGTCGTTGGCGGTATTCTCGCCGCCAATGCGGCCCCTGCACCCGTTCTGGCACCGCCGGCACCTCCACCGCCACCACCGCCGACTCCTCCTCCACAGGTCGCTGCTGCGACGGTACCAATACGTATCGGCGGAGTTGTAAAAGAACCGCAAGTCATCAAAATGGTTCCACCCATGTATCCGCCGCTGGCCTCAAGAGCTCGAGTGAGCGGGTTGGTTGTTCTCGAAGCGACGCTCACAGCACAGGGCACCGTCGAGCAAATCCGCGTCATCTCCGGCCATCCATTGCTTATCGACGCGGCGGTCGAATGCGTGAAGCAATGGCAATATGAGCCGACATACCTTAACGGCACTCCCGTTCCAGTCATATTGACGGCCAAAGTTCACTTCAACAAGGCACCGATTTCATAAGGGGACGAACGTGACCACGAAGACGGATCTTGAAGTCCTAAACGGATACAACGCCGTATTGGCGCGTTCCTGAGGTATTGATGAAGCGCCGGAAGTTCATCGATATTTTGCTGGGCTCGGGCATTCTTGCCACGGCTGCATCCATCGTCTACCCGATTTTAAAGTTTGTGATTCCACCCGACACGGCCGAGTCCGCAATTATGTCGGCGTCAGCTGGCCGGCCGGATGACCTTCCGCCGAACTCGGGCAAGATTTTTCAGTTCGGTGGGGAGCCGGGGCTCATCGTCCGAACGGCTGAAGGCGAACTTCGGGCGTTTTCCGCCCGTTGTACGCACCTCAACTGCACTGTTCAGTACGATTCCGATGAAAAACAGATCGTGTGCGCATGCCACGGCGGCGTGTTTGATCTGAACGGAAAAAATATTGCAGGTCCGCCGCCGAAGCCGCTTCTGACGTATTCGGCGAACGTTCGAGGCGACGAAATTGTTGTCTCGCGAGTATAGGGTTAAGCATGGCTTTCGAACAACAACATTCCCCTCCTCTGCGAGGAGGGGAATCCCTGCTCCAGAGGTTTCGGGACAAAACTGTCCCGATTCACCGTCACACCATCTGGTACTACTTCGGTGGAATGACGCTGTTTCTTTTTTCCGTTCAGGTCGTCACCGGGATTCTCTTATTGTTGTATTACAGGCCCACCGCCGAATCGGCGTTTGAAAGCGTGCAGTTCATCATGGCCGAAGTAAGCTTTGGCTGGCTGATCCGGTCGATTCATAGCTGGTCGGCAAACCTGATGATCCTCACCTTATTTATTCACATGGCGAGCGTCTATCTGACACGCGCGTACAGGCGTCCGCGTGAGGCGACCTGGATTAGCGGCGTAGGTTTGTTGGTCGTGGTCCTGGGATTTGGTTTCAGCGGGTATCTTTTGCCTTGGAACAAACTTGCGTTTTTCGCGACGCAGGTCGGCACCCAGATCGTCGGCAGCGTCCCGATTGTCGGATCGTTTCTGTTGAAGTTCCTGCGGGGCGGTGAAAACGTTACAGGCGCGACCATCACTCGGTTCTATGCCTTTCACGTCGCCATTCTTCCGGCGACCGCAACGGCATTGCTCGCCTTGCATCTCTTACTCGTTCAACTGTACGGAATGAGTACGCCGCCGGATTACAAGGCGGGCCGGACCATGCGTTTCTTTCCGAATTTTTTGCTGCGGGACATTGTGGGATGGCTGGTCGCTTTGGGCGTACTTGCGGCTCTAGCTGCTATTTTCCCCTGGGATCTTGGAGTAAAGGCGGATCCATTCGCTCCGGCGCCGAAGGGCATCCGGCCGGAATGGTTCTTCGTCTGGATGTTCCAGACATTGAAGATCGTGCCTGCTCATGTCTGGATATTCGAAGGTGAGCGGGTCGCCATTCTGGGGTTTGGGTTGCTGCTTGTGCTGATTGCTGCGGTTCCCTTGCTAGAGGCGCGTTCAAGTAGCGTCAGACCGTCCGCATCCGGATGGTTCACGATGCTTGGATGGATATTGCTGCTCTACGTCTTTGTCATGACGCTGTCGGGATACCTCGAAACGCCGGTTTTTGCGTCCACATTGCAAGAAGCAGCTCCCGACGAACTGTTCAAGAGCGACATCCATAACCAGCTCGGAATCACATGTGGGGACTGCCATAAGGACAATCCCCAGCCGGAGAAACGTGAAGTTGCGGCCCTATGTGCGCGCTGCCACTCCGACCTCAATTACATGCGGCGATTCAATCCGCAGATGCGCGTCGACCAGTTTGCCGAATATCAAACGAGTGTGCACGGGATGCGAAACGCCCGGGGTGACGAAAACGTCGCCACGTGTACAAGCTGCCATAGCGTGCATGACATCCGCCGCGTTCGTGATCCCCGCTCGCCGGTGTATCCGACTCAAATCGCCTCAACCTGCGCCAAATGCCACTCGGATACGAAGCGGATGGCGGCATACAAGATTCCAGCGAATCAATTTGACAAGTACCGGAAGAGCGTTCATGCAACCGCGTTGCTCGACCGGCATGACCTTGCTGCACCCAGTTGCAACAACTGTCATGGCAACCATGGGGCGCGCCCACCTGGCGTGGATTCGGTCGCAAGCGTATGCGGCCAGTGTCACCGTCAGGAAAAAGATCTTTTCGGTAAGAGTCCGCACGCCCAACCATTCCAGAACCTGGGACTTGCCGGATGCGTTGTCTGTCACGAAAACCACGAAATCCGAAAGACTGACGACCGCATGCTCAGCACGGAAGGCATTGGCGTTTGTTCGGCTTGTCATTCTGACGATGCATCGGTGATGAAGATCCGCGACATGCAATCCTCCATTCTGAAGCTGCGGCTGGATATTGACACGGCATCGGAAACCTTGGAGAGAGCCGAGCGCGCGGGGATGGAGATCAGCAAAACCAAATTCAACCTCGAACAGGTACACGCAGAGCTCGTCAAAGCTCGCGTTAGCGTTCACGCGTTCAGTCCGGAAAAAATCGCCGAGTTGACAAACCCTGCGATGACGATGACCGCGGCTGCACATAAAAACGCGGACCGAGCGCTCGAAGAAGTTGCCTTCCGGCGTCGTGGTCTCGGTTACGCGTTGATTGCAATTGCCGTAACGATCATTGGACTTCTTTTGAAGATTCGCGAAATCGAAAGCAGATGAATATGCTGCTCTAGGGGTTGTCCTCTCCAGCGACTCTCGCGACGAAAGTTCCCCAGTGTGCGAAGAAGGTGCCCGTTCCTGGTATACCGGAACTCTTTGCCGGAATAAACTCTGTCGCAATCCAAATGTTGCCGTTCTCGTCGGCAGTTGCTGCCGAGTAATCTCCCCAAGGAGCGATGCCATCCACACCCAGACAGGAGTTATATCCAAAGCAACTGTCTTCCGGCGCGACCCCAGGCCCGGCGATGCGGACTTTAAACTTCTTTTTTTTGTCAGTGATATTCGCAAAAGCGGCGCTCGGAAAGAAATCCGGACCAGTCAATGTAAAAACCATTACTGCATTGCCGCTGGAATCGAGTCCAATTGCAGGATTCAATACATCGTTTCCTCTGACGGACAAGTAGCCCTGGTCGGCGATTTTGGCTTGCAAACTACCTCTGGGCATTGACGGCGCGACCGAGAAAAAAGCGATGCCCGCCCTTGGGCCGTTCCTTTGCTGCACAACAGTATTGAGGCCCGCCCAGAGCTTTCCATCCGCAAATACGACTTGTTGCATGCGATCATCGTTGGTGTGTAATTTTTCGAGCGGTTCATTGTCGCCAAGGAAATCACGAAGCGGCGTTGGACCCGGTCTTTGTTCCGCACTGGGAGGAAACCCGTAGGTTTCACTCGTAATGATGACTTTTGTCAGCTCGACATCCGGCGTGGGAGTCGAGAGCGAGGCCGTATTCGATAGCGCCCAAACGGCAATCCGATTGTCGAGTTGATTGAAAAAGTCCAGCGCACTTAGAAAATACTCGACGCCTCCGGGGCCATCATTGGTCCGCCGCACACGGAGTGGCTTCGCGGGTATTATCGAGCCCGCAACGCCCTCTGCAAGGGACAAATCGGCGAAATGCACGACAGGAGATAGGTTTCCAGCGGCCAATTGTGTTTTCGACATTGCATAAATTTGAGCACCGTTGAAAAACAACGAGCCACCGTTGAGAAACGCGATGTTGAATTCGTTCGTGCTGATATAGAAGCCGTTCGTGTCGGCGCCGACGTGGGGTTGGTCTGCAAAGCAAGGACATCCCGAATGGAATTGTGTGTCCTGGCTCCCATCGTCGGTTGCGTCGATACGAAAGAGATTGAACGCACCTCTTGGATCGTTACTCTTGCTCACTGCGATTAAGATGTGGGCGCGAGGACCGAAATTGCCGGTAATCGGATCAACATCAACCTGAGCTATTGTAATGAACCACCGCTGCGTCTGTTGATCGAAGTAACACTCCGGATCGGTGACAAAGTCACCAAATTCTCCGGTTGCGCTGATCTCGGGAGCTAAACCGAAAAATTGGTTGAAGGCCGTTGGTCCCGCCAGCAGCCTGCCGCCCTGATCATAGACAGCCAGGGCGGCGTTTACAGCCTCGAGCACAAAACCGTTTCCGACGGCCAGCGCCTGGTCGGGCGGTTCCGTAGTGAACTGCGAATCGGTATATATTCCCGTGCCGGCCGACCATTGATCAAGGTGTGTTAAACCTATAAACCCACGCACACTGGCATTGTCAACATCACCGATATCTTTGGGAGTGGGCAAGGTCAATACTTTCGCCGGGGGAGCCCCATGAGCCGATTTGAGCCGTGCTGCCGGCAAATCGACCTGATGCTTCTTGGGTCCCTTTCGGGATTCGGCCCGCGTTCTCGAACGAGTTCCAGGAGCGGTCAGGGTTGCTGTACCCACGAAGGACAAGTTGTCATTGGACGCTTGTTTTTTCTCATTTTTAGTGATGCCGGTGGGCACCATCAAACTCGCGAAAAGAATTCCTCCGCTAATAATGCTTCCAACCTTCATACACGTCACCTTTCATTTGTGAAATGTAAGTCCAACGGATCGTTCAGAAATATTCCCAAGTGTGGCGGGCAACGCCAGATTGTTGCGTTGCAGAATCGTTCCTTGGTCGCAACGACTTTAAACGGAACGGGGTGATACAGACAAGCAAAAGCTGCCTCCTGTCGAACCGGTGAGTCGAACAGTGCGCATAACACAATATTTCCGCTACAATACGGCAATCTCTAATCGTCATCGAGGTGCCGCATGAAAAAGACGCACGTATTCGCGCTAGGTATCGTTGTCTGGTTGTTCCTATTAGGGAACCTTGAAGCGAGAGCAGCCGGTTGTGATCCGATCGGCAATGTTCGGTTCATATGCGACCAGATTGGACCTGAAGATCTCGTGGCTGTCTCCGGATCGGAGTGGGTGCTCTCGTCGGGTATGGCCGCCAATGGCGCCATCCGTCTCATCAATCTGCGCGACAACACCACGACCGTGCTTTTTCCGTCGGCGGCATCGAAAGAGCGGCCGAATAAGAAAATCTACGACTCCTGCCCCGGCCCGATCGGTTCGGAAGGCGATAAGTTTAGAGCGCACGGCCTATATCTGCGTTCCGGACCGAATGCCGTTCATACGCTTTATGTCGTTCACCATGGCGACAGGGAATCGATTGAAGTCTTCGAATTTGACGCCCGGCCCAAGCCGCCCACGTTGACCTGGATTGGATGCGCGGTGGCGCCCGATCCAATCGGCTTGAACTCGGTCGTGGGCCTACCGGACGGCGGATTCATTACCACCAACTTTTCGCCCCGGAACGGCGATGCGGCGGCGCGCGCACGAATGATGGCGGGCGAAAACAACGGCGAAGTGTGGGAATGGCACACGACGACCGGATGGAAGATCGTGCCGGGTAGCGAATCGGCCGGGCCGAATGGCCTGGAGATCTCCAAAGACGCGAAGTGGCTCTACATCGGTGGATGGGGTAGCCAATCTTTCATTCGCCTGTCGCGGGGGCAAACGCCGATCAAGAAGGACAGCGTTCCCGTTGGCTTTCGTGTGGACAATCTGCGGTGGGCGCCCGACGGCACGCTCCTCGCTGCCGGTCAGGGAGGAGCCGCGCCGTCGCAGACATCGAACGTCGTGAAGGTGGATCCGGCCACGCTGAAGTTCCAGGAACTGGTTCGCCACCCGTCTATCGAGGGCTTTGGCGTCACGACCGCCGCCATTCAGATCGGCAAAGAACTCTGGCTCGGTTCGGTACGCGGTGATCGGATTGCAATCTTTCCGCTTCTGACAAAATAGCCGGATTTTAGAGACTGTTTGTTTATGACCGGACACGATCTTGACCGGCGTTTAGCCAAATGGCAACCCGTGAAGATGCCCTTCGATGCTTCCGGCCTCAACCCGCGCGAACTCCGGATGGTTGAAAAGCTGGTCGAGGCATCGCAGTGGCTCGATTGCATCTTCTGGCGTCAGAGTGACCCCGAGGCACTTGCGCTTTTCAAATCCTCGACCGATACGAAACTCAGGCGGTTGCTGATGATTCACGGAAGCCGCTTCGATCTGATCGACGAACATCGGCCGTTCACGGGAACAGAGCCCATGCCGCCGGGCCGCGGCTTGTATTCAAAGGGACTGACGCGCGAGCAAATCGAGGAATACGTCAAGCAGCATCCCGGTAAGAAAGAAGAACTCTACAGTACTCACACAGTCATCGAACGCCACGGCGATGAACTCGCCGGACGCCCCTACCACGAGGTTTACAAGGCTTTCCTCGAGCCGATGACGAAGGCGCTTTGCGAAGCGGCAGCACTAAGCGACGACGAGGCCTTTGCCGAATTCCTCCGGAAACGAGCCGATGCCCTGCTCGTCGATGACTACTACCAGAGCGACTTGCTCTGGATCGATCTGAAGGCGCCCAAGTTCGATGTCGTTTTTGCGCCGTACGAAACCTACCTTGATGATGTGCTAGGTGTGAAAGCGTCCTATGGCGCGGCTGTTCTCATCCGCAACGATGCGGAAAGCAAACGGCTTGCCGAATGCCAGCAATATGTTCCCGACATTCAGGATGCGTTGCCGTTGCCTGCGGAAGACCGTCCGTCCAAGCGCGGTCACGTTACGCCGATGGAAGTCATGGATGCGCCGTTCCGGGCCGGTGACCTGCGTCACGGCTATCAGGCCGTGGCGGACAACCTGCCCAACGATCCGCGAATCCATCAAGAAAAAGGCTCGAAGAAAATATTCTTCAAGAACTTTATGGATGCGCGGGTCGAGTACGTGGTCCTGCCGATCGCAAAGAAATTGATGCGTGAGGATCAGGCGGCCAAAGCTTCCGGAGAAGGCTATCTTGCGGATGTGCTGTTGCACGAAATCTCACACGGGCTTGGGCCGGCATTCGCACGGCGGGGAGGGCGGCAACTGGATATCCGGGAAGCCATCGGGCCGCTGTATTCGGGATTGGAGGAGGCTAAGGCCGACGTCGTCGGAATGTTCGGGTTGAAGTGGTTGGTCGATCGCGGAGTCCTGCCAAGCAATCGCCTGGAAGAGTATTACGCTTCTTACGTCGCCGGGATTTTCCGCACGCTGCGTTTCGGTACCCGTGAAGCCCATGGCCGCGCACAGATGATGGAGTTCAACTACCTTTCGCAGGAACGAGCGATTATCAGAGATCCGGCAACAGGGCGCTACGTGATCGACTACGTGCGAATGCCGACAGCCCTTGAGCGAGTCGCGAAAGAATTGCTGGAGATCGAAGCCATAGGTGATCGTGGACGTGCCGAAAACTGGTTCAAACGATACGAATCAATGCCGGAGCACCTGAAATCCGCATTAGAAGACACTCAAGATATTCCCGTCGACGTCGACCCCCTATTTTCATTTCCCGATCGGGTGGAGTAATAAATTGGCAAGACCGCGTACTTGTCAAATGTCCGATGTCTGTTGCGCGATATCCAATGAGCTTGTCAAAGAACCCACTGACCCAATGACTTGATGAAAAAGTTTGGCCAGGAACAATTTGGTCATCTGGTCAGTAGGTCATCTGGTGCTTTGACAAGTACATTTCACATCGCACAACAGACATTGGACATTTGACAAGTACGCACGTGAC
>WNGK01018045.1_pt1 | contig 11047 bp, 7 predicted proteins | sample 5400601 | NCBI WGS metagenome assembly WNGK01 (sample SAMN13153376, study PRJNA577476) | soil metagenome | isolation source: 60 cm soil or saprolite under Garry oak tree replicate 1 | place: USA:California | collected 2016-06-15
GGGTGATATGGCATGGGCAGCCCGTTCAACGCCAGCATGCCAAACACTGCCGATAATCCGGAAAAGAGAATCGTCATTTCAAAAGTCACAATGATGAACGAAGGCCAGGAGTTCAACGGCCGTCCGGCAATGTTGATGGGATAGCTGATCGTATTGATCCACCATTGCAAGATGAAAGCGCCAGTGCAGCCAAGCAACCCGCCACACAGGCAAACCAGCGCTACACCGTTTTTTTGAAACCCAACAGCTTCCGAAAGCTCCTCGACCGGAAATGGCGCATACGCATCCAGCTTACGGTAACCCGCGGCATATGCACTTTTGGCCGCGACGATGGCATCATTCACATCATCGAATTCCGCCAACAGCCCGTAGATGCCGGTGTCCTTCATAGGTCGTGCACCTCCTCCGCATGCGCCACTTTGACTTCAGCCTGCGGAAGAAGCATCTTCAATTCTGAAATCGAAACTGCCGGCAGCAGCCGCAAGAACAGAAACATGCAAGCCGCAAAGAACCCGAGCGTGCCAATGAAGATCGCCCAATCAAACTGCGTCGGGTAGTACATTCCGAACGAGGAGTTCAGGAAATCGCGGCTCAAGCTGACGACGACAATAATGAACCGCTCGAGCCACATTCCCACCAGCACGTCGAGCGAGACAAAAAACAGCACGAGTGGATTTGTGCGGACCCTCTTGAACCACAGGACCTGCGGCACCACCAGGTTCGTGAACAGCAGCGAGTAGTAATATCCCGCATACGGCCCGTGCAGACGGTTCCATCGCAGGAAGGTTTCATACGGATCGCCGCCATACCAGTTCATGAAAGCTTCAAACGCGTATCCGTAAGCCACGATCCATCCCGTGGCCAGCATCACCATGGCGGAGTTCTCGATGTGGCGCATGGTGATCAAGTCTTCAATTCCGTAAAACTTTCGGATCGGAATCGCCAAAACGAGCACCATTGCAAAGCCCGAGTAAATGGCGCCCGCAACGAAGTAGGGCGGGAAGATAGTGGTATGCCATCCGGGAACAATGCCAACCGAAAAGTCGAAACTCACGACAGTGTGGACCGAGAGAACCAGCGGCGTCGCCAAGCCGCCCAGCAGCAAGTAAGCCGTCTCGTAACGGTTCCAGTGGCGGACAGAATTCCGCCAGCCCATCGCCAGCAGTCCGTAAACGAACTTGATCGCGCGATTATTCGTCTGATCGCGCAGGCTCGCGAGATCAGGAATAAGTCCGACATACCAGAACACCAGAGAAATTGTTAGATACGTCGTGACCGCGAACACGTCCCACACCAGCGGGCTGCGGAAGTTCGGCCAATACGTCATGGTGTTCGGGTATGGAAACAGCCAATAGAACAGCCATGGACGGCCTAAGTGGAAAATCGGGAACATGCCGGCGCAAGCCACGGCAAACAGCGTCATCGCCTCGGCGAAGCGGTTAATCGAATTGCGCCACGTCTGCCGCAGCAGAAGCAGAATTGCCGAAATCAGAGTACCGGCGTGACCGATACCGATCCACCAGACAAAATTGACGATTGCGAATCCCCAGCCCACCGGGATGTTAACACCCCAGATCCCAACACCCTTATAAAAGAGATAGCAAACCGCAAACAGAAACCATTGCAGAATCAGGAAGCAGACCGCCATCCCGAAAAGCCAGCCGTTGGTCACCGGCCTGCGCAGCACAATCCCGCCGATCTTCTCGGTGATGCTGGCAAACGTATGCCCAGGCGCAATAACGGGGGCCTTCTGTTCGCCGAGTTCGATGTCTGTAGGTTTCGCCATGAAATTCAGCTCTAAATTCAGCTCTAAATTCAGCTGTGAGCTTTTAGCTGTTAGCTCTTAGCTAAAATCTCACTTGCGCTTGCCATATTTTTGACTCGCTCAGCTGCTGCGTTTTGGCCCGAACCGAGTCGGACTCAAGCTAACAGCTAAGAGCTAACAGCTAAGAGCTTGTTTTCCCCATCTCCGGATTCGGATTCCTAATCTCCGCCAAATACGTAGTGCGCGGACGCGTATTCAGATCATCCAGCAATCCGTAATTGCGTGATTTTGCCTTCCACTTTGAAACCAGGCTATTCGGATCGTTGATGTTGCCGAACACAATTGCGTTCGCCGGGCACGACTGCTGGCATGCCGTCTGCAACTCGCTATCGCCGATCTTGCGGTCCTCGCGTTCGGAATCAATGCGCGCATGATTGATGCGCTGCACGCAGTAAGTACATTTCTCCATGACCCCGCGGCTGCGCACAGTCACATCAGGATTGCGCATCATCTTGAACTGGGGCGTGTCGAAATCCTGGAACAGTAGGAAATTAAACCGCCGCACTTTGTAGGGACAGTTGTTCGAGCAATACCGCGTCCCCACGCAGCGGTTGTAAATCATGTCGTTCAAGCCTTCGGTCGAGTGCGTGGTCGCGCCCACCGGGCACACCAGTTCGCATGGCGCGTTCTCGCATTGCATGCACGGGACGGGCTGGAAGTATGCTTTGGGACTATCGCGATCGCCCTGGTAATAAGCATCTACTCGCAGCCAATGCATGTGACGCCCGCGATGCACCTGGTCCTTGCCGACCACGGGAATATTATTTTCCGACTGGCACGCAATAATGCAGTTGTTGCATCCCACGCACGCATTCAGATCAATCGCCATGCCCCAGGCATAAGGCTGCGACTTGTAATCATAAGGAGGATAGAGCGTCTCGTTGTCTTGCGGCTTTTCTTCGTCGAAACTGACGCCAGCTTCTTTCTTGTAATCCTCAAGCGTTTTGGTTCGGACGATTGGGCGTTCTTCGTCACCAACGTCCATCGTCTGATGTCCCTGCGTATTCGCGAGAATATACGTCGCACCGGTTTTCGTAATCTTTACCCCGCTCGTGAACCACGGAGTCGCGCTGTAACGCAGCGGGTAAACGTCAAACCCAGCGGCAGTGCCGGCGCGTCCGGCGCGACGGCGGCCGTAGCCGAGGAATGCCGTAACAGAATTGTCGGGATGGCCTGCCTGGATCCAAACTGGAAGCTCAAGCGATTTGCCGTTGAGCTCGAGCTTCACCATGTCGCCGCTTTTCATAGCCAATCGATCGGCCATCTTGGGCGCCATTTGCAGCGGATTGTCCCAAGTCATCTTGCTGAGAGGCGCGGGAAGTTCCTGCAGCCAGCCGTTGTTGGCGAATTGGCCGTCGTAAATGCAAGGATCGCGGCGGAAGTTGAGTTCGATTCCGTTCTGATCGCTTGCCGCGGATGCCGCAAAATTCGTCGCCTTAAGCGCAACCGGCTTCGGCTGAGACGCCGTTCCATCAACCCAGCCGTCGTGCAGCGCCTTGCGCCACCACATATCGAAGTCCGCGCCGGTGTGCTTCGACTTCCAGTAATTCTGGACGACTTCATGTCCGCTGGTTCCGGACTGGCCATTCAGCAGCGCAAGCAGCTCGTACGCGCTCTTGCCGTCGTAAAGCGGCGCAATCAGCGGCTGGACGATGCTGACGGTTCCGTCATAGGAGCGAGTGTCGCCCCAGGATTCGAGGTAATGCGCTTCGTTCACATGCCAATGGCAAAGCTCGGCAGTTTCGTCGTTGTAAAGCCCGAGGTGAATGCGAAGCGGAATGTTGCTGTTCTTGAGCGCATCGGCAAAACCGAAATCCGCGGGAGCGTCGTAAACCGGATTGCCGCCGAGGATGATCAACATGTCCACTTTGCCGCCGCGCATATCGGAAACTAGATCTTTTAGCGAGTCGTTCTGGCTTGCCGTGTGGGCGAGAAGGGGCTCAGTGTAGAAAACGGTCTTGCCGACGTTGCCGAGTTCCTGGTTGAGCGCGTGGGCGAGCGCATGCACGACAGGAGGCTGATGATCGCCAGGGATTATGACACTCGAAGCGCGATTCGACTTGATGTCTTTAGTGAGTGGCAGGAAAAACTTCTCTAACTCGCCCTTTGGCGCCGCGATGCCGCTGATGCCAGTATTGACGTCCAGAAGAGTTGCCACGGCGGCGGCAAAGCCTTCGATTTCGCCCGCCTGCAGCGCCAATCGATGGTCCGCCTTCGCCCCCGTCGCGCTGGGCGTGCTCTCAATCACATACAACCGACTCATCTTCTCGGAATCCGGGTCACGCCGTTTAGCGAAATCCCACGCATACCGCGTTGTGCCCGGAAATCCCGCTGAAAGAAAATCAGCGTCGAGCGAGACAATTACATCCGCAGCATCCAGCTTGTAAGTCGTCTCGACCGGCTGCCCGAACGCCATTTGCGCGCCCGCGTAAACATTGTCGCGATTGACCGGCTCGTTGAAGTGCCACTTGGCTTCGGGAAAGCGCTTGAGCACCTGCTGCATCTGGTCAGTGAGTGTGGGCGATGAAAAGGACTGCGACAGAATGCGAATTCCCGAACCATTCAACGCCTTTTGCGAATTCAGCGGGCCTTGCAACGCCCCGGCCAGCGCGTTCCAATTACTGATGTCGCCGAGGTGAAGAATATTCTGCGAGCGGTCGGGATCGTACATGTCGAGGATGGAAGCCTGCGCATACGCGTCCGTTCCGCCCAAGCTCGCCGGATGCTGGTCGTTGCCCTCAATCTTGATTGGCCGGTACATATGGCTCTTCACCAGCAGAGGCGTTGCATATCCGCCCAGCGTGAAAGCCGTGGCATAAAACAGCGGACGCCCCGGAACGAGCTCTTCCGGCTGGCGAACGTAAGGGACAATCGGCTCGAACGGCTGCCGGGTGCAGGCGGTCATCCCCGCCAGCGCCATGGACGCACCCATCAGCTTGAAAAAGCCGCGGCGCGAAACCGAGTCCGCCCACTCCGACGCACCCTTGGGAAATTCGCGATGCATCATTTCGCGGAACTCAGCGCTGCCGGCAAGCTCTTCCAGGCTGCGCCAGAATTCCGGGCCATTCTTCTTCTCGATGTCCGCGCGTACCTGCACGAGGTCGAGCTTGCCCTTTTTGCCGGGACAAACTTCCTCGCGATGCGTCTTGCCGTTTTGGTCGTCGTTATTCATCAGCAGTCAGTTGTAAAAGTGCCGTCCCTGCGGGACTCGATCTTCGTCCAGACCTACCCAGCTCTTACGCGCTGGGCTAATTAAATTCCGCCGTCTTCGACGGCTGGTTTCATTCACGCATCCGAGCGTCTGAACTCCAAAGGCTAAAATCTGAAGCCCAAAGCCTGAAGCCGCACTTCTCACCTATGGCACGTCGAGCAACTCGTAATATCCATCACCGAACGCAAGTGATACTTCTCCACCAAGTGCTTGCCCAATGAAAGCTGGTTCGTATATGACTTGCCGTCATCCATCACCGGCAAATCCTGCGTCGGCTGCTGATAACGCATGTTGAATACCTGCTCCCGCGGCCGCAAATTCTTCTCCGGCGCGCGATGGCATTCGATGCACCATTCCATCTGTAGCGACGCGTAATTAAACATCAGCGGCATGCGGTCCACTGGGCCGTGGCAAGTATTGCAGCCTACGCCTTTATTAATGTGAATGCTGTGATCGAAATAAACAAAGTCGGGGAGATCATTCACCCGGTTCCACACCAGCGACTTACCAGTACGAAAACTTTCCCGCACTGGTTCGAGCAGAGGCGCGGAAGTCCAAATCTGCGAATGGCAATTCATGCAGGTCTTGGTTGGAGGAATTCCCGCAAAGTTCGAAGTCTCAACTGAAGTGTGACAATAACGGCAATCAATACCCAGTGCAGCCACATGATGCTGATGGCTGAACGGCGCGGGCTGCGGGCGCGCGATGCCGGCATAGGTCACGTATGGCGAGCGCTGGAGCTGAATGCAGGCCCAGAGCACTGCGGCCAACGTGAATATCCCCGCATAAATCGAGGCCCGTGAAATTACATTTGCGCTGCGATGGAAAATCTGCATCGATCAGAGTTTTTCTTTACAGCGGGATACTTTGTTCAACCCGAGACGAATTTATCGAAAGAATTGCTGCTCGTTTTATAAAACTGGAAATTATAACAGCTCACGCGATTTGGAAAATGATCTTTAGGGCTCTGGCGAGAAAAATTCTGGAATGGGACTGGTGGGGAACATCGTCTTTGGTCGTTGGTGAAATGGTCTTTGGTCGTTAGTGAAATCGTCGTTGGTCGTTTGGTCGTTCGTCGTTGGCTAAAAACCAGTTCCTAACCCTATGCCTATGGCCGACAGCTTGCTTTGCGAACTTCGCGAGTCCTTAGCGTCCTTAATCGCAAAAATCGCTAAGCTGGCGCGAAGGACGCAAAGAAGAACTAAGGGCCTGAAAGCTTTTGGCCAACGACCAACGACGAACGACCAACGACTGTCTTTTGCCGACGACTGCTACCGCAAATTCATCACCAGCAACTTCGGCTCAGTCATTTCTTCGATAGCGTACCGCAAACCTTCTCGCCCCAGTCCCGAGTCCTTCACTCCACCATATGGCATGTGATCGATGCGGAAGCTGGGCACATCACCCGCGATCACCCCGCCCACTTCCAACTCTTCATAAGCCTGAAAAATCCGGTTCACGTCGCGCGTGAAGATCCCCGCCTGCAGCCCATACGGCGATTCATTGATCAGCCGCAGCGCATGTGAGTAATCATCGTAAGGCTCCATCGTCACCACAGGCGCGAAAATTTCCTGGCAATTAACTTTCATATCTGGACGCGTTCCCGTCAGCACGGTCGGCTCAAGAACCGAACCGCGCCGTTTTCCTCCGGCCAGCAACGTTGCTCCATCCTGCACAGCTTCCTGCACCCACTCCGTGGCGCGGATAGCATCACTCTCGCGAATCAGCGGTCCAAGGTCGGTCTCCTCGTCGAGCGGATCGCCGATTTTCAGCTTGTTCACTCCATCCAGCAGCTTGTCGCCAAATTTTCCGGACGCCGAGCGTTCGACCAAGATTCGCTGCACCGATATACAGGTCTGCCCCGCATAGCTGAAGCCTCCCGCTACACAGCGTTCCGCGGCCCAGACAACGTCAGAGTCGCTATGCACGACCACCCCCGCGTTCCCGCCCAGTTCGAGCACAACTTTTTTCTTTCCCGCGCGACGCTTGATGTCCCAGCCCACCGGCGCGCTTCCGGTGAAGCTGATCAGCTTGATGCGTTGAACGCGCCGTCCGGCAACCCAGCTTGCTCGACCGCCTCGGCCAGGAGAAATGCAGTCAGAGGTGTCTGCGGCGCCGGCTTCAAAATAATCGGACATCCGCTGGCGATTGCCGGAGCGACTTTATGCGCGACCAGATTCAGAGGAAAATTAAACGGGGTGATGCCCGCAATCGGGCCCAATGGAAATCGCCGCACAATCCCCCAACGCCCTGCCGTGAACTGCTGCCAATCGAGCGAGAGATATTCACCGGGAATGCGCGTGCTCTCCTCGGCAGCGACGGTGAAGGTAAAAATCGAGCGCTCCACCTCGGTGCGTGAGGCCTTGAGAGGCTTGCCCGCCTCTTGCGCCATAGTGCGCGCAAACTCTTCTTTCCTGGATGTAATATGCTGCGCAATCGACCGCAAAACGCGCTGCCGTTCGAATGCGGGAAGCCTGCGAGTGCTGCCGAATGCCCGGACAGCGGCATGAATTGCTTTTTCGACGTGCTCGCGCGTGGCTTGAAAAACCTGCGCAATGGGACTCCCATCGTAAGGCGCGCGAATCTCAACCGGAGTTCCCTCTTCAATCCACTTGCCGCTGAGATAAAAACCTTGGGTGCGGACCGGGGTCGTCGTCATCTGCGCCATCGAAGTCCTCCGAGCAGATCGATTATAGGCAAGCGCAGGAAAGAATGCCCAAACCACGATAAGATGGCGCGAAATGGATTTGCGAACCATTGCCGAAACGGCAGAGCTAGTCCGGCAACGAAAAGTCTCGCCCGTTGACTTGGTGCGCGAGTGCCTGCAGACAATCGAACAGCACGATCCTTCGTTAAACGCATTCATCACGATCACAGCCGACTCAGCGTTCAAGGAAGCACAACGGGCAGAAAAAGAAATTCAGTCCGGTAACTGGCGCGGCCCTTTGCACGGAATTCCCATTGGATTAAAAGACCTGATCGATACCGCGGGTGTACACACAACTGCAGCCAGCGCAGTTTTTCGTGACCGCATTTCTTCTAGGGACGCAGAAGTTGTAAAGAAACTGAAATCAGCGGGCGCGGTGCTGATCGGAAAACAGAATCTGCACGAGTTCGCCTACGGGGGCAGTTCGCTCATCAGCCACTTTGGCCCGGTGCACAATCCTGTCAATCCCGAGTTCATTGCGGGAGGATCGTCCGGAGGATCAGCCGCCGCGGTCGCCTCCGGCATGTGCTACGGCGCAATTGGAACCGACACGGCTGGCTCTATTCGCGACCCGGCAGCCCTGTGTGGAATTGTTGGCCTGAAGCCGTCCTATAACCTGGTCAGCACGCAGGGGATTATTCCGCTCTCACCCTCGCTCGATCATGTTGGTCCGCTAACGCGCTCCGTCGAGGACGCAGCCATCGTGCTCGACGCGATTACAAATACAAACGCAAAATATCGCTCGAACCTGAAACTTGGAATTTCAAATTTTGTGCTCGGGCTGCAGCGCAAATTCTTCTTCGAGGACCTCGACAGCGAAGTCGCAGCAGTCGTGCAGCAGGCCATAGATGAGCTGAAGCCTCTCGTCTCCGCAGTTCGCGAAATCGATTTCCCAGTCAGCACCGACCGCGCCCTGCAAAGCTTCGAGTCCTACGATTACCACCGCAAAATGGTCGCGACATCTTCGGAGCTATATGATCCTGAAACTCTGCGCCGCATTCGCTCGGGAGAAGCTGTAACCGAAGCTGAATATCGGCTCGCGCTCGATAATTTGCGCAACACACGAGCACAAATGGCTGAAGAGTTTCGCGAGATCGACATCCTGGTCACCCCCACGACGCCAATTCCCGCTCCGCAAATTTCAGACTTGTTGAAGGACCCAGATCTTCTACGTCCAGCCGAGCTAATCCTGCTGCGAAACACACGCCCAGTAAACGTCTGGGGACTTCCGGCCATCTCCATCCCATGCGGCACCACAAAACAAGGATTGCCCATAGGGCTACAACTCATTGGGCCGCCGGGAGGAGAAAGTAAAGTGCTTCAGGCAGCCTATGAATATGAAAGGGCAAGGAGTGCTTAGATGACTCGATTCGAATTGTCCTAATAGCCGGGATTTCACCTTGCACATATGCCGTGAAGTGACGGCCTATTGGACAAAGGCAATTGGTGTCTAAATGATGTATAGCTTTACGTCGTAGACACTGAAGGGAGGGTGAAATGCAAGAGAGTGCGCCTGTTGGGTTCGACCCGATGTACGAAGGGCAATTACCTTGGTCCATTAGACTGTTCGTCATGTATCTGATCGTTGTGCTGCTCGTATCGTGTTTTCGAGCCGTGCGCCTAGTTTGGGACCTGCGCAGCCCTCGAAAGGCTACGGCTGAGGTACTGATGACATTCTGCTTAGGCCTCTTCGTCTGTGCCGCCCTTTATGCTTTCGCATTCTTGTACGAGACCCTGCTGCTCCGTTACAAATTGCGGCAACTCTCGCGAGGTAATGACAATGGCGTAGTATCCCGATAACGCTCAAAACGCCGAAATCGGCTCGGCGCACTTGGCATGTCGAGCAAAACTGGGCCACACAATACTGACTCTGTCCGATAAGTGGATCCCAGTCGACGTCGTCCGCGAGATCGAGCTCGGACAATTACAAATCCTCGAATTTCAGACTTGTTGAAGGCCCCAGATCTTCTACGTCCAGCCGAGCTAATCCTGCTGCGAAACACACGTCCAGTTCATTGGACCACCGGCAGGAGAAAGTAAACTGCTTCAAGCAGCCTATGAATATGAAAGGGCCAAGAATGATCTATAGGAGGCTCGTGTTTGAATGTCTTCATCTACCCCATGCATAATCCTCGTGCATAATCGCTCGGCGGAGGCGCGCATGAGAGTCGTCGTGGTTGCGTTTTTGTGTTTCACTGGTTTTATGTTTGCTGAGGCAAAGACTTCCACTTCTCCTACCGTTGCTGAAGCCGAAGAGTTCATGAAGAGGGCCGAGGCTCGGCTTGCTGAGCTCAGCCTCAAGGTGAATCAGGCTAACTGGGTGCACGACAACTTCATCACGGATGACACTGAGGCGCTTGCGGCTGCTGCGAACGATGAGAACACGGCCGCGACAACTGAACTTGTGGAACGGGCCAAGCGCTTTGATGGAGTGCGCATGCCGGCGCAGCTGGCGCGGAAATTTCTGCTGTTGAAACTTTCATTGACCGCTCCCGGACCGAAAGATCCTGCCTTACGCAAAGAGATGACGGAAATTGCGGCGTCGCTCGAATCGGATTACGGCAAAGGTAAGTACTGCGATGCTTCGGGCAAGTGTCTCGATATAACGGCCATCGAGAAGATCATGGGCGAGAGTCGCGATCCGAACCAGTTGAAAGAGGTTTGGGTGGGATGGCACTCCGTAGGCGCGCCCATGCGCAAGCGCTATTCGCGATTCGTCGAGCTTTCGAACCAGGGCGCGCGCGATTTGGGATTCAAAGACACGGGTGCGTTGTGGCGGGCGGGGTATGACATGCCTCCCGATCAATTCAGCGCTGATGTTGACCGGCTCTGGGAGCAGGTGCGTCCGCTTTATCTTTCGCTTTACACATTCGTGCGGGCGCGGCTTTCGCAGAAATACGGCGCGCAGGTTGTTCCCCCGGATGGGCCGATTCCGGCGCATTTGCTGGGCAATCCGTGGGCGCAGGCCTGGGGAAATGTTTTTCCAATTCTCGGATTGCCGGAGAACAGCCGCGGCTACGATCTGACCGAATTGCTTCGGGCGAAGAAGCTTGATGCGCCTGGAATGGTAAGGTACGGAGAAAATTTTTATAAGTCGCTGGGCTTTGATGCGTTGCCGAAGACATTTTGGGAGCGGTCGCTGTTCGTCAAACCTGCCGATCGCGACGTAGTCTGCCACGCCAGCGCCTGGGACGTCGATAACAAAAACGACCTTCGCATCAAGATGTGCATTCAGGTGCGGGATGTGGATTTTGTAACTATTCACCACGAGCTTGGGCACAACTTTTATCAGCGCGCATACAAG
>WNGK01021502.1_pt1 | contig 11047 bp, 11 predicted proteins | sample 5400601 | NCBI WGS metagenome assembly WNGK01 (sample SAMN13153376, study PRJNA577476) | soil metagenome | isolation source: 60 cm soil or saprolite under Garry oak tree replicate 1 | place: USA:California | collected 2016-06-15
CCCCGGCCACCGCGCCCCTGCAGGCAGGCCGCACGTTGTTCGGCCGCACGGTGTACCCCAGGATGGTGGAAATCATCCAACTGCTGGGGACCAGCAGCCTCATGGCCCTGCCCGCCGAGGCCGATTTCGAGACTCCGCTGGCGCCAGCCGTGGAGCATTACCTGGCCACCGACACCACCACGGCGCGCGACCGGGCGCAGTTGTTTCACCTGGCGTGGGATGTCTCGTGCAGCGCCTTTGCAGGCCGGCAGGTGTTGTACGAGCGCATGTTTGGGGGCAACGCGGTGCGCAATGCCACAATGTTGTTTCACACCTACAATAAGGAACCCTTTCGGCAGCGGGTCCGCGCGTTTCTGCAAGCCGCGGACGATCAGAGGGGCCAGGAACCGCAGCGCGCCGACGGGAGACGTAGCGCGGCGGGTTGACCGTCGAGGGAAGCACCACATCGACGCGACCTCAGGAGGCGTGACATGCCAGCATCCCAAGCCTTGAAGCTCGAGACCAATGTGGCCGTGCCCATGCGGGATGGCACCATCCTGTATGCCGACATTTACCGCCCTGAGGGGCCAGGGCCCTACCCGGTCCTCCTGCAACGGACACCCTACGATAAGACCATGCCCCTCTCGTTGCACATGCTGGATCCGCTCAAAGCCGCCAAGCGTGGCTATGCGGTGGTGATCCAAGACACGCGCGGACGCTATACGTCCGAGGGCGAGTTCTACGCTTTCAGGGACGACATCCACGATGGCTACGACACCGTCGAGTGGGCCGCCTCCCAGCCCTGGTCGCTCGGGAAGGTGGGGATGTATGGCAACTCCTACGTCGGCGCCACCCAGTGGCAAGCGGCCAAGGCGTGCCCGCCGCATCTCGCCGCCATCGCCCCCAGAGTCACGGCCTCCAACTACCACGACGGGTGGACCTACCAGGGTGGAGCCTTCGCGCTGGGCTTCAACGTGTCCTGGACGCTGGCCAACCTGACCCTGGCGAACTTCCAGAGCCTTGCCGCCAGGAAGCAGATCCCGCCAGAGCGCAGGGGGCAGCTGGTCCAGGCGGTTGACGCGCTGGAGTCCGTCTTCCATTCCCTGCCTCTCAAGGCGTTCCCTCACGTGCAGGACGGCCTGGCGGACTATTTTTATGACTGGCTCGCCCATCCCGACGACGATGCGTACTGGCAACACCTCTCCATCGAGGCGGCGCACTCCCGCATGACCGTCCCGGCGCTGAACATTGGCGGCTGGTACGATATTTTCCTGGGTGGCACCCTCCGCAATTATCTGGGCATGCGAGCGCAGGGCGCCGCCCAGGAGGCCCGGCGGGGCCAGAAACTGCTCATCGGTCCCTGGCAACACGGCGCCTCCAGAGGCCCTGGCATCGCGGGGGACCACTACTTCGGTCTGGGGGCAGACCCCCAGGCCATCGATCTCGACGGCCTGCTCCTGCGCTGGTTCGACTATTGGCTCAAGGGCATTGACAACGGCATCATGCACGAGCCGCCGGTGCGGCTCTTTGTCATGGGGGACAACGTCTGGCGGGATGAGCAGGCATGGCCCGGCAGGTGGGGCCTATGACCAGCAGGAGATTGAGAGACGGCAGGACGTGCTGGTGTACTCGACGCCGCCTCTCGAGCGCGACGTGGAGGTCACAGGCCCCCTGATCGTGACCCTGTGGGCCGCGACCTCAGCCCCCGATACCGACTTTACCGCCAAACTGGTGGACGTGTGCGAGCACGGCTGCGCGCGCAACCTCACCGACGGCATCATCCGCGCGCGCTATCGCGACTCACGATCCACCCCCAGCCTGGTAGAGCCGGGCAGAGTGTATCGCTACACGATCGATCTGTGGGCCACCAGCAATGTCTTCAAGGCGGGGCACCGGATCAGGGTAGAGATCTCCAGCAGCAACTTCCCGCGCTTCGACCGGAACCCCAATACGGGGCAGCGGATTGCCGAGGACGCCGAACTCAAACCAGCGTTGCAGACCATCCTGCACAGCGCGCAGTACCCCTCCCATATCACGCTGCCCATCGTGCCAAGATAAGTGGGTGACACGCGTTGGGCATCGCGCCCACACAGCATCAGCCGCGCTCGACCAGCTGACAAAAGGCCTGGGTTATCAGCACCGTTCCCTGACGGGGGTAGATCTTCTCCGTCAGGACGCGGTGCACTTCCGGATCCGGATCGGAACAGGCGTCCCGTAGAGTCAAAATATTCGAACTCGCTTTTCAATTTCAGCAGTCGCGTTCAGCAGGCGTGCCTCGGAGGGACACCTTCAGGCGATCTCCCTCGCGGTGACTGCCCGGTGCCTCGGGTCTCTCCCTCCAATCAGGAGATGCTCATGTCTGTCAGTGAAGACTGCTTCTGGTACGTGAGACGCGCATTGCAGGGGAGGAGTGGTCAAGGGCGTTACCACAAGACACGTTCAACAAAGTGGAAATACAAGGGGATTGATGCACACCACTCTTGTTGACTCTCTCGTATGCACTGATATTATCTTCCACAAGATACCACAGGTCCCATCAGACCGGGAGCGTTGCCTACGGAAAGGGATGCAGCATGATTACAGTTGTGGATTTACACCGCGATCTCGCCGGACTCCCGATGCTCAAAGAGCGCTCTGGGCACCCGACCGATGCCGAGTCGCTGCAATCGTTTGCCACCCTCGCCGCCTATCGTGACGGGGGCATTTTCGCTACGCATTTTCGCGGGAGTAGTGGCTGGGAGCGGCATCCGCATGGGGATGAGGTCGTGCAGATTCTAGAGGGGGCCACCCGCTTTGACATTCTCGTTGATGAGGTCCTGCAGTCCCTGGAGTTGTCGGCTGGCATGCTGGTGGTCGTACCCCAGGGGTGTTGGCATCGCTTCGAATCCGCGACCGGTGTGAAAGTGCTGACCGTCACGCCCAAACCCACGCAACATACCCACGTGGATGATCCACGGACGGCAGTCGTGGATGCCTAGAGGCCTTGCACAGGCGTGGTGTCATGTTCAGCAGGCGTTTTCAGCGGGACATCGTATGGCTGTCTCCCTTGCGATGACAGCCTAGAGCTTTGGGTCTCTCCCGTCCTGGAGGTGCGTGAAGGCTTCTTCTGGTGCATGAGACGCGCATTGCAGGGGAGTCGTGGTCAAGGGCGTTACCACAAGACGCGTTCAATAGGGCGGAAATACGAGGGAATCATTGAACACCACTGCTGAAAATGACACCGGCGGTATCCTCCGTATCAGCATGAGGGGCAGGCGCACCGGAAGCCCACAGCACATCGATCCATCTCAACACCCAATCGCTGAGCATGACTCGGACGTTCGACGCTCATGACTGCGCACATGGTCGGTGAGCGTGCGCGCGAGGGGTGTGATAGCAGAACCCTCAAAGTGCGAGGCGCAATAATTTTCCAGGCGAACAGATATCTCGGTGGTTTCAGTTCCTCTCAGAGAATCTTTCCGCCTCAAACTATCCAGGTGCTGCTTGATATGCTCACCGCATCTGCGCTGAGCAGGTGCGATGGTATCGCGGAGACGCTGTGATGTTCGGTCGTGTACCCGCATCCAACGGATAATTCGAGCACATTCCACCCGATTTAGTGGTAACATCCTGAGCCCTGCATGATGGTCTTGAGATTTCAACGCGTTACCCCTATTGTGTCTCCTCAGCTTCCGAGACCTGATGACAGAGGGGTGACCATGTGCAACACTGCCCGCCAGACCCGCGAAAACCGGACCATCACCGTCGATTTTCAGAACGAAGCGACGTACCTTCAGCTGCTGGGCGACGGCAAGGCGTTTGTCGAATGTGTCCTGGCTTTCATCCTCTCCCTCGGCTTTCAGCTGCACCACAAGGCGACCTGTCACGGCGGTGGATGCTTGACGCGCCACTCCCATTATGCGCGTGTCCGCCTCGGCGGCCTCACGATCTGGCGGATGCAATGCACCGCCTGCAAAGCCGTCTTCACGGTCCTGCCCCATTTTGTCTTGCGTTACCGCCGCATGGGCCCCGACGTGGCCAGGCAAGCGCTGATCGCCACCCACGGTGGTCTCAGTCTCGAATGGTGTGCGGTCGTGTGCCACATCTCTCCGATGGCCCTCTACCGCTTGCTCTGCGCCCTGGGCCAACAGAGTTCGGTCACCGTGCTCACTCGGTGTGAACTGCCCTTGCCGGTGTATCTTCTCGCCGATGAAAAGCACAGCCGCTGTCTCACCGACCGGGTCTATCTGCCCACCATCGTCAGTGGCCGTGTGCTCTGGCATCTGGGCTACAGTGCGTCCAAAAGTGCCGCCGCTTTGACCGCGTCCTACGGCGACTTTCAACGAGCGGCCCTTCAGGTTGAGCCGTCGTACCGCGTGCGGGGTGCGCTCACCGATGGCTTTGACAGCACGACCCAGAGTATGCGGACCCTGTTTCCGAAGGCGCGCTTGGGCTACTGCTGGCGCCATGCCCTCAACAAACTCCCAAGCAAACTGGTGGGCGTGTCGGCTCCAGTACGCAAGGGTTTGCGCGCGAAGTTCCACACCCTCCTGCACCGGTGTCGCCAGCGCACAAGCCTGCGGGTGGTCGCGCTGGGCCAGCGGCTCCGCCACTTTGCCGACTCCATCGCGACCACCGTTGGAGCCGACCACGGTGAACGTGTACGCAAGTGGTTCCAGGACAAAAAGGCCGGCTGGTATACGGTGCTCGCAGACCCCCGGATGCCGGCCAGCAGTACCTTACTGGATCAGGCTCACAACGCTATGGACCGGAAGCTCTTTGCCATGAAGGGTTTCCACCATCCCGGTGGGAGTCAAGCGGCGTTTCTCACCGGCCTGGCGCACCTGTACAACCTGATTCCCTATCAGCGCCGAGCCATGCATGCGGGTCAATGTGGGGTGGAAGTGGAAGGGGGGCGCGTACCGACTCAAGACTGGATGCTCAACCTGCAAATCCTCACGTCGGGAGGCTTTCGATGAACAATGACACGCTCCACCACGTAATTCGGTGGAATGTGACTGCGGTTAGGCAGAGGGAAGACGCTCTCCCCCACCTGGACGCCCAGGTCCCGGGGATGACGGCTCAGGCCCCGGGGCGCCCGGTCCTTGAACGCCGGGTCGATATACCGTTCCCACAGGTCGACGGGCTCAACGATATACATGTCCGAGTCCATGACCTTAAAACCGTCTTTCGCCATACGATGCGCCTCTATACGTTATGCTTTGCATCTCCAACTTGAGAATACTGGAGAGATAATACCAAATTTCCAGATTGCAACTGTGTTATCTTGCTACTACATGATACACAGGCATGAGAGACATGGAGGCAGGAAGGGAGCAGGCGCTTATGAACATCCGACAACTCCTGGAAAGTCGTGTCCGGCAACACCCCGACAAAGCGTTCGTGATCTTTGAGGACCAGGTCATATCCTATGCCGACTTTGACACCACAGTCAATCGGGTAGCCCATGGATTCCTCCGCCTGGGTATCAGCGCTGGCGACCGCGTGTGTGTGATGGTGTCCAACTGCCCGGAATTTCTCTATGCCTGGTTTGGACTGATGAAGATTGGTGCCATTCTGGTGCCGATTAACAGTGCCTTTCGCCAGACAGAAACGCAGTATATTGTGCAGCATGCGGACGCCGCCGCCATGGTGGTGGATGCCGCCACAGGTCCAGTGGTGGCGGACATTGCCGCGCATCTCTCGGGTGGATGCCAGCGTATTTCCCTGGCCACCACACCCGCGGCCGGCGAAATCGCCTGGTCCGATGTGCTAGCCGGGCCATCGACCTCCGCGCCCATGGTCGATGTCGACGCCAACCATGTGGCCAGCCTGATTTATACCTCGGGCACGACCGGCCAGCCGAAAGGCGTGATGCAACCACACCGGAGTTACGTGATTGCCGGGGAATCGTTTGCCATGCGTGCCGGCCTGCGCACAGCAGATCGGGTCCTCACCGTGCTGCCGCTGTTTCACGCCAATGCGCAGTTTTACTCCACGATGGGGACGCTGGTGGCCGGGGCGACGCTGATTCTGCTACGACGTTTTAGTGCCAGCCAGTTCTGGGAGCACGTGCAGCACTACGACGCCACGCAGTTTAACTTTATCGGGGCGATGGCCCGTATGCTCTACAACCAGCCGCTCACGCCGCTTGAGGCTGCCCATCGCGTGCGGATCGCCTGTGGAGCCCCGGTGCCAGTGGAAATCGCTGCCGATTTTGAGCGGCGTTTTCACCTCACCGTACTCGAAACGTATGGGCTTTCCGAATGTCCCATGGGCACCTCGAATCTTGTCACCATGCGCAAAATAGGCAGTATGGGGAAGCCAGCGCGACACCCTGACCCCGCACTTTACACGCGGGTACGCCTGGTTGACGATATGGATCGTGATGTACCAGTGGGCCAGGTGGGTGAGGTGCTCCTGCAAAGTCCAGCCCTCATGGTGGGCTATTATCGTGATCCGGAACAGACGGCGGACGCCCTGCGTGGCGGCTGGTTTCATACGGGTGATTACGCCAGGCAGGACGAGGACGGTTTTTTCTTTTTTGTGGATCGGAAGCAAGACATCATCCGGCGCCGCGGGGAAAATATTGCGTCCGTGGAGATCGAACGGGTGCTCAACGCCCACCCCGCCGTGGCCGAAAGCGCGGTCATCCCGGTGCCAGCCGCGCTCAGCGAAGATGATATTCACGCCTATGTCGTCCTACGGCCTGGCGCCCAGACCACGGCGGAGGCGTTGCAGGCGTGGTGTGAGGCGCGTCTGGCCCGCTTCAAAATGCCACAGAGTGTGCGCTTTCGTGACGCCCTCCCCAAAACCTCAACACAACGGGTGGAAAAATACAAGCTGCGCGAGGAGTATGCCGCTGATACTTCCCTGGTCCCCAAAACCTGGTAAAATGCCTCCATCCTAAGATGCTTTGGAGCGGCTGGCGGCCACTACCGCGTGGCTGCCTGAGGCGTCACGCTTTCCCGCGGGAGGATGATCATGGACTCCGTAGAATTTCACTGCGAGCCCCCGTCCAACGTATCAACGATGGTGGTGGCGTTTGGGGGATGGATCGATGCCGGTGAGGCCGTGACCGGCGCCATGCGCTACCTGGTGCGCCAGCTCGCGGCCGCGCCGCTCGCCTCGATCGACCCCGAGGACTTCTTCGATTTTACCCAGGTCCGGCCGGTCGTGCGCCTGACTGCCGAGGGGGAGCGCCTCATTCGCTGGCCGCGGAGTGCATTCTGGACCTGGCAGCCACCCGAGGGCCGCACAGGGCTGCTGCTGTTTCGAGGCATGGAGCCCCAGCGGCGGTGGCGCGCCTACGCCACGACGCTCCTGGATGTCGCCGAGCGCTGCGGGGTAACGCGGATCGTATCGCTAGGCGCGCTCATCGCGGCCGTGCCGCATACCCGGCCCCCGCGCGTCACGGGCAGCAGCACCGACCCCGCCTGGCATGCGCTGTTAGAAGAGTGGGGGATCTACCGACGCTCACGCTACGAAGGCCCGACTGGCATTGCCAGTGTCGTGTTGGACGCGGCGAGGCGCCCCGGCATGACGTCGCTCTCCTTGATGGGGCAAGCGCCCCATTATCTGGAGGGGGCGACGAATCCGGCGGTGAGTCGAGCGCTGCTGACCCTTGTCACCCGCCTCCTCAGCCTGGAGCTGGATATGTCCCAGTTAGATACGGCAGTGAAGGTATTTGGTACCCCCCGGAGCAGCTCATGCAAGAGCTCGAGGAGTTCTTGCGCGAGGAGCGGGAAGGGCGAGCCGAGTGACGCCCCCCCACGACTGCTCGTTGCGGAGCCAGGGAAGGAAGAATGGCGGCTCAATGTAAATCATGATCAAAATAGGTGCATAGCATAGGTGAGGGAGCGGGGAAAAACCCGTCCTCGTGGGAGGTGACGTCATGGTGATAATAGATTCGCAGGTACATGCCTATGAACGCGACCATCCAGGCCGTCCCTGGGCCGGTGTCCTGACCGGCCCGGCGGAGGTCACGGGCGACGATATGGTGGCGGCGATGGACGCCGTTGGGGTGGACGGCGCGGTGCTGGTCTCGCCCTTTACGATGTACGGCTACGACGCCAGCTATGCGCTCGAGGTCCACAGGCAGCATCCCGGGCGGTTCGGCCTAGTCAAGCCAGTCGACCCGACCGATCCGGGGGTGGCGGAGACGATCGCCGACTGGGCCGCCACCACGGGGACTATCGGCATCCGGCTCATGATGAATCGTGGCGTGTCGCCCGACCCCGCCGACCCCGGCATCAACCGGGTGCTGGCCACCGCCGCTCGGCATTCTTTGCCGGTGAACCTGATGTGCACGGGGCGACTGGAGCAGGCCGCCGAGCTGGCGGGGCGCCACCCCAATACGCAGTTGGTGATCGACCACCTCGGGTTGCCACAGCCGCAGGAGCCCCCGGCCCCGGCGGCACCGTTCGCCGACCTGCCCAAGCTGCTGGCCCTGGCGGCGCACGCCAACGTGGCCGTGAAAATCAGCGGTGCCTGCACGCTGTCGCACGCGCCGTTCCCCTATCCGGACATCTGGGAGCCGCTGGCGCGCGTCTTCGACGCGTTCGGCCTCCACCGCTGCCTGTGGGGGACCGACTGGACACGCGCGGTCAAGGTGTTGACGTATCAGGAGGGGGTCGAGGCGTTTCGCGTCACCGATCGCCTGTCCGACAGCGACAAGGCGGCGCTCATGGGCGAGTCGCTGACACGGGTCTACAACTGGGCGCCGTCGCAAGCGTGATTAGCCCCTGATGGCGTGCCAGGCCGGATGCGGATAAGCACGCCATCGGTGTATTGGAGGAATCACCATGGAGGTTCGGCCGTTCACGATCCATGTCCCGGACGACGTTCTGGACGACCTGCGCCGGCGTCTGGACCATACCCGGTTTCCCGAGGCGATTCCGGGCTCGGGGTGGGACTATGGCAGTAATCTGGAGTACCTTAAAGAATTGGTCTACTACTGGCGCACGGACTTCGATTGGCGCGCCCAGGAAGCACAACTTAATCGCTTGCACCATTACAAGACCCCAGTGGATGGTCTGAACATTCATTGCATCCACGAACGGGGCATCGGCCCCAACCCCATGCCCTTGGTCATGACCCACGGCTGGCCTAGCTGCTTTGTCGAGATGACCAAGATTCTTCCCTTCCTGACCGACCCTGGACGTCACGGCGGCGATCCCGCGGACGCGTTTGATCTGGTCGTGCCCTCCTTGCCGGGCTTCGGCTTTTCGGACCACGCGACGGAGCGCGGCATGGATGTGCAACGTGTAGCTGGCCTCTGGCACACGCTCATGACTGAGAATCTGGGGTACCCGCGCTTTGCGGCGCAGGGCGGCGACATTGGCGCCGGGGTAACAGCGTGGCTGGGATACGCCCATGCCGACAACCTGTATGGCATTCATCTCACCTCGATCACGCGCCCGACCCCCTATCTAGGACCGGATGCCAGGCCCCTCACCGCGGCCGAGCAGGCGCTCATCGACCAACGGGCGCGGTGGCAGCAGGCGGAGGGTGGCTACGCCCATATGCAGGGCACCAAGCCCCAGACCCTGGCCTACGGGCTCAACGACTCTCCGGCCGGACTGGCCGCCTGGATTGTGGAGAAATACCGTACCTGGAGCGACTGCAGCGGCGACGTGGAAGCCAGATACACTAAGGACGAATTACTGACCATCGTGACCATCTATTGGGTGACGCAGACGATCAGCTCCTCCACCCGGATGTATTTGGAGAACCAGCGCAAACTGTGGGTGATGGGCAAAGACGACAAGGTCCCGGCCCCGGCGGGCATGGCCATGTTTCCCCAGGAAATCGCCCGTCCGCCCAGAGAGTGGGGTGAGCGGTCGTACCATATTCGGCGCTGGGAAGAGATGCCCCGAGGCGGCCACTTCGCCGCCTTGGAAGAACCCGAGTTGTTGGCGCAGGAGGTCCGCGCCTTCTTTCGCCAGTTTCGCTAAGGTGCATCACTTGGGATTGCTAGGTTCTCCTACGACTGCAAGGAGTGAGAGAAACTGCCGCATGCGCCACTTCGCCCTTCTTCAAACTCTGCGACCTGGCACGACGCGTTACAGATGTCACACACGGCTTCCGTCACCGGGCTCCCATACCGGGTCGGCTCGCGGAACGCCATCCATTGGTCCAGCGACTCCACCCAGGCGCGCTGATGCACGCGACAATACTTCACACTGGCTCTCGGGGAGACGAGCAACGTTGCGAACATCTCGAGGCCCCTCTTGATGGTGGTGACACCACGCGCAGAGAGCGCCCACGCTTTGGCCATGGGGCTCGCGGCACTGCGGGTTCGGACACGGCTGGGACCCGAGAAGAATGTCACACCGTTGGCAACGCTTCCGGGATCCGCCGAACGTGTCTGGCCTCATGAGGAGGCGCATAGGATATGGCACCTGTCCGCGGTCGTCCCTCGCCCATGATACGGGAACAGTCTGCATGATGCTTCTCCTTCTCTTCTGAGGGCGGGAGCGCTCTACCCCGCCACTGCACTGGGCATGAATGTACCTTTTGTCAGGGGCAGGCGGTATGCGAGAGGTCACATACCGGGTGTTACCTGCATCACGTACCAGCCAAGAGGCCGCCCCAGGGGCTCGTATCAGCCTGCAGGGCGTCCCACAGCGAGGAACACCCAGGGGTCTTGTTCGTCCTTTATAGAACTTTTTGATTTTTACTTACGGTCTTAGAAGCTCTGCCGACAAACAGGTGGTTCCCGACACCGTCTCAGAACGCCTTGACACTCCCTGCCCGCCAAGCCTCTGGACGAGCAATGCTGTCGGAGTGTCGCGGTGTCCGACAGCGCGAGACGAGGCGTGTCCTGGCCAGCGGGACCATGGCCCACCGGAGGCATGGTCGAGGCATGGCACCCCCGCGCCCTGCCTGGTGCGGCACACGCGCCTGCAGGTCCCGCTCCCGCTGGGGCCGGGGCGCCATCGGTGCGCTGGGACGCATGCCGCGGCCGGCGCTGGGGATGGCGATGGCGCCGCTTGACACGGGCACGCGGGTGGCGTAGCCTGGGGTCCACACCGACAGCCAGGGCCGGCACGGCGTGTGCCCTGCGCCCGGGCTGCCGTCTGCAGCA
>WNGK01007967.1_pt1 | contig 11044 bp, 2 predicted proteins | sample 5400601 | NCBI WGS metagenome assembly WNGK01 (sample SAMN13153376, study PRJNA577476) | soil metagenome | isolation source: 60 cm soil or saprolite under Garry oak tree replicate 1 | place: USA:California | collected 2016-06-15
CGGCACGTCGGCATGGGTGAACGTCGGCGGGCTCGTCCATTCCGGGCGGGCCCGCACCCCGAGTACCCCGGAGGCGTAGTCCTTGCGGCGCGCCTGGTCCAGCAGCGCCCGCAGGACGGGAAGCGTGGCCCGGGTCGCCGTCGCGGTCACTCCCCCACCCGCCACTCCACGACCACCTCTTGATCGGGGTGCTCGTCGAGGAACGCCTCCAGCTTTCCGAGCACGTCCCTTGAGGAGGCGCCCTTGGCCCGGGTCGCCCGGCCGCTAAGACCTGGCTTTGGTGTCGGCAGGGCGATGACGATGTCGTCCGGTCGCGGCAGGTCGGGCTGATCCACCGGTCCTGCGGTCTGGCCGTCGGCTAGCCACTCGAAGATCGCATCGTCGGCATCGGCGAGCTTGGGTCCCAGCCGGGTCGCGAACTCATCCGCCTGCACCGCCTCGCGCATCGTCGTCAGGGTGCTGGCGGCCGCCCGGCCTCGCTCGTCGGCCCGGTTCCTGGACGTGCGCAGCGGCGCGAGCCTGTCCCACCGGAATCCGTCCACCGCGGCGGCGACGAGGCCGGCCCGGCTCAGCGAGTTCGCCACGGCGGTTTCCGTGGCTGGCAGCGCCGTCCGGGCCAGGATCTCCACCAAGTGAACCCGGCTACTCGGCCTGCGCAGGGCTTCCACCAGCGAGGCCCCGGCCCGGGCGGTCGCCAGCCGGCCCGTCGGGCGATCAGCGGGCAGGCCGAGGTGCTGGTAGGCGCGCTGCACCGCCACGACCAGAGCACCGGCCGGGTCGGCCAGCGTGTCCACGTGACTGCGGAGGCTCTCGGTGAATTCGGCGACGCCAGCCGCGGTGAGGTACGGGTTGACCCGGATCCCGAACAGGGACTCCGCGCGAGACGTCGCCGTCTGCCAGTCGGCCGGCAACGGCAGCGGCTCGGGCTTCAGTTCCATGTCCGGCCGGGTCGTGCCCGGCCGCGGGGCAGGGACGGATGCGCCGTGGTGATACCAGGCCCGCTGCCGCAGCGCGGCCCAGGCCAGCATGACCAGGTCGGCGACCTCCTCACGCAAGCCCAGTTCGGGACGCATCACGTCGATCCAGCCCCGGATCCGGCTCACGGTGACCGGGTCCTGAGGCTGCAGGCCATCACGGGCCGCCGCCCGCTCGAACTCCGCGCCCCACGGGCCGAACCGGTCGTCACCGAACAGGAAATGCGTCTCACCCGCCATGCCGACCTGCAGGGCGTTAGCGACCCGGCGAACCGCGGCGATGTCCCCTTCCAGCTTCACCCGCCCGTCCCGGTCGGCGACCGCCCGCTCGACGTGCGCGTACACCGCGGCCAGGTCCCGCACCGTGACCTCGACGTCCGTCGGCTCGAACCGCGGATGCCCCGGATAGGTCGCGGTGAACGCCTGGTCGACAAGGTTGCCGAACGCCGCCGCCAGATCAGCCCCGACCGGGGCGGCCGGGGAGAAGCCGCGGTCCAGGCTGACTAGCACCCGGTCGTGGCCTGCGTCGTCGGCCAGCGTGCCTGGCGTTGGCACGGCGGCGCCATAGCACTCCTGCATCGCGCGGCGCAGCGCCTCCCGCAGGCCGGTCCGCTGGCTTTCCAGGATCGCCCGGGCCTGGGCCCGGTCCACCTCGGACAAGTGGTCGGCGTGCCTGATCCAGCGCTCACCCGTGCCGCTGAGCAGCCACTCCAGGATCACCAGGCGCCGGACCTCACCCATCCGCTCCTCGGACAAGAACCTGGGCAGCCACACGATCGTCCTGGACTTCAGGCCGCCCTCGATCAGCCGGTCCAGCCGGGCGAGATCCTCCGCCGCGGAGTGCCCCGGTTCGTCGAAGGGATAGTCGATCACGAACCGCCAGGTTCCCGGGCGGGCCCGGAAGTGGTCCTCGTTCAGCCAGCCGGCATCCCGCACGTTGCCGAACACCGCATCCACCGCGCGGCGTGAGCCACGCCAGACCACCGGGTGCGCGTAGGCACCAAAGACATCGGCGTCCCGCGCGGTGATCCCGAGAGCATCCCGCACCAGGTCCTTGATGAGCTCGCGGCGCCGGCCGTCGTTGTCCTCGCCCTTGGCGTTCTCCACGACGGATTCGTAGTCGACGTCGGAGAGCTGTACCCGGATCACCGGATTACGCGGGTCCCCGCCGACGTGAATCTCCGGCACCCGCCGGGACCACTCCTTCACCTTGGCCAGCACGATGCCTGCCTCGCTGCCGGGCAGCGGGGACTTGATCGAGCCGTGATTGAGCGAGGCCAGCCGGGCCGCGGTCAGCTCCTTCAGCGCCGGGACCTTGGGCGCGACCGCCGACAGCAGCAGGGTCTTAGCCAGCCGGTCATCAGCCCGGAATCCAGGCGGCAGCCCGCCAGGATCCTTAGTGGCGTCACTCTCAGTGAGATTGTGCGCGGCCAGCAGGATCGGCCGCAGCTTCTCCCGGTACAACGCCGTCGCGGACCGGAACAGCGCGGCGGCCTGCGGATCCAGGGCGTCCCTGCCCTGCACGATGTAGTCAAAAGAGTCGCCCACCGGGACAACGTCATCCACGGTCAGCGTGTCGCGCCGGTTGATGAGCATCTGCTGCATGACCTTCAGCGCCGTCCGCTCCCGCTGCATGACGCTGGCCAGCGACCGCAGCGTCGACACCAGGGCCGGGGAGAACGGGTACGTCAACCGGAACGCCGCCTCATCAGCGCCGCGGTGCCGGTCATCGGCATTGACCCCGTCGAGCAGCACGTCCCAGATATCCGAACGCCGGTCCAGCCGCGAGAACGCATCGGCAAGCACCTGATCGGCCTGCGGGTTATCCGCCCGCCGGCGCAGCAGCCGCCGGTTCGCCACATACGGCAAGTTGTCGTCGCCGAGCTTGATGGTGCTGAAGCGCCCCTCCTGGAATCGAAATGCCTGGTCCAGGGCCTCTTGCTCGGCACCGCTGGCACCTGCGTCAGCGAACCACCGCCGCAGGTCCATCTGCCGGGCCACGAAGGAGATCAGCGGGATCGCGCGCGCCCCGGCGGAAGATTCCACGAAAATGCTCAGCTTCGGGGACTCCCGGCGGAAGAACTCGCGGTCCTGCATCGAGAACGCCAGCCACAGCACCAGCTCATCCAGGAAGAGCACCACAGCGTCGTAGCCCAGGCCCTTCGCATGCGCCGCGATCGCGGCCAGTCCGGTGGCCAGGTCCACGTAGGAAGCCTGCTGGGTATAAGCACTGAAGTAGTTCTGGACCAGCGCGGTCACCAGAAGCTGGCGCGACTCCGACCCTGGTTCGGCCGCGCGGGCGGCCGCGTAAGACTCAGGCGTCCATGTTCCCTCGCCGAGCAGATCCGACCACGGGTCACCGCCGCCACCCGCGCCCGCGCCCGCGCCGTCATTGAGCCCGGCGAAGAAACGCTCATCCCCATCACGGGCCCGCTGCCGCTCGGCATCGGCAAGGATGCCGTCGGACTCGTGCAGCGCGGGCAGGACCGCTCCGGGATGCAGCCGGCTTATTTGCCGGATGTACCCGCGGAACAATGCCTGCTCTAGCGACTCCGCGCCAATCAAGTGAAAGGCCAGCGGCAGCACGTTCTTGTCCAGCAGCACATCATCGTGCCGGGCGACGACCGGCTGCAGTTCCGCCTTGGCCCGGGCGACCGGGTTGTGCCGCAGCAGGGCGTGCAGGACGGCCATGAAATGGCTCTTACCTGAGCCGAACGACCCGGCCAAGAACGCGCCCCGGCTCACCCCGGACGTAAGCGACTCGGAAACCAGCCCGAGCGCCGCGTCGAACGCCTCAGCCAGCGCGGGCGTCACCACATACTCGTCGACCGTCCGGGCGACGGCGGCGGGCTCGATGCTGTCGGTCAACCGCAGCACATAATCCTCAGCACCCCACTGTTCCGGGATGTCGAGGACGTCACGCAACAGCGCGCTCACTGCCGGCCTGCTCTCATGGCATCCAACCTCGCACAACTACATCCGTAACTCATTCGGCACTCCGTGCCCGGCGGCCGCGCGTGGCCGGGGCGGGACGCCAGGCGGCCAGTTCATCCAGCGTTTTGCCGACCTGGGCGGCGCGGGCGGTCAGTTGTTCCCGGCAGAACGCAGCCAGGCTCACCCCGTAGTCGGGGTCGACCTCGCCATGCCACTGCTCCACCCACGGCTGCAACTCGGCGAGGCCGGCGACGAGGGGGACGAGTCGGTCATCGTCCCAGCCGTCCTTCTCCCGATCCCCGATGATCAGCGACAGGGCCAGCGACTGCTGAGCGTGATCCCACCCAGCCCAGCCGAGCAGCGGCGTCGGATCGGTCTCCCGGCCCGCGTCCGGATAGAGAATGAACCGCTCCTTCGGCACATCCAGCTTGCCCCGCGCCTGCCAATAGGAGTTCTTGCGGAAATCAGCTGTAGTGTACTTCGGCGGCACCTCGATCGGGGCAACCTTCTCCCCGGCATCCTCGCGGCGCTGAAGCGCCCAGGTCTCCTCCCACGCCTCCCGCTTGCGCAACCCGGAATCCTTATACCGGTACGCAGCGAGATAGGGCACAGCCTCGTCGGCCAGCAACCGCACCAGCGACTGCGTCACTGGCACATCGGGTCGCCCCTCCCACAACGCCAGCACCGACACCAAGTCGGCGTCGCGGGTGACATCGTCGGCAAGCTGAGCAACGCTGCGCGGCAACGGCCGCTCTTGCACATCGAACCAGAACCGCCGATCCTCCAACCGGTCCAGCAGCCAATCTCGCAGCGCCCGCTCCTGCCGCTTCTCCCACGGCTCCTGCGACCATCGCCGCTTGTACTCTGGCTTCTCCAGCAACCGGATGGACGGGTTGGTACCGATGAGGTCCAGCCGCCGCTGAACGAGCTCCCGATAGGGTCCCGGCCAGTGCGCCGGGATCTCTGTGACGGGCGTCGACCCATGCCGGGTGAACCACGTCGGCTCTTCTTGGTCCGCCTCGACGGCACGAGCTAGCACAACCTCGAAAGCTCGCTCGCCAAGCCTCAGTCTTGGCAAATCAGTGGCGTTGTAGGTCAGGTTCTCATCTATGAGCCCGTAGATGCGGTACACCTCCCAGTCCAGTTCCTCCTGGATAGCAATCATCCGCGCTCTGACGTCGTCAGACTCCGACCGGGCTACATTCATGTGGATATCAGTCGGCGTTTGGCGGGCACAGACCGCGGACGGTGTGCGCACGGCCAATTCCTGCGCTAGCGAATCGAGTGTCCGCCCTCGCGCTAGCGGCAGAACACTCGGCAGTGGATAGTCTTGCACATTCGAACTGTTGTACTGATAAAAGCGCTCCCAGTCGGAGGGAGTAAACCCTCCACCTTCACCACGGATGCCCTTGTCATGGCAGACCTGCTTGAGCCAGAAACATGCCGTCGATGAGTTAAGCACTCCCAATAGAGCAAGGTGGTCATCCTCTGTCGCATCCTCGGGCAGCTTGATAACTGCCGCCGACCGGTTGAAGATCGGTCCGCCCCTATCCAGTACGAAGTGATTGTGCGTCGCAATTTCCGCAAACGCGATCGAAAATGGTGATACCAGCTTAGATCTGTACAGCTCTTGCCACTCATACCACGCGAGACTACGTTCTACCATCGGCACGCCGAAGCGCTTGCGCTTGTTCAGCGCAGAGCGGTAGGCGATCAGCCAATGGCCGAGTGCACCGAGGCCCTCAAGCGGAATCACGCGGAGATCGGCATCGTAGGTCCATCCGGCGATGGCCGGTTCTGCCGCAAACCGCCAGTCACGCAGAATGTCACCCTCAGCCATGTGGACGGTATTCGGCCACCGCAGACGTTGCGCCGAGCCGGTGGATCCGAGCATGAAGAAGTCATCCTCGCCCGTCACCGACATGATTCCAACGGAGGCTACAACAGCGGACAACTGCCGAGGAGCAGACTCGATGACTTGCTTCAGATCGACCGCACCACCACCGCCTAGGCTCCAGGGATGGGTCGTCAACAGCGATCGGTCGAGGTCGGTGATGGTCACCCAGTCATCGTCCCAGTCTGAGTCAGCAATGTGCTCGATGATCGAGGTCCAGACCATTCCTTTGGCCGGATCGTCTGGTCGGCCGGGCTCGCCACGTACTCCGAGCACCGCGCGCACGGTCGCGCTGATCGGTCGTCGGTGGCAACCCACGATAATGACGGTCGGCGTGCCGTGACCGGGGATGAATGCACCCGAGGTATCCGCGACGAGGCGCAGGTCCTGATGGGCGAGGAAGTCCTCGATCAATTTGGATCCGAACTCACGCTTCATGAACGAGTTGCTGGTAATCTGGCCGACCCAGCCGGCTTGCTCGCCACCTTTTGCCAGGGCGAAGAACAATGCCATGAACGGTACGGTGAGCGCGTACTTCCCTTTACATACATTGGGATACTTCGACCGGTAGATCTTGTTGAGGGCCTTATCCTTGACTGTGATATAGGGCGGGTTGCCGACGACCGCGTCGTAACGGCCCTCTTCCAGAAGCGTCAGGAGCAGCGGGCCGTCCTCGGTTGCGTACGTGAAAGGCATGAATGCACTTCGGTCGCTCATGCCGGGTAGCACACTGGGGTCCGGTCCGTGGATGAGGGAGTCGCCGACGGCTAGGTGGAAGGTGAACGCTGGGGCAGCTTCCAGTGATGTGAGGCCCGATGCCTTGAGGGCGGCGACGGTGAGCCGGAACCGGGCGATGGCGACGGCGAACGGGTTGAGGTCGACGCCGTAGATCGCATCGAGGGCCCGCTGAACGCGCGCCTGGATTTCAAGGCCGGGGGCCTGCCGGTTCCACCGGTCGAGAAGTCGGTCGAAGGCGCCGAGCAGGAAGTGACCGGACCCGCAGGTGGGGTCGATGAGCTTGAAGCCTTCGAGTGGCCGCTCTTTGACCGCTGGTTCGAGGGTGCGATCGAGGATGAATTCCTCGACGAAGACCGGGGTTTGCAGCAGCGCGTACATATCCTTCGCGTGCTGGGAGAGGTCTTGGTACAGGTCCCCGAGGAACCGGGTGGACATCGAGTTATCCGCCAGATCATGGACGAGTGCCCCGTCCTCGCGACGGTCACGCCAGAAGTCGAGCAGTTTGGTCACCGCATTACCGGACGGCGACACCAGGTGCAGCGCTGAATGCGAATCAACCAGCGCCTTCGTCGCGGGAAGACCCGCGAGGTGATCAATCGCCGCCTGAAGCCATTCGCGGTCGGTGTCTTCGGGATGCGCGCGGAAGAACGCGAGCTGGGCATCGAGTGCTTCCTGCCGACGGTTTTCTGGCCCGGCGATCCAGACCGGCGCCACCAGCTCGTTGTCCTCGCAGAACCGGATGAACACGCTAGTAAGCACCCACGCGACCGCCACTTGAGTGACCCGGTCGTCCCGCCACGCGACCCAGGACGCCGCCGTACGTTCCTTATCGCGGGCGCGCTGGTGTTCCTGCTTCCAGCGTCCTTCCAGGTCAGCGTTAGCCGCGACCCTGGCACGCAGGTCGTCCTCCAGGAGCAGGACCTGCCGCTGGAGGTCCGTGGTGAGGGCGGATGTCGCGGTCATGATGTTCCTTCGGCGGCGGAGACGGTGGGGCGGGAATCAATCCACTCGGCGTCGAGGCGGAAAAACTGCCCAGGAGCGGCAAGTGGCAGGGGCCGTTTGTCGATGATGGCGCCCCGGCTGCCGGACAGTTGCGGGACGAGCACCCAGATCGCCTGCGGCCGCCGGGCCGCGAGGTCCGTCCAGCGGCTCAGCAAAGCCAGGTGACTGTACCGGGCCAGCGGCGCGATCTCGATCAGCAGCACGGGTCGCGTTCCCTCAGGTGCGTCCGAAGCCGCCGCGTCAATCGCTGCCTCAACAGCGGGGAGGCTGCGCTGGACAAGCGCCGCGAGCCCGGCCGCGTCCCGGCTGCCCGGCGCCGCCGCGTCCGCGGCCTGAACCATGTCCCACGGCAGGCCCACCGTCGCCGCCTGCGTCCGCATGGCCTCGATCAGCACCTGGGTCACGTCGACGACCGCGGCACCGCACCGGCCGGTCAGTGCGTCGACGGCGCGGTCGGTGCGGTCAGCGTCCACGCCGAGGGCGAGGAATGACCGGGTGGCGGCGCTTTCGGCCAGGCGGTGCCCGGATCGTCCGCCGGTGACCAGTTGCGGGCCTGCGGCCGCGGCGACGGTGGGCTGCCGGGAGGCCAGGCCCTTGGTGTCAGCGGCGCGGGTCGGCGAACGGTAGCCATGTTCCGCGTCGTCGTAGACCAGGCCGAGGCCCGCATCGCTGAGGAGCTGGTCGAGCCGGGGCCGTTCGGGCAAGGGTGACAGGGCCGGGAATCTGGCCCGCACCCGGTCGCGGACCTCGTGCGCCGTCACCGGCTGGGACCCGCCGACCCCCTTGAGCGCGAGCGCGAGCGCGTCGGTGACCGGAAGGTCGCGGTGGTATAGCTCGTTCGACCCGGACAGGACGGCTTCCTGGGCCAGCGCTGCCGCCAGTCGCAGCAGCCGTCCGTCGCCGAGCGCGACCGGTGACGGTACCTGGCCAGCGGCGGCACGAACCCAGCCGTCCTGCAACCGCGCCGCGGCCCGGGCGGCGGGCGCCAGCGGCTCACCAGCCGTCCGGGCCTGCGCGACGAGCTGGTCGGCCGTGCGGCCGAGCGCTTCGGCCGGATCGAGGAGGGCGGGGTCGGTGGCGAGCAGGGCGATCCTGCCGTCCCGGCGGCGGGCGGCGATCTGCTCCTCGCCCGCGTCAGCCCGGCTCAGCGCCTGGGCCCGGTCCAGGGCCAGGCGCAGCAATCCCGCGGCGATCCGGGCCGGCGGCACCGGGTCCGGGGGGTCGGCCGGCGGGGGCAGCGCGGCGAGGACGGCCCCGGCTAGTTCGTCGACGGTGGCGACGCCACCTACGTCGGCGAGTGACTGCCGGGCGGTCTCCGCGATGGCGTCGAGCAAATCGCGGCACCCTGCGTGGGTAGCCCACCCGTCCTGCAGGGCGCCCACCTGCTGGGCCACTCGCGCCCTGGTCACGGTGAGCAGCCCGGCTAGCTCGTTCTGGCTGGCGAAGGGGTCGAGCCCGGGGTCCAGCCCGAGCAGCAGGCGGGCGGTGGCGCGACGCGACGCCGCGCGGGCTGTCCCGGCGTGTGCCAGGAGAAGCTCCGCCGCCGCAACGGGATCCGGCAGCACCTTGCTATCTGTTCCCAGGGCCGTTCGGCGATCTTGTCCGCGGCCGGTGACGGCGAGGCCGAACTTGTCCCGCCACTGCCTGGCCCGGGCCTTGACCTCACGGCGGGTCGCCTCCGCCACCCCGGACAGGCGGTTCAGCCGCACCGGGTCGACAGCGACCAGATCGCCGACGGTGGCCACGCCGTAAGGTTCCAGCGCGGACAGCGCACGGGCGGACAACCCGGCATCGGCCAGCGGGGTCGGCGGCTCCGCAGCGGCGGCGCGTTCGCCAGCGTCGTCGGGGATGGTCTTGGGGACCGGGGCGAACACCGACCGCCAGGCGGCCAGCATGTCCACGGCCGTGTCGTGACGCTCCTTGGCGTTGCGGGCCAGCGCGGTGCGGAAGAACACGACGAGCGTTTCGGCAACCGCCGGGTCGAACATGCGGGCCTCGACCGTCGCCTCGTCGCGGACCGACGCGGGATCGGAATAGCCATCGCCGAACCGCGGGGCCGCTCCGGTCGCCATCTCGAAGAGCACGACCGCGGCCGAATATCTCTCCGCGGCCGAGTCGTGCCGCCCGCGTTCCGGTGCGTCCAGGAACGGGTCGAGGTAGGGATGCGTGCCGGCCGTCACGGCGGTCGCTCCGGCGCGGGACAGGGAGAAGTCGAAGAGCACGAGATGTTTTGCCCGGTCGCCGCGGCCCTCCCGGACGCCGAGGTTGGCCGGCTTGATATCGCGGTGATCGACTCCAGCCCGGTCCAGGGCAACCAGCGCCTCCAGCAGGTCGGTCCCCCACCGTTCCAGCAGGTCCAGGGACAGCCGCTCGCGGCCGCGCAGCACCTCGCCCAGCGTCTCCTCACCGGCGCTCTCCAGCACCAGGGCCTGCCGGCCGCCGACGTCGAGCGGGCCTTCGACCAGCCGCACCAGCCGCGGGCCGGCCAGTCCGGCGAGCACCCCGGCCTCGTCGGCGATCCGCGCGGCCGCGGCGTCGTCGACCGCGACCTTGAGCACCCGGGTGGCGTCCGGACCCGAGTCGGCGATAGCCAGGTCAGTGACCAGCAAGCCGACGGCGGTTGACCCGGCGCCGAGGCGGCGCTCGAGCCGGAACCGGCCGTCGATGACCGAGCCGGGGGCTGCCTCCAGCGGGTCGATGACCTCTTCGGCTGGGCCGGCCACGGACCGCTCCGCGTCGGCCAGACGTTCCAGGAAGGACCGAACGTCCGGCAGGCGCTCGCTCACCGCAGGCCGGGTCGCCTCAAGCACGAGCGCCCGGACTGCGGAGGGCACCTGCGGCAGGTCAGCCGCCAGGTCCAGGCCACCGTCCCGGTGCAACCGCTCGCGCAGGGCCGCACGGTCAGAAGCAGCCGGGTGACCGGCCAGCACGTAGTAGGCCAGCGCCCCCAGGGCGAACACGTCCAGGCGAATCCGGTCCGCGTCCCGGTTCCACACGCCTTCGGGTGCCTGGAACGCCTCGGCCAGCCGCCGGTCCACGTCCACCGCACCCGGGCGCATCACCGCGCCCGGCTGGTCAGCCGCCGGGCCGGCGCCATCAGCGGCACCCATCAGACCGGTGACCCCGCTGCCGGACAACCCCGTCAGCGCAGGTCCCGCCACCGTGCCCGCGCTCTGCCAGTCCCCCACCAGGACCCGCACCCCGCCCTCGGGCAGGGGGCGGACCGAGACGGCATGCGGCGTCAGCCCGCGGTGCACCACCCGGTTCCCGTGCGCGTACGCGACCGCCTCGGCGACCTCCCGCAGCAGTTTGAGCTGTGCTTCTGCAGGCAAGCTGCCCGCATGGTCGGCCAGCCACAGATCGAGCCGCTGGAACCGGTCGTCGAGCGGGTACACCAGGCCGACGCCGAGTTCGCTGTCCACCATGTCCCGCGGGCGCAGCAACCTGTCGTTCGCCAGCCGCGACATGATCCGGTATTCGTGCTCGGCGACCTGCCGGATCT
>WNGK01007968.1_pt1 | contig 11043 bp, 14 predicted proteins | sample 5400601 | NCBI WGS metagenome assembly WNGK01 (sample SAMN13153376, study PRJNA577476) | soil metagenome | isolation source: 60 cm soil or saprolite under Garry oak tree replicate 1 | place: USA:California | collected 2016-06-15
CCTGCGTTGTGCCTGGGCCGTAGAGAGTCCTCTGGTTGCCTATCGCGTTGAGGGATGCCAATGCCCCACCCTTCTGCGCGAACGATACCCCATCGGCACTCGTCTGCACGGCATAGGTTAAGGTTGGGGAGGTTCCGGTTGGGGCTGACTGAATTGCCACCGACAGAAGAAACCGCTTGTTCTTTGGGTTTTGGAACACCGCAGACGCACCAGAGGCACTGATGGTGGATTGGGTGTGTACCTTAGCGTGGAGAGACATATATTTATTGCTCTCTTTCAGTGGAACTCATATTACGGGAACTCATTAGCGACACCGTTCTTCTTGTCGGCTAGCTTCTGCCTGGCACAGAGGATCGTTCTCAGCCAACCGTCCGTGCCCGCTGGCTCCCCCGTCTCAGCGAGGTAGTCCAGGTAAGCGCAGTCAGCATGCCAGTTTCCTATTGGACCATCCCGGCGTTGCGTTACCTCACTAGCAGTCATATTTACTCCACACACCTGACATAAAGGCATATATCTATCTCCTTACCAGGGAACGCCCATCCCCATTACGCACATCCCCAGGGCTATGTTTACGTGGTAGTTCGCCCAGGCTTCAGCAAGTACCAGCCCATCCCCCTGTGCAGTCAGGAAGAACATCTCTCTCGGGTCGTTGGTGAACGTGGGCAAGCCAAGTGGGTCGCCTTCCTGGTATGCGACATAAATGCGCCGCCATGCCAGGAGTTGTTCTATGTTCTGTGCGTAGACCCAAAGTAGCTCGTCCGTGCTTGTGCTCTGCTCTGCGCGAAACTGCATGTCCAGTTGCAATGCACCAGTCAGGAAGGGGGTTCGCTGGATGACTAGCTCCTTCTCGCCCTCGCCTAACTCCGGGGTAAACTCATGAAGCTCGTGGTTGATCGTGCCCCAGAGGTCCTGATGGATGATGAGCCCCGTTCCAGCAATGATCTCGACTGAGCCTACTTCCATATGTCCTTATCCGATGACCCGACTCTCCTTAACGTGTGAGAAAGTGAGTATGGGTATATTTGCATACAATCGCCTGCACATCCAACGGCCAGGTCTTCAGGAACCGCTCCCTAACCCCACCCTGTTCCTGTACCATGTCAGCATAGTTGGTGTCACGCATCTTATAGTAGAAGATCACCAGCCGGATGCAGGCACGGCTCAGATCGTTGGGTACTCCGGGATAAGTCTGCCCAGCGATGATCGGCTGTCCGAATATGCCCTTCACCTGGTAGTTCTGGTTGCCCTTCACAAACGCCAACCCACTGTTCCTGGTCAGCTTCCTCGCGGGTATCCCATAGGCCAGGTAGTTGTTAGGCTTCAGGATAATGTCTGCTGTGATGTCCGTGGTGACTGGCGTGCCCGTAATCCATATCCCCCCACTGGAGAGGAAACTATTTACTGCGATCTCGAACACAGCGCCGCACGGAGTAGGAGTACAGCCGCCGCCACCATAGAGGGAGATGAGGCCGTCTATTGCTAAAAAGTCCTGATCCATCCCATCATAGAGCCTGCTGGCTGGTGTGCCGGAGGTTCCATCCTGCTGAAAGGAATACCCAATCTCCCCGTCCAGGTCTCCCTGCGCCTGCACGATAAGCCCATCAATAAAGGCATCATCGGTCGCACCCAGGTTGGGGTCCAGGGCCAACTTAACGTCAGCGCGGGTGCAATATGCTTGTGTAGTCCAGGCCATAACAGTCTCCTATAAGACGGTGGGCGGGCACTGCGGCGGCCTCGTTTGAGCGTACCCGTCCAGGAAGACGCCCCACCAACTAACTTAGAAGACTTTAGCGCAAGTGATGACTACCGCACGCTCGGGGTGGAGTAGCTGAATATCAAAATCTGCCAACACGCCAAACCTGCGTCTGCGTCCCAAGTCATAGAGGGTTGGGTCTACTATCACTTCTGGGCGTCTCTTGTACGCGATAGCAGCCCACCTGGGAGCCACCATGATGTTCTTGACCACCGAGATTGAGTTCTCTGTGATCGCTGTGTTACCAGTCGCACCAGGGAGGTAGTTGGAGAGGATAAGCCTGACCCCGTAGACCACCCCTTGATCGCCGTTCAACAACCGCTCAGGCGCCGCATAACGCAAGTCCTGGCGAATATTGGCATCCATGATGAGGGATTGGAAGGCGTCCGGGGAGAGGAACAGCCAGTAGTTGCCGTCCGGGAAGGGCACGTTGTCATACTGCTGGAGTTTCGCAACGGCCTTGGAGAGCACGTCCGCACTCATCACGTCAGTCGCGACCACGTTGGCTGAGGTGTGTCCGAGCGGGTAGAGCGATGGGATTGTGGTCAGTGTCGCGCCGCCGAATGGGGATTGTGAGTTAGGCAGGCCCGCGTTGGCAGTGGCGTTGTAGAGTGCCGCGATGTTGGTCTCGATACGGATGCTCATGGCGTAGGCGAGGCGGTCGATAAGTGCCACCATGCCGTCATACTTGATACGGTCCAGAGCTTTCCTTGTGACCTCAACCAGCTTCCCAAACTCGGCTGGAGTGAGGGAGACCGAGGCAGCGTTGGAAATGGCGTATGGGGTCTGGTCGGTGCCTTCTGTTAGTGCATCAGCAGCGACGATATCCGGGAGTGCGGGGATGTAGACTTTATCGCCAGCACCAGGAACCAATAAATCAGTGTTTACCAGGAGGGATTGCTCAAGCACTGCACGCCGACGCAGGTTGAGTTCCATGAGTGACGCCCAGATTTGGGGGATGAGCGCCTGGAGGTTGGCAACACTGGTAGCCTTTTTGATTAAGGCATCTGTAGCCAAAGACATGAGGTTACTCCATAGGGGGGTTAAAGGGGTTACTCCGCCTCGCGCTGATCCAGGATCATTCCGCTTGACAGGGCACGATAGGTCATTTCCCAAAGTATACGCTTTTCAGTATCGTCGTATTCCGGGTCCTTGCCAGTAGAAGCAGCAGTCCGGCCCTTCTTGAGGAGGTATGCCACCGGGTCAGCATCGCGCTCGTCTTCTGGAGTAGCGACAGTGCCTTTCCTCGTGGCACCAACAAGATCGGCACTCTCAACAGCCTTCTTCGCCGCGGCCTCGATCTGTGACCCAAGCTGTTCTGCCAGGCTCTCTGCCATCCTTGTTTCCAGGTTCTTGCCAAAGGTATCCAGGGCCATGTTAATTTGCTCCCTGGTGACGTAGCCCTTTCGGAGAGCGTCTTCGGCTTCCTGCTTCGCGGCCTTTTCAGCAGCCACTACGAGTAACTGCTCAAGTAAATCGTTCGGTTGTTCCTGAGTCTTATCCTCAGACATTAGTAGCTCCTTTTGTGGCTGCTATTTCTTAAAGTAGTCGATAAAAGTTTTCCGTTGTGGGAAGTTCTGGCGGTAGTAGTCGTTCTGCTCGTCCAAAGAGGTGTGAACGATCTTGCTGGCCGTTCCGCTGGGTACGAGCGCGCCAACAGCCACATCAATGACCGCTGGGTTTGCGTAGAGTTCCATGAGGGTCGCCTGTGGTACGTGTCCCTGAGCCTTAGCAATCCGCATAGCCGCCCATCTATTAACCGGAAAGCCAGTCAAAGTTACCTCGATGAGTGGATCAATAGAACCTTTTTCTGAGAAGCGCCTGCCTCCATCCGGTAAGGTCTCCCACTTTTGCGGCAGCCCAATCCAGGAGAAGTACCTGACCGTGGCTTTCATGATACCGAGTCCAGCCTTCTGATCGTAGACATTTACCAACCCATACCAACCAGTCCCACCATCGAAGTGCTTGAATTCCACATGCTTCTGTTGTGGGTTGTCTATTGCATCAATAATGACACCATCGCGCACCAGCACAGCCTTCTGTAGAAAACCCACGGGCAGGTATCTCGTTCCATGCTCTGTGCTTATCTGGCCCCCGCCCTCCACGTATGCCTTGAGCGCTGGCGAGAAGGCCTCTGGTTCTAGGATTTCTTTATCGAGGTCTTTGTGCGGAGTGCTGATCCAACCTTCCGTCTCTACCGAACCATCATCAAGCACCCTGGCCTTCATCTCGTTTAGAGTTGAGGAGTGGATGTAGGACTTACCCATTGGCACACCGGGTTTGTGGGACTTGGCGATAAGGTAGCTGATGGCCTCCTCGGGCGTGAATTTCAAGCTCTCCATTAGAACCTCTCGTTACTCCAGAATGGCCCCGCCTTCTGTGATGCTGGTACAGAACAGCCATGGGACCGGGCATAACTCTTGATGCAGCCTAGAGACGGATGCCCATGACCCGTTTCTGCCAGGTGGAATGCCGCACCCACATGAGCGCACCCAGGTCCAAGGGGGTATGACTCGTGTGGTCCACAGTGGGTTGTAGCTGCGTGGCGTTCTGCTGCTGTGATAGACTTCCAATAGGGTTGGATGTCGCCGCGAGTACCCCAACCTAATACCTTCTCAACATATAATTCGCTCAAGGTCCCTGTCCTAACTGGCGGGCCATCTCACTCGACCTGCCTCTATTATGCCCGTTGCCTGTTTGCTCGCCTGCTCCACTCCGGGTTGGGCCACCAGCAGAGGAGCGTACCCTGATCTGCTCTGCGCCTTCTGGACCGGATAAGCCGACCGCAGTACTCGCAGACTCAACAGCTATGACCTCTTCAGCCAGTCTGCGTACCATGTCTATAGGTATCCAGGAGTTCCCCGTGAAGATTAAGGACTCGTCACCGCCAGGCACGCTAATCAGGCCCTTCCTGTTGCGTACTTCGTTGGGTTTGAGGATGCCGATCTTTTGGTAGTTCGTGTCGATCTGGCTAGCTAAGAAGTCGTCCCTTGAGTCGATCTCTTCGTAGTAAAACTCAAGGTCTGTGTAGCCGAGGGTGTTCCAGAGCAGCTTCCTCGTTAGGGTCTCACAAATCTCGTCAAGGAGGGGCTCTATGGCTCTCTTCTTAAAGGTGAAAGATAAGTTGTACCCATTGGAACGATTAACATCCTGGGACTCCCCTAGCTCCTGCATCGTGACCCCGAGGATGCCCATGATCTTCATGCGGAACTCTTTGAGAAGCTCCACGGCCTCCAGGTCCTTCAGGTGGTAGCCGAATGGTATCCACTTGGACCCAGCGCCCTTACTCCCCGTCATGAGGATGCGGTTGCCTGTTTTCCCCTGGGTATTCCAGTTGTCGATCGCCGCCCGCAACTCAGTCTCTGTTACGTCCCCAAGGTCAAATACGCCGAATGGGATATTGGAGTCTGTGAAGCGCTCGGAAATGAACTGCATCATCGTGTCTTCAAGGATGGCAGCCGTAAATAACTGGACGATCCTGGAGTGTGGGTAGACGGACTCCGAGATTGGGTTCAGCGAGAAGAGCATAACCTCCTCTGGCTCCCAACCGTGCAAGGCCGTCCCAGGTGCGGCGTTGGCATCGATTGCACTGGACTGGTAGTTAGGCACGGATGCAGCACTCTCCACGCCCATTGCTCGGCCTCGTGGAAACTCGTACATCGATCTGCCCTCTGGCTTCCCGATGATTGGCGTGCCCCTGGCGTCGAGCATGTCATACCCACGGATGTACCCATGCTCCGAGAAGTCAATACGCAGACGAGCACTATCCAGAACCCACATGTCTACCGGCTGGTTTGCTCTCCCCGTTTTAACTAGCTCCACCGCCCCGTACCCAAACGTGATGATGTCTCGCATAAGGGTCAGGAGAAACTGCCGCCTGGTTTGGTCATCATTTGGCCTCTGAAGCATCCTCCTAACCGTATTCGCCTGGTACTTCGGCACGGGCTTGGAGGCATCCACGTTTCTGACATCTATCTTGACCCCGCCAGAGAAGTCCAGGATGGCATTCATACAGGCCGCCGCCGTGGGGGTCCGTAACACTACCTCCCTCATACGCGGCCTGCTGATTAAGCCTGTTGCGTCCTGTGCCACCTGCTCCGGGTATGGTTGGCCCCACAGCGGGGATACGCCGGGAGCAAAGCCCGAAACGGTCCCACGCGCCGCTGTAGACTCCTTCCGGGGGGTCGCGGTACCAGTTAATAACGTTCTGAGGGCTTTAGTGACCAGATTTGGCATGAATTATTGTCTTTTATGCTGCTTTTGCACTCTTTAGAGGTCTAAATTGGCAAAAGGGTCGTAATTTGCCGGAATTTCGCTTTTTGGGGGCATGTTTGGGCTGAAATCCTTAATTCCGCCGAGGAAAAAGCCTGTAAAGTCGGGTCTAGCAGCGAGCTTGCCAGATAATGATAGGCTCATCACGTAGTCATCATGTCCGGTCCTGGCTTCCATCTTGAGGACCTTCGCCGGGGTGAACTTATACTGGAAGTGCTTCAACTCATCAACCAGTTCGCGGATATAGGGAATGGCGATGCGATGCTCATTAAATAGGCGGACCAGGCCGTGAACTATGTCGTATTTCGCTTCGTTCCCCCCAAACTTATACCCCTCAGCCGATATGTCCTCAAGGTCCTCCACAACTGACTCCCCCAAAGACGTAGCATCAACCAGGGTCCGGGCCGAATTATAAGCATGGTGGTTAGCTCTAGTGACCGACTTATAAGTTGCATATCCCTTCTTCTGCATACGGTCATGACGGACTTGAACAGCGAGGCGTGGGTCAGTCGTATCCAGGATTGTCGCAACGAAGTAGTCACGTAGGTTCGCCAGGTCAGCGCCTTGCACATATCGATGCCCCCTCTGCGCCCCCACCGGGTATATTAATCGGCCTTCTGCTGTCTGGTGCGGGTAGTTCTCATAGGCCCACTTGATGTCTTGCGAAGAGAACACCGAGAGATCACTGTCGGCAAACTCAGCCATATATTCTGTGCGCCAGAGTAAGCTATCTTCGCCGTATCGTTCCCGAATAGCAGCCAAACGCCCCGTGTCTGCATACGGGTTGTCAAGGACCGTGAAGTGGAGTGCCTTTGACTTCCCTGACGTGTCCTTTTGAGCAGCCAGAAATCCGTCCTGGAAGTCTCCTTCACCAAACGGAGTGCTGATGCGGATGATCCCCGTGTGGTCCATTCGACTTGTGACGTTAAACATTGGTTCGATCTCACGGCTGTGTATCCCCTCCTTAAAGTATGCTGCCTCGTCCTCAATCAGGAGGTGGACCAGCTTGCCACGAAGGTACTTTGGAGAGTTCGCGCCCCGGCCGTGTATATGTGAGCCATTCTTGAGAGCCAGGCGGGGGAAGGGGAAGTCCACGGGCTTGGATTTCAGCATAACCCTCAATGGACCGGCGAAGTGCCTGGCTACCTCGTCATAGATAATCCTCGCCTGGTCTAAGCTGGGAGCGACAATGTAGACATGCCTGTTAGAAAAGTGGAGTACGTACCAAACTACCAACCAGGAGAGCACAACAGACTTCCCAAACTGCCTGCCCGCCGTGATGACTAGATCGAAGACCCCGCTCATGAATGCATGGAGGATTTCTATTTGTGCCTGGTGGGGTTGGATTGGGGTTCCATCCGGCCACGTGAGGAAGGTCGTTATGAATGTGACCGGATCGCTGAATGCTGGGTCGTTAGGATTAAGCTGCTTTTTTCGGCTTAGCGCCCGACGGCTGATTGCTCGTCCCCACCAGGCTCTGCGCCATTGCCAATTACTCCAGGCCCACTATTATATGAGTCCTGTAAGCCTTGTGGAGCGGGGCCACCATAGAACCCCAGGCCTTCCATTGAGTCAACCCCGCCCTGCCCAGCACCGGCATTTGGGTAGCCCTGGTCCGGGATGGAGCCAACCGGCAGTCCAGCCATTGACGGACCCAGGCCAGTTCCGTTCTGCTCCCCACCACCAAGCCCCGATACTGGCGCATACATCTCCTCGAAGCTGTCAAACATGTGGTAGCCCGCCGACCTCGCCAACCCTTCGCTCGCCAGGCCCTCCCCCGATACCGCTCCCATATTTGGTCCTTGTGGCGCTGGGTCCGAAGATGCCACACCCCTCATGTCCTCCCCGGATAACCAACCCGCCTCTTGCTCCGGCGCTCCAAAGGGCATCTGAACTCCCTCTACGTCGGTGCCTCGTGGTGCCTGCCAGTGCATGTCCTCCCCAGGTGCGGTAAACCCCTGCTCAAACGAAGCTTCATCTGGCCCCGGTAACTGAACTCCCATTATCTCTTTTCCTTTATATACTCACTTATTACTCTGTTGTATGACTTTATTAGTCTGAATGTTGGGTCCATCATGACTGTGAAGGCATCGAGGGAATACTTAAAGATACCTCTGTTTGGTATGTAGGTCATGGCTTCTATGCGCCCGTTCTTCTCACCCATGTATACGAAGTGGTACGGTCCCAGCATGAAGTTATCCCCGTACTGCATCCTTCACCTCTTGAAGAGCCGTTATCAGCGCAGGTATCTCGTCTCGATGAACTAGAGTATCCCCGCCTGTGTCATCTCGAATAGCGATAAATCCGTCGTCATACTCTGGGGCAACGTCCGGCACCACTAGCCACAATTCATCTTCCTTTATAGTGACATATCGCTCGCTCATTTGACTTCACCTTATGCGTACTGATAGGCCTGACCGCTATTGGGGTCTACCATCAAGTACGAGACGTTCACTGCCTCAAAATCTGCGACAGTAAAGTCATTCAGCACGGAGAAGTCCACACACGCCCACCCAACGCTCGTATCAGCCAGTACCTCAAAGGCTGTTGATCCCATATCCGAGACCATAGCGCCATAATCTTTGAGTGCCTGAAGAATAGCACGGATCGGCGTTGCATACTTCGATATGTCTTTTGAAGCTTTCAGACGGAACCTTTGACCCATTGGCGGCAGCGAGGGATTGCTTATCTTTAGTTGGCGATGTCGTGCGGGCCAAACGAAAGAGCCATCAGTGAGGGGGCTAGCAACAACCAGCCGAAGTGCATGCGGGATTATCCCCGATGCTGCCTCCTCAAACCTGACCAACCCTGGGTAGATCGGGAGTCCCGCGCCATCTGCTGAAGTCCAACCATTCGGCCTTAGCACATTCGAGGTCAGGTCCCATATGGATTGCTGATCTGCGACCCAGGAACCATCTGGCTGTATCTTTGCATGATAAAGTTCGTAGAGCTTATTCGTGTCGCGGCCAACCACGATAACGTGTGCATCCCCATTTTTCTCGACAACAGCGCTCGGAGGAATGGGGGATGGGCCTGGGTCGCTCTCAGAGGCATATAGTCCCAAAGACACAGCAACACTTGTTTGGCAGCCTGGTACAGGGGTCGTTGGTATCTGTGTCCACATAGACAGCTTCGACGAGACTCCCCCAAGGCTACTCACGAAGGCATCCGAACCACAGTGTACCGGGGCATTGCTGATTTTCGTATTCCAGATGTTGTTCGCAGGAAAGATCATTTGACGCCCAAACACTTACTCAGCGAGGCTGGGGTGACAAGATGTACGTCCAGGTCTAAGCCGCAGAGGTCCACGCCCCCAGCCTTCGCCAGGAATGCGGTACAAAAGGCCGAGCAGTCATAGGTCCCCGGGTGGGTAAGGTACACGATCTTAACGAGGGGGTTTGCTGCTGTGAAAAAGTCCACATACCCATAATTCGCGTGCTGTCTTACCATCTCCTTCACCCAGGCCACCGCACCCGCCATGTCCTTGGGGTCAATGTCCTTTGCGTTCTTCGCGTAGGACCAGACCGTAGCATCCTTGAGGTCTAACTTGCGTTCGATTACCCCATCAGCCCCGGACTCCGCCTGCTTCCCCCCACCAATGTCAATCGCTGTGTGGCTGAACCGGGAATGCGTCCACGCGGAGATTGCCCAATTGATGAGGTTTCCGCTCTTCGTTTTGTCATAAAAGATGATGTCACCTACAGCCATGTATCACCCTCCTTATCGGTTCCCCTCTTGATAAGTACCTATGAAGCCGCCACAACCAGCGCCAGGAGTGGTTCTGTGTTCTTGGGTTCTCTGCCAACCACGTGTAAAGCCGAAGTACCCACCTATCCAGCAACCGTTTCATGCCCTTCCCCTCAATTCCTTGCAATAGCTGCATTAGCGCACATAACAGCGTCTTCCAGGTGGGTCAGTGCCAGGGATAGCTCTCTCGATTGCGGGCATAGGACAGTGCGAGGTTCCGTACCATCTCATGCCTCTGAAGCTGCTCCTCCGTTGACTTGTGGAACTTGAAACGGCGGTCTAGTTCTGCGTCGTCGATCATCCCGTCTCTCCTTTTATTAATCGGTCTGGTTCTCTCTCGCAGGAAATAGGGCAAGGACGGCTTAACGTGGTGCTTGCCCATGTCCACGGAGTGGGTTTAACGTGTTTTGCCTCGACCACGATCCACCTGTTCCTCTCAGCCTAGATATACGCCGACAGAACACATACATCCCCGGCTCAGAACGGCACATGTCTCTGTCACATGGCCTGGTAAATATCTGGCGTGGGTTAGGGGGCATCCCGCACGCCAGCCGGAGAGAGGTCCGTAGGGAAATAGTCTCCTCTGTGACAAGGATTATATCTCAACCTACACATACATTATATCATTTCTAGAACTTTATTTTAATTCGCCTAAATCCCACTATAATCCCCCAAGAATTAAGGAAAAGGAGGACACCGTTTAATATGTGGGGTGGGGATATGGTGGGGCATACATACACCCAGCCAGCACTGCAAGCCATTCCGTAGGTGGTGGTATTTTGAGAGGCAAGTACCGTCCTCCGGCGACAAGCAACCAAGCGGCCACCCACGGGTCCTTCGGCTCGTGACAGCGCTCCACAGGCCGATCCACAGCAAGCGGGCAGTGATGTTTGGAACGGGGGTTCGATGCCGTCTGGACGGGCCTGGGGAGCTGGGGGAAGGCATGTTTGGGGGGAAGATGATAGCGATCTCTGTCAAACCTATCGCCGCTATGCTTGCTTCGTGGCTGGCTGGGAGCGGCGGGTGGGGCATATCCTGTCAATGGATGAGGTTAACGCTGTGGATTGGCCTGGCGCCTACAGGGTGGCTCTAGTGGCTGGTCGGTGGGTCATTATTTGATGCTCCAGGTGCTTATTGTGGGGGACACTCAGGGGGATGAGGATGTGAGAGTACAGAACTATCAGGCATTCCTATAGCAGGTAAACACATAGCCTTAAAAACCTCACCTGGCTGGCAAGAGAGCATCCGATCAATAAGACGAGGAATACGGC
>WNGK01007970.1_pt1 | contig 11042 bp, 6 predicted proteins | sample 5400601 | NCBI WGS metagenome assembly WNGK01 (sample SAMN13153376, study PRJNA577476) | soil metagenome | isolation source: 60 cm soil or saprolite under Garry oak tree replicate 1 | place: USA:California | collected 2016-06-15
CAAGGGCGCCGAGGCCGCCGGGATCGGCGCGATCTTCGCGGTCGGGCACGCGGTCGGTGCCGCCGGGGCGATGCCGTTCGAGCAGCTGCTTGACGGCGCTGCGCCACCTCTGCCGATGGTGATGCGGCAGCCCACCGACACCGCCGTTATCGTCTACACCTCGGGGACCACGGGCCAGCCCAAGGGGGCCGAGCTCACCCACATCCAGCTGTACATGAACGCCGACATCCCGGGGCGGCTGTTCGACGTCCAGCCGGACGACGTCGTCATCACCGTGCTGCCGCTGTTCCACGTGTTCGGCCTGTCGTCCATCCTGGACGTCTGCGTGCGGTTCGGCTGCACGATGTCGCTGATCCCCCGGTTCACCCCGGCCGCAGTGCTGGCCGCGGTCCAGCGCGACCGGGCCACCATCTTCGAGGGCGTGCCCACCATGTTCGCCGACCTGCTGTCCAGCCCGGACCTGGACCGCTACGACCTGTCCTCGCTGCGGGTCGCCATCTCCGGCGGTGCGTCGATTCCCGCGCCGGTCCTGGATGCGTTCGAGGAGCGTTTCGGACTGGTCATCCTGGAGGGCTACGGGATGACCGAGACCGCGTCCACCACGACCTTCAACCCCAGCGAGGCCGAGCGCCGCGCCTACAGCGTGGGCAAGCCCATCTGGGGGACGCAGACCCAGGTCTGGGACGACGAGGGGCGTCCGCTTCCGCCCGGCCCCGAGCACGTGGGCGAGATCGTCACCCGCGGAATGCACGTGATGAAGGGGTACCTGAACCGGCCCGAAGCCACCGCCGGCGTCTTTACCGGCGACTGGCTGCACACCGGTGACCTGGGCTACTTCGACGAGGACGGGTTCTTGTTCATCGCCAGCCGGAAGAAGGAGCTGATCATCCGGGGCGGGTACAACGTGTACCCGAGCGAGATCGAGAACGTGCTGCACGCCCACCCGGCCGTGGCCGAGGCCGCCGTGGTCGGCGTGCCCGACGAGCGGCTCGGCGAGGAGGTCATGGCCGTGATCATCGCGCGGGCCACGGTGGAGCTGCGCGAGCACGAGCTGGTCTCCTGGTGCCGGGAGCGGCTGGCCGCCTACAAGTGCCCGCGGATCTTCCAGTTCCGCGCCGAGCTCCCGAAGAACACCCTGGGCAAGGTCCTCAAGGACGAACTGGCCGCGAGCGGGGGAACGCCATTATGACCGCGCCGGTGACCGCACCGCCGGGCGGGCCGGCGGTGCGGTCACCGCGCCGCGAGATCCCGCGGCAGGCCGAGGACTACACCGCCGCGGCGGCGCGGCGCAGGCTGGCGTTCCTCACCGAGACGACCGGCGTCACCCCGGAGCACCTCGGCCGCTACTCCTTCGACCCGGCCGTGCTCGACGGCAACATCGAGAACTTCATCGGCGTCGCCCAGGTGCCGGTCGGGATCGCGGGACCGCTGCTGGTGGACGGCGAGCACGCCCGCGGGACGTTCTACGTGCCGCTGGCCACCACCGAGGGCGCCCTGGTGGCGAGCTACGGCCGCGGCATGAAGCTGCTGTACGCGGCGGGCGGGGTGCGGACCACCGTGGTGGCGGAGGCCATGCAGCGGGCTCCCGCCTTCGGCTTCGACAGCGCTAGGGAAGCCCGCGCCTTCGGCGACTGGCTCACCGCTAACTTCGCGGACATCAAGGCCGCGGCCGAGGCCAGTACCCATGTCGGCCGCCTGCACGACATCGAGCAGTACCCGGCCAGCAGGTACCTGTTCCTGCGGTTCGACTACACCACCGGCGACGCGGCCGGGCAGAACCTGACCGGCAAGGCCACGCTGCGGGCCTGCGACTGGATCCGGGCGCACTACCCCGGCATCCGGGAGTTCTACCTGGAGGCCAACCTGGCCACGGACAAGAAGAGCTCGCAGGTCAACATGTTGCGCACCCGCGGGAAGCGGGTGGTGGCCGAGGCCACCATCCCGGCCAGCCTGGTGCGCCGCGTCATGCACGCCTCACCCGGCCAGATGTTCCGCGCCCGCCAGGTCAGCAACCTGGGCGGGCTGCTGGCCGGAGCCGGCGGCAACGCGAACCACCCGGCCAACGCGGTCGCGGCGCTGTTCGCGGCGACCGGGCAGGACATCGCCAACGTGGCCGAGTCCTCGGCCGCCCTGGTGCACACCGAACTGCTGGCCGACGGGAGCTACTACTACTCCATCACCATCCCGGCGCTGATCGTCGCCACCTACGGCGGCGGGACCGGGCTGCCCACCCAGCGCGAGTGCCTGGAACTGCTCGGCTGCTACGGGCCGGGCCGGGTGCGCAAGTTCGCCGAGATCGTCGCGGCCACCGTGCTCTGCGGCGAGGTCTCGCTGGGCGCGGCCGTGGTGGCCGACGAATGGGTCACCGCGCACGAGCGGTTCGGCCGGAACCGCCCCTAGCCTTTTCCGCCTGATCGCGGAGACGGGGGACACGGTAAAGGCGTTCGGTAACCTCAGCGCCCGTACACTGGTGATCTCCTGGCTGCCGGGCCCGAGCTGCACAAGAAGTGGCATCCGGCCGGGAAAAAGCAGGCCAATGGCTCGCTTAGCGCCGGGGCAGGCACCCTGGCCGACGCGAGACATGACCGTGTGCCGTCGCTGACCAGGGCAGATACCCGGCGCGACCCGTCGGCGCGTTTGAGCTGCCGCCACTGACGCAGTTCGAGGAGGACTATTTCGTCGCACCCGCGGAATGCTAATGCTAAGGCTCGCGCATAACCCGTTCGGCAATATTTTGAAAATAAGTAAATAAACTGACCAAACCGGATAAGTCGGTTCGCTGGAATTTACCTGAGCATCGGAGTGGCAAATGGCTGAAGTGTCCGCGAAACCAAACTTTCGGTCCACGCGGGCGCACCGGCGCAGGCGGCGAGGCCGCCGGGCAGTGCTGTCCGCCGGCCTGGCCCTGGCGATGACCACGGCGGCCGCGGCGGGCACGGCGACGGCGGGCCCCGCCGGCCCGCCGGGCAACCTGCTGTCGTCGCTGGCCCTCGGGCTCAACACCGCACCCTGGAACTACGTCTACGCCGCGAACAGGTCAGCGGGCGGAGGCGCGGACGTGATCCAGCCGCTGCTGAAGGCCGCGGGCATCGGCCTGCTCCGTTACGGCGGGGGCGCGTACGCCGACTACTACGACTGGCAGACCAACACCAATATCCAGACCTGCATCTGGGGTAACCCCTTCGGGAGCTTCACCGGCGCTCCTTTCCCCTACGACACGACGGCACCGTTCACCGGGGCAAGCTGCGACAGAACCGACTCGCTGCCCTTCGACCAGTTCGCATCCCGGGTCAAGGCGATCGGCGCGCAGAGCTTCGTGACCGTGAACTACGGCTCGGGCACCCCCGCCGAAGCGGCCGCCTGGGTCAGCCACGCGGCCGGCGGCGAGGCCCTGTGGGAGGTGGGCAACGAGAACTACGGCTGCTGGGAGGTCAACAACTGGCTGGCCAGGGCCCCGGAGAATTTCAAGGGCTATAAGCCCGCCGACACCGCGATCGTCAACGGGCACGGCACGTACCCGACCTGCCCGCAGACAACCCAGGGAAAGGCCCAGGGGATGCAGACCCTGGCGACCTCCTACGCGGTCAACGCCCGCTCGTTCATGGTCGCGATGAAGAAGGCCGATCCCGCGGCCCGGATCGGCGTGCCCTGGGACTTCGGCCCTTCTGTGCTGGGCTCGGCCGTCCCGGACAGCGCCGAGTGGAACGACACGGTGCTCGGTCAGGACGGCCCGTACGTCAGCTTCGTCGATGCCCACTACTACCCGTTCGTGTTCCACGGGGCGACCGGCCACGGCAACCCGACCGACCAGCAGGTGCTGCAGGCCCTGATGTCGGTCCCCTCGCTATACGGGCAGATCCGCGCCGGGCTCGCTGCCCATGATCCGGGAGCCCAGGTGGTGATCGGTGAGACGGGCGTGTCGAACAACGCGACGACGGTCGCGTGTACGCCCGCCGGGGCGCTGTACGCCGCCGGCAACGCCCTATCCTGGCTGGCCGCCGGGGCGCAGAGCGTGGACTGGTGGGACATGAACAATTACGACAACACCAGCACGAAGTGCACCAAGCCGGACTACGGGATGTTCACCTCGACCTCGCCGCCCGCTCCGCAGGCGCCGTACTACGGCTACCTGCTGGCCTCGAAGCTGGTCCAGCCGAACGCGGTACTCGCCACGATGGGCACCTCCGACCCGGCGGACGTGCTGGCCTACCAGTCCCGCCTGCCCGGCGGACGTGAGGCCGTGGCCTTCCTCAACACCAACACCAGCTCGGCCAAGACAGTGACCTTCAGTCCCGGCACCCCGCTGTCCGGCCAGCTGCGGACCTGGACCTACAGCGCGGGGAACCAGAACTCGTCCAACTCGAACATCGTCCAGGGCACGGCCAGCGCATCCTCGCTCGCCCACGGCATCAGCCTGCCGCGAGAGTCGATGGTCATCCTCCAGTCCAGCTGATTCATACCGGACGAGGACACGGGAACGGGCCGTCCGATTCCAGAATCGGACGGCCCGTGATCGCGGGGGTGCCTTGGCTACCTGAGGTGGTCAGGCACCCTTGGTGTTGCCATACCGGCGGCGGAACTGCTCCACCCGCCCGGCCGTGTCGAGGACGCGCGTCTGCCCGGTGTAGAACGGGTGGCTCGCCGACGAGATCTCGACGTCGACGACGGGATAGGTCCTGCCGTCCGGCCAGGTGGTGGTGCGCTCGCTGGTCGCAGTCGACCTGGTGAGGAAGGCGTAGTTCGCCGCGCGGTCGCGGAAAACGACCGGATGGTAGTCGGGGTGGATTGCATGCTTCATGGTTACCGCTCCTCCCGGAACTCAACGTGGCGGCCGTTCACCGGGTCGTACTTGCGGATGACGAGACGGTCAGGATCGTTTCTCCGGCTCTTCCTGGTCACGTACGTGTAGCCAGTCCCAGCGGTCGACCTCAGCTTGATGACGGGGCGAAGTGTGCTGTGACTCATGCTGTCTGAACAATCTGATAATGAAAATCATTCCCGATAGTTGGCTGCCTTCCGGCACGGGTGGGCAAGGGCTCCACGCTGCTGCACCCGTCAGGTGCGTACCCCGAAATGGGCGCCAGCCGCCCGGCATAAATCTCAATTTGAGACTAAGCAGGAACGATTACTTCCGGGTCAGCGGATCAATACTGAATCCCGAAGGTTGTGAGCTAGGATTTCTGAATTCTACGTTAGGGAGCGCTTATGGATGGTGACTCGGCTATCCCCCCTTATGCATGGATAGCGTGGCAGCTCCGCGACGCTATCCGGGCGGGAGTACGCGGCCTCGGCGAATCGATGCCGAGCGAGAGCGAACTGGCCGAGCTGTACGGTGTGTCGCGCATGACGGCGGGCAAAGTGCTTGGGCTGCTTGCGGCCGAGGGGCTTATACGGCGTCGGCGCGGATCCGGCTCGGTTGTGGCCCGGCAAATCTCCTGGGAACAAATCCCGGCCAAAACCAGGGACGATCATCAGCGTGCGCCTGCCCACGGCCAGCGAGCGCGCGGCCGCGGGCGCCGCCGCGTTCGTCCCGCTGATCAGCATCAGGAAACCCGCCTGCGCCGAAAGGCTCTATGCGGCCGATGCCGTTATCGTGGAGGCAACCGGCCCGTCGGCCCCATCGGACGCGCCAGACTGACTGCGGCGCACCGGCCAGTCCACCTTACTCGCCCGGATTTTCCGGTGCCGGCCGTCTTGGTGCTATTCACCCGGATTGCACGATTATCCGGATTCGCGCAGTCAGCTGGCCCTACGACTGCCTGGAAATATATTTCCGGTCTGGTTTTCCCGCAGTATCGACTGGTTGTGCGTGTTTCGCTAATATGAGGTTCGGCTGGCAATCACCTCCAGACCGGCGAGGCCAGCCCGCTGAATTGAAAATTGACCGCGCTGGTCCGGTAGCAGCGATCGTACTGAGTCCCCACCTGCGGCCTTGGGATCGCGGTCGCTGCCCCAGCCGAACGGCCCGGCGATGTCACCGCAACCCTTTTGGCTGCTACGGCGTGGCTTTTGACGCACCGAAGGAGTCCAGCTACGATTCGTGGCCTGCCTGCCACCATAGACAAGCAGGGAGGGGACTGCAAGTGGGGTCTGGAGACGCGATTCGCTCGGCTGGCAGGGACGAGGAGTCACTGCCACTCCTGGCGGCCATCGTGGAATCGTCGTCCGCCGCCATCGTCAGCACGACCATGGACGGGGTCATCACCAGCTGGAACGCGGGCGCCACGGCCATCTTCGGCTATACCGCGGAGGAGGTGATCGGGCAGAGCGCATCGGTGCTGTACTCCCCGGACCGGATCGGCGAGTTTGAGCCAATCCTTGATCAGCTACGGCGAGGCGGGCGGACCGCCGGCTATGAGACCAAGCGCATGCGCAAGGACGGAACGATCATCGACGTGCTGAGTTCCCTCTCGCCGATCCTGGATAACAGCGGTGCCGTCACGGGGGTAGCAGCGGTGGTGCGGGATGTCACCGAGCGCAACTGGATTGAAGCTGAACGCCAGGAGGCCGAGGCCAGGCACCGCGAAGCCGAGCGGATGGAAGGCCTGATCCGGCTCGCGGGTGCCGCCGGTCACAACTTCACTGCCTCGCTCGAGGCCATCATGAGTTATGCCGCACGCATGGCCGAAGCTACCACGGGCGATCCCGTCCTGCAGGCTAACACGCAGCAGATACAGGCAGTCGCGGAGCGTGCCGTGCGGCTCGCCGGGGAACTGCTCGTGTTCAGCGGTCGCCGCCCCGCCCCGCCCGGACAGGCCGACCTGAATACCGTGATCGCAGGCGTACGTGGCCTACTGGAGGCGAGCACCGGCGAACAGATCGAAGTACGGCTCAGTACGGCGCCCGGCCTGCCCGCCGTTATGGCCGCACCCGGCATGATCGAGCAAGTGCTGCTCAGCCTGGCCGTCAACGCCCGCGACGCCATGCCTGAGGGTGGTACGGTGACGTTCGCCACCAGCCTGGCGGACCTGACCGAAGATGACACCGAATGGCCCGGAGCCCGGCCCGGGCGATACGTGGAACTCGCGGTCAGGGATACCGGATGCGGCATGGACTCCGACGCGATGCGCCATGTCTTCGATCCCTTCTTCACCACCAAGCCACCGGGCCAGGGCACAGGTCTGGGACTGTCGGTCGTTTACGGCATCGTCACCGGAGCCGGTGGCGGGATCACCGTCGACTCGGCGGAGGACACCGGCACGACCTTCCATGTCTTCCTGCCGAGCAGTCGCGCATCCGAATGGGTCCCGGCCGTCAAGCCGCCGCTCACTGCGTCGGGACATGGCGAGATGGTCCTGGTGGTCGACGACCAGCCGGCCGCGCTGGAGGTAACCGTGCGGATCTTGCGGCATAGCGGCTATCAGACGCTCGAGGCCAGCACCAGCGACAAAGCTCTTTCCCTGGTGTCCTCACGCGACATCCGGCTCGTGATCATCGACGCCGAGATGCCCGGCACGGCACGGCTGGACCAGACTCTGGAAACGAAACCCGGAATACGGGTCCTGCGCATGTCGGGCGGCCCCGCATGGAGGGACGAACCGGGTTCGGTCACGAGCACGGACACGCCGCACATCCGCAGGCCCTTCACTGCCCTGGAGCTGAGGGAAAAGTTGCGTGCGCTGCTGGCAGCCAGCCCAGCGAGGTAAATGCCGGCTGTTCACCCTTGGCGAACACGGCCGACGCTCGGCCCACCACCGCCACACCGGCTTGACCAGCCCTGCCGTCAGCCGTCGAGAACGCCGTCCACGACGCGGTGTGCCACGGCCCAGCGCGTGGCGGCGGCGCGGTTCGACACGCCGATCTTGGTGTAGATGTTCTGGATGTGGTGCTCGGCGGTCCGTGTCGAGATGAACAGCTCGGCAGCGATCACTCCGGACGTGCGGCCCGCAGCGACGAGCCGGAGCACGTCAATCTCGCGCCTGCTCAGACCACCTGGACGGGCGCCGCGCCTCCTCGGTCTGGGGTCGCGGCGGGCCGCGTCGATCTGCCTGCGGGCGTAGACGGCGGCGGCGTCGAGGTCGAGGCCTGCGCCGGCCGCGAGCAGCTCGCCCGCTTTGGTCGCGCCGAGTCTGGAGGTGAGCCGGTCCCCGAGCTCGGCCAGTTCGGGGACGTGGTGGAAGCTTGCGGATTCCCGCGACATCGCGCCTAGGAGCATGGCCGAAGGTTCTAGACGGTCGAGCCGTTCGAACAGCGCCGGGACGCTGGCGAGCGTGATGATCAACTGCGGCACGTTGCCTGCGCGGTGGAAGGCTTGGATCGCTTCGGCGAACAGCCCGAGAGCCACGTCGGGCTCGCCGTCCGAAGTGTTGAGGCGGGCCGCGTCGCGGGCGAGGAAACCTTCAAAGAAGTGAATGCGGTGCTCATGCACAAAGGCGATGCCCTCCTCCCAGGCCGCCAGCGCCCGCCGGGCGTTCGTGCGCGAGAACGCCATACCGGCGATCCATAGCGCATAGGCGACCCAATACGGGTTGCCGAGTCGGCGGGCGGCGGCGACCGATTCCTCGGTGAGCGCCAGCGCCTCCTCGATCCGGCCTGCCGACTGAAGGCCGTCGACGTACGAGGCGAGGCCGTAGCCGCGGTCACTGCCGTAGCGCCGCACCACCTCGCCGGTCAGCTCGATGTAGCGATCCAGGTCCCCGCAGTAGACCTGGCCGAGAGCCTCGACGAACATCGCGTACCCCGGCTCACACGGGTCGTAGTCGGCGTCGCCCTCCAACTCGACGGCCCGATGCGCGTTTGCCCTGGCGGCCTCAGCACGGCCTGCGAAGCAGGCGTAGCCGGCGGCGGTGTAGAGACGAGGCAGGCGTGACACATCTGCCGCGGATGCCGCAGGGAGCAGCTCCTCGGCCCAGGCGAGCGTCTCAAACAGTTGCACTGAGAAGCCCATCAATGCGGCGTGCGCAGCGATGTCGGTTGCCACCGCCACCTCGCCCCGAGCAGAACTCCACCTGAATGCGGCACGCAGGTTGCCGAACTCGGCGTCCACCCAGTCGACGGCATCCCGCCATCCCGGTCCGTTCCACTGATCCCACCGCGTACTGGCATCTCCTGCGAAGTGGGCGGCATGGCGGTCGCGGGTCGCCGCCAGCTCACCGGCTGCCTCGAGCCGGTCCTCGGCGAACTGGCGGATGGTCTCGAACAGGCTGTAGCGCGTGCGGGTCGTGGTGTGGTCGGCCACGACGAGTGACTTGCGCACGAGCGAGTCGAGATGGCGGAGCACGTCGACCGCATCGCTATACGCGGCGACGGCGTGAATACTCGCCAGCTCGAATCCGCCGGCGAACACCGAAGTGGCGCGGAGCAGCGCGCGCTCGTCCTCGGTCAGCAGCTCGTATGACCACCCAACCGTATGACGCAGCGTGTGCTGGCGCTCCGGGCCCGGCGTCGACCCTTGCAGCAGGCGGAAGCGGTCGGCGAGCCGGTTCCGCACCTCGACCGCGCTCATGGCCGCCATGCGGGCCGCCGCCAGTTCGATGCCCAGCGGGATACCGTCGAGCGTGGTACATATCTCCGTCACCGCTGCCGCTGTGTCCGGGTCATCGAGACCGAAATCGCGGCGCACGGCACGCGCCCGGTCAGCGAACAGCGTGACGGCGTCGGATTCGGTGCCACCGGCGACCGCCAGCGGGGAGACGCCGAACACCGCCTCGGCGTCCACGCCGAGCGCCTCGCGTGACGTGGCGAGGACCCTGACGTTACCCGAGTGGCCGACGATCATCTCGATCGCCGACCCGGCCGCCCTCAGCAGATGCTCGCAGTTGTCGATGACGAGCAGCAGCCGCTTGCCTGCGAGCGCGGCGGCGACCGTGGTAATCAGCGGGGTGTCGCCCTGCGGTGTGATCCCGAGCACGGTTGCGATCGCGGCGGGGATCGAACCCGGATCGCCGACCGCCGCCAGCTCGACCATCCACGCTCCGTCGGGGAACTCCCCGGCGAGCTCGGCGCCGATCTCCAACGCCATTCGCGTCTTGCCGACCCCGCCGACGCCTGTCAGCGTGACCAGTTGCCGGTCGCGCACGAGCTCGGCGCCTTGGCGTACCAGTTCGTCGCGTCCGACGAGCGAGGTAACCCGCCGTGGCAGGTTACCCGCGAAGCGCTCGGCACTGCGAAGCACCGGGAATTCGGTCGGGAGACCGTCGGCAATGACCTGGTACACCGAGATCTGGCCACGCAACCCGCGGAGCACATGCTCGCCGAGCGGCCGTAGCGGCAGGCGATTGCGCAGCAGCACCTCGGTGGTGTCCGACACAAGGACCTGCCCGCCATGCGCGAGCGCCATCAGCCGTGCCGCCCGGTTGACCTCGCTCCCGGAGTAGTTGCCGTCATGCTCCACCGTCTCTCCGGTGTGCAGACCCATCCGCACCGCGATGCCGATCGTGGCGTCGGCGCGCAGCTTGCGCTGCGCCTCGACCGCGGCCCCGGCCGCGCTCGCCGCCGTCGCGAAGGCGGCGCAGAAGCCGTCTCCGTCGGTGGCGAACACGTGCCCGCCGTGACCCTCGATCGCGTCCCGCACCATCGCGTCGTGGACTCCCTTGGCGGCGGCCATCTCGGCCGGCGCCTCGTCCCACCGGCGCAGGGAATCCTGGATGCTGGTGAACAGGAACGTCACTGTTCCCGACGGTGGGCGGACAGGCACATCAGCACTTTATGTGAAGGTCACGGGGATCCTCGGTACGGGCATGCGAGTAGCGGAAGGCCCCTCGACGCGGCGTGACCGAGACGGCGTGCCACTCAGGGCTTCGTTCCGCGCAGGGCCCGGCCTACGGCGTAGCGATCGACCGTATCGGGTGATATACCGGATGAGCGTCCGCCGGTGAGCCGTGCTCAACGTCCGGGCGGTTGTCAGGCGCCATCCGGCGAGCTAGGTGGGGGAACAAGATGAGTGGACCGTTGGATCTGTGGCGTCAGGCCGCCGCCAAGTGGAGCGAAGTATACGGCCAGGTCACCGACAGCCAGTGGGAGAGGCCGACGCCATGCGACGAGTGGACCGTTCGCCAGCTCGTGGAGCACACCCTTGACTGGCAGGCCGAGGGCGGCGGCCT
>WNGK01007972.1_pt1 | contig 11041 bp, 10 predicted proteins | sample 5400601 | NCBI WGS metagenome assembly WNGK01 (sample SAMN13153376, study PRJNA577476) | soil metagenome | isolation source: 60 cm soil or saprolite under Garry oak tree replicate 1 | place: USA:California | collected 2016-06-15
TTACCCCAGTAGCCCAACATTGTTGATACGGGCTCCATAATACCCTCCCTGACGTTATTTGGTCGTGTACCTGATGCAGTAGAGAGGTCGCCGCTAGTGTTTAGGTCTGCTTTGTATCCCCCGTTCGCTCAATGTATCGGAGTTTGTAGCAGCGTAAACTATACTAGACCAAGGGATGCCACTGAGGACCACTACCCGTCTCGGGTTTCGCTTTCCCCCAATAACGTAGAATTGGCAATGCATCGTCCATGGTAGGGTTCTCCCTTCCTGTTGAGCAGCGGCACTATATTGTACCCAACCGGTCTGAATACGATGATTACACAAGCTAACGGAACAGAGAGACCAGCTTGTCTCCAGGGTCTAGGAAAAGAGTACGCTGCCTAGCTTTACAGCGATGCTTCTCTTATTTACCATACACATATGGAGAAGCCATGGGCAGTGCTGGACACCTCGTTCTGGGTGGTCGGGCATCGGGTGGATGTCTTGACGTATCTGTTTCGGTTTTTCACGGTGTGTGTACCGGAGGCAGTTCGCGCCGAAGTGTTAGCCCCTGATCCACGCTATCCCCAGCGGGTCTACGGCTATCAGGAGCTGTTTCGCCTTCTTGCAGCACAGGGAGTGCTCGCCACGCGTAACCCCACACAGCGTGTGCCGCAGTTCCATGCCGGCGAAGCGGCCGCTCTGGCGCTAGCGCGTGACGAAGACTGGTGGCTGCTCCTGAATGAGCAACGGGCGCTGACGTTTGCGCGGCAGCAGAGCATCAAGGCCGTGACGGTGCCAGAATTCATCGTCTACCTTTATGATGTCCAGATCCTGTCGGCTCGCAGCGCCATGGCCAAATTGGACGGCATTGCGGCGAATACCGGCCAACGTGTGATGCAGGCGGCCCGTGACGCCTTTGCCGCACTGGCCCAGCGTCGTGGAGAAAGGTGAGCGATCATGCCAAGAAAAACGACCACCTCCAAGCCGGCAAAACGAGTGACAAAATCTATCCGCCTCACCACTGAGGAAGCAGATGACTTGGCGCAACTGGTCACCGGGACGGCCTATGCGGAAGCTGCACTTCTGCGGCAGTGGGTGCTCGCAGGGATGCAGCAATTTCGCATCGTAGAAGCCATTCGGCTGTATCAGGACGGACATGTAGATATCCACCAGGCTGCCGCGCGTGCACGTCTCCCTGTCGCCATCTTGCTGGATGAGATGGCGGCGCGCAAAGTGGCGATCCTCGATCAACCTGACACTTTCGGGCCGGGCCTGGAGGCGCTCCGGGGAACTTTTGGCGCGGGGCCTGAGGAGGAAAAATGTGATACAGCCGTAGCGAGTCATCCGTAGGGTTGCACCACAATACAGGAGGATACCATGGCAGAACAACTGTCGTAGCAGCATCGCGTACCGATTTTTCTCGGTGTCACGTGCACCCCCTGGCGTATCCGTTCTGTCCCTTATCAGAAAGGATACTAAAAGTATGATTTAAGTTGAACTATAAAATCATATGTTCTACACTGGTCGCCCTGTGCACCGCAAACCAGACAGGAGGGTGGGGTTGCTGAGACGGTATGGACGCCTGAGAGTGCAAAGCTTCAAGGAATAGGCTAGGCAAACAATGCAGAGCAAGAATGCACTCGGATTCACACTTGTAGAACTCCTGATCGCACTCATGATCATGGGGATTATGGCCGCAATTGCCGTGCCTCGATATAGTGCACTGATAAAAAGCTATAAACTCACGAATGCGACAAGGGTGGTCTGGCTAGACCTACACAGGGCAAAGATGATGGCTATCAAGCAAAGCAAGACCATGCGAGTTGATTTCACTGCCACTTCTTATAATGTCGTGCGCGTAGATACAGCCGCAGTGGTCTTGAGTCGGAATCTCTCTGTAGATTATCCTAGCATTACCTTCAATACTACAGCGACAACACCCAGTGTGTCTTTTGGCAGCACAGGCACTGCAAACGGCGGAACCGTTGTCATACAACAAGGTCCCACAAGCAGCAAGCATTTCACCATTGCTCTCACTGGCAGGATAGGGCAAATATTATGAAAGTGCAGCAATCCATCTGCCCAAACGCTGGTTTCACCCTCGTCGAGAGCATGCTGACTTTGGCCATCATGTCGATGGGCTTGCTTGCTCTGGCTGGACTCCAGATTACTGCTCTACGGGGCAATGCCTTGTCTCGGAGAATGACGACGGCAGTATCTCTTGCTGAGCAAAGGCTAGAACAGTTAAAAAATACGTCTTACACCAATATTCAAGCCGAAGCCGTCACCCAGGTCACCGCATCGAACCTGCATTTTACCAGACAAGTCACCGTTACCACTGGTCCGCTGCCCAATACCAAGAGCGTCAGCGTTCTCGTTAGCTGGCAGGATCAAGCGACGACGCATACGTTACCGATAGCGACCATCATTGGCCAATAGCGTGGGGATCAGCATGTGGAAGTCTGAACAGGGCTTTACGGTGAACGAACTGCTCGTCGCCGTGGCGATATTCAGTGTTGTATTGGCAGAAGCTTACAGTGCCTTTCTCTCGTCGTCGCAGCGCCTCGTGCTGCAGAATGAACTCGTCGAGATGCAGACCGATGCCCGGGCCGCTATGAATTTTATGGTACAGGAATTGCGGCTCGCATTCGGCACGCCAAGCATCACCACGACAGTGATCACCAATGACACCATCACCTTTGACCGGCTAGAGGATGCGGGCTACTCCTCCGGTGGCAACACCATTACCACTCTGCATGATACCAGGAAGACCTGGTCCACGAGCAGTTTTATCACCTCTTACACGCTCAGGATCATCTCTGGTACCGGTGCAGGTCAGGCACACAGCATCAGCGCCAATACCTCTACCCAACTGACCGTATCGAGCGCCTGGGAAACGCCTCCTGATAGCAGTTCTTTCTATGTCATTACCCGTAAGAAAGCCTTTACTCGCACTTCGACCTCTGATAACGTCCTGAGATATACTGCAGGTGGCAGTGTCAACCAACCCCTCGCCAATCTGATTACGAGCCATACCTTCTCGCAGCCTGCCGCCAATATGATCAGCATCACCTTGACAGCGCAGACCAGGAACAGCGACCCCAAGACACAGCAAAAGCGTCAGTACACCCTGACCGAGACTGTGCTGAGGCGGAACTAACTGAGGAGATGGGAAGATGAGCTATGGTCCAAGGCTGATCAAGGAGGAATCCGGGATAGCCCTGATCACGGGCCTCCTCATCTTGATGAGCCTCACCGCTATCGGGCTCTTTGCCACCAATGCAACGATCGTGCATCAGGATATCTCAGCCAATCTCAAGGCGTCGAAGCAGGGATTTTACCTGGCAGAGGCGGGCCTTCAGCATGCGAGGCTCTTCCTGATCCAACATAGCGATAACTGGAGCAACTATGCTTCTACTCCGGCGACGCCCCTTATTGCCGCTACCCAACTCTTCAACATTGGGACCTATACCGTCACGGTCCAGGATGCGGGTGGAGGGGGTCTCATGGTGCACTCCACAGGAAACACATCCGGCCAGACCAGCATCGTCATAGAGGCCCTGTTGACACATAAACCTGCGCTCTTTCCTTGTGTTGCCTGCGCCAGCAGCACTATCACTCTATCGGGAGGGTCTACCACTGACAGCTTCGATTCCAGCGTATCTGGTTACACTGGTTACAGTCCTCTGACCGCCGGCAGCAACGGCAAGGTGAGGAGCAGCAACGGGACTATCTCTCTCTTAGGAGACGGCACGCAAGTGCAGGGAGACGCTACGGCAGGAGGAAGTGGCACGGTCTCGGTCAGTGGGGGAGCTACGGTGACCGGCACAACGACGAATGGCGCGCCTCCCTTGACTTTTCCTCCTGTGGATACCTCTCTCTGCGGGTCGCCTCCTGCATATAGTGCCAGCAATGGGATCACAGGAGGGAGCTATAGCACGTCGACTGGAGCACTGACAGCATCGGGCGGCGCCACAGTGATCCTGGCACCTGGGACGTACTGTTTTAGTAGTGTGACGTTGTCTGGCGGCAGCATCCTGCAGGTGAATGAGGCAGTCAGAATATACTTAGATATCAAGAACAGTGGCGATAAGAGTGACTTTTCTGGCGGCAGCTCTGGAGGTGTCGTCAATACCACGGGCAAGGCAGAAAACCTGCAGATTTTCTCGCTGTCTTCATCCCAGGGGATCACGCTGTCCGGCGGCAGTCAGGCCTATATGGCTGTCTACGCTCCTAACAGCCCCGTCACGTTTTCGGGAGGGAGCGACTTTTACGGGGCGGTGGTGGGCAATACCATTACCAACAGCGGCGGTACAAAGATGCACTACGACGTGCATCTCAGCGATCTGGGAGGGGCGGGAGTCGTCATGCTGGCATGGCGCCAGGTGTTCTGAGGTATCATCTCAACCGCAGGCTGTTGTAAGGGAATTCTTCACCAGGCGTCTCTGTTCTCTCCCTTATCAGAGCGCCTCAATCCCTGGCGAGGGAGAACTCTCCACGTATGCATAACATGGTACGGCCCACAGGCCAGCGCACCAGCGGTCTCTTGTTCCATCCCACCTCCTTACCCGGACGCTACGGGATTGGGGACCTGGGTGCCTCCGCATATCAATTCGTCGATTTTCTGGTGGCGAGCGGTCAGCAGTCCTGGCAGGTGCTGCCGTTGGGCCCCCCGGATGATGTCTACTCGCCCTATCAAGGTGCGTCGAGCATGGCGGGGAACCCCCTCCTGCTCAGCCTGGACACCCTGGTGACGGAAGGGTGGCTCGCACCAGCAGCGCTCCACGATGCCCCGGTCTTTCCAGATGCCTGTGTGCATTACGAAGCGGTCATCCCGTGGAAGGGCACCCTGTTGAGGCAGACCGCCGCCCAGTGTGTGCAGGCGCTCTCGGGGACCGATCGTCTCACGTTCGAAGCATTTTGTGCCGAGCAGCGCGCCTGGCTCGAGACTTTTGCCAGGTTTATGGCGCTCAAAGAGGCCAATGCGGGTCTCCCCTGGACGCAATGGACGCAGCGCACCGATCCTGATCCAGTGGCCGTGGCGGCCTACAAGTTTTTGCAGTGGCAATTCTTTCGGCAGTGGCAGGCGCTGAAGCAGTACTGCCATGACTACGGTATTCGTCTGATTGGCGACCTCCCGATCTATGTGGCACACGACAGCGCTGATGTCTGGGGGCATCCTGCCTTGTTCGCCCTGGATGACACTGGCCAACCGACGGAGGTGGCTGGGGTCCCGCCCGACTATTTTAGCGCCACCGGGCAGCGCTGGGGGAACCCGGTGTACCGCTGGGACGTCATGGCTGATACCGGCTATGCGTGGTGGATTGCACGGCTGCGGGCCATCCTGGAACTCGTGGATATCGTGCGTCTGGACCATTTTCGTGGTTTCGAAAGCTACTACGCCATACCAGCCGCAGCGCCTACGGCCATACAAGGAACCTGGCGCACAGGCCCTGGAGACCGTCTCTTTGCCGCCGTGCAGCAGGCGTTAGGGGGTTTACCCTTTATCGCCGAAGATTTGGGCTTGATTACGCCTGAAGTCGTGGACTTGCGTGAACGCTTGGGTCTGCCGAGCATGCGCGTCTTGCAATTCGCTTTTGGGAGTGATGCGCCCGACGACCCCCACAAGCCGCATAACTATGTGCAGCACTGCGTGGTCTATACCGGGACGCACGATAACGACACGGCGCTGGGCTGGTTTAGCACGCTCACGCCGGAGGAACGCCAGCGTGCCTTACTGTACCTGCACAGCAATGCACGAGCCGTGCATTGGGACATGATCCGCGTGGCCCTGGCGTCGGTGGCCGACACTGTGATTGTACCCCTCCAGGACGTCCTCGGGCTCGGGACTACCGCGCGTATGAACCTGCCGGGGACGAATCAGAAAAACTGGCGGTGGCGCTTGCAGCCCCGGCAGTTACACGCACGCTGCAGTGAGCGGTTGCGCGCCCTTACCCACACGTACGGACGGCATTAAAAAGCCACTTACAGGCGCAACCACGAGCAGGCATACGGCCCCAGCGTCAGCCCATACGGTCCAGCCCCAATTGCAGGGAACTCTCCCTCCCTGCACATCTCGCGCGGAATCAGGCCTGTGTAGGCCGCGAGGTCCAACTCCCCCCGCTGGGGCTGGGATGATACATTGGCCACGATCAGCATAGTCTCGGTGGCATCATGGCGTATGTAGGCCAGGATCGTGTGGTTCCGCGGGTACAGCAGCGTCATCTCTCCGCGTCCAAACACCTGGTGCTGCTGACGCAGGGCGATCATGCGCTGCATCCACTGCAGCAGTGAGGCAGGGTCACGCTCCTGGCTTTCCACGTTGATCACCTGGTAGCCATACACGGGGTCCATGATCACCGGGGCGTACAGCCGTTGGCTGTCGGCCTGGGAAAACCCCGCGTTGCGGTCGCCTGACCACTGCATCGGTGTGCGCACCCCGGCGCGATCCTCCAGAACAACGTTGTCGCCCATGCCGATCTCGTCCCCATAGTAGAAGATGGGGGTGCCTGGCAGGGACAAGAGCAGACTGTACAGGAGCTGGATGCGGCCCAGATGCCCGTGCACCAGGGGGGCGAGGCGACGGCGAATCTCCGTATGTAAGAGCATACGCGGCTCTGGGGCGTAGGCCTGATACAGACGCTGGCGTTCTGCCTCCATGAGCATTTTGACGCCCATGGCGTCGTGATTACGTAAAAAAAGGGCCCACTGGTAATCGTCCGGGAGCGCCGGCGTCTGCTGCAGCATGTCCGTGATAGACGTCCGATCTTCCTGGCAGAGGGCGAGAAAGAGACGGGGCACCAGGGGAAAGTGGTAGGCCATGTGGCATTCGTCGCCCTCGCCAAAATACGCCCGAATGTCTGCTGGTGTCTGCGTCACTTCGGCCAGGAATATGCGGCCCTCATAGTGCTGGTCCAGGAAGCGACGCATGACTTTGAGGATGGCGTGCGTTTCCGGCAGATTGGCGTTGTTGGTGCCCTCCCGTTCGCACAGATACGGGATGGCATCGAGACGGAAGCCGTCCACACCGAGGTCGAGCCAGAAGCGCATGGTCTGCAGCATCGCGTCAAGGACACGGGGATTAGCGTAGTTGAGGTCAGGCTGTTGGGCGAAAAAGCGATGCCAGTAGTAGGCCCCCGCCACCGGGTCCCAGGTCCAGTTCGAGGTCTCGACGTCGCGGAAAATAATCGGTGTGCCAGCATAGCGCTGCTCCGTGTCGCTCCAGACGTAGAAATCGCGGGCTGGTGCACCGGGTTTAGCACGCCGCGCGGCCTGAAACCAGGGATGCTGGTCTGAGGTGTGATTGGCCACCAGTTCAGTAATCACCCGCAAGCCGCGTGCATGGGCTGCCTGCATGAAGCGCTGAAAATCGTCCAGGGTGCCATAGGCTGGATGCACGTTCTGGTAGTCGGCGACGTCATAGCCATCATCGCGCAGGGGCGAGGGATAAAACGGCAGCAGCCAGAGGGCCGTGATCCCCAGATCCTGCAAGTAGTCCAGCTTCTGTGTCAGTCCTGGAAAATCGCCGATCCCATCGCCGTTACTGTCGTAGAAGGCGCGCACGTGGAGTTCGTAGATAATTGTATCCTTATACCAAAGCGTATCGGAGTGGGTCAGGCCTGGGTGTGCCATGGGTATTCTCTACTCCTCTGTAGTTCCAGCCAATGTGCACGTCGAGTGGTCCAGGTACGTGCCTCTATGTAATAATACCTAAGTACGTCTTGAAGGATATCAATAAGGGAACAAATTTTTTGCAGCAAAGGATGGCGCTCCATGCCCTACCGGCGTATTTACGAAATCAACACGCGCGTCTGGCTTGCAGAGCTCGTGGCGGCGCAGACGATCCCTGAAGCCACTCTAGCGGCCATACCCGAGTCGTACATTGACCTCTGGCGGCGCTGGCAGATCGACGCTGTCTGGCTCATGGGAGTGTGGGAACCTAGCCTGTACAGTGCTCGGGTGGTGCGGGACAATACTGCCTCTGTCGTGTCTTTGCAGCCTGCCCTCGACGACTTCACCCTCGACGATTGTGTCAGCTCCCCATATGCCGTGCGGAATTATACTGTCTCCGAGCAGCTTGGGGGCTTGGAGGGATTGCTGCGCTTGCGCGCCCGACTGCACCAGGCTGGCATAGGGCTCATCCTGGATTTTGTGCCCAATCATACGGCCTGCGATCATCCCTGGGTGCATGATCATCCGCAGTATTATGTCCAGGCCTCCGTGTCCGAAGCCTCCCGCGCCCCCGGGGACTATTTCCCTGTGCAAACTGCCCAGGGCCTGCGCTATATTGCCCATGGTAAAGACCCCTATTTCCCTTCCTGGGGCGACACGGCACAGTTAAACTATAGTAATCTGGAACTGCACGACGCTATGCAAGACCAACTCCTGCGTCTGGCACAATGGTGCGATGGGGTGCGCTGTGACATGGCGATGTTGTGTCTGTCCGATATCTTTAGTCGGACCTGGAGCAGACTGGACCTCCCAGTACCGCCGCGCGAGTTCTGGCACGAGGCCCTGCAGGCCGTGCGGGCACACTTTCCCGATTTCTACTGTATTGCCGAAGTCTACTGGGGTCTGCAAGCGCGCCTGCAGCAGCTTGGCTTCCAGCTCACGTACGACAAAGAGTTTTACGATGCGCTGCTGGGGCGCGATATCGACAAGCTGAGAGCCAGCATCTGCACGCCGCACGCCCCACTCGAGGCCAGCCTGCATTTTCTGGAAAATCACGACGAGACGCGCGCCGCGGCCTGCTTCAGCGATGACCAGCAGGAAGCGGCCATGCTCGTGATCACGACGCTTCCGGGGGCAATCTTGCTGCATGAGGGTCAGACCGAGGGCTACCGTGTACGTACCCCAGTGCAACTCCGTCGCCGTCGACAAGAACCCAGCAATCAGCGACTGCGGAGTTTTTACAAGCGTTTCCTGCCCTTGCCCGATATCCGACAGGGCCATTTTGTTGTGCTACACCCGCGCTCGGTACGTGCGGGAGATGACACGTACACAGCCCTCCTGGCATGGGCCTGGGCGCATGAGACCCAGTGCTGGCTCGTGGTCATCAATTATGCGGATCGCATGAGTCAGGGTTCGATCAACCTGGCAGATCTCCCCTTGCCCCCTGGCGTTTTACGCTTCAGGGATTACTTACACGATAGCACCTATGAGCATAGCCATGAGACCGTACAGGACACTGGCCTCCCGGTGGTGCTCCCACCTTTTGGCACCCAGCTTTTGGAAGTAACACCGTATGTCTGATATGCGGAGCGATCACATTGCGATCTGAGGGAAACTCGCTGTGAAGCTCCCTCCATACAACCGTATACCGGAGGAAACATGTCAAGAGCGGACAGTGTGTCGTATGATGCGCACGAACGGATATTGGATTAGGTCTTACGATGTTGCGAGCGTATTAGGTCACATGGTTTGAGACATTTGCCCGGCTTTATATCCGTAGAAAGTCCTCACAATCTCTTACAGATAAAGAGGTTGTGAGCCAAGAGTGTCTCAGACACGCTCTGGATTCGGTTGCACCTGATGAGACATTTTCCAGGTCCTTTCGGATACCGACTTAGCGTTGGGCAACTCAGAAGAAGGTGTCATCGATGGAACCAACCGAGAGTATACTGGAGTCGTTCTTCCACGGCATGCATTACTACCTGGATGTCTCGCGCGAGGCCAGACAGGCGTTGGCGTCCGCCGTGGCCGCATCGTTCTCCGTTTTCGACTACCTGCAACCGGATGAGAACCTTCTTTCGAGGCTTATCTCTGATCTACTTGATCCGAAGGGAAACCACGGTCAAGGGAGCGCGTTCCTTGTCTGCTTTTTGCAACGACTGATAGCGGTCAACTGCACGATTCCTCCGGACTGGCTCACGCGCGTAGATAAGGCAACGGTGGTCAACGAGGCATCGACATCCTTCCTGTCGAACAATGCCAGGAGAATAGATATTCGGATTGAACTTCCTCCGCGCTTCGGAATAGGGGTTGAGAACAAACCCTGGGCCGCCGAACAGATCGCTCAGTTATCCGATTATCGAGTGGAACTCGACCGGCGCTACCAGGGCCAGTTCGTTCTCGTCTTCCTGTGCCAACAGGGCAGGACGCCCGAAAGCATCCCCGATGGGGAATGGATGGACCTACGACGCTCTGGAAGAGGCGCGATTCTCGGCTACTCCGACGACTTTCTTACTTGGCTCTTGGATTGTCATCGGAGGAGTCAAGCCGATAAGATCCGCCATTTCCTCAACGATTTCGCGAGATATGTCCAGTCGAACCTTGGCGGCGCCAGTGTAGGGGAGGATCAAGACGATGTTCAGTAATGAGGATCAAGAGGCGATCCTTCGTTTCATCTTCAGCCGTGAGGCGAACGTGGAACTCGCCCTTGGAGTTATGGCTGCCCGGCAGAGCATCAGTGAGAGAATCATCAAGGACTTCTTGACGAGACTCGAGGCAGCTCTTGACCTGAAAGCCAGGCAGCTGGGCGACTCATGGAAAGTTGTCAACGAACTCAAACCGAATCCTTTCAAGCGCCATTCGCAGGTCTACATGACTAAACAGGATTGGCACGACCTCTATCGGATATTCTTGAGTCCAGCTAACTGGGGTGCGAGGGGATTCTTCCTCGGAGTTTGGAACAACTGGGACATCCTTGGCCAGCGGCTGGATGGTGGGCGGATCAGGGACGCGCTGGAAGGGCACGTCCGAAGGGGCGCAATCGCGGACCAATGGCCCTTCTGGATATGGGCAGACCCCTAATCGAGACTGGATCGACGAAAGGACATTGATCTGTTTTCTCGGAGATAGAGGCGTGCAAGCGGTTTCCGATCTTGTGGAAGTCATGGTCACTATCGCAAGCGCCACGGAGAATGTCATCGATACGGTAGTCCATGATTGGCACGAACAGCAATCCAGAGCATAGTCACCGCTAAGTCCGCTCGAGCTCCCGTGGCATGCCCAACCAGGCACTGGAGCCGACCGCCAACAGCGTCCGCTGCGCTCCCGCCGTTGGCGGCGGCTCACCGCCAGCGTAGGGGCTGACAGAACTCTCAACTTCTAAAGAGAC
>WNGK01018393.1_pt1 | contig 11041 bp, 13 predicted proteins | sample 5400601 | NCBI WGS metagenome assembly WNGK01 (sample SAMN13153376, study PRJNA577476) | soil metagenome | isolation source: 60 cm soil or saprolite under Garry oak tree replicate 1 | place: USA:California | collected 2016-06-15
CGATCGAGCCCAGCACGAACACGACGATCGCGGCTCGGAACACGGTGCGCCCGCCGAACCGGTCGGCGGTCCAGCCGCTCATCGGGATGAACACCGCGAGCGAAAGCAGATACGAGGTGACCGCCAGCTTGAGCGCCAAGGGGCTGGTGCCGATATCGGCGGCGATCGCCGGCAATGACGTGGCGATCACGGTGGAATCCAGATTCTCCATGAACAAGGCGACCGCCACGATGAGAGCCACCAGACGGTCACGGCGCATCGAGGGGAGGGGTGTTCGAGGACGGGGGACCGGCCGCCCGGTCCGGCCGGGCGCCGCGGTTGCGGAGCGGATCGAGAGTCTACATATCAGGCAGCGGCATTCAAAGGCCGGCGGACATCCCCATGATCTACCTCCTCGCCGCACTGTTGCCGCCGCTCGGGCTTCTGCTCAACGGGCAGCCGTTCTCGGCCGTGCTCAACCTCGTGCTGATTGTCCCGTGCCTGATCTTCGGTCTCGTCTTTCACATTTTGCTGATCGTCCCCTCGCTTCACGCCATCATCGCCGTGCACATGAAGCGCGAGGACCGCAGGCATCGCGCGATCGTCGATGCGATCGAGCGCCACGGTCCGCCGCCGGGCTATTCGCGCTGAGCGAGATGCTGGCTCGGGCACCCTCTCCCCTTGCGGGAGAGGGTGGCTCGTTGCGAGCGTCAGCGAGCAAACGAGCCGGGTGAGGGGTCGTTGCAAGACAAGCACCCCTCACCCGGTCGATCTTCGTTTCACTCGGATCGCCCACCCTCTCCCTGAAGGGGAGAGGGTACCCGAGCGTGAGGCCCCACACCGTGCCGCGCATTTGACACACCTGGGATTCGCACACCGCGCCCTAGGAATCGCGCCCTAGCCGTGCTATCGACCGGCGCCAACTCCGCACCGGGGTGCTCGACCGCCGGTCCGGCTTTCGAGCCGGCCGATGCAGGTCTGCATTCCCGCGGTCCCGCGACCCAAGGAGCTTGGCAATGGCGGCAAAAATCGACGGAAGCCCGCGCGAGGCGCTCACCTTCGACGACGTGTTGCTGCAGCCGGGGCTGTCCGACGTGCTGCCCTCCGACGTCGACATCCGCTCGCGGATCACGCGCAGCATCGCGTTGAATATTCCGATCGTCGCCTCGGCCATGGACACCGTGACCGAAGCCCGCATGGCGATCGCCATGGCGCAAGCCGGCGGGCTCGGCGTCCTGCATCGCAATCTCGACCCGGAGGACCAGGCCGCGCAGGTGCGGCAGGTGAAGAAATTCGAGTCCGGCATGGTGGTCAATCCGGTCACCATTCATCCCGACGCGACGCTCGCCGAAGCGCTCGGCCTGATGAAGAGCCACGGCATTTCCGGCATTCCGGTGGTGGAACGCAGCGCCGAGGGCTCGCCCGGCAAGCTGGTCGGCATTCTGACCAACCGCGACGTGCGTTTCGCCAACGATCCGCGCGAGCAGGTCGCGGAGCTCATGACCACGGACGGCCTCGTCACGGTGCGCGAAAGCGTCGGCCAGGAGGAAGCCAAGCGCCTGCTGCATCAGCATCGGATCGAGAAGCTCATCGTCGTCGACGCGCAATATCGCTGCGTCGGCCTCATCACGGTCAAGGATATCGAGAAGGCGGTGGCCAATCCCCACGCCTGCAAGGACGAGCAGGGGCGGCTGCGCGTGGCCGCGGCAACGACCGTGGGCGAGGCCGGATTTGTCCGCACCGAGCGCCTGATCGCGGCGGGCGTCGACCTCATCGTGGTCGACACCGCGCACGGCCACTCCCAGCGCGTGCTCCAGGCCGTCGATCGCATCAAGCGGCTCTCGAACGCCGTGCAAGTGGTGGCCGGCAATGTCGCAACCTCCGAGGGCGCCAAGGCGCTGATCGGCGCTGGAGCCGACGCCATCAAGATCGGCATCGGCCCGGGCTCGATCTGCACCACGCGCATCGTGGCCGGGGTCGGGGTGCCGCAGCTCACCGCGATCATGGATACGGTCGCGGTCGCGCGCGCGACCGACACTCCGGTGATCGCCGACGGCGGCATCAAATATTCCGGTGATCTCGCCAAGGCGCTCGCCGCGGGCGCCGACTGCGGCATGATCGGCTCGCTGCTCGCCGGGACCGACGAGGCGCCGGGCGAGGTGTTTCTCTATCAGGGCCGCTCCTACAAGACCTATCGCGGCATGGGCTCGGTCGGCGCCATGGCGCGCGGCTCCGCCGACCGCTATTTCCAGCAGGACATCAAGGACCTTCTCAAGCTCGTGCCGGAAGGCGTCGAGGGCCAGGTGCCCTACAAGGGCACGGCCGCGAACGTGCTGCACCAGCTCGCCGGCGGCCTGCGCGCCGCCATGGGCTATGTCGGCGCGAAGACCATTTCCGAGTTTCACGCCAAGGCGCAGTTCGTGCGGATTTCCGGTGCGGGCCTGCGCGAGAGTCACGTGCACGACGTGACGATCACGCGCGAGAGCCCGAACTATCAATCTCCGGGCTGACAATCCCTCCCCGCCAGGGGAGGGTGGCTCCTCGCGAAGCGAGGAGGCGGGTTGGGGCATCCCTCCCCGACAGGGGAGGGTGGCGAGCGCAGCGAGCCGGGTGGGGCTTTTTGGAAGAAGCACATGGCCAACGAGATAGCCCGCAAGCTCCGCAAGGCCATGACGCCCCAGGAAGTAAGGCTCTGGGTCAAGCTTCGCGAACTCCGCGCTTTAGGCCATCATTTTCGACGGCAATCCCCGGTCCTGACGTACATTGTCGACTTCGAATGCCGCCGGTCGGGAGTCATTGTCGAGGTGGACGGAACGCAGCATGGTTTCGACGCAAATCGAAAACGAGATCACGTACGCGATGAGAATCTGCGCCGTGCCGGGTACAAGATTCTTCGCTTTGCAAATCCGGAAATCGATCGAGAGCTCGACGCGGTGATGGAGACGATCTTGTCTGCATTGAACTCAGTTGACCCCACCCGGCTCCTCGCTTCGCGAGGAGCCACCCTCCCCTTCGGGGAGGGATAAGGCGCGCCCATGTCCATCCAGACCGTGCTGTTCCCGCTGTTCGTCGAGGTCGTGCTGACGCTCGTGCTCGGCTTCTGGCTCTCGGCGTTGCGCGTCGATGCGGTGCGCAGCGGCAAGGTGCATCCGCGCGACATCGCCCTGCGCGAGCCCAACTGGCCGACCCGCGCGCTCCAGGTCGGCAACGCCTATCACAACGAGCTCGAGCTTCCGCTCCTGTTCTACGTGCTCACGATCCTGTCGATCATCACCCGGCACGCGGATCTGTTGTTCGTGCTGCTGGCCTGGGTGTTCGTGGTCCTGCGGCTGGTCCGCGCCTACATTCACGTCACCGACAACAACGTCCCCCGCCGCGGCATGGTGTTTCTCGCCGGCACGATCGTGCTCGCGGTGATGTGGGCGATCTTCATCGTGCGGATCCTGCTCGGCGTGCCATGATTCAACAACATCAAACACTTAGATTCTACAAACTCTCTATCGGTCGTTCTAACGGCTAAAGGTCTTTTTCGGACCTTTACAAACTACCGCCGTTTCCCCCTCAACTAGCTTGCGCATTGCCTCATGTGCCAGCCATTTCTGGTCAGCGGCCTTCGTGTAACGCTGGACTTCGGAGAGCGAAGCATGTCCAGTGACGGCCGCGATCTGGTGGGCGCTGCATCCCATCTCGGCAAGGCGACGGGCACAGGCTTTCCTTAGACCATGCGCCGACAAGCCTTTCAGACCCGCTTTCTGACACATCGAACAAAACCAGTTGGTGAATCCTCCTGACGAGTAAGGCTGACCATGAATGGTGGTCAGGAAGGTCAGGTGGCCGCTCGGCGTGGCATCGAGGATAGCCTGTAACTTCGGGTGCACGGGGATCTCCAGGTGGGCATCCGTCTTGCCCTGGTCGATTGTAAGGATGCCCTGGCGAATGTGCTGGCGACCTATCCTGATGACATCCCCCCGCCTCTGGCCCGTATAGAGTAGGAGCGCCAAAGCAAGGCGAGGTCGTGAACCGATTGGATGCGCTTGCTCGAACTGTTCGATGTCGCCTTCGGACCACGTCCTATAACCTGTCGTCTTGGCCCGTGTTGTTTTCACTCCCAAAGTCGGGTCATCCGGCATCCTGCCTTCCGATGCTGCCCACCGGAACAACCCCCGTAATGCGATTAGGAAGTTCCGCTGCTGGAAGGGTCGGGCCGCCTTTTCATTGATGATCTGCTGCATCCTCTCCCGCTTCAACAACATCTCTCGGGTGCCATCCGGTCGGGACCGGAACAGCCGTTTGTCGCCGTGGTCGTTACGGAAGGATTCCAGGAGGTTCCGTCGTTTGCGTTGCGTCGAGGGGGCAAAGGTCTTGAACGGTGAAGTTGATCGGGGGGAGCAGTCGAGATAGGCGCCAACGAGGGCATGGACCGTTCCGTCGACGGTGCGAGACGCCCCGATTTCGACATGCGTTTCGACATCATGGGCCGCTCCGCCCATCAACGCCGCATTGTATGCGGCCATAAACTCTGGTGACCCAGGGAGGCCAGGCAACCGCACCGACTTGCGCCCAGGGCGACGGAAGTAGTGGTGCGCCCTGCCGTGCCGGTCAACGAAGCCATTAACGTATTTGGGAAGGCGGCGTGACATTGCCCTCAGTCATTCCATTCATTCCGGTCTGCATTATGAGCTATTTCGCCCAGTCCGTCACTGTTGCCCGAACTGCCCGCAACAACGACGATTTTTCCGTCCTTGTCGATCTCGACTCGGGCCACGTCAATGCCAGCTTTCCGCACAGCCTTGACCGCCCGGCTCACATCACGCTCCTTGAATGTGCAAGGCCCACGTCCCATGTCAGTCATTATCGGCGATGTTGGCCGTTGATTCATCAATAATGCGGTCTCAGAATCTCCGGATTTACTGGAAGAAGCGGAGCCGACAAGCCCGCCAACGGCGTCGAGCGCGTGGGCAGTTCGTCATGCGCTGATCGGAGAACCCCGATGGCCAAGTACAAAGCGAAATCGAAGCCGAACCCGCGGCGATTTGAAGAACTCGACGAATGGGAGATTGATCACGGCGCGGCCAGCGAAGCCATCCGGAACGGCAAGCCGAAACCGGTCGGCTGGTATCTGCGCGATGTAACCAAGATCCTGAACCTGCTCGCCGACCGCCTCGATCCTACCGAAGGTGCGGCCCGGCGATTGAAGTTCGCGCCCGAATCAGAAGCTCAGACACCAGATCAAGGTGAGTGGGACTCCGACCATGCCACGGTTCGGGCATGCATTGAGGCGGGTGCGGCGGAACCGGTCGGATGGTATCTGCGGGGTGTTGTAGAGACCGTGAATCGCCTTGCCGACACGCTTGAGGGCAGGGCGGGTTGGCGGGCGGACTTTATCCGCACCGGGGGGCGCGGCCGGCCGAAGGGCGGCATTGACAAAATGCGGGCCGACGATCGGCTCAGGATGCAGGTGCTTGGCGAAGGCGGCCACAAGCCGGGGCAAAAAGAAGCTGCCGTCGAGGCAGTCAAGCAGAAAACCGGTAAGAGCCGCGCCAACATCTTTCGGGCGATCTCCCGGAAGCGATCGAGTTGAGCGGGGGGTTATTCCCGGAATATGTGAGACTCGGTTCATGTGGCTCCGCTCTCCGAGCCGTGATATTATTTGTTAGATGATGCGCATCAGAAAGGGGCTTCTGCTCCGACGACCTAAGCGGGCTTCTGCCCCAGACCGAAACAGTCGAGCTTCTGCTCGCAAACATCGGGGCCCCGATATTCTCTATAGGGACCAAAGACACCGGGATGACGTGAATGAATGATGAGTATGACCACCCAGAGGCACGCATTTCGTTCGCCGACAACAGCATCGTATTCCTCCCGAAAAATCATTCGACCTGGATGGAGCGCTACCGGCCGCAGACGATCGGGGAATGCATCCTGCCGAAAGCATTGAAGGCCAAACTCCGCCGTCTGATCGACAAGGGCGCCATGCCGCACCTGCTGCTCGTGGGGCCGCCGGGCGTGGGCAAAACGACGGTAGCCCGGGCCATCGGCAAGGAGCTGAGGTGGCACACCCACGTGGTCAACGCGGCGTTCCATGCCAGCATGACCAGCATGCGGGGCGACATTTCCGACTTCGTGACCTCTCCGTCGCTCTACCGGCAACATCGATGCTTGGTCCTCGAGGAGGCCGATCGGATGCAGGCCAACGCGCAGGTCACCACGCACAGTTGGATGGAGGACTTCGACGGGAGATGCACGTTCATCTTCACCACGAACTTTCCTGAGAAGATCGGGCCTCCCGTGAAGTCCCGCAGCCTGACGCTCGATTTCGACTACGACGTTGAGCCGGCCCGGAGCGAGATGCGCGAAGGGTTCAGGAACCGCCTGTGGGAAATCCTGGCCGCCGAGCAGGTCGAATGCGACGAGGACGTCCTGGATGCCGTCCTCGATGAGTGCTGGCCTGACTTTCGGCAGATGCTCAACGTGCTCCAGTCGGAGGTGGGATGATGATGGCCGGCAAGATTGACCGCAGCGTCCTTGAGCGACTGAGACCTCGGCCGCAACCCGCCGCCGCCGTCAGCAGCGTGCGGGAGCAGGTCGACATGGCCCGCCACGCCATTCGGGCCGTGGCGCAGGGCCGCAAGCCGATGCAGCTGATCGGCAGCGAGCCGGGGCTCGGCAAGACCTACATCACCCTGCAGGAGCTGCGCAGGCTCGGCATCAAGGTCGAGAACGTCGCCCCCGCCAACCCGTCGGCGTTCGTCAAGACGCTTTTCGACCATCGCAACGATGAGGTGCTGGTGCTCGACGACTGCGACGCCCGGCCCGGTCCGAGGTCGTCGCCGGGATCGCCAAGATGGCGTGGGGCCCGACCCGGCTGGTCATCCGGGACACGGTCGAGGCTCGCAAGAACGCGCTGGCCGATGAATCCAAGCATGATCCGAACATTCCCCCGCAACGGTTCAAGGTGCGGTGCCGGTTGATCTGGCTCACCAACATCGACTTCACCGACCCGGCCAACGTCGAGAAGCACATGGCGTCGAATACTGCGTTTGGCTCGGCACGGACGGGAATATGCTGCGCTCCCTGGGCATGCCGAAATCGGTCGCCGAGGAGGCCGTCGCCTGGTTCATCGAGAACAGGAACCGGCTGAAGGAAGTCTCGCCCCGGCAGCTCGTGCGGGCGGCGAGGATGATCCAGGGCATGGAGGAGGATCGGCGGCTTCTGCAGACGCTGCTGTCGGCAAGCGAGCAGCGGAGCCTGCCGGGCATGCGGGCTCCCAGGATAATCGGGGCCGGGAAATGGACAGGAGTCATGCACGATGAAGGTCGTGGGTGAAAAGCGCCACGCAAAACCCGCGAGATTCTCCCGCTATTTCGATTAGATCGGTGGCTCTCCCAGATGACCGTGATGCTCGCCCCTCCGATACCAAACTCTAATCGATCAGGCCGAGCTGAATTCGCCGAGGCAATCGGAGGAAAGCCGCTGGCGCCTAAGGCGCGATAGCGCATGAGCCGGAGTTGACCGTCAGTCTCGGCAATCAGGGCGGCCTCCGTGGCGCTTCTCGATTTCCCTATCTTCGGCTCGAGGCGCAGAGACGAACGCGCGGGCAGGGCCCCGCCGCAAAGCACGCCTTCGCGGGTAGCGTGACGGAAATCGGGGGAAGGCTCCCGCAGGAAATTCACGAGCGCAATTCGGTTAGCTCCCCAGACCCCGAGTCGGTCGGCTCCCTGGTCGGTGTCGGCTCCATCGGGCTCACCGTCGAAATAGTCAGGCCACGATGTAAGGCCCGAGAGCGCAAAACGAGAGAGCGCGATGCCGCCGCAGAAGGCCTCAGAGCCGATATTTCAACACATCGGGAAAAATCTGTCTGATTTCGTCCAGCGGGTCGGTCCCATGGTGCGGCTTGGCGGCCGGGCTGTCCGCAGTCAGCGCCCGCGGTAGTGATTGTGGTGCGGCCGCAGGCGCAGATGGTGGGGCAGGCGGCGATGTGGGCGCACGCGCTAGCACGGTTGGCACGGTCGGTGCTGGTTGTGCCGCCGCCGCCCTGGCACGGGCCGGCACGGGCAGGGCCGGCCGGGAGCGAAGCTCATCCACGAGCTTGGCCCAGACCTTCCGGCGCAGACCTTTGGGCCGCAGGCGGTGCTGCTCCTCCGGCCACCACGCGGGGTGCGACCGCGCAAAGTCTACGACGTATTGTTCGCTCGCGAGCGGCATGGCAATGCGGATGAGGTCGAGCCGTCGCTGCTCCCGACGTCTCCGCTTCCCGACCTGCCGTGAGCGGTAGGTCAAGCACAGATCTCCGCGAACCCCGATCGCCCCTTTGGGCGTGACGAACAAATCGGCATAGCGGTGGTTGTCGAGACCGCGAATGAAGCAGCGCATGCCGATCAATTTCCGCGGTTCGATGACCCGATGCAGCAGATTGGGCCGCACGAACCTGCCGTTCCTACGCACGGGACGGCTGATGTTTTGGAATTCAAGATAGAAGCCCGCACTGGTGCCGGGCCTGCCGATGTGCAGCCAGGATTCGCCATTGGCGCTCAGGTGCAAGCGATATTCCAGGCGATGATCCGGAAGCCTGCCATCAACGTCCACGTCGTGACCGGCCCGGATGGCGGCGAGATTGGCCGGCGTGGCTGCCTGTCGGAACAGCGGCTGCACAGCGATCCGGGTGCAGTCTTCGACCGCAAAGTATCCAAATTCTCGGGGGCGTCGTGCTGGCATGAAAAGATTTAGGGCGCATCGGAGCGCCAGGATGCCCAGGTGGCGGGGTGGTGAATCCGCGGCGCCGCGACTGAGGCACCGGCCCGTCGTGTAATGAGCGCCGGAGCGCCGTTGCGCAGCCGATTTCGAACCACTCTCCTGTATTTCTGTAAGTTCTTCCGTGACCTGGCATGGTGGTAACATCTTCAGAACTAAATAGTCGGTGGGTGCCGGAAGGTGCCCATAGTCGCCGCTAAATAGGTGGTGTCGTTCGAACTGTGGAGAGAGACCAGAATGCTGCAGGCACGTGATTTTCGACATGTGGGTGGTCAGCGCTTCGCTAACGCCGAAGCGTGGGCACGAGAGAACGGACTCAACGGTCGCCGGGTGCGCGACTCATTGCGCAACGGTGATCTGCCGGGAGCTAAAATTGGGAAACGGTGGATGATAGACGTGAGGAACGTCGAAGAGATGCTCGCGCCGCGACGACCGGCCTGAACAAAGTGAAAGGCACCCGGCTTGCGACCGGGTGCCTGACGGAGATTTGAAAACGCCCCCGCCAAAGGACGCCTTCAGTGTTATTTATCCTGCGCCTGAATCACCTTCCAAACAATCACGAGGTCTGTTCCGAGCGGCCGGCCGCGGCCGACTGCTCGGTTTTTTTTGTTATGACCAATCAACCTAACGACGGAGAGCCACTAACATGAGCAACAAAGCCCAGTTCGACATCGGGCGACGCCACGGCCTGTTGCTCGACATCTGCGCCGATCGCGACCTTGACCGCACCGGCATTCACCTCGCGGCCGTCCTGCTGCTGCTCTACTGCAACAGCAAGACGGGGCAGTGCAATCCGAATCAGGAACTCATCGCGCAGGAGATGGGCCGCACCGAACGGACGGTGCGTTATGGAATCGCATCGCTGGAAGCGCGATGGATGCGGCAGGTCCGACATCCTAGAAGGAACACTTGTTACGAGTGGAACTGGGACCGGGTGTCGGCTGAGGAATGGCAGTCCAGGGCGGAAGCCCTACTTCCACCCAGGGCGGAAGCCCTACTTCCACCCAGGGCGGAAGCCCTACTTCCACCCAGGGCGGAAGCCCCACTTCCACCCAGGGCGGAAGACTACCCTTCCGGTCCATATAACAAGGAATCTAACAGGGAAGAGAACAAGGAAGAGAACACACACAGCGGGGTGTGTGTGAGACCACCGCGTGATGACAAAAACGGGAAGGAAGCGAAGCCTGTCGCCGACGGCAACCTTCTTTCCGACAGAAGCCCTGCCGACAGCGGCGGCAACCGCGCTCTTGCCGACGGAAGCCCTGATGACCGCGGCCGTCCTGGCAACGGCGCTAACCCGACCCCTGGCGACGACGACAATCTCGACCATGCCGTCGCCGAATATCTGCGAGCCTACCCCATGACGGGAGGCGACCTCGAAGCGGTGCGTCGGGAGATGGCGACGGCGTTGGCGACCGCCCCGCTCGCCGACGTTCTCGACGGCCTGCGTTATCACGAGGCGCAGGTGTGGGCGGGGAAGGAAGACCGATACATCCCGCTGCCGGAGAACTTCCTGCGCCGGCGAAGGTGGACGATCCGCCGCTCCGGCCCGCCCCCCACCATTGACAACGACGGCCGCCTCGTCCCGACCAACGGCCACGGCGGCGGCGTGCTTTCCGGCATCCGCCCGGATCTCATCGCCGGGGCAGAACGAGCCTTGACGCGACACGCCAGCAAGGGGAGGCCGCACTGATGACCGAACATCATCTCGCCCTCGCGCCGGACGACCAATCTCCGGCAACGCCGTCCATTCCGCACTATCGCCCGATCATGGACGACTTCGAGCAACTGGAGGCCCGCTGCCGACGCTACGACGCCATCCTGAGCAACGAGCTTCCGGGCATCGTCGAGGATGACGCGGCGTTCCTGGCCGACGACTTTCCGGGAATCCGCCGACGCTACGAGACGGACTACTGCCGTCGGGGGGTGACGGTCCCGGAGACGGTCATAGCGGCCAAGGTGGTGGCCTACGCCGCGACCTTCCCCAACTTGCCCAAGGACCGGGACCTGAGCCTGTGCATCGAGGCCCTGGTCGAGTTCATCATCAGCCTGCGACCGAGCCCGGCCACCTTTGCCCTGACCTTTCGGAAACTAACAAAGACGCAGAAGTTCTTTCCGAACACGGCGGAATACAACGAAGTCCACGAGGCGGCGGAGGCCGTCATGGACCGGTTCGGCCATTACCTGCAGAACTTTCCGAAGCGGCATGAGCGCCATGCTGCCCAGTTCCGTCGAGACCAGGAGGACGCGGTGCTCACGGTTATCGCGCAGGAATGCCGGCGCCACGGCCGCTGTGAACTGTGCCTTGACG
>WNGK01007975.1_pt1 | contig 11040 bp, 11 predicted proteins | sample 5400601 | NCBI WGS metagenome assembly WNGK01 (sample SAMN13153376, study PRJNA577476) | soil metagenome | isolation source: 60 cm soil or saprolite under Garry oak tree replicate 1 | place: USA:California | collected 2016-06-15
AGCGATTTGTAGCGTGCCTTTTTCCCGCCTGTCTTCCGTTGTCAGTACCTCGTTGCTGGTGCTCGTCCTGGCCGCAGCCGCACTCCCGGCTCGCGCGCAGAACGCCCCGGACGCCGAGTCGGCCACACCCGCGCCCACTTATAGCCCGGAGGTCATGTACCGGGTCCTTGTCGGCGAGATCGCGCTTCAGCGCGGCGAGCCGGCGCTCGCCGCCCGCGCGTATTACGAGGCCGCTCGCGACGCGCAGGATCCGACGCTCGCCCGGCGCGCGACCGAGATCGCCCTGTTCGCGCACCAGCGCGGCCTGGCGATGGATGCGGCGCAGCTTTGGCAAAAGCTCGATCCGAGCTCCGATCGCGCGCGGCAAATGGTGACGATGCTCGGACAGCCGGGCGCGAGCGGCGACCTCAGGGCTGACCTGGAACGTGTCTTCGCCGACGCCGCCGCGAACGGCCAGACCCTCGGCGATGCCTTTCTTCAGCTCAACCGCGCGCTGTCCAGCCAGCCGGACAAGACCTCGGTCTATCGCCTGGTCACCGAGCTGGCGAAACCCTACCCCGGCGTGGCCGAGGCTCACTACGCGGTCGCCCTTGCAGGCGCCAACACGGGCCTGACCGACTTCGAGATCACCGCAGCTTCTGCACGCGAAATCAACCGCGCGCTGGAGCTCAAACCCGGCTGGGAGCGCGCAGTACTAGTCAAGGCGGACATCCTGGCCAAGAGCTCGCCCGACAATGCCATCCGGTATCTCAACGCGTTTCTCGCTGAGACGTCGGGTTCGCGCGCCGCGAGCGGCGCGCTCGCGCAGCTCTATGTCGAGCAGAAGCGCTACGGCGATGCGCGCGGAGTATTCCAGCGGCTGCTCGATGCCGAGCCGTCGGATCACGAGCTGCAATACGCGGTGGCCGCGATTTCGGTGCAGATGAAGGATTATCCAACCGCCGAGCACATGTTCCAGGAGCTCAAAAAGGCCGGATTCGGTGAGCCGGGCGCGGTGGCCTTCTACCTCGCGGAAATCGCCGAGGAGACGCACCGGTACGATGACGCGATCGTGCGTTATCGCGAGGTCGCCGACGGTGATCGGGCGTGGCTCGCCAAGTTGCGCATTGCCGCAGTCATGGGCAAGCAAGGCAAGGTGGACGCGGCCCGGCAGTTCCTGGCGGCGCTCGAACCGGATGGTCGCGACCAGGAAATCCAGGCAAAGCAGGCCGAGGCGCAGCTGCTCCAGGACGCGCACGACTACCAGGGTGCATACAAGGTATTGAACACCGCGCTCGTGGCCGATCCGGATTCGGCCGATCTGCTCTACGACGTGGCGATGGTCGCCGAAAAGCTCGACCGTATCGACGAAGCCGAGTCGAGGCTCAAGCGCGTCATCGAGCTCAAGCCCGAAAACGCGCAGGCGTTGAACGCACTGGGCTACACGCTCGTCGATCGTACGCAACGCGCCGCCGAGGGCTTGAAGCTCATCGAGAAGGCGCACGCGCTCGCGCCCCAAGACCCCTTCATTCTCGACAGCATGGGATGGGCGCATTTCCGCCTGGGCAATTTCGAGGAGTCCGAAAAATTTCTGAGTAGGGCCCTGTCCGAACGCCCCGATCCCGAGATCGCCGCGCACCTGGGCGAAGTCCTGTGGGCGAAAGGCGAGCGCGGCCGCGCTCAAGAGGTTTGGCAGTCGCAGCTCAAGGAAACGCCGGATAACCCGGTTTTGCTCAACACGGTCCGGCGTCTCGCGCCCTGACTTTCCATGCGTCGGCCTCGCGCGGCGACGCTGCAATCACTTGCTCGCCTGTTGACGACTGCGCGCACAGTCGCGCTCTCCGGGGCGCTGGCGGGCTGTGCGCCTGGGGCGCTCGAGCGCGGGCCGACCGGGGCGAGCCTCCCTCCCGTGCTGCACACGTTCGAGGCCACGGGTCGGCTGAGCGCGCGACATGGCGCGCAGGGGCTGGCGGCAAGCTTTCAATGGCGACATGCCGGCGAGCACGACGAGCTCGAGCTCCTGTCGCCATTGGGCCAAACGATCGCGATCCTCGCCGGCGACGGCGCGAGCGTACGGCTGCAAGCCTCCGATGGTCGAGTCCTGACGGCCGAAAGCTGGACCGCGTTGACCGAACAAGGTCTGGGCTGGCCGTTGCCGGTCGACGGACTGAAGTACTGGATGCAGGGCACTGCCCGCGCCGGAGCGTCGCATACGACCGAAGCGGGCGACGACGGCCGGGCGAAGGTTTTGCGCCAGGACGGCTGGACGATCGTCTACCAGGGGTACACCGAAACTACCACTGCGGGCTGGCGGCCTTCGAACATGACGTTGAGTTACCCCGACGTGGAGCTTCGCCTCGTGATCGATCGATGGCAATGAGCGCCGCCGAGACGCTGACCTTGCCGGCGCCGGCGAAGATCAATCTGTTTCTGCACGTCACTGGCCGCCGGAGCGATGGATACCACACGCTCGAAACGCTGTTGGCGCCGATCGACTATGGCGATCGCGTAACACTCACGCTTCGCGCCGGATCCGAAATCGTTCGCACGCGTGGCGTCGCCGAGCTCGCTCCCGACGACGATCTTGCCGTTCGCGCGGCGCGACTGCTCCAGCGCCATTGCGGCATCGCGCGTGGCGCCGAGGTGGATATCGAAAAGCGCATTCCCGTCGGCAGCGGTCTCGGAGGCGGCAGCTCGGATGCGGCAACGGTGCTTCTGGGATTGAACCGCCTGTGGCAGGCGGGATTGACACGTGGCGCGCTCATGGCGCTGGCGCTGGAGCTTGGCGCCGACGCGCCGTTCTTCGTGTTCGGCGAGCCCGGATTCGCGCGAGGCATTGGCGAGGCGCTCGAACGCGTGAGCCTGCCGCCGACGTGGTTTGTTGTGCTGACGCCGCCGGTGCAGGTTTCCACTGCGTCGATTTTCGCCGCGCCCGAATTGACACGCCAGACCCGGTCCGCGAGAATACGGGCCTTCCCCGAAACGTACGGCAGCAACGATCTGCAGGCCGTTGCAGTCTCGCGGTTCCCGGAAATCGCGGCTTGTCTCGGCGCGCTTTCGCGCGAGGTGCCCAGCGGCGTCCGGGTTGGGATGTCGGGCTCCGGGAGCAGTGTCTTCGCGGCGTTCGCCGAAGAGGACGCCGCAGTGCAGACGTTATCGCGGGTGGCGCGTGCAGGCAACATTGCCGGGTTCGTGGCGCGGACGCTCGATCGCCATCCGCTGCAGCATTTCGCCGCGCCTTGAAGGTGCGGATGCGACGGGTCCCTTGGGGAGTCGCCAAGTGGTAAGGCACCGGATTTTGATTCCGGCATTCGTAGGTTCGATCCCTACCTCCCCAGCCAATCACAGCCACCGGCGGGTCGCGGGTCGCCTCCCCGCCGGCGGCAGATGCGAGTTCACTCCAGGAGCGCGCGATGGCATTTGAGCGGATGCGCGTTTTCACGGGCAACGCGAATCCCAAGCTTGCGGAAGCGGTCGTCCGACACCTCAACGTGAGCCTCGGGCGCTGCATCGTCGGCCGGTTCTCCGACGGCGAGGTGATGGTCGAGCTCCTGGAGAACGTGCGCGGACGCGACGCATTCATCCTTCAGTCGACCTGCGCGCCGACCAACGACAACCTGATGGAGATCCTGGTGATGGTCGATGCGCTCAAGCGCGCCTCGGCCGGTCGCATCACCGCCGCGATCCCATACTTCGGCTACGCCCGCCAGGATCGGCGACCGCGCTCGGCGCGCGTGCCGATCACCGCGAAGGTCATCGCCGACATGCTGACCTCGGTGGGCGTCAACCGGGTCATGACGATGGACCTGCACGCCGACCAGATCCAGGGCTTCTTCAATATCCCGGTCGATAACGTCTACGCCACTCCAGTGCTGCTCGGCGACTTGTGGAAGCAGAACTACGACAACCTGCTCGTCGTGTCGCCGGACGTCGGCGGCGTCGTGCGTGCCCGCGCGATCGCCAAGCGGCTCGATTCCGATCTCGCGATCATCGACAAGCGCCGCCCGCGAGCGAACGTGGCGGAAGTCATGAACATCATCGGCGACGTCAAGGGGCGCAGCTGCGTGATCATGGACGACATCGTCGACACCGCGAATACGCTGTGCAAGGCGGCATCTGCGCTCAAGGAGAACGGTGCGCAGAAGGTCCTCGCGTATTGCACGCATCCGGTCCTCTCCGGTGGCGCGGTCGCGCGCATCGCGGAATCCGAGCTCGACGAGATCGTCGTCACCGACACGATCCCGCTTTCCGAGGAAGCGCGCGCCTGCAAGCGCATCCGCGCGCTTTCCTGCGCGCAACTGCTCGCCGAGACGATGACCCGCATCTCCAACGAGGAATCGGTCAGCTCGTTGTTTACGGAGTAGCGACGCGAGCCCGCAGCGAGGGGCCCCACGCGTAGCGTGGGGATCGCGCGAGGCGAGTCGGCGCAGCGGCCGACACTCAACGCGAGAGTCGCGATAAACGGTCCAGGAGGCCGCGCTGCGGCGGATAGAGGGCCGCGGACGCGAGCTGGTTGCGACCGCATCGCGTTTTCGCATATAATTCAAAGCTTTCCCGGGCGCGGCTCGCGCGTCCGGATTGTCGCCACCGCGGACGACCGTCGGGCCTCGAGCGCCCGGCTCGAGGAAGGCCGCAGACAAAGGAGCAGGAGCATGGCAAACGAATTCACCGCATTTGCGCGCGGCGTCGAAGGCCGCGGCGCAAGCCGGAGACTACGCCGCTCGGGCCGTGCGCCCGGCATCGTCTACGGAGGCACCGCGAATCCGCAACCGATCGAGCTCGACCACAACGCGCTGGTTCACGCGCTGAAGAACGAGGCCTTTCACTCGACGATCCTGACGATGAAGCTCGACGGGCAGTCGCAGCAGGTGCTGCTGCGCGATGTGCAGATGCATCCGTTTCGCCGGGAGATCCTGCACGTGGACTTCCAGCGCGTGGATGCGAACCGCAAGATCCGCATGAAGGTTCCGCTGCACTTCATCAACGGCGAAAACGCGCCTGCGGTGAAGCTGTCGGGGGCGATCATCAGCCACGTGCTGACCGAGCTCGACGTTGCCTGTCTGCCGAAGGACCTGCCAACCTTCATCGAGGTCGATCTCTCGGAGCTCGCGCTCAACCAGTCGATCCACGTCACCGATCTCAAGCTTCCCGGCGGCGTGACCGCGGTATCCCACGGCGGAATGAACCCGGTGGTGGCGACCGCAGTCATTCCCAAGATCATCGCCGAGGTCGAGGAAGTCGCTCCGGAAGCCGGTGCCGAACCGGGCACGCCCGAAGCCGAGGCGGCTGCGGCAGCGGCAGGCGCAGAAAAGCCCGACGAGAAGGGTGCCGAGAAAAGCGCGGAGAAGGGTACCGAAAAGGGTGCGGAGAAGGGCGCCGAGCGCGGTTCTGCGAAGAAGGGCGACAAGAAATAGCCCGACCGTCCAACGAGGGAGCCCGCCGGACCTTAATCCGGCGGGCTTTTTTGTTCGAAGGCCCGCAGCTTTAAGCGCCTCTCGCCATGGCACTTCCACTGCGTCTGATCGTGGGCCTGGGCAATCCCGGCCGCCAATACGCTTCGACGCGCCACAATGCGGGCGCGTGGTTCATCGAGCGGCTCGCGAGCGCACTGGGACTGACGCTTCAGGCGGAAACCCGATTCCAGAGCCTGATCGCCCGAGGCCGCGCGGCCGACGGCAAAGATTTCAGATTGGCGCTGCCGCGGAGTTACATGAACGAAAGTGGTCAGCCTGTTGCCGCGCTCGCCCGCTTTTATCGCATCTCGCCGCCGGAAATGCTCGTCGCGCACGACGAGCTCGATCTGAAGCCGGGCAGCGTCAAGCTCAAGCTCGGCGGCGGCAGCGCGGGACACAACGGCCTCAAGGATGTCGTCGCGCAACTGGGCGACGGCGGGTTCTGGCGATTGCGCCTTGGCATCGGGCATCCGCGCGAGATCGAGCTCTCGGAACAGGAAGTCGTCGACTATGTTCTGCATCCCCCGCGCACCGAGGACAAGGCGCTGATCGACGAGGCGATCGGAAGGGCGGTGGCGATCTGGCCGCATCTTTCGACCGGGGAGGTCGAGCGCGCGATGCTCGAGCTGCACACGCGGCCGCAAGCGCCTCCGCCCCAGCACCCTTCTTCAGACGAAGGGCGAAAATCGTGAGTCGCTTTGCGATCGCGAGAGGTCACAGAGCATGAGCCTGCGCTGCGGCATCGTGGGATTGCCCAACGTCGGCAAGTCGACGTTGTTCAACGCGCTCACCAAGGCCGGGATCGCCGCGGAGAACTATCCCTTCTGCACGATCGAGCCCAATGTCGGCGTGGTCGCGGTGCCCGACCCCAGGCTGGATGCCCTGGCCGCCATCGCCCGTCCGGCGCGCGTCGTTCCCGCGACGGTGGAATTCGTCGACATCGCGGGGCTCGTCGCCGGTGCGTCCAAGGGCGAAGGGCTCGGCAACCAGTTCCTCGCCAACATTCGCGAGACCGACGCCGTCGCCCATGTCGTGCGCTGCTTTGCCGACGACAACGTCGTGCATGTCGCGGGCGCGATCGATCCGCTGTCGGACATCGAAACCATCAACACCGAGCTGGCACTCGCCGACCTGGCGACGGTCGACAAGCAACTCGCCAAGTACGCCAAGGTTGCGCGCGCGGGCGGCGACAAGGAAGCCCAGCGCCTGGTGGCCGCTTTGGAGAAGGTGGCGGTGGGACTGAACGAAGCCACGCCGGCCCGAGCCATCGATTTGTACCCGGAGGAGCGCGCCGTGCTGAAGCCGCTCTTCCTGCTGACGATGAAGCCGACGATGTACGTCGCCAATGTCGAGGAGCATGGCTTCGTCGACAATCCACTGCTTCGCGCCGTGGAGGACCGTGCCCGACGCGAGGACGCGCCGGTGGTCGCGATCTGTGCCGCGCTCGAGGCGCAAATCGCCGACCTCGACCCCGCCGACAAGCAGATCTTCCTCGCCGACATGGGACTGGCGGAGGCGGGGCTCGAGCGGCTGATCCACGCGGGTTACAAGCTTCTCGGACTCGAGACGTATTTCACTGCAGGGCCGAAGGAGGTGCGCGCCTGGACGCTCACGCACGGCAGCACTGCGCCGCAAGCCGCGGGCGTCATCCACACCGATTTCGAAAAAGGATTCATCCGTGCCGAGGTGATCGCCTACGCGGATTTCATCGCCTGCAAGGGCGAGCAGGGCGCAAAGGAAGCCGGTAAGATGCGGCTCGAAGGCCGCGAGTACGTGGTCAAGGATGGTGACGTCATGCATTTTCGCTTCAACGTCTGATGGTTCGGCCGACCCCGGACACCGTAACGGTAATCGATCCGAGCTTCGCAACACGCAGGATCGTCCTCGCCGCCTGCGCCGCCCTGCTCCTCGCGAGCGCGTGCACCACCATGCGCTCGAAGATCGAGCCGCCGCAGATCACGCTCGAGAGCGTTCGCATCGTCAGGATCGCCGAGGGCAAGGCGGATCTTTCGGCGAGCCTCAGGCTCGCCAACAGGAATGACTTCGAGCTCGCGATCGACGCGATCGAGTTCGACCTCCTTCTCGACGGGCGTCCGGCCGCCACCAGCCGCACGGTGCACGTCGACGCGTTGCCCCCGGGTGGCGAGGCGAAGCTCGATCTGGGGGGGCGGATCGATGTCGCCGCGGTCGCGACCGCATTGATGACGCTCGGCTCTCAGCTTCCCGTGCCGTACGCATTGACCGGCACCGTCACGCTCAAGAACGGCACGGCGCTGGCGTTCTCGCGTAAGGGCGAAATACCGGTCGTGCGCTTCGATCGCGCGCTCGGCTCGCGGCCGTGACGACACGGCGTCTGCCCTTCACCAAGATGCAGGGGCTTGGCAACGACTTCGTCGTGCTCGATGGCACTCGCGAGCCGATCGAGCTCGCGCCGGCGACGATCCGGCGACTCGCGGACCGCCACCTCGGCGTCGGCTGCGACCAGGTGCTGCTGGTGGAGAGACCGACCCGCGTGGATGTCGACTTTCGTTATCGAATCTTCAACGCCGACGGCGGCGAGGTCGAGCAATGCGGCAATGGCGCGCGCTGCTTCGTCCTGTTCGTGCGCTCGCACGGTCTGACCGACAAGCGCGCGATTCGTGTCGAGACGGCGGGCGGAATCATCGAACCGACGCTCGACGCCGACGGGCGAGTGACGGTGGATATGGGTACGCCGCGTTTTCGCGCGGCCGACGTTCCGTTCATCGGCGGTGCAGGCGCGATCGTCGAGCCGCTGGAGATCGACGGCGCGACCGTCATGATCTCGGCGCTCTCGCTCGGCAACCCGCACGTCGTCCAGACCGTGGGCGACGTCGATGCCGCGCCGGTAACCACGCAAGGTCCTCGCATCGAGTCGCACGCGCGTTTCCCGAAGCGCGTGAACGCGGGCTACATGCAGGTCGTCGATCGCGCTAACATTCGCCTGCGCGTCTGGGAGCGCGGTGCAGGGGAGACGCTCTCCTGCGGAACCGGAGCGTGCGCCGCCACGGTCGCCGGCATTCGCCGCGGATTGATCGACTCGCCGGTGCGCGTTGCGACGCGCGGCGGCGCGCTGACGATCGTGTGGGAAGGGGACGGCACACCGGTCATGATGACGGGTCCGGCGGAAACCGTGTTCGAAGGGCAATGGAACGTCCCGGAGTGATGACGACAATGGATGGAAATGAATCGATGGAAGCGAGCGCGGTTGCCGATTACCTCAAGGCACATCCGGCGTTTTTCGAGCAGTACGCCGACCTTCTCGCGGAGATCTTCGTGCCGCATCCGCACGGAGGGCGCGCCATTCCCATCGCGGAGCGGCAGATCGTCACGCTGCGCGAGAAGAACGCGCAGTTCGAGACCAAGCTGCAGGAGCTGATCCAGTTCGGCGGCGAGAACGAGGCGATCAGCGAGAAGCTGCATCGTTCCACACTCGCTCTGTTTGCGGCCCCGGATCTGGAGACGACGCTGGGGGTGCTCTACCACAGTCTGCTGGACGACTTCCGCGTGCCGCAGGTCGCGCTGCGGCTCTGGGGCAAGGTCCCGGAGCAGTCCTATCTGCCGGAGCTCGCGGCGACCAGCCAGGAGCTGCGCGAATATGCCGCGGCGCTCGGCGAGCCGTATTGCGGCACGCAGGCGCCATTCGAATCGCGCGACTGGTTGGATCCCAACGCGACGCTTGGCTCCTTCGCGTTTCTGCCGCTGCGCACCGCGCATACGTTCGGACTTCTCGCGCTGGGAAGCGACACGCCCGGGCGTTTCTACGCCGGGATGGGCACGGTGTACCTCACGCGCCTGGCCGAGCTTGCCAGCGTCGCGACGGCGCGCTTCCTCCCGCAATCCTGACGCCGATGGCTGCCGCGCGCCACGGGGTCGCGAATACGCCCTCGGGCGCGGACGCGGCGCTGGTCGCGGCCTACGAGGAGTCTCTCGCGACACGGCCGACCCGCACGCGCGAAGCGTATCTGCGCGACGTTGGCGTGCTCAAGGCGCTCGCCGGCCACGCGTCGATCAGGACGCTCCCCGCCGCGACGCTGCGGCGATTCCTCGCCGCTTTACACGCGCGCGGGCTTTCCGGGCGCAGCCTCGCACGAATCCTATCGGGTTGGCGGGCGTTCTATCGTTTCGTTCTCGAACGCGAGCCCGCGCTGAAGGAAAACCCTTGCGCCGGAATGAGGGCGCCCAAGTCAACGCGGCGGCTGCCCGCGGTGCTCTCCCCGGACGAGGCGGTGCGCCTGGTCGCCATCGACGGCGACGATACGCTTTCGATTCGTGATCGCGCTCTTTTCGAGCTCGCGTACTCTTCGGGTTTACGGCTCTCCGAGCTCGCGGGGCTCGACCTTGGCGCGGTCGACCTCTCGACCGGGGAGGTGCGCGTGTGGGGCAAGGGCTCCAAGGAGCGCATCGTTCCTGTCGGTGGTCCGGCGCGCGAGGCGATCCGGACGTGGCTCACCGTGCGCGCCGGCCTGCCGGTTGGCGATGCGCATGCCATGTTCGTCGGGCGTTCGGGGCGCCGCATCGGGCCTCGCGCGATCGAGTCCCGGCTCGCTGCATGGGCGCGCAAGCGCGGATTGGGCCGGCATGTCCATCCGCACATGCTTCGGCATTCTTTCGCCTCGCACGTGCTGCAGTCCTCCGGTGACCTGCGCGCCGTGCAGGAGATGCTCGGGCACGCAAGCATAGCCAGCACCCAGGTCTATACGCACCTGGACTTTCAATATCTGGCAAAAGTCTACGACGAAGCGCACCCGCGGGCGAAGAGCAAGGCAAAGCCCCGCCGCAAGGATGCAAACCCTGTGAAGGACTCGAGGTAGAGCTGGCCCGGTTTCTCCGCGTCCGGAGGCGGAGCTAGGTTTCTAGTCAGGCATCGCGACAACCCCGGGCAGCCACGGCAGGTCGGTGATGCCCGGGTCGGTGCCGGCCTGCTTGAGAAGCGTCGTGAGCTGCCCCCGGTGGTGCGTGCCATGGTTGAACATGTGAACGGCAGCTATCGCGGAAGGCAGGCGCCGCGTCTTGCGGTCTACGACGCTGGTATAGACGAGCGGCGCGGCGAGCCATTCGGCGGAGACCTGATCGGCCCAGTCGAGCATGGCGCGATCGGTAGCCGCTCGTTCGGGGCGCAAAACGTCGAAGCTCGCGAACATGTCCGCGCCGAATTGCGGATGCGTGCAAGGCGGGCCGCCGAATCGACCGAGCCACATGCGGTCGCCCCACAGGAGGTGATTGAGCGTCCCGTGGATCGAGCCGAAGAACGCGCCACGCTCGAGCTTGCGCTCGACGTCCGTCAACGCCGCGCAGGTCTCGTACAGCCGCTCGTTCATCCAGCGGTTGTACTGCGCCATGAGTTGGCAGTAATCGGGCGTGATCATGCAGGCGATCCGGCGTGGCAATTGTAGCGGATCGATTCTCGTGACGGGGCAGCGGCGAATGCCCGCTTCGTGCCCGAACGCCGCAAGCCGCGCACCTACGGGTCCCGGCGCGGCTTCGGGAGTCAACCCATACATGGACGCCCCCGGTTTGCCAAGCGATCCGTGGTGAGGCAATGAGGTGAGGATTGCTGCCATACATTCGGCCTTTGAAGTGCGACGGT
>WNGK01011969.1_pt1 | contig 11040 bp, 11 predicted proteins | sample 5400601 | NCBI WGS metagenome assembly WNGK01 (sample SAMN13153376, study PRJNA577476) | soil metagenome | isolation source: 60 cm soil or saprolite under Garry oak tree replicate 1 | place: USA:California | collected 2016-06-15
AAGCACCTTTGAAGGAAAAGCCTCATGCTCTTGTGCGACGTGCGAAGAGGGAGCCGAAAGGCTCAGGTGTTGGGATCTCCCAGGATGCCAAACGCCAGATGGGACCATCTATCCCTGCGGCAAGGCGTGGAGATCATGCCAACGGGCATGGCGCCGCCCAGAGAGGAAGGCGCCGGATGGGCGCGCTCCTCTCAGATATTGCGTCCCAACTACGGATTCACTTTGAGTAGTGGTTACGCCACATATCTCACGCATCCGACTACGGCACAGTGTCAGAAGCTGCTCGGCTTTAGCCGACGCGGAGTGTCACACGATATCGGTATCTCTCCCACGAGAGGGAGACAAGTGTCCGAGCGTCCTCTGGCGTCTCCGGGGCGTGAAACAGTCTGACGAAAGGAAACCGATGAAAGCGCTTCGTCTTGCGCTGCTTGGCTTTGGCACCGTCGGCCAGTGGCTGGCAGAGGCGCTGCACATCCGACGAGCCTGGTTACAGCAAGAGTATGGGGTGGTCGTGACCCTTATCAGTGTCGGGACGGCTCACCATGGCTTGATTTACCGCAGCGAGGGGCTGGATATCCCCGCCCCATAGACATTAAGTTAAGCCTTCCTCACCCGTCACTTGCGTTTGGGCCAGACCAGCGGAGTCCCCAACAGGAACTGGGAGGTGTTGGGAGCCTGCTTGCGTGTATTCAAGCGACAGCCTGAGCGCATACAGCGCAGGATGTCACGCAGCTCCTCCTCCAACCCTCCTTTGTACAAGGCGACCATCAGGCGATTGGCTTCGCGGCGCACCACTTGTGCCGCTTTGAAGAGACTGCGATGCGGGTCCTGCCAACAGCCCAGTTGGATGAGCCACTGCTGGATGACCATTGCCGCCAGCTTGGCATAGACTTCGCTCAGGATGCGCCAGGGCTTTTTACTGCGCCATTGGTCGATGAAGCCATGCTCTTTCCACAGCCGGAACAAGCGCTCGATCTGCCAACGCAAGCGCAGGATCACCAGCACCTGCTCGCTGCAGAGCCGACGCCGCGGCACGTTGGTCAGCACAATCGTCCAGTCAGCCAGGAAGAGCACCTCCTCATCAGGAATGCGCCCCTGCGCCTGAGCGCTTTCGCGGATGCGCGCCCGCCGCTCGTCGGCCACGTCTTTGGGCACGCGCAGCATGATCACACGCACCGGCAGCCGTCCGGCTTGACCGAGCAAGGCTCCCACTTCCTCCACCTGACCCACCTGCTGCGGTAAGATGCCTGCCAGGGCGATGCGATGGCCCGAGCGGGTCTGCAGCACGGTCTTGGCCTGGTAGCGACTGACAAAATAGCGCTTGACGGCCGGCTGATCAGGCCCCCCATGAGCGATCGTGCTCAGGCGCTCTACGCCGAAAAAGCCCAAATCCGCCACATATAGGCAGCCATCGGGTAAGTCCTCCACGGCCAACGGACCGCGCTTGTCATTGCGCCGGCCCTGCTCCAGTCCCGGGCCCTGCAGCTCTCCCCGCAGCACATCCCAGCGCACAAACACTTTGAGCGCCGCCTCGCTGGCCCCAGGGCTGCCGCCGCAGCCCCGCCACACCTGGGCCAATGTAGGGGGCAGGGTGATGCTGCTACTGTCTTCCAGAATGACGGCGCTGAACTGCTTGAGCAGGGCGATCTCCACCGGCTCGACCTGCATCTGCTCGGCACACAGCCGCTCCAAGACCCGCTGGAGCAAGGTGGCGGCCTCTGGCGTGAAGCGTTGGCTGAGTCCAGGCGCTGAGATGCTCACCTCCCGCCGCTCCAGCACCTGCGTCAGTCCATCCAGCGTCATCTCGGGCTCCTGTAACCACCCCAGGATTAGGCTTTGCACAAAATCGGCTCCACTGAGCACCACGTGGCGCTTGACGAAACCCACCTCGCGGGCCAACTGCTCGACTTCTTCTTCTAAAATCTGTTCCAGCGTCTCGACCACCTGTGTTATAGTGTTCATGAGGTCTCCTTCTTCTTTCATGCAGAACGTTTAGCAAAATGTGTTCTTCTATGATAGAAGATGGAGCCTTTCCTTGTCACCCCCTTAGCTTAATGTCTATGGGGGCTGGATATCCCCGCCCTACTCGATCTTGTTGCGACACGACAACCGCTCACTGCTCATCCCTCGGTCACCCACTGGACGAACGTCTTGGAGGGACTAGAGGCAACTTCCGGCGATGTGCTGGCCGAAGCCACTGGGGCCACGCTGCGCCGTGGAGAACCTGGCCTCTCGTATATTCGCGCCGCGCTTGCTCAGGGCATGCATGTGGTAACCTCCAGTAAAGGCCCCATGGCTTTGGCGGGACTGGAACTCCTCTCCCTCGCACGGACGCAGGGCGTGCAACTGCGCATGGAGTCGACGGTGATGTCGGGAACGCCCGTGCTCAGCACCATCCGCGAAGGGATGGCAGGAACCAGCATCCGTGCGCTGCGCGGCATCCTCAACGGCACGGCGAACTCCATCCTCAGCGCCATGGCGCTGGGTCACACCTACGCCGAAGCACTCACGCAAGCACAAGCGCAGGGCTTTGCCGAAGCCGACCCAACCGACGATGTGGAAGGGGATGATACGGTCGCCAAAACCCTCATCCTGGCGGCGGTCGCCTTTGGTCGTGCCCTCGCGCCTTCGCAGGTCATGCGCGAGGGCATCACCACCCTCACCAGGGAGCAGATCCAACGAGCGGTGGACCAGGGAAGCCGCATCAAACACGTCGCCTCCTTGCGTCTCCTGTCGCTGGATGGAAGGGAAGTCTCACGAGCCACCGCCGATAACGGAAGCGTCCCCACACACTTAGAAGCGCGCGTCGAGCCCATTGCCCTTCCACTCAGCGATCCACTGGCCCGCATTGATGGGCTGCTCAATGCCATCCAGATTCAAACCGATACGCCTGCCGAGGTGACGGTGATTGGGCCAGGAGCAGGGCGCTTCCAGGCAGGCCAGGGGATGTTGGCCGACCTCATCTCGATTGCCAAAGCACTCTGAAAGCACTCCCCGTCTCCAGCAGTGAGCTTAGAAGCCTGGGTCAATCAGGACACGGTGGGAGTGACGTGAGTGGAGATACTAGCTTGAATCAGTGCTGTTTGTCGAAATAATTACAACGAGGGCATTGCGCATGAATGCGCCAAGCGTCACGCGTGAGCAGACGCCTATTCATGACTCACACCAAGCGTTGAAGAGGGCGCTTTTTTCCCGCTTTTTGTGGTAGCCTATAAACAAAGCAGAAAAACAGGAGGCAAGCTCATGACGGATCACAGCGGAAACAGCACAGGACCCATCAGCAAAAAGCAGCTCCTTGCCGAGATGCAGAGCGAGCAGGCGGCATGGCTGGCATTGCTCGACGAGATTGGTGAGGAGAACATGACGCAGCCGGAGGCGGCATCCGGCTGGTCGATCAAGGATATCGTTGCCCACATAACCGGGTGGCGCAGGCGAACGGTGCTGCGCTTCCGGGCAGCTCTCGATCCCACTGTGGACATGACACCTGACTACCCAGCGGAATTGGATGAGGACGACGAGGTTGACCAGATCAACGCCTGGATTTACAAGGCCAACCGGGATCGCCCTCTCGCCGACGTCCTCAACGATTCGCGCGAGGTCTTCCAGCAACTGGTCGCCGAAGTCTCCGCCTTGAGCGATGAGCAGCTCAATGATCCCCAACGCTTCCCCTGGCTAGAGGGCGAGCGGCTCACCGGGGCCTTCATCTTCGGCCACTTCCACGAAGAGCATGAGCCCGACATGCGCGCCTGGCTCTCCAGAGTGAAGCAGACAAGATAAAAGACGAAGCTTTGCTCATGATCCTAACCGAAACAAGGAAAGGGAGGGGACGGAAAACCTCCGCGAAGCAAGCGGGCATCATCAGAAGTGAGCCAGAACCATAACTTTTCGCAGCATGTTATTCTTTAAGATGCAAAACGGGCATTCTCGGACATATATATTTTCCGCACCTATATACTTGAGAACAAGGCCGCCGCATCCCCCTCTCTTTCAAGTAGGGGTAAGGCGGCCCGACTTGGCACTTCTGGAAGACTAGAACACCTGTTATAATGCTGTGTATGGATGTACAGCACACCAAACACGTCACCTATAAATTGGCTTATCACTTTGTCTGATGTCCCAAATACCGCAAGAAGATTCTGGTTGGCAAGCTTGCTACGTTTGTGGAACAAGAAATTCGCCGCATCTGTGAAGCCAACACCTGGACGATAGGGGCGCTCAATGTCCAGGCCGATCATGTGCATCTCTTTCGAGAGCCGCTCCCCCATCTGTTGCTCCCTCGCGGATTGCGCATACCCTGAAAGGCACTACTGCCCGTGAAGTGATTCAACGTTTCCCCGAAATCAAGAAACAGCTTTGGGGCAGTGCCTTATGGTCCAGATCCTACTACGCAGGCAGCGTTGGAGAGATGAGCGTGGACACCGTGTTTACATATATCGAGTTGGCACAAGATTGAAGCAGAGCGTTACCGTAAAGAGCAAGTCCAACAAGAATATCTTGGTAGTGCAGTCACGGTATGAGTCAGGAACAAGATAGGGGGCGGCCCCATCCCTTTTTTAAAAGAGTATTCGATGAGTATTAAAGCTTACAAATACCGTATTTACGCAAACAAAGCGACAATTGACAAACTGCACTGGACACTTGACAGGTGCCGTGAACTCTACAATGCTGGCGTGCAAGAGCGCCGCGACGCCTACGAGATAGGCGTTAGACGTCATCCCAACTACTACGATGACGAAGTGCGCAAGCAGTTGACGCGCGCCCATGCCGTGGGTTACTATGAACAAAAACGCGCACTGGTAGACATCAAAGAGGAGAGGCCGGAGTATCAGGAGATTGCTTCTCACGTCCTGCAAGATGTGATCTTACGGCTCAAACACGCCTTTGACAACTTCTTTCGGCGCGTGCAGAACGCAGAGCACCCAGGCTATCCACGATTTCAGGGGCGCAATCGGTACGATTCGTTCTGTTACCCTGATGGAGCGGGCTGGAAACTGGAGGCAAAAGAGCGTCCGGCAGACAAAAAAGGGATCGTCCGCGTCAATCTGAAACTGACGAAGATCGGCACCGTCAAAGTACACCTGCACCGCACTATGGCAGGCACGATCAAAACCGTGACCATCAAGCGCGAGGGTGAGCACTGGTACGCCATATTTACCTGTGAGATGGGCAAGCCTGAACCCCTGTCCATGAGCTATGAAGATGTCGGGGTTGACCTGGGAGTGATCCACTTCGCCGCGCTCTCCAATGGGGAGTTCATTGACCATCCCCGGTATTTCCGCAAAACCGAGAAGAAGTTAGTAGCAGCACAACAAGCCCTCTCACGAAAGAAGCGTGGGAGTCACCGGCACAAGAAAGCGGTACGACCGGTAGCAAGCTGTCACCGCAAGATCGCTCACCAACGGAAAGACTTTCAGCACAAAGCCTCACGCAAGCTGGTCAATCAGTATCAAGTCATTGTCTTTGAAGACTTGCGAGTAAAGAACCTGACGAAGGCACCAGCCCCAAAGCAAGATGAAAGCGGGAAGTATCTCCCCAATGGGGCAGCAGCAAAAGCCGGGTTAAACAAGTCGATTCTCGATACCGGATGGAGTACGTTTACAGAGATGGTGAGCGTCAAGGCAGCATGGGCCGGGCGTACCGTCATCTTTGTCGATCCATCGAAAACATCACAGATGTGTCCCAATTGCGGAACCATTCGCAAAAAGACGTTAGAGGAACGGTGGCACTCCTGCCCATGCGGGTGTGAACTGGACCGGGATACGGCATCGGCAAAGGTCATCCTGGACCTGGGACGAAAACACCTTTTGGTCGGGACGCGGCCCACGTCGGCAACGGCGTAGAAGCCTCCGCATTCTATGCGGAGGTACGTTCACAGACCCTAACAGATTACCGATACTTGCAAATTCAAGAAAAGATTCGCCCTCGGGGTGAAACATGCTTTAGCTTTTAGCAAGGCAAAACTTCTATTACGATTCGGCAGGGGATTGACAGTATCCTGATGAATGTGTTTTTCTTCCTATGGCCAGGACGAGCCAATTTCTCGGCAGATGGCGGAGGAAGAGCATCCCTTCCCCACCAGAGGAACCATTGTAGCAGTCATGAACCCCCGCATCGAATGCGGGGGCTTACAGGCAGGCCACACGCCGACCTGTAAGCCCTGGACATGAGCAGACTCAGGTTTGCAAGAGAACCTGCCTTACCAACGAAATTAGGTACCAAGGAGTGCGCGGCCAGCCCCTTGCTCTACGGTGCAACATTAAACAGGACTAGAGGGTTAATCCAGTGTGTTGTACGTTAAACCGTTGGATAAGTTTGTCGAGGCCACCTTTACCCTGGCAACAGGAGGCTCTGAAAGGGGCAAGCAAGCAATGTCTTACGTGTTTGTCATTGATGCGAACAGGAAACCACTCAACCCGGTTCATCCGGGTTATGCTCGTCTGCTGTTAACGCAGAAAAAAGCGGCGGTCTTTCGTCGCTATCCCTTTACGATTATCTTACAAGACACGCCAGAGCAAAAAGAGAGTCATCCTTTGCGGTTGAAGATCGATCCGGGCAGTCAGACAACCGGGCTGGCGCTGGTCAATGACGCGACAGGGCACGTCATCTTCGCGCTAGAACTCTCACACCGGGGAGATGCCATTAAGAAAGCGCTTGAGCGGCGCCGAGCAGTTCGTCGAGGGCGAAGGCAGCGGAAAACCCGCTACAGAAAGCCACGGTTCAACAATCGCGCCCGGCCCACAGGGTGGCTGACCCCCTCTTTGGAAAGCCGAGTCGCGAATGTACTCACCTGGGTCAAGCGGCTCATGCGTTTCTGCCCCGTTAAGGCAATGAGCCTGGAACTCGTCAAGTTCGATCTGCAACAGATGGAGAATCCAGAGATCAGCGGGGTGCACTACCAGCAAGGTACGCTCTTTGGCTACGAAATCAGGCAATACCTCCTGGAGAAATGGGATCGAGCGTGTAGTTACTGTGGAGGCAAGCAGATGCCGCTGCAAGTCGAACATATTCAAGCCAAAGCCAATGGGGGGACAGATCGGGTAAGTAATCTGGCTCTTGCTTGTGACGCCTGCAATAAGGCCAAAGGGACGCAGGATATTCGAGTTTTTCTGGCTGAAAAACCTGATCTGCTTGCTCGGCTTCTGGCTCAGGCAAAGGCTCCTCTCAAAGATGTTGCTGCAGTGAATACGACCCGTTGGGCCTTGTACGAAAGACTCAAGCAAGAGGGCCTCCCTATCGAGTGTGGCTCAGGCGGTCTCACGAAGTTCAACCGCACACAGAGAAACCTGCCGAAAGCACATTGGATTGATGCCGCCTGTGTTGGCACGAGTACACCGCCTGATCTTCAGATCGCTGGCATCATGCCCCTGTTGATTACTGCTACGGGGCATGGCAACCGGCAGAAGTGCAATGTCAACGAGATTGGCTTCCCTTGCTCAAAACCCAAAGGAGGTAAATCGGTCAAGGGCTACCAGACAGGGGATATGGTGCGGGCTGTCGTCACAACAGGCTCGAAACAAGGCATCTACGTGGGACGAGTACTCGTGCGAGCCAGTGGCTCCTTCGACATCCAAACGAAACAAGGCCGGGTGCAGGGAATCAGCCATCGATTCTGTACCCCGGTACATCGCTGCGATGGCTATAGCTACAAGATCGGAGTGGGATATGCTGACCACCCCACCCAAGCCCCGAAACAAGGAACGCCCATTCCTCCCCGGCATGAATGACCGGGGCGTCCTGGGCCGCTTTGGTGACTGGACAATTCTGAAATGATGAGAGGAGCACCGGTTATCATATGAAGATCTACCTGGTGGATGGGACCTACGAGCTGTTTCGCAACCACTTCGGCGCGCCGCCGCGCAAGGCACCGGATGGGCGCGAGGTCGGCGCCACGCTGGGCCTGTTACGCAGCCTGCTGATGCTGCTCGCCACGCCGGGCATCACCCACGTGGCCTGCGCGTTCGATCACGTGATCGAGTCCTTCCGCAACGGCCTCTACCCCGGCTACAAGACCGGCGCGGGCGTTGACCCCAACCTGCTCGCCCAGTTCGAGCTTTCCGAAGAGGCCGTTTCCGCGCTTGGGCTGGTGGTCTGGTCGATGGTGGAGTTCGAGGCCGACGATGCCCTGTCCAGCGCGACCGCCCGTTTCAAGCACGAAGCTGAGGTCGAACAGATCGTGCTCTGCTCACCGGATAAGGATCTGGCCCAGCTGGTCTCTGGAAGCCGCATCGTTGGCTGGGACCGCCGCCGCGATAGGCTCATCGATGAAGCTGGCGTGGTGGAGAAATTTGGCGTGCGCCCACAGTCGATCCCCGACTGGCTGGGGCTGGTGGGTGATGCAGCCGACGGCTTGCCCGGCATCCCGGGCTGGGGTGAAAAATCCGCGGCGGCCGTGCTTGCAAAATACGAGCACCTCGAGGCCATCCCCGCCGATCCGCACACCTGGGGGCTCCCGGCCAACCGTGCCGTGCGGCTGGCCGAGAGCCTGGCGCAGCACCGGGCTGAGGCGCTGCTTTTCCGCACACTGGCTACCCTGCGCGAGGATGTGCCACTACAGGAAACGCTCGCCGATCTGGAATGGCAGGGCGCAGACGCGCGGCTGAAAGAGGTCTGCCACCGGCTGGGTGATGAAAAGTTCCCCGGGCGGGTTCCGAGGTGGCGCGAGAGATGAATGTGGCAGCGCAAATGGTAAATGCCCTACCATGTGGCTCTGTCTCACTGGTAAATTGGCTGAATGTTGGGACGCAAATACTGGGTTGAGAGCCTCTTGTCCGAACCTTCAGCCAAAAAATGATTGGGCGAAGGTTCGACACGATTTCCAGTTCTTGGCTTATTGTGTAGAGTACACATCATTTTTTACACATCATTTTTCAAGCAAAAGATGCACGACAGATTTCGACTCCTTGCCATGAAACTTCCGCTCCAGAAGCGGTGCGAGGCGAAGGAAATTCTTCTTGTCCCAATCTTGAGCCCAAAATCCGATCATCGGGCCTGATTTGTCCGAACCTTCGGCCTATTTACCAGGTAAATGGCGTGAATGTTCGACGATTTTTGAGGTGAAAAGGAGGAAATCGGCGCGAATGTTTGGAACGGGTGGCCGCTCTCAACCAGAATACGCGCGAGAAGCAGGCTGTTGCACGTACATGTTGTACATTCGTAGAAGAGAGACTTCCGCAACACCCAAGCTAGGCTTTCGTCAAGCCAGGTTAGGCACGGTGGCTGATTTTGCCCAGGCGAGAACCGGGCCAAGGATTAAAGCAAAATCCGAATAGCCGTTTTCTTTCTCGGCTCGTAGAATAGATGCACGTGCAAATTGCAAGAAAATCTACGCTCTCCATCAGACATACCGAAGGCAAGAAGGGGAGAAAAGAAAGGAACCACCGATGAACACACGTGATCAGCACCAAAGATCGCCAGATGTTGGAGGAACTCGGTCATGAGAAAAGTGATTGTCCTTGAATTCATCACCCTTGATGGTGTCATACAAGCCGGCGGCGGACCAGAGGAAGATACCAGTGGTGGCTTCGCGTATGGCGGGTGGCAAGCTCCCTATTCCGACGATGTTCTTGGAACAGTCATGAAGAGGCAGATGAACATGCCGTTTGATCTGTTGTTAGGGCGCAAAACCTTTGAAATTTGGGCACCGTACTGGCCGCACCATGCGGACATATGGCCGGGCGTCAATCCAGCAACCAAGTACGTCGCCTCGAATACCATAACTTCTCACGAATGGCAGCCCTCCGTGTTTTTAGGCGGAGACATTGTGGAAAAAGTCAACAACATCAAGCAAACGCAAGGGCCGGATTTGCACGTGTACGGAAGTGCAAATCTCGTTCAGACACTCATGAAGCATGAATTGGTCGATACGTTCTGGCTAAAGATCTATCCGCTGACGTTGGGCAGTGGAAAACGGTTGTTTGCCGAGGGCACCATCCCGGCGGCGTTCAAGGTGACGGATTGTAAAGTCTCCCCAAGTGGCGTCATTATCGTGAATTACGAGCGTGCCGGCGCGATTACAACCAACACGGTGTCAGGAAGCAGACATCCCTGAGGTCGCGAGGAGCATTCCCAAACCCACACTTGCTTCGACCGCGCATCACGCGCGAACGGGGGAAAATCGGCAGATTGGTGAACAGCAATTCGAGGAGGCGCGCCTGTGCCGATTTTCCACGTCGCTTTTTCGAGCCGTGAGATGCTGGTCAAGCGTCAGATACTCTTTTTGCTGATTGCCTGAATGACCAGAAATGGCGTCCCGTCACCTGCTGACTTTCGCCATTGTATGGAGGCCTGCGAGGTCGCTTCCCATGTTTCGCGCCGATTTCCTACCAGTCACCTCAAAAATGGGTCTTGCTCATTTCCGGTGGAAAACCTCAACAGATCTCAGGGAACCAAGAGGAAACGCTCAAAAGAAGCCGATTCATCTCCCATCATTGTTTTTAAACACATCAGTTCCACCGAAAGTGAGCAAGACCCTCAAAAATCGTCGAACATTCACGCCATTTACCACTCACCAAATGTGAGACAGAACCGAAGGTTGAGCAGTTCAGCCATTGATAGCGGATCAAGCCGCACCACAAGCCAACATGTGTGGAGCGTTTTTGTACATTCGAGCAGCAGGAGCGTCCCCCTAATTCGGCCTGCTCCCCCTCCGGGGGCGACCCGCTGCCCTGACTAAAGGGGGAATCAGGGCAAATGAAAACCATCAGTGACCAGGCCGAGGCCTCGACGATCACCCCGGTCAGCTCTGGCAACTTGGGGGACACCACCCCACCCCGCCAGCCCCCCCGCGTGCGTGGCGACGCGACGCGAGCAGTTAGAACTGGTGGCGGGTTTGGCTGAGGCCTATGGCGAATGCGAAGACCTTGGTGGGTTTGACGGAGAACACGAGGTTCGAATCTGTGAGTACTCGTTGTTCGTCTTCATCGTAGAGGTAAAAATACCCGTTGCGTACCTGGTATGGCCAGCTTCCATCCCACTTGGTCGCCCACACCGAGGCTACGCGTTCGAGCGCGTCCTGGTCGGTGATCCGCACGGCGTCGCCCT
>WNGK01007979.1_pt1 | contig 11038 bp, 5 predicted proteins | sample 5400601 | NCBI WGS metagenome assembly WNGK01 (sample SAMN13153376, study PRJNA577476) | soil metagenome | isolation source: 60 cm soil or saprolite under Garry oak tree replicate 1 | place: USA:California | collected 2016-06-15
CGCGTAGAGCCGAGAGTAATGCGTAGCGCAAACTCGCGATAGCGCTCGATGACCGAATAAGCCATGACGGCATAGAGACCAAGCATCGCCACCAGAAGGCTCGACACGGTGTAGACACCGAGCAACTCAGCGGGAATCCGGGAGAACTGATAGATCTGACCCGAAACATCCTCAAGCGTGCGCAGGTTCTCAAGCGGCAATGAGGGATCGAGCGCAGCGACAGCCCGGCGTAATTGCCCTGCTACTGCATCGGCCGATGTCCGTGAACGAATCGCAACGCTGGTGTAAGCCGGGTGATCCCACTGCGCGAGGGGCAGAAAGAGCACGGGATCAGCGTCCGTGTTGTCCGGCATGCGATACGTGTAGTCGTGAACGATGCCCACTATCTGCCATTGCTGTTTTCCCACCACGACGCTGCGGCCGATGGCATCTTCTTTTGGCCAATAGCGACGAGCCATTGATTCATTAACGATGGCCACGCGGGGAGCTTTGGAGCTGTCGCTTGCGGCAAAGTCGCGTCCCCGGTCAAGGCGAATCTCCATGGTGCGGAAGAAGTCCGGCCCTTCGAAATCCGTGACTACGTCCATCTCCTCTCCCTTGGCCGGCACATAGCCGGGAACGCTCAGGCCTTGCGTGTTTCCCGAGCCCTCATCGCCCATGGGAAGATGTGTCGTGACCGTCACTCCGGATACGCCGGGCGCGGTCCTCAGCCGGTCAAGCAGTGCCGCGCGGAAGATCTGCTCACGCTCGTTGCCATATCCGGAGCGGGACAAATCAAAGGCGGCCGTCATGACGTTGGCGCGGTTGAAACCGGTGTCGCGGTTGAAGATGTTGAGCGCAGTCCGGATGAGAAGTCCACTGCACACCAGCACTACAAAGCAGATACCGAGTTGCAATCCAAGAAGAATGCGCTGGCCGATGCGCTTCCGTGGAGCGCCCACAACCGCCGCGCCGCCCCCATGCAACGCCTCTTGCTGCGAAACATGAAACGACTGGCGCGTCGGATACATGCCGCAGACCAGCGTTACGGCGACGGCAATGAAAGCGACAAATATGAGGATGCGCGCGTCGGTGTGCAGATTGAACGCGAGCGGTATCCCCAGGTTAGGCAGCAACACGTAAAGGGTACGCGATAACACGATGCTGGCGGCCCACCCACCCAGGGCCCCGGCAGTCGCCAGGAGCCCGGTCTCAACGAAGACCTGTGCGGCGATTCGAATCGGGGTTGCGCCAAGTGCGGTACGGATAGCGATCTCTCGGCGGCGGCGCGCGGCATGCTGGCCCAGCAGCGAAGTGATGTTGATGCACACCAGCACCATCAGCAGAATCGAAGCGCCGAAGAGCACAGGTAATTGCTCGCCAATGGTGCCGAAGAGACCGCGTTGAAAATGGGCTGAATCCGCAAGGTTAAGCGTCCATCCATTGTCTTTGCCGCCCGGTTGCTGCTGAGCGAAGGAGCGAGCCAGCGTGCGCAGTTCAGCAGCGGCTGAGGCATGGGTGACCCTGGGACGAAGGCGCACCACCACCTGAAGCCCCTGGTGTAGGAGCGGATCCTGCGGCGCGTCGGTGGAAAGATCGCGCAGACTCGAAAGCGGGAGCCAAGCCGATTCGGCAAGGCCGCCGTAAATTCCGGAGAACTCCGCGGGAGCTACGCCGATAACAGTGAATGCGTGGCGGTTAATGGAGATGGTGCGGCCGACGATCGATCTGTCGGCATTGAAATGGTCACGCCACAAACGATCGGACAAGACGACTTCGTCATTGGAGCCGAAGGCGCGATCGCTCGCATCCTTCTGGAAGAAGCGGCCAGCCTGCGGTTGAAAGCCGAGCAAGGGGAAATAACTCGACGACACCATTCCCGCTGTAACGGCCTCGGGCTGAGTACCGGCTGCCGTGAGGTTGACGGTGGTGAGCTCAAAAGCCGCCGCATCCCCGAACGATCGGCCTTGCTCGCGCACAAAGCGATACGCGTCGTAGTGGACCGAGTATCCATCGCCCCCGAGCACTGTTGCGCTGATAAAGCGAAGCTGGCGCGGCGCGATTACGTGCGGCCAGGGGCTGTAAAGAACGGCATTGGTCCAGGTAGCCACCGTAGTCAGCGCGCCAATGCCCAGGGCGAGCGTCAGCACCGCCGTCAGAGCATAGCCCGGCGAGCGGCGCAGTTGTCGCAGTGCATAACGCAAATCCTGAAACATGTTGTTCATCTCGCCCACCAAATGCTTCTCTACTGTTTCGAGAAGCTGATTGTTTATTCAGTTCGCAATGCCCGCATGGGCTCGACCGACGCCGCCCGGCGCGCGGGGATCAGCGCCGCAAACATACCCGCCGCAACCAGCAGCAGCGCCAGCAGCAGAAAGCTGCCCGCTTCCTTTTGCGTATCGAAGTAGATGACCACGCCGATGACTTTTCTGACCAGCACGGTCAGCAACAGGCCGGCGATGGCGCCGGCTCCCAGCATCCAGGAAACGCGTTGCAGCACCATGTTGAGAATGCGAAGCCGTGACGCGCCCAGCGCCATGCGCACGCCGATATCGCGGGTGCCTTGCTCAACCTCGTGGCTTATGAGGCCGTAAATGCCCACCAGGGCCAGCACCAGCGCGAGCGCCGCGAAGATGCCGAACAGCCAGCTCTCCATTCGCTCGAAGACCAGCGTTTCTGACACCACATCAGACATCGTCGTGGCTTCCTTGAACGGCACAGTCGGATCCACTTCGTGTAGCGCATTACGAAGTGCGGGAATGATGAGCACGGCGTCGCCATCGTAGCGCACTACAAGCGACATGCCATTCAGGAGATCGGCCCGGTCCTTCACCGCGATGGAATCGATCAGATAGTCGTGCTCGGGCATGGGCGGCTCGTAAATGTTCTGCCGAACATTGCCCACAACTCCGACAATGCGCGTCCAGTTCTCCGGCTTGCTTCCATCGTCAATGCGCTGCATCGTCGGATCGAGGCTGGACGGAACGAACTTCTTCACGAACGCTTCGTTGACAACGACCGTAGGAGCCGTGTTCTCGGGACGATCGAGTGTAGGCGAGAGCGAGCGCCCGCGGCGCAATGGAATTCCGAATACGTCGAAGTACCCTGTGCTCACCATTCTGACTTCGGAGAGCATGATCTCATTGGGCGGGTTGGGCGGCTGTCCGGCAATATGAATATCCGAGTTCGAACCCCAGTTCTCGATGGGCAGAGTCGAGATCGTCCCAACGGCGCGGACGCCGGGAATGCGCTGTACGCGATCCGCAAGCGGTTGGTAGAAGTCCGCAATCGCGTCGCGGCCGGCATAACGCGTCGGCGTGAGATTGATCTGCGTGGTAAGAATGTGCGCCGGATCGAAGCCGAGATCGACGTGACGATAGCGTGTGACCACGCGGATCAACATTCCGGCCACCACCAGCAACACCATCGTGAGCGCGACCTGCGTGATGACGAAGCTGGAGCGAAGCCGATGCTGGCCCCGCTCGACGCCGGCGCTCCCGCCAGTCTTGAGCGCCTTATTCGGATCGGTACCCGACATCCGCAACGCCGGATAAAGTGACGCAATCAGGCTCACCAGCACGGCCACCGCGAGAGCAGCGGAAAGCACTGCCCAGTTCATCTGGATATCGGCGCCTCGTGCGAGCGCCTTCATCAGGAAGACTCGCATTACGGTGAGCATGCCCGACGCGAGCAGGCCTCCAGCGGCCGCTCCGATCAGCGCAAGCAGGATACCCTCGGTAAGCACCTGGCCCAGCAATCGTCTGCGGCCCGCGCCCACCGCAACGCGCATGGCCATCTCACGCTGACGCTTGACGCCGCGGGCAAGTAGCAGGCCTGCGATGTTTACGCAACCGATAGCCAGAACTGCCAGAACCGCGGCCAGGAGAGTCCACAACGGTCCCTTGGTTTGAGCGGTAATGCTCTGCGCAAGTGGAATCAGTTTTACGGTCCGGCCCCCATCGGAATCAGGATAGGCGCGACCGATATTCGCAAGCACCTGTCCCAGATCAGCCTGTGCCTGTTCCCTGGTAACGCCGTCTTTGAGAAGCGCCACAGTTCGCATCCAGTGGCTGCCGCGGTTGTGCATCCAGGAGTGGTCGATAAGGCGCGGCGTATAGACGAGGTTCCGCTTCCCTATGGGATAGCGGAAGCCTGCGGGCATGACACCGATGATCGTATACGCGCGGCCGTCCAGTTTTATTGACTGGTTCAGGACGTTGCGATCGCCGCCCAAATAGCTCTGCCATACCTCGTTGCTCAGAACTGCGACGTCGCTCTTGCCGTCCTCCTCTTCGCCGGGAAGATAGGTGCGCCCCAGCAGAGGCTGAACGCCGAGGACCCGAAAGAAGTTGTCTGTGGAATGGACCGTATCGAGCAGCACAGGACCGCTCGATGCTGTCTCCATCGTCGCCTTGAAGAAATCGTTATATCCCGCCAACGCTGCAAAACTGCGCACTTGCGCGCGCTCGTCTTTGTAACTTGGCCAGGAGGCGGGCTGAGTGTATCCAGACTGGCTGTGTGTCTCAATCGCCACAATGCGATCCGGATGCGCATACGGCAGCGGACGCAATATAACGGTATCGATCACGCAAAACACGGCCGTGGCCACCCCGACGCTGAGCGCGAGCGTGAGCACCACCGTGACGGCAAAGCCCGGCGAGCGGCGGATTTGCCGCAGCGCATACCGCAAGTCCTGGATCACGTTCCCGCCAGTCATGGCTACGCCTCAACTTCCGCCGTCAGTTTCTGCAGTTCTTGTTCTGAAACCACCTTGCCGTCGAACAGGTGCACTTCGCGCTCGGCATGCTTGGCGAACCGCGGATCGTGCGTCACCATGCAGATGGTCGAACCTTCGCGATGCAGATCGGCCAGCAGGTGCATCACCGCTTCGCCGTTCTTCGAGTCCAGGTTGCCGGTAGGCTCATCGGCCAGCAGGATCGAAGGCGAGCCGGCAAGGGCACGCGCCACGGCCACACGCTGCTGTTGACCGCCGGAGAGCTGCGCGGGATAGTGCCGCATGCGGTGCGCCATGTTTACGCGTTCCAGCGCTTCCTTCACGCGCTTCTTGCGCTCGGCAGACGGCATGCCCGCGCGATAAGTCAGCGGCAACTCGACATTCTCTTCCACCGTGAGGTCGCCGATCAGATTGAAGCTCTGAAAGATGAACCCGATCTCCTGGTTGCGAATGCGCGAGCGCTCGCTGAAACTCAGGTTCTCTACCGGCTTGTTGTTCAGCAGATACTTGCCCCCGGTGGGCGTATCCAACAAGCCAAGGATCGACAGCAGTGTCGACTTGCCGCAGCCCGACGGCCCCGACATAGCCACATATTCACCACGCGAAATTGTGAGGTGAATTCCGGAGAGCGCGTGCGTCTCTACTTCGTCTGTGTAGAAGACTTTGGTCAGATCCTCAATGTCAATCAGCTTGTCATTCATTGCGTTCAATCTCCTCATTGATCTGAATTCGTTGCTGCCCGTTCGCCGATCAACCGTTCGATCGGCCGTTAAAAGTAGCTCAGCCACCACTGAGCCTTGTGGCGGCGCCGGTACTCGGCGAACCACGCGCATGGAACATAGAGGACTACGAGCAATACGATCCACATGGCGTACACCATCCCCAGACCGTGCCCGTACCCGGCCGGGACCTCGTTCATCCAGAAGCTTCCCTTCCACAGCCAGCCCGCCGGCTGGTGATAGAGCGTGGCCAGCAGAATGGCCGCGAGATGAATGAAGTAAAGATGGAGAATGTAGAACATCAGCGGCACGCGGCCAAAGACCATGATCGGCTTCATCAAAAGCTGAAATACGCGTGAACCCCCGATGCGGTCGACGATTGCCAGCACGATCAGCGCCGGTCCCAGTGTCATCAAAAGGTATTGCAGTGAAGTCGGGTACTTCTCGGTGTCGAGAAAGCTCACCACGCTCATCGCAAAGGAACTCTGCACATGCCACTCGCCAGGCGAGTTGCGCGCCACGCCTGCAGTTGGATTGCCGTACGCGTTAAACGCGCGCAGCACGATGAATGCAGCGGTCGCGGCGATGCCAATCCAAAGCGTAATGCGCGCGCGCACCGCAACCGGCTTCTCGAACAGCTTGCCGAAGACGTACCCGAGCATCATCACGCCTGCCAGGGGCAGCAGCGGGAAGAGCACGAAGAAATGGGTGTGCGGCACCACGCCCTTACGGTGAAGGATGACCCACAGCCAATCGAAGCGCCCGAGTTGAGCTGGCTTCACGGCATCGAAAAGATCGTGAAGCACCACGATCGCTGCTCCGATCGCCAATGTCATCTTGTCGGGCAGCCGCACAAGCAGAGCGAGCAGGATCATCGAGCAGCCGAGCGACCAGATCACGCCGCCCATCTGCCAGAACACGAAGGTCCACGCGTACTCGATGACGGTGAACTCGAGCACAATCAGCCACAATCCGCGCGTAGCCAGAAAGCGCGACGTCGCCGCCACCGAACCGGTCCGCGAGCGATAAAGATACGCGCCCGTTCCTGCCAGAAAGAAGAACAGCGGTGCGCAGAAGTGCGTGATCCAGCGGGTGTAGAATAGTGCCGGCCAGGTATGGGCAACGTCTTCCGGCTCGACGGGAATGTTTGTCAGGAAATCGCGCAGATGGTCGATGGCCATGAGACACAGCGCCATGCCGCGCATGAAGTCAACGGAGACGATGCGGTCGCCAGCGACTGGCCCCGGGAACCCGGCGGCTGCGGTCACGTTCTTCGCTTGAGCGATCGCCTGCGCCATGTTCTCTCCTCCTCCAAGCTCCGTTCCCTGCTCAAAGCCCACCGCTCAGCGCGTTAATCCAGTCGAATGCGATCCACTCCGTCGTACCGCGACATATCGGAGAGAATCACCGTGTCGCCTTCCTTCAGCCCATCCTGCACCGTGATGTATTGCACCGAGGCTTTGCCCACCTTGACCGGCACACGGACGGCGCCTTTACGATCGGGATCTTCCTTGAACAGGCTCAGCGTGGAGTTCTCATTGCCGAGAGCGGGCCGGCCGACATAGAGCACATCGTTCAGGTGCTCGAGGTCGATGGTTCCGTCTACGCTCAACTGCGGTACCGCGCCCGGAGGCAGCGGCCCATCCAGTGATACGTCAACCGTACGGGTTCCGTTCACGACCGAGGGATCGATTCGAATCACGTGCCCCGCAACCACTCCGTTGTGGGTGTCGATGCTGGCGGGCTGACCAATCTGGATGTCGTGAGCCTGCGTCTCCGCAATCTGCAGCGCCGCTTTTAGCTTGTCCATCTGGATCACTTCGGCAACCGAAGTTCCGGCGGTCACGCGCTGTCCCACCTGCACCGGCAGCGCCAAGGGCGCCAGGGCGCCAGAGATTCCCGCGCGCACCTCGAGTGCTGCCGACTGCTTCTGGTAGAGCCCCAGCAGTGCCTTCGCCTGGTCAATCTTGGTTTGCGACGAAGCGAGCTGCACTTCGATCGCCTTCTGATTCACATCAAGCTGCTCGAGGCTCAGCGAATGCTGGCTGGTCAACTGGTCAGCGGTGTTCTTCGATTTCTGATAGGCGAGTCCGGAGATCACGCCAAGGTCGAACAGCTGCTTGTCGGTCTTCTCCTGCAGCTGGTCTTGCGTGTAATCGGAGTTCACGGCGGCCGCTGCCGTCTTCTTGTCCATCAGCGTGCTCTGGAGAGTAGCCTGCAGGCTCTTGTAGTCGGCCTCAGCGGCCTTCACGAGGAGCTGTGCGTCCAGCAGCTTCTGCGCGAGCTGTGGGTCGGCGAGGTCCATCAGGATGGTGTCCGGCGTGACCTTGGCTCCCGGCAGCGCGCGGATGCGCACCACCGTCGCGTCGGTCAGCGCTGGGATCAGTTCGATCGAGTCTTCGCGCGGCACCAGTGTGCCGGTCGATCCGCGCACCTGGCGGATGATATTGCCGCGCTTCACGGTGTCGGGCCAGACTGCGGACGCGTCCACGGTCGGCGCCGCCGGCTTGAGCCGCGATACGCCGAACCCGGCTGCGACGAGAACCACAATTCCAACACCGACCCAGATGTATAGCTGGCGGCGCTTCTTTAGCTTGATGTCAGGGCGAGCGATATCCATTGCGCTCTGAAGAGTTGCACTTGCCGTGCCAAAGGGGGTATCTCCCTATCTGCCTTGTTTCCGAGACCTTAGAAGAAGACCATTCCGGTCTGTGAGGAAATCGGGCTGACCGCTGGCAATTCGGACTGTCCGTTTTCGAACACTTTCCGTCCCGCAAACCCCCTGTCCGTTTGGGGCTCAGCCAGGGCCCGTTCACCCTACTGAGGTGGTGGTGCCTGGAGCGTGGTGGAGCCGTGAAGAGTAAGAGAATGACGAATCGTCGCCTCACCCCCCAACGTTGTCTCAAAAGGCGAACAAACGACGATGCAGGGGGGGGTGGGGGGGTGGGTCACTTCCTTTCAGCCAAGGGTGTCGGTCATGGCGCGGACTCCTGTGGGGGGGATTGCACCCCAAATAAAAACGCCCGCGTAGAGGCGGGCGCTGAGACTCTTCCTTCTACGACTAATTATAACAGACTGAGAGGGGTTAATCCCCGGTGCGTGGAAGTTTATTTGCAGTTTGGAATCAGGGGTTTACGGGCGAGATGTGATGATGGGCACTGACAGTGTTTTTGGGGTGAATCCCGGAGCCCTGACCGTAGGTTGGGCGTCTGTGACTTGTCTCCCGCCCTAGCAGAACGAGCCAACCCAGCGACGAAGACCTATCGCTGGGGACCCCGCAGGACGGGGCACCCCGATCCAATAGTGTGAACAGGCCCTTAGTACTACAGTTGGATTTAGCCAGGCTTGCGTCGGTCCGGGCCTAAAGGCCACTCGGTTTTGGCCTCTTTTCAGGGGCTTGAAGGCCCCTGCTCCCTCCGGAACCGCTATCTGCAACTGTAGTATTAGAGCCGTTCCACACCCATCGCGACGGCGTTTCCGCCTCCGAGACAGAGCGCGGCCACCCCGCGGGTCCTGCCCTGCTGCGCCATTGCCGATAGCAGCTTCACCAGCACCGCCGCGCCGCTCGCCCCGATGGGGTGTCCCATCGCCACCGCCCCGCCGTGGACATTCACCTTTGCCGGATCGAGTCCGAGATCGCGGATGACCGCGAGCGCCTGAACGGCAAATGCCTCATTCAGCTCGAATAGATCCACACTGGCCAGATCCCAGCCCACCTTCGGCATCAGCTTGCGTACCGCATCAATCGGCGCCAGTCCGAACCACTCCGGTTCCCTGCCCGCGGTCGCCTGCCCACGAATCACAGCCAAGGGCTTCAGCCCTCGCTCCCTCGCCTGCTCCGCGCTCATCACCACTACTGCAGCGGCCCCATCGCTGACCCCGGGAGCATTGCCCGCCGTCACCGTGCCGCCCTCCTTGAATGCAGGCTTCAGCTTCGCCAGAATCTCTACAGTGGTTTCGGGCCGGATTCCCTCGTCGGCTGCAAATATCCGAGACGCTTCGCCCTTCTTCGCCGCCGGGATCTCGACCGGCAGGATTTCGTCTTTGAACTGGCCCCCGGCCGTGGCCCTGGCGGCCTTGCGGTGCGACTCGGCTGCAAAGGCATCCTGCTCCTCACGGGTAATGCCGTATTTTTCGGCAATCATCTCCGCCCCTACGCCCATGTGGAAGCCCCGGTACGCCTCCCACAGGCCGTCGTGCACCATCGCGTCCACCAGCGTTCCACTGCCCATGCGATAGCCGGAGCGGGCCTGGGGCAGCAGATAGGGCGCGTTGGTCATAGACTCCATGCCGCCCGCCACCATCACCTCAGCGTCGCCCGTTTGAATCGCCTGGGCGGCCAGCGCCACGGCCCGCAAGCCCGATCCGCAAACCTGGTTCACCGTCAACGCCGCAGCCTCAGGGGGCAAGCCGCCATAGATCGCCGCCTGGCGCGCCGGGTTCTGTCCCAGGCCGGCCTGGAGCACGCAACCCATCATGCATTCGTCCACTTGCGCCGGATCGACGCCAGCCCGCCGCACCGCCTCGCGCACCACCAGCGCCCCCAAACGCGGGGCAGCGAAGGATTGCAATGCCCCCTGAAACTTCCCGATCGGCGTGCGCACAGCCGAAACAATCACCGCTTCCTTCACTCCAGACCTCCCCGGCGAACGAGCCTCAGAATACCAATCCAGCCGATACTCGGGAGCGACCGCAGGACCCGATCCTGTCAGCAGTTGTCCGCCGCTGCTTTCGATGTGTACAGTTACGGTGCGGATTCCAGGCCCTGAAGGCGCCTCTCCTATAGCCGATTGGCCCGATTTCTCCGGCTTGCGTAATAGCACAGTAACTTTCGAGTTGCATTCGCCGTCCATTGTGCAGGGCAATCCGCAAGGTTGAGGTAAGGTGCGATGCGCAAGCTGATCCTTGTCGCTCTCGCCGGTATGTTCGCGCTGAACGCGAACGCGACCCGGCGCATCTCGGTAGCGCAACTGGAAGTGGCCCTCTCCGCCTATGCCGCCGAGCATCGCGCCGACGCCGACGTCGCCCGCCAGATCGGCGAAATGGAGTTATCCGAGCGCCTCACACCGGTCACGCTCGACCACCTCGCCGCCCGGCTTCCGCTGCAACCCCGCACTGCACTTGCGCTGCAACTCCTCTCGGATCAGTCGGCGTTTCTCGATCCGCCCGCGAGCGAACTTCCCGCCACGGAGCCGCCGGATCCGGCCGAACAACAGCGCATGCTGCAGGTCGCGCGCGGCTACGTTGTAACTACCATTCCGCGCCTTCCTAATTTCTTCGCAACCCGCGCCACGCGCCGCTACGACGACAGCCCGCAGGTTCTCAAGCAGGGGGAGTGGCCGGTTCGTGCCGGCCTGCAGCCGGTGGGGACCACCAGCCGAACCGTGACCTTTCGCGATGGCAAAGAAGTTTCGGACGCGGATGCCGCCAAGTCCACCGGCCCGCAGGAGCTTGGCCTGCACACGTGGGGCGAATTCGGCCCGGAACTCGCAGTCGTGCTCGCGGATCTCGTGAACGGAAAAGCCACGTTCCATCACTGGGAGCAGGCGCCAACCGGGATTCTCGCGGTATACCGGTACTCCGTGCCGGCTGCGGCGTCGCATTA
>WNGK01007980.1_pt1 | contig 11038 bp, 11 predicted proteins | sample 5400601 | NCBI WGS metagenome assembly WNGK01 (sample SAMN13153376, study PRJNA577476) | soil metagenome | isolation source: 60 cm soil or saprolite under Garry oak tree replicate 1 | place: USA:California | collected 2016-06-15
GCGACATGAAACCGCTTCTCCACAACTCGAAAACTCTGCACGGTTCACCGCGCTCCGCCCCCGTCCGCCCCGCTCCTGACCTGATCCCTACTTCGCGCCCTGTATCCCACCGTTTTCCACCATCGATTCTCCTTCCCACACTCTCGACAACCTCCACCTCCGCTTCCGTGCCGACTCCGGCCGACTTCAACACCTCCCCCTCGCTCCATTCAATTTGCATAAGGACCGCGTCCGCCGCGCCAGCGGCTTCCTTCTGACGGCTTTTTCGAACGCGCGCCCCAATCTCTGTTCCGCTCCACACTGCTTACCAAGGGCGCGCCTCCGAAAAAGCACTAGCGTCACTCTGGTGCCGTTACATCAGGCGGGATCCCATCTAGCTCCACGCTTCCTTTACTTCAGGTGCTCCACGAGGAATAGGTCGGACAAGTTGCGGGTGTAGCCAAAAACGTAGTGCACCTCGTCGGCGGAGATGAGAGGGCAAGCAGCCCCAACCACGCCGGCTAAGTCGGGCACCCCAAATGTTTTCCATGGCGTCCTGACGCCGGTCTGAATATCCAGGTGCGACACCGGACAGGAAGTTTCGCCACGGGATCCCACCAACAATGCCGAACCATCCTTTGCCCAGCGCAAAGGCAGATCGCCGGGTTGCGAGCCGCGCAGCGGCTGCGGTTCGCCCCCCTCGACCGACACCAAGGCGATCCCGTCGCTGCCCAGAGCGGCAATGCGTTTGCCGTCAGCAGACAGCGCACGGCCTCGCAGGCCGAATCCTTCGGGGGTTATGGCGCGAGGTTGCCCTCCGTCCAGATTCATGAGGTAGACGCGCGAACCGTGACCCGCTTCGTGACCAGCAAATGCAATACTTTTGCCATCGGGCAGGAACTGACCAAAGCTGGGGATCACGTTGCCGGTAGGAACTGCCCGCTGCTGCCCCACGCCGGTGGGGAGCAGGACGAAGTCAGGAGGCGAGAGGTTCTGTCGCTGTACCAGAGCCCACTGGCCATCGGGCGAAAGAGCACGCGCGCTTCCCTGGCCCAAACGCACGGCAGAATTACTATTGGTCTCGCGAGTGAACACGGCATATTCGCCGCCCCCGGCTTCCCCCGCTTCGATGAAGAGCAGGAGTTTGCCATCCTCGGAGAGGGCCCCGGGCACAGTCCAATCCTGCCAGCTCAGATCGCGTTCTTTAGTTTCGCCGGGGATCAGGCCGATCGCGCCCGCGCGCAGCGCGTCACGCGAAATCAGGGCGCGACCTCCAGTGCTCGTGTCATGCAAAGTGAGTGTTCCCGGTGCGGTGAGCAACTCGCGGAGTTTGCCGGACAAGTTGACGCCGCGCAGCGAACGGCTGAACCCGGAGGCAGTGGCCGTGAACCAAATCTCGTCTCCTGAAGGCGCCCAAGCCAAACCAAGCGCACTGGCCCAACGCTCGGTCAGGTCCGTCTTCTTCCCGCTAAGATCGATGACGCTGATGGTCCCGCCATCATCACCCAATAATGGATGGTCAACGAAGGCAAGGCGGTCACCTCTGGAGGAGAAACGAAGATTGCTGATCCAGCCGGCGGTCTCATACAAAACCTTGCCAATCGGATATTCGACGCGATCCTTGCCTCCGACTTCGTGCACGACCGCCAGCGCGCTACCATCAGGATTCCAGTCGGCGTCCTCAACATTGTCCAGCAGATCGCGGGGAGCATCGGCGCCGATGGAAAGCTGGGCTAAGGTTCCGATATACGAGAAAATATTGTCGGCGACCCGGAAGTGGCGTAATACCGCCATTTGCCCGCCCGAAGAGACAGCCAGGACTTTCGTCTGTACGAGCCCCAGATCGCGGGATTCGGTGGAATTGGGGGAACTGATGAACACTGCCTGCGGATTGCCGTCCCACGAGGCGCTATAGATGGCCGAGCGCGGGTCGGGAGCAAATCGTGCGGACGTCAGAGCGCCGCGGCGGAAGGTCAGTTCGTGAAAAGTAGGTACCGGTTGTGTGGCGGTTCGCCCTCCGATGAGGAAGCCGCCGAGCGCGGCCAACAGGAGCGCGACTAGAACAGCGCCGCCGATCAGCGGAAGGCGTTTGCGTCTCGACGGACTCAACACGGTAGATTCTGAGCTCTCATGGACGACTGCGGCCGATACCCCAGAGTCCGTCCCCTCGACCGACTGCCGCGAGGAGGACGACTGGCGGTCTCGCTGCAAGCGTCTGAGATCAGCCCGCATTTCGGCTGCGGTCTGATAGCGCAGATCGCGGTCCTTTTCCAATGCCTTGTTGACAATGCGCTCCAGTTCTGGTGGGAGCTTGGGGTTCAACCGAACTGGAGCGGTTGGGACTTTGTTGAGAATGGCGTTGAAAATTGCGGCTGACGTGCTTCCTTCAAACGGCAGACGGCCGGTAGACATTTCGTAGAGAACCACTCCGAAAGAGAACAGATCGGTGCGCGCATCCAGTTCTTCACCCAGCGTCTGCTCCGGACTCATATAGGCAACCGTGCCCAGCGCAGCGCCCGGCGAAGTCAGGTCGTTGACGCTGGCTCCGATCGTGGGACCGGCCGTGGCTCCCGCTGCATCCAGAACCTTGCCGCGGTCGGAGATGACTTTCGCGAGTCCGAAATCCAGGGTCTTGGCGTGGCCGCGCTCGGTCACGAATATGTTTGCCGGTTTAATGTCGCGGTGAACGATCCCTTTGGAGTGGGCGGCGTCCAGCGCGTCGGCAATCTCAATGGCGAGCGTGAGGAGCAGGCCCACCTCGAGTGGACGGTCCGTAATGCGGTGCTTAAGAGTGCTGCCGTCCAGAAACTCCATGGCGATGAACGCCTGCCCGTCCTGCTCGCCGATGTCGTGAATCGTGCAGATGTTGGGGTGATTCAGAGCGGATGCGGCCTGGGCTTCACGTTGAAAACGGGCGAGTGCCTGCGAGTCCCTAGCAACTTCATCGGGAAGGAACTTCAATGCGACGAAGCGATGTAGCCGTGTGTCCTCAGCCTTGTAAACAACCCCCATCCCACCGCCGCCGAGCTTCTCTACGATGTGGTAGTGCGAGATGGTTTGTCCGATCATGCGGGTGAATGTCTAGCTTGCGGGTCGCTTCATCTTACGGACGCTGCATAGGCTAGTCAATGACGCCTCGGGCCGGAGCGTCGAGCCCAGAACACTTGCCCTTGGAGCGGGTCCTTATGGAACTGCCCGTATCCGACATTTCGATTCGGGCCGCCTTAGGATCACCCTTTTCGTCGGCTATTCAGAAGTTAGCGCCCGTTCTCAATTGTTGGAACATCGGCGAGTTACTCACTGACAAAGACTCTCTCGCCAGCATCGGAGTCTAGGTTCACTTCCCACAAGCCGACTTGGTACCGATCTCGATGCCATCTCGATTAATTCGGGATCGCCGGCAACACACAGGATCGTCGCAGCCGGGCGTATCTCAGGGCCAGTCATGCCCTCCGCCAGCCGCAGAATCAATGTTTCTCGGTATGCGGCGGGCAGGCTCCTGACCGCGTCGAGAATTGTGGCCGCCTGGCCTTCAGGGTCTCCGGTAGAACCTCCGCTCCCGATATCCTGATCAGACGGGTCATCCCCAAGTTGGTCCTTTGGCAACGAGCGCCGGTGGTAGTCATTCGCCCGATTGCGGGCGATCACCGCCAACCACGCTCCAAAGCTTCCGGCTTCCCGCAGCGTTGACAGGCGACGGAGCGCCATCATGAAGACATCCTGAACCAGGTCATCCACCTCGCCTGGCTGGACCTTCGCAAGCAGAACTCCGTGAACCATGCGAGCGTACCTCTCATAGAGGCGCCCGAATGCCGCGCGGTCCCCGTGGCGTGCCGCATCCACCAACATCGCGTCTTCGGAGGCTTCTGACGCGGCTTGCTCCCTCACTGGCGAAGCCCCAAGTCCTGCCGCGAGCGAGTCAACTCGGTCCCCCGACGTCAAGGCCATGCGCACGTACTCCCACGAAATCATAGACGTTCGCAAGAGAAGAAGTGTTAACAACGATGCCGACCATCGGCGCCAGGAAGATCACCTCGAACTCCTGTGGATGGACTGTCGGCTACTCGAAAGTTACCCCCAGAAACCGGCCGGCAGGGTCAAGTTCTAGCCCGTCCTGCTTAAGTTAGCGCCTTTGAGGGCGGCGCCGCCGATGGGTTGTGCCCTCGGCACTCCAGTTACCTGAGCTTGGTCACTGTCACTTCCAGTTGGAACTGCCGCTTGGAATTCGGATCATCCACGCTACCGACGATCATCGGCTTCCCTAGAACGGCCACAGTGCTGGCATTGATGTTCAGTTGGCGCAGCACGGGCCGCACTTGTTGGCCTTGCTGTTCAGGAAGAGCAAAGTTGCTGATCTCACCTCGCACGTTCAACAAGAGATCGTTGCCCAGCCAGCCCACGTCATGCCGGTCCCTCAGCCTGCACCAGATACTAGTTCCCACATCAATGTACTGGAACTCTCCTTGCTTCGCCTCGACCGGAACACGCGTACCGATCTTGATTTCATTGTTGTCCCCGGCGCTCAGATTCATCGAGTACTGCCGCGTATTGATCTTCTTTCCGTCGTCCACCTCGTTGATCGAGAAATCGAGCCGGTAAGCGTGCCCCGGCTCTGTCGCTTCCGGTGTTCCCTTTGCCATTGCAGGCTCCTGAGCCGACGCTTTCCCGATCCCGCCCAAAATCATCATTCCCCAAATCAATGCTGCCGCCACCACCGTTTTCTTGCACATTCGAAATTCTCCTTGGTTTGTACGAACCTTGTTCTGTGTCGATCATCACTCCCCATCTCATTGGCGGGAATCCCGACTGCCAGTCGATGCCCCCGTCTCCTCTTCTTCTCTTCTATCTTTTCTCAGCGCCTCGCTCCGGGCCTCAGCAATCAACGCCGCATGTTCGGGATATTGCGCGATATAGCTCGCTAAAATCTTTTCCTGCTCGCTCATGGGCTGGGGGGATGGAAACTGTTCCAGCTTGGGTCCGGCAGCGACTGTGGGTTGCCGGCGACGATCACGGTTTGTCTGGTTCCGCCTGGCAGATGAAATCAAAGGCGGTGGATTTCGCACATTCCCCGCTAAGAGTTGCCCATTTTGCCCACCGCTTTCGACGCTGGTTGGCGGACGATCCACCGAGACCACCGGCGATGTTTTCGCCGACCTCCACGTCAGTGACACGCTCACGGCAATCGTCACGGCAGCGGCAAGAGCCACTGTAACCGGCCAACGCCACCAGGTGCGGGACGCTATCTTTTCCCGCTCCGCCTGCAAATTGGTCAGAACGCGCTGCTCCAGTCCCGCCTTCGGCTCACCTGCCCCGTACTGCGCCAGCGCGGCATCAAGTTCGCGGTCGAGCGCGTCATAGCCCCGACTCTTCTTCTCTTCACTGCCAAAAATGTGATCGTTGTCAGCCACGTTGCCCATCCCTCACTTCCGATTCCCCTGCTGCGTCAGCTTCTCCCGCAAGATCTGCCGCGCTCGAAATATTCGCGACCTCACCGCCGCTTCGTTGATTCCTAAGGTTGCGGCCACTTCTCGCGGCGACATTTCGTCGATCGCCGATAAGATGAGAGGCGCTCGCAACTTCTCAGGTAGCGCTGCCATCAGCTTTTCCAACCGCGCTCCCACCTGCTTTCCCAGAATCGCTTCCTCCGCGTCCACCTCCGAAGAGGCGAGCTCTTCGAAAGGCTGGTCAAAGCTCTCCAGCGGAATCTCCCGTTTTCGCGAGTGCTGTTGGCTCCGATCCACCGCGACCCGCCAGGCAATTCGCGCCACCCAGCTCTTATGATCCTCGACTTTGCCTAGCTTCTTGCCGTAGCGGAGCACTCGCACAAACGTCTCTTGCGTGGCATCTTCGGCTTCGTGATGGTTACGCAAGACGCCATAGACGATGCGATAGACCAGCCGCGCATGTTGCCGGACGATGTCTTCGAGTGCGTATTCCTGGCTTTGCACCGTGGTCGCGGTCTCACTCAAGATCGCCTGTCCAGCCACCATCTGTTTTGCGCTCACAGGTAAAGACCATTGCTGTGTCCGATTTGTTCAGCAATTTCTTCCGAAGAACGTCCGTGGAGAGGTGGCTTGCAACGTTTCCCTATAGGGAATCAAGGCAGAACAATGGCGGCGGGCGAGTTGCCCACGAGACCAGTAAGCACCGCCGGGCTTTTATTTAAGTAGGATTCGACTGCAGTCGACGAAACGATGCGCGTTCCCGGTTTTTCGCCGACATTCTGCCGATGACTTGCGGGCAGGGAGGTCGCATCAGCACTTCAGAACCCGACCATCACCGGCTCCGGCTCGAGCTTGACGCCCCATATCTCTTCCACCCGAAGTTGGATCTGATCTTTCAAGGCAAGCACCTCAGCAGCCGAGGCTCCGCCTCGATTGACGATTGCGAGAGCGTGTTTGTGTGAAATGCCCACCCGCCCAGATCCATATCCTTTCCGAAACCCGGAATGCTCCACCAGCCATGCGGCAGAAACTTTTTTACGCATTTCGAGCGCCGGATAGCTGGGCACATTCAAGCTGCGAGTTGCGGCCCGCCTCTCGAGTCCTTCGTGTTGCGCTTCGGTAAGGACGGGATTTTTGAAAAATGAGCCCGCACTGCGGCAATCTTCATCCCCCGGAACGATCAGCATTCCCTTGAGGGCGCGGATGTGCCGCACGGCTTCCCGAATTTCCGCCACATTCGGCGCCGATTCCCATCCATCAAAGTGGCGCTCGAGATCGGCATAGCTGATGCGTGGCTCCCCGCCACCTGTAAGCGCATAAGTCACGCGCAAAATGATGAACCGGCCACGCTCGCTGGTGTTGAAGATACTGCTGCGATAAGCGAATCCGCAGGCCTCATGGCAGAGTTCGCGCACCTGATTGTCCTTGAGATCGAGTGCCTCAACTGACTCAACGGTCTCGGACACATCCTGCCCGTACGCCCCCACATTTTGCACCGGAGTACCGCCGACGCTGCCAGGAATGCCGCTCAAACACTCCACTCCGGCGAAGCGCTGCATCACAGCGTGCGCCACAAATTTGTCCCAAGGCTCGCCCCCTCCTACCTCAAAAAGCGTCTTGCCATCGTCGCTGCTGCGTTGCTCGATGCCAGAAATCGCAACTTTCAGCACCAGACCGGGCCAGCCCGCGTCCGCTACCACCAGGTTGCTGCCGCCACCTAGAACGAAGAGCTCTAACCGACGTGATCGGGCCAAGGCGACTGCTTCTTCGACCTCGCCAATCGATTGAGCTTCGACGAAATAGCGTGCTGGGCCTCCGACTTTAAAGGTCGTCAGCGGCGCGAGGGGAACATTTTCCTGCAGCAGCATGGATTGCTCTCAATATACACATCGACCACGCAGGCGCACAGCCGCCAAAGGTCATAGCCGGGCGACTGTTACCCATGGCGATCGCGGGATGAATATCAAGCTACAATAGGAAGACAGCCGAGAGAGGCTCAGAAGGACGAAAGCTCAGCCGACAGAGAGGAACAAGAACTCATGCCCATGTATCCAGAAATAATGGTGGTCCCTATGCGCGAAGAGCTAACCCGGCTTGGGGTCCAGGAACTGCGTACACCCGAGGACGTCGACCATGCGCTGAAGTATCAGCCGGGAACCACCATGGTGATTGTAAACTCCATCTGCGGCTGCGCCGCGGGACGCATGCGGCCCGCCGTCCGCATGGCCCTTCAGCATTCTTCCCGGCCTGACAAAGCAGTAAGTGTCTTCGCTGGACAGGAGACCGAAGCCACCGAACGTGCCCGCAGCTACTTCACCGGGTATCCGCCGTCGTCACCATCGATCGGAATTTTGCGCGATGGCCAGCTCGTCTACATGATGCAACGCCGAGACATCGAAAGCCGGGAAGCCCCGGCCATCGCCACCGACCTGAAAGCCGCCTTCGACAAGTTCTGCGCCAAGCCAGTCGCGGCCAATTCATAACACCCGCGAGGCCAAATTCACAACCTGGGGTAGAGACGTTTCCCGCAACGTCTCTTTCTTCCCTATCGAATCCTGTGACGGGATCCAACGTTGGCCAATCCCTACTTTGCCGGCGTGCTGGTCATAAACGCTTTAACCACAATCCCATTCGGCTGCACTCCTACCGGAATCATGGTAAGCAGTGAATACTCCGTAGGCTCCAGCTTGCGCGGATTGCGCTTCTGGATCACCGTCACATCCCCCGACTGCGTGTCCAGCACCAGCAAATACCTCTGATCCTGCGAAAGCGCCAATCCCTCTGGTCGGCTGCCCACCGGCATGGTGGCGATCAGCTTGCCGATATCAATGTCATACACTGCCACGCTGTTCGAGCCGAAATTACTGACATAGAAGCGCGAGTTATCCCCGGTCACGACTCCCCGTGCCGGATGCTGTCCAATCAAACTGCTGCTGCCCACTTCATCGTTGACCGTCTCGATAATCGAAATACTGTCGGAATCGAAGTCGCAAACCATGAGCTCGCCGCCGTCAGGCTTGAGGGCCAGGCTTACTGGCGTGCGTCCTACATCAAGTAGGGCCAGCACGCGGTCCTTCTTGAGATCAATCGAAGCCACCTGTGCCGAACCTGAACAAGTAACAAACGCTTTGCTCGAATCGTGCAGGATCGCGATATCCTCCGGTTCCTGACACACCGGCACAGTAGAGCGCACCCGCAGCGCCTTGGCATCGATCAGTGAAACGGTGTTGTCGCCGCGGTTCGACACCACAATCGTCCCTCCGTCAGGAGAAACCCGAGCCAACCCCGGTGCAGCCCCCACCCCAACATTGCCGATCACAGCGCGCTTCTCCACATCGATCACCGAAACCTTGGCGGAAGCCGAGTTAGCCACGTACGCCCGCTTGCCGTCTTGGGAAACATCAATAAAGTAAGGCTTCCCATGAACGCCTATCGTTGCCACCACGGCGTTCTTCTCCGCATCAATGACGCTGACATTGTTCGACCCGGCATTGACCACGTAAATTTCGTTCTTCTTGCGGTTCGCTGCCACGCCAGTCGGCCCCGCACCCACAGGGATGGTCTTGGCCAGCTCAAACGTCCGCAGATCAATCACGCTAACGGTATTGCTCTTGCCATTGGTGACGTAGGCATACTCGCGGTAAGCAGGCCCGTAGTCAGGCAGCGCTTGCTCGCGGAAATACCACCACGCGCCCGCTCCCAGCAGGGGAATCAGAACAATGATGAGGAGGAGTTTTCTCAAGATAGGCGTCAGGCGTCTTTGAGACAGAAAAGATTGCTAAAACGGAAGATCGATGACTATCTAGTTAGTACAAGCTGAAACTGACGTCGACGTTTAAATGAACCGCCACCGGCTTGCCGTCCTTAGTTGCCGGTTCGAATTTCCAGGTGCGCACGGCCGCAAGCGCCTGTTTGTCGAGACCTGCGTCCAAGCTCTTGGCGATCTTCACGTCGCGCACTCTGCCCTCTTGGGTGACCATCATCGCAACCACGACCGTGCCGTTGATCTTCTTCTTACGTGCTTTTTCGCTATATTCGGGATCGGGCGTATAGACAGGCTTGGGCGCTGTCACGCCATTTCCCACCTCGTACACAGGCTCAGAGGTTTTCTCCGACGCATCCTGCGCCAACAGCGCAGTCCCGCCGACGAAAAGCACAACGGCGCCAGCGAGCACGACTACCGTCTGGGTGACGAGTAGACGAGTATCCCTCATAAGATAGACGCTCCGCTACCGAGAATCGACCTCGACCTCCTTGGTGACCCCGACCATCTCCCGCAACCCAATCGCCGGCACGGTCCTTCCCACCACCGCCGCAATCTGACGCACCTGCACCATCAACTCATCGAACTGATCGGGAAACAACGACTGCGGACCATCCGACAGAGCCTCATCCGGCTTGTGGTGAACTTCCACCATCAATCCATCCGCGCCCACGGCCACAGCCGCCCGCGACAACGGAGTGACTTTGTTGCGTTTACCCGTCCCATGACTGGGATCGACAAAAATCGGCAGATGGCTTAACCGCTGAACGGCCGGCACCAGACTGAGATCAAGCGTGTTGCGGGTATGATCGGCGAACGTTCGCACGCCACGCTCACACAGCGCCACGTTGTAGTTGCCCTCGCTCAAGATATATTCCGCCGCCATCAAGAACTCTTCCAAAGTCGCCGACATCCCACGTTTCAGCAGTACCGGCTTTTTAGCCCTCCCGGCACGCTTCAGCAGAGAAAAATTCTGCATGTTCCGGGCCCCGATCTGGATCACGTCGGCATATTCTTCCACCAGGTCAAGCGATTCATTATCAATTGCTTCCGTAATAATCTTCATCCCAAACTGCTGGCGGACCTCGGCCATAATGCGCAGCCCTTCTTCGCCCAACCCCTGAAAAGAATAAGGAGAAGTCCGAGGCTTATAAGCTCCCCCGCGAAAAAATTGTGCGCCCGCCCGATGCACGCGCTCAGCCACGGCAAACGCCTGCTCGCGGCTCTCAATGGCGCAAGGCCCGGCAACCACCGCCAGAGCCGGCCCTCCGATCGTTGCGGCCGTTCCAGGAAAGCGAATGACCGTGTTCTCCTCTTTAAGGTCACGGCTCACCAGCTTGTAGGGCTTCGAGACCTTGATGACTTCCTGCACGCCCGCCATTTCCTCAAGCGTGCCCTGTTCGACTTCGCCCTTGTTGCCGGTAATGCCGATGGCCGTCCGCTGCGCTCCCGGCATGGCATGCGCGCGATACCCCAGCTTTTCGATCTTCTGACAAACCGCGCGCACCTGCTCTTCGCTGGCGTGCGCCTGCATGACCACTAACATGGATTCCTACCTCGGAGTCCCAAGTTTAGCGTTCCCAGTGGATTGCCGCAAACGGCGGCTTCCCGCCAACGAGCTGCAGCAGTTCCAACGGGATGTCAAAGACATCCATTTCGACTTCGACCGCTCTGATGCGTGCCGAAGATCGGACAGTCCTGGCCAGCGATGACGATGAATCGACGTGTCTTACATGGGAACGGAGGAGGCAATCGCTAGCTTCGGCGTTCTTCAAAAAGGGAAGCGAACGGTCCAAATCCAGCGGTGATTGCATGTATGAAACTGTGTCGCAGCGATCTGGACACCGCCACC
>WNGK01009051.1_pt1 | contig 11038 bp, 10 predicted proteins | sample 5400601 | NCBI WGS metagenome assembly WNGK01 (sample SAMN13153376, study PRJNA577476) | soil metagenome | isolation source: 60 cm soil or saprolite under Garry oak tree replicate 1 | place: USA:California | collected 2016-06-15
CAGATGGTCGTTGACCCACACCGTGCCAAACTGCAGGGTTTTGCTGGCACGCATGGCTTTGTAGATATCTTTCGTCCAGACGGAAGATGCAAGACCATACACGACGTCGTTGGCCTTTTTCAGGACTTCTTCCTCGGTGTCGAAGCGACAGACAACGACGACAGGGCCGAAGACTTCGCTCTGTACAATCTCCGCGTCGTTGCGATCTTCTGCAATTACGGTCGGCTCAAAGAAGAAGCCTTTTTCGAGACCTGCTACAGCGGCCCGTTTTCCACCGGTGACGATATTAGCGCCAGCGCGCAGGGCGCGTTCGATGTAGCCTTCGACGGTAGCGCGTTGGGTGGCGGAGATCAATGGACCCATATCGGTGTGCTCATGGGCAGGATTGCCAACGCGAATTTGTTTTACTTTGCTTAAGAACGAGTCCATGAAGGCATCATAGACGCTGTTTTGAACATAGATGCGTGTGGCGGCGGTACAGTCCTGACCACAGTTGACGTAACCACCGACAACGGCGCCATTGGCCGCGGCTTCGATATCCGCATCCTCATAGACGATAAACGGGGCCTTACCACCGAGTTCGAGGTGCACGCGCCTGATAGCGTCCGCGCCAGCGCGCATGATATGCTTGCCGCTCTCGGTGCTGCCTGTGACTGAAACCATGTTGACATCGCGATGGCTGCCAAGCGCCTGCGCTACGCCGGGGCCGCTGGTGATGACATTGAGAACGCCAGCAGGAATACCAGCTTCTAGAGCCAGTTCACCAAGTTTCAGTGTGCTAAGAGGAGGCTACAACGCCGATTGGCTCGCGGCGAATGATGCTGGTATGGCCGCCGGTATATTCGCTGGAGGCGGCGCCGCCAAGGTGGCGAGCGGCACCTGCGAAGAAGTGGAGGTTGTCGATAGCAAATGGAATATCGCTATCGCGTGCCAGTTTAATGGGTTTGCCGGCGTCCTGTGAATCCAGTTCGGCCAATGCTCCGGCATTGGCTTCTAAGAGTGAAGCCAGTTGTTCCAGAGCGGCTGAGCGCGCGGCATGAGCCAGGCCGGACCAGCGTCCATCATCAAAAGCTGCGCGCGCCGCGGAGACAGCACGGTTCACATCGTCCACTGCACTTTCGGGAACTCGAGCAATTGGTTGGCCACTGGCAGGACCGATATCGTCTACGGTTTTGCCCGAGCTGCTATTGACGAGTTCACCATTGATAAGGAGTTTATACTCGCTCATCTGATAGCCCCTTTCAGAAGTCTAAAATAGTGTGACTTCGCATGAGTTTGTGTTCATTTACTTGTTTTTCGCGCCTGTACTGCGAAATAGATACGAATTGTTCGAAGGCAGGTCAATCTACCTATGTCATTCTATCACAGCCGCCGTTTTGTTGTGCGGCAGTTATGAGATGGCGATGGTTCTTGTTTCTGTGACGCGCATGTCGAAGCGAGCGAGTTCTTTGAAGAAGGGCTGGACGGGTATGCATAGTTCTGGGCCAGAGGCGCCACGGCGGGTAACCTCTCCGTTTGCCAACATGCGCCCGGCAATGGCGAGGGGTGTGCCGGTATCGAGGGCGCCGGCCCCAATGCCCCAACGGCGATAGGGTAAGACGACAACCTGGTTGGTAATCTCGACTTGTTGTCCGCCGGCGAGGCCAACGACGGCTACACGCAGCACATCACAATCCCGCGGCTCGACATCTTCAACGGGAGCTATCTCCAGCAGCCTGGCCAGGACCTCGCGGGGAGATACTTTTGCTCCTCGCACATTGATTGGCTCTTCGCTGCCGAAACCGATGTCCACCAGGAATTTGAGTTTCGTCAAGAAATCGCTGGGAAAAGCGATTTTGAAGGACACATGGCGGATACCCTTGTCGCGAAACGAGACAGGGAAGGTGGCGCACTCAGAATGCAGCGAGTAGACAGCGGTGGCGCGCCCAACAGGCAGGGGAAAGATAAGTTCCTCCTGGCCCGTCAATGGCTGCTGAGGATACCAGACGCCATCCTGGAAGACCTGCGGCTGCTTAGTAAATTCATCCAGGATCGTGCGGATGGAATAGGGGGCTACCAGGGGCGCTGTCGAGGGCGTATCATCGCTACAGCCAAGTTGCACTTTGATACTGTCAACGCGGTCAAGTTTTTCAACGGCAGCACGCGCTAGAAGGTTGGTGATGCCGGGTGTTCCACCTATGCCTAAAACGGCGGTGATGCCGGCCGCCTCAACCTGGGCGCTCATGTCCATGAGTTTGCGGGTCACGTGGAAGAGTCCGCCGAGGTCGGCATAATGGACTTTTTCTTGAATACAGGCTTTGAGAATAGGCAGGTTAAAGACATACTCAACCGCGTTTAGTACGACGTTGGCGCCGCGCACGAGGGCGAATAAACGATCAGCGTCGTTGACGTCGATCTGCCTGATCTGTATTTTACTGCTGTTGAGGGCAGAGGCGACCTCGCGGGCACGATCCTCGTTATAGTCAGCGATAGTGACCTGGTCGATGTCTTCGTATTCGGTCAGGGTACGGACGGCGATACGCCCCATCGCGCCCGCGCCGCCAAGAACAATGATATGCATGGAATTCACTCCCCTTCTATTATGCTACTGCTGTATTACTATCAGTTACCGCCGCGGTTGGAGCTGGCTCAAGATTAGCAGGATGGCCAGGAGTCGAAGCGGTGGCGCACAGCTCCTGAAGCGTATCCTCTAAGCGGTTCAGGATTGTATCGATCTCTACGCGGGTGATAACCAATGGTGGCTCGACGCGGATGACGCGCGAGTTATTGAGCGTACCGGATATCAGGACGCCGCGTTTGAAGAGGCCAGAGGCGACGGCATAGCCAATGTCATCATTGACAAAGTGCTGACCAATCAACAACCCTTTGCCGGTGATGTTTGTATAGACATCGCTATGGCGCGCGGCAATCTCTTTCAACTGCTGAATAAAGTACTCGCCTTTTTCAGCGGCCTGCTCTGGAATGCGCTCTTCAAGCGTCACATTGATGGCAGCGATGGCGGCGGCACAAGCGAGGGGATTTCCGCCGGTGGTGGAGGTATGGATAAATGGATTGCTGTTCATGACACTCCATATTTCCGGAGTGGACATAAAGGCGCCGATGGGCATTACGCCGCCGCCAAGGGCCTTAGCCGAGGTGATGATATCGGGCGCGACATCCCAGTGGTCGACGCCCCAGAGCTTGCCAGTTCGTCCCATACCGGTCTGAACTTCGTCGGCGATGAGCAATACTTCATACTCATCACAGATCTGACGAAGGCGCGGCCAAAAATCATCGGGAGGAGCGATAGCGCCTGCTTCTCCCTGTACAGGCTCCATAATAACGGCGGCAATATCGTTTCCGACCTCGCGCGCGATACGCAACTGCTGCTCAACAGCGTCAGCATCACCATAGGGGACATGGAATACATTGTTGTGCAGGGGCATCGCGGGACGGCGGAAAATGGCTTTACCGGTGAGGGCGAGGGCTCCGGTGGTTTTGCCGTGGAAACCGCGAACGGAGGCGATGAAACCGCTTTTACGGGTGTAGAGTTTGGCAAGTTTCATGGCGCCTTCAACAGCTTCTGTGCCACTACCGACAAAGAAGCTATATTGAATGTCACCGGGAGTAATTTCGGCCATCAGGTGAGCGAGCATGCCGCGCAAGGGATCGAGTAGTTCCTGAGTAGGAAGCGGGCTTTTTTCCAGTTGTGCTTTAACGGCTCCCACGACTTTAGGATGGGCCCAACCGAGGTTGAACAAGCCAAACCCACCCAGGCAGTCTATATATTCACGGCCAAGCACGTCTTTGAAGGTTGCACCCCGGCCTTTCCATTCGACTGCTGCAAAGTCACCTGCTTCGGCGACCGACTTACGATACTCGATAAAACCACTGTTGTAATACCTGGCAAAATTGTTGATGGTGGTCTCAATTAACCATTCGGCTTCACTTTTGCCCAATTCCTGTTTCTGTACAATGGCGAGGTATCTGCTGGAATCGTTGAGAGCCTTGAGTAAACCATCGGTACTCATAAAAATCCTTTCTGGTATGGCGGACTGTTAAAGACATCCCACTCCGGCCCGCTTACCGGGTTAGCGTTGATCGGCAGTCTGCGCCGATAGTGCTAAAGATGCAATGCTAGTGGGTATGTGCTGGCTTATCCCAAGGGATAGCCGTTTTGAAAAACTAAGGAAGCTTGCTATTGGATACAGTTCACCTGGTTGAGAGAAAGCTTCAGGAACGGCGAAAAAACTGGGAGAAGAGTATAAGGGAAGTGTCTTTCTTGCTCGCTCAGTCAGGACGGGGAAGGCGCTGGTCGAGCGAGAAGGAGGTTTTTTCAGGGGTAGCAGGTAGACATATGATAGCCACGAAATACATAGAATTTCGGTATGTAACGTCCTCGTTTTTTACCTGGTATGTCTGCTGTTTTCATGGAGCACCATGCTTTTCGGAATTTGAACTATTTTATTTGGACTAATCTTCTGTCACCAGTATAGCTTATAGAGTAGGAAGAAAGCAAGCTTTTAGGGAAGCGCCAGAAGACTAATATGCGACGGCCATACGAGCTTCGAGATAGCGAGCCACGAGGGCCAGTGGATAGCAGATAGCGAGAAAAATGAGCGCGCCTAAGATGTATACGAAGAGCTGTTTATTTGGTTCTGAGGATAGGGGGCTGGCAAGGGCAGTAGTTAATTGTTGTAGTTCGATGACGCCGCCAAGGGTAGAGAGGAGAGCGCTATCCTGGACGAGGGTAATGAAGTAGTTGGCAAAGGGCGGAATGGTAATGCGAATAGCTTGTGGCATTACGATGAGGCGCAAGGTCTGGCCTGAGTTCAACCCAAGGCTTAGCGAGGCTTCGGTTTGTCCTCGTGGCACAGACTCAATGCCAGTACGGAAAACTTCGGTCAGATAGGCGCCGTAGTTAAAGCTCAGGCCAAGGATGCCATAGAACGAGGCATTAAAGATAAATTCACTCGGGACAACGCTGTTACTTTGTAGAACGGTCATAAACTGATAAGCTATATCATAGGGATTAAAGCCAATGCTTGAGAGCAGGGCGCTTATACCGAAGCCCCATAAAAACAATTGTACAATGATAGGTGTGCCGCGAATGACCTCAACGTAGACCGCGGCAATCCCACGGAAAACCGCAAAGCGGGAGAGGCGGCCCATAGCGCCTATAAAACCAAAAATGGTGGCAAGTACCGCGCTAATCAACGAAATGACGATAGTTGCACCTGCGCCCACCAGCAATATTGGGAGATCTATGATGATAATGATACGATAGGAGTACAGATAGAGGACAAATCCTACTAAAAAAGCGACCAGTAGCAAGTAGAAGAGAATGTCCAATAAGATAAGCCAACTCTGTGACCTCGGTTTAACCTCCGCTTGACTAAGGGGTTCAAGGGTTTGCTGCATAACTGCTCCTTCGGGCCTGTTTCAGGACGCAATAATGTACTATAACTATTTATTGCGGACATTAGAACACCCAGAGAGGGCCGATAAAGCGGCGCTGGGCGCGATAAATCGGCCCCTACAGATGTCCCGAATAATTTGTTAAAAGCCATAATTTGGCCCCTACAGGGCGGCGCGCAATTTTTGTTCATACCACTTTGCCACGTACGAGGTGGGCAGGCTAAGCGCTAGATACAGGGCCATGGCAAGCAAAAAGAGCGGCATGAGATTACTACCGTGTGTTGTTCTCCAGAAATCAAGTTTGGAAGTGAGTTCGACACCAGAGATCACGCTGACGACGGCAGAGTCTTTTAGCATATAAATCAGATCATTGACGAAGGGAGGTATCATCAACGGAATGGCCTGAGGTAATACGATACGAAAGAAGTTTTGGCCTGATGAGAGGCCGAGAGAAAGAGCAGCTTCTGTCTGGCCGCGCTCAACGGAGAGAAATCCCGCGCGATATACTTCGGCCTCGTAGGCGGCGTAGTTTAAGGCTAATGAGGCGATGCCTGCAACCCAGGCATTGTCATATTGCGCCAGGATGGGGTTTATATCATACAAGAGAGCGCTCAAACCATAATAGATGAGAAATATCTGAGCGATAAAGGGGGTACTTCGTATGACCTCGATATAAATACGCGCCGGCGTCCTGAGCCAGACAAAACGCGAGCTGTTCATGAGCGCGAGAATAAGCCCTAAGAGAAGAGCAAGTGGAAATGAGACTGCACAGTAAATAATGGTATTTATTGTGCCTTGCAAAAAATCCGGGAGTGCCTGTTGGATAAGGCTCATACTCGCGGCAAGATTCATATATCCATCCTCTTTCCTAGACGCTCATGCGAGCAGCATTGCTTGTTGTACTTCAGGCGTTCAGTGGCAGCCACCTTAAGGGCTGCTGATTAAAGGAGACCACCACTGAGAACCCCGCTCTTACGCTTTAAGACGGATTCCCCTAAGATAAGGGTAGGTGCTACATAACACCGATTTGCGCTTGTAAAGCGTTCTGAAGCTGCCACTTCGTGTAGATCTTCTTGAGCGTGCCATTCTTCTTAAGAATAGCAATAGCTTGATTGATCTCAGGCAAGAGAATAGACGCGTTCGGATTGCTTTTATTGAAACCTACGAAATAGTCATCAATGTAGATGGGGTTACCAAGGAGCTTCAGCTCCGGAATAGGCGTAGCGCCTGGACCAGCCCCGTTGATGTAGTAGGTAGCGATAGGGAAGTCCAGGAAGAAGGCATCAAGTTTCTTCTGCACCAGGTCGGTGTAGGGGATATTGCCGGTATAGGACTTGACGTTAATCTTTTTATCGGCAAGCATGATGGCTTCGGCCTTGTAGCCCGAGCCGGTGCCGACGGTGTATCCCTCGAGGACCGCGACGGACGTGGGGACGACATTGGCAAAGCGTGTATCATCCCTGCGCACGATAATCTGCTGGCCATAGCGATAGTAGGGGTCGGAGAATAATTCAGTTTTTTCGCGGTCAGGAAGTTTTTCCCAACCGTTCATCACCATGTCTACCTGGTTGGCAAGCAGGGCCTGTTCCAAATTAGAGTAGCAGACCTCGACCTGGGTTTGGTGGATTCCCCCCATCAGAGCGGCCATGGCGACGGCGATCTCTTCCTCGAAGCCAACGAGGTTGTTCGGGTTGGAGGGGTCTTTAAATACATAGGGAGCGCCTGAGACGTAGTCCGCGCCCCATTGCAGATTGCCGGGCTGCTTCAGGCCGGCACTGGCTACGGTCGTCGCGCCAGGGGTCGGAGTTGAACCAGTGGTGGTAGAAACGTTTCCTCCGCAGGCTGCTAATAAGGCTTCTAAGGCTCCACCAGCAAGAACCAGGCCACCGGCCTGGCCTGCGCGCTTCAGAAATGTTCGCCTGTCTAATTCAAGGTCCATGATGCATTTACCTTTCTAAATGGCTTCCTGGAAGCGATAAAAATGAATGGGGCTAGGAGGGTAAGACAGAAAGCACACGCTCCAGGAATAGCTGCGTGCGCTTCTCCTTTGGGCTTTTAAATATTTCTTCGGGGTCACCTTGCTCTATAATTGAGCCGTCAGACATAAACACAACTCTGTCAGAGACATCACGCGCGAATTGCATTTCATGTGTTACGACTACCATGGTGCTGCCCTCGTACGCGAGGTCTTTCATCACTTTGAGCACCTCACCTACAAGCTCAGGGTCAAGAGCGGAGGTTGGCTCATCGAAGAGGAGCGCTCGTGGTTGCATAGCAAGCGCGCGCGCTATGGCAACACGTTGTTTCTGTCCACCTGAGAGGCGGTTGGGAAAGGCATCGCGTTTTTCCGCCAGACCGACTTTTTTCAACAATTTCTCGCCCAGGGCTATGGCCTGATCTTTGGGCATTTTACGCACGAGGCGGGGAGCTACGATGACGTTTTCGATAACGGTCATGTGAGGAAATAGATTAAAGTTCTGGAATACCATGCCAAGCTCGCTGCGCATAGGACTGAGCTGCTTCACAGATAAATTGGGGTTTAGCCTTTCTCCGTGAATGTATATTTCTCCGCTCGTTGCTTTTTCCAAAGCATTTAGACAGCGGATAAGCGTACTTTTGCCCGAGCCGCTCGGGCCGATTACTGCGACGACTTCTCTTTTGTGTATCTCAAAATCGATATCTTTGAGGACGTGCTTATCGCCAAAAAACTTGTTTAGCTTGACAGTACGAACGATTATTTCATCCTCTACGGCGTACGTGGAGGATGCGAGATTACCCGAACTGGTCGTTGGAAGCGCATCATTCATATTGAATTGCTGGGAGTCCAAGTGAGCCTCCTTTATTGGCTGCATGATCTAAATAAATCTGGCACGTGAAGTCGCTTGCAATATGCAGTATTGAATGTTGCAACCAAGTATAGCCACCTCTGTATTACCTGTCAAGCATTCCCTGAGGTTATTTACAAACCCTGTATTACGTATGCAAAAAGATGCTATATTTAACTACGGGGTTTTTGGGTCAGACTTCACTGTAATTTGTATTCTGCGCAAGAAGTACTATGTGTGTTGTGTTTGCGGCTATACCCCGCGCAAATATCCTGCCTTTGCGGTGTTTAAATAATTGACAAAGCGGGTGGGTTTGGGTATACTCGATATATCATGATTGAACAAACGTTCACTTTCTTTGATTTGTCGGACGCGATAAATCGGGTCCCTACCCACGATGTTTGTTTGTGTTTACTGCTTTATGCGACCAGGCGAGGCTGTTGTGATGAACTTACCTGATGTAATGCCTATTGTTACTGTGTTTTTCCCGGATGCGCTGCGAGCGAAAGTTGGCAATCACCGCGCTGTAACGGTCGATGGCCGCACGGTGCGTGAGATCATCGATGCGCTTGAGCGTGACTTTCCCGGACTGCGGTTCAACTTGTGCTACGAGACTGGTGAGCTGCGGCCGTTTGTAAACATCTTCCTGGAGAAGGAGAACATTCGCTACTTACGGGGTCTCGACACGGTGGTTACAACAGGAGCAACGCTGCACGTCCTACAGTCTGTTGCAGGCGGCTGATCGCGGCACGTTCAAAGTGGCGCATTTGGGAAAATCGTGGAGGAGAACCAGAGGCCGATAAATCGGCCCCTACGGTTTCACCAGGAATTCGTGGAGGAGATGCAAGCCGATAAATCAGCCCCTACGGGTTCCCCAGGAATGAGCGAATGCACCACTTAGAGGAAGGTTAGTAAATTATGCTGAGATTAGAAGAAGGAGAATAGTATGACCCAGCAAAGATCTTATGGCAGCGGAACGGTGTTGGTACTGGTTGGGACAAAACGCGGACTGTTCATGCTTACTTCAAAAGATCGAGAGACATGGGAGATTGCGGCTCCGACCCTGAAGGGTCATCGCGTCTTTTATGCCACACTCGATCAACGTTCTGGCAAGCGGCTATTCGCGGCGGATAATGGCGATTTCTTTGGCTCTTTCTTGCACTACAGTGACGACTTTGGTGAAACGTGGCAGGAGCCGAAACAGGGCATCCAGTTCGCGGAAGGAGGCGACGAGAAGCTTGTCAATATCTGGGTGATTGAGGCAGGCCGAGCCAGCGAACCTGGAACGGTTTACGCAGGCGTCGATCCGGCGAGTTTGTGGGTGAGTACTGATAACGGCGAGACGTGGGAGATCAATAGAGGGCTTGCTGCCCATCCCACACGGGAACAATGGCAGCCGGGCGCTGGCGGATTGTGCCTGCACACGATCATTGCTGATCCAACGAATGCTGCCAGAATGTGGGTGGGCATTTCAGCGGTGGGATGCATGCGCACGGATGATGGTGGACGGAGCTGGGTCTTTGCCAATAAGAATACACGCGCCGGCTTTTTGCCGGAGAAGTATCCCGAGTTCGGTCAGTGTATCCACCGGTTGGTTCAACATCCGAACGAGCCGGAGGTGTTGTATCAACAGAACCACTGTGGGATCTACAAGAGTGTCAACGCGGGCGATGATTGGATCGACATTCAACGGGACCTTCCTTCCGAGTTTGGCTTTCCCATCGCCCTGGATGTTCACCGGCCAGATACGGTTTTCGTGGTGGTAGAGGACCCTATGGCGCGGCAAAACGTGGGGCAGCAGTTCACGGTGTATCGAACCAGGGACGGCGGAGAGCGGTGGGAGCCACTCACAAATGGGCTGCCCAGGGGGAACGGGGTGACGTTGGGGGTGCTGCGGCACGCGATGTGCGCAGATAGTTATGATCCGTGCGGGGTGTACGTGGGCACTAATACGGGGCAGCTTTTCGCCAGCCGGGATCAGGGCGATAGCTGGCAGATGATTGCCGATTTCTTGCCGCCGATTTACGCGGTAACGACGACGGTGATTGCTTAAGCTTTCACGGTCCATAGGGAGCGAGGAATACAGAGGGGGCTTTTAGCTGTTGTTACTCTCGTGGTAGTTTGTTTGTTGGTTCTTCATTTTTTGAGAGAAGACCATAATTGGCAAGCTAAAGAAGGAGAAACGATATGCGAGCCGATATTGTGCCCGGCGCTGCCTTTCCAGATTACGAGTTAACCGATCATACGAGAACGCGGCGGCGGTTGAGCGAATTACAGGGCAACAATCCTATGATTTTGATCCTTTCACGCGGTCACTTTTGTCCAAAGGATCAACAGCAGCATCTTGAACTGGCGGCGTTCTATTCTAAGATCGCGGTTGCCTATACGAAGATTGTGACGATTTCAACGGACAATATCCTCGAGACGAATGAGTTCCGCGACGCGGTGGGAGCGCAGTGGCCTTTCCTGTCGGACTCTGGGCGCAAGGTGCAGCAGGACCTGGATATCCAGGAGTATACTGATCCTCATCACGACCCGATGATTCCGCATACGCTGGTGCTTGAGCCAGGGCTGGTTATTTATAAAATCTATAACGGCTACTGGTTCTGGGGTAGGCCGTCGCCCGAAGACCTTCGTAAGGATTTGCGCGAGGTTACGCGCAAGATCAGGCCTGACTGGGATCTGTCGGCCGCGGGGATGCGCGAAAATTGGGAGGGGGATAAGAGGTTGCACTTCCCTTACAAAGAAACCAGGTAGTGTTATAGTGTCGAAAAAGCCGCCCCCTGCGCAGGGGGCGGCTTTTTCGACACTATAAC
>WNGK01007981.1_pt1 | contig 11037 bp, 7 predicted proteins | sample 5400601 | NCBI WGS metagenome assembly WNGK01 (sample SAMN13153376, study PRJNA577476) | soil metagenome | isolation source: 60 cm soil or saprolite under Garry oak tree replicate 1 | place: USA:California | collected 2016-06-15
TCGGCGGCCAAACACCTCGCGGGTTCGTCCGCGTCGTCGGCCGAAGAGCCGTCGACATCGCGGGTAAGGGCGCCATCGAAGCGCTCACACTCTCGGTCGCCGTGCCCGACCCGGTCTCGGTTCTGAATCCGCCCCAAGCGCGTCGTTGGCTGGAGCTGGCACGGTCCGGGCGACTCACCGCGGGTCCCGCGGCGACGCGGCTCGCCGTGAACCGCCTCCTAACGGCTGGGCTCGCTCTCCAGTTCCAAGAGTTTCTTGCGAATCCCGACGTCAACGGCGCGGCCAAGAGCTCGTACCGATACGAGCTGGCAGTGCGCGCGCCAGCGCCCCCAGCAACGAAGTCGGGAAGGAGCCACGGGTGGCTCGTGGCTGTGGCTGTCGCCCTCGGGATCGTCGTGGCCGCAACCGCCGCGCTCGTCCTTTGGGCCCACTCGTAGACGGGAGAGGGGCCGCCCGGCGGCGGCCCCTCTCCTCGTTGCCTTAGCCGAGATTCAGGCGCCAGGCGCTGAGACCATGCGTCGCGGCGTACAAGATCCGCGCGCTGGGAATGATCGTTAGGCCGGCGACCTCGACGTTCGGCATACCGGGCGCTGCGAGCGTCCAGTGGGTCGAGCCCGCCGCGAGCATCGTCACGCCGAAGTCGGATGCCGCGTAGAGGTTGCCCGTCACGTCGTCGCGCACGAGGTCGGTGACCGGCAGGTCGCCGAAGTCGTACGACCGGTCGATCCAGGTCGACGTCCCGGTGCCCGGGTCGTAGGTGACCTCGAAGACGTGACCCGGAGTCGTCGGCGTGTTGGCGCCGTAGCCGCTGTACGAGATCCAGGCGTGGTTCCCGTTCGCTGGGTCCACGTAGATGCTGCTAACGAACCGGTTCGGCGCAGCCGCAGAGTCGTCGTCGAGACGCGTCCAGGAGACGGCGCTCGCCGGATCCTGGTCGACGTTCGTCGAGATGAAGACGCGGCCTCTCGTCGTGGCCGCCCACGCGGTCGAGGTGTCCGCCTTCGTCCGCTCGATCGCGGCGACTGCGCCGCCGTCCCGCGTGCCCCACGCCGCGTCCGTCAACGGCGTCGGTCCGAGTCGGGCCCAATCGCCGCACTGACCGGCGAAGGTGCCGAACCATTCGTTGCACACAGCCTGCGCCTCGGCGTACGTCCTCGTACCTAGACCGGCAGTTTTCGTGCGGTACGCGGTCAGACCCGTGCCGGCGAACATCGTCTTGCTGACGACCGGATCGCTGATCACGGGCGAGTAGAACTCGCTCGCACCGTTCGCGGCACCGAACAGCGGATCGCCCGTCCAGATCCACTTGCCGATGTCACCCTTGTCGAAGTTCACGTCGACGGAGGGGCCGGTGAACGTGTGGAAGCGGAAGTCGGGAATGGCCACGTCGAAGCCGGACTGGCCGCCGTCCCCGATCATCTTGTTCTCCCATTTGACCGAATTGCCGTCTGATTCCCACGTGCCGTTGTCCTGCGTGCCGCCCTGAAGGACGTTCACGTTCTTGGGACTGACCGAAAGGCTCTGGAACTGGAGCGTCGAAAGCCCGTGGTTGAGTCCCTGGAGCTCGGACGGGATCCGCGAGAGCATTTGCCTGCAGCGTGCGAGAGTGTCGCCGCTCAGGCCGCGATTGGAATCGTCGCACCAGGACGAGCGGTCGACGAACGCGCCGCTCGAGCGGATGACTCCGCCGTCCCCGGTCTCGAAGAACTGGAACGGGTCGTTCGGATTCGTCACCAGCGAGTGCTGGTCGGGATGGATCCCGTTCGGATGCAGCGGGTCGGTCCCATCGAAGGTCATGTCCGTCCCGCTCACGCCGCCGTCCGTCGAGAGGATGACGGCCCGCTTGTTTGCAAGCCTCTCGCCGTAGAAGTAGTCCCCGCCGACATAGACGACGTCTGGGTAGCCCTTCGGCGTGTAGACGAAGATGTCGTACCAGCACTGGGGATCGCAAAGGCCACGGAATGCGAAGCCCGGATCCGCCGGATTATCGCTCGACATGTCCGTAAAGACCGGTGCCCCCGTGGCGACGTCGTCACTCCGGAAGAGCCTCGAGGAGTTCGGACTCGTGACTGCGCCCTGCGGATTGTTGTTCCCTTCGTGGACGTACATCCGCGTCTTGCCGTTCGCCAGCGTCGTCACCGCCATCGCAGCCCGCGACTGGATCACCGCCGCGTTGATCGAGGGCTTGATCTGGGTCCACGTCGCCCCGGCGTCATTCGAACGCCAGATGCCGCGCGCGTACGAGGACGCATAGACGATGTTCGAGTTCGACGGGTCGAGAGCGACCTGGCGAACACCGCGGGGCGAACAGGCCGGGACCGTGTTCGCGAACTGAGCGGCTCTGTTCCCGGCATTACAGAGGCTCGGGTCCGGGCCTCCGTTATGGATCAGCGCCCACGTCGCGCCGCCGTCCGTGGACTTGTAGAGCCCCCACTGCGCGATCCCGGGAACGGGACGCGTGACGCCCGAGCAGCAGACCGAAGACATGCCTCGGAGCGCCGTCGTTGATCCCACGTAGATCGTGTTCGGGTCACCCGGCTTGACGACGATCGAGCCGATGCCCTTGCTCTGGAACTCCTGCTGGCCAATCGGACCCGTCCAGGTGTTGCCACCGTCGGTCGACTTGTAGAGGCCGACCCCGGCAACGCACCCGGATCCGCAGATGTTCGCCTCGCCGGTGCCGACGTAGACCGTGTTCCCGCTCGGGTCATTTGGGTCGATGTAGACGGAGCCTGCGGCGTTGATGCCGAGCGGCCCGCCGAGGTATTCCCAGTTCGGCTGGCCGGAAAGGACGTTCTTGGCGCGCCAGACGCCGCCTCCCGCGGGCGTGATGTACGCCATGCAGTCACCTGGCTTACAGGTCTGGCTGATAGCGATCGACGTCGTTCGTCCCCCTGCGACGTACCGGTTGGGCACGTAGCTGAAGGAGTTCCGGAACGGCGTGGCGGGGTAGAGCGCCTCGCTCGGGCCGGCCGTTACCCACGTGCCGTTGCTTCCTTTGCCCTTCGCAAACGGCCGCGCGCTCGTAGCCGCGAACGCGGCGCGAGCGGCGTTCATGTCGGCGACCGAGATCGTGTTGTCCGGGTAGGCGCGCTCGAGGAACGCAGCATCGGCCATCGATGCTGGTCCCTCGCTGTCGGCGGTCGCTGCTCCCTGTCCACCCTCAGGTGTGGCTTCGAGTCGCTGCGCAACCGCGGGCGGCAGCTCCCCGGCGGCGACCCTGGCTCCGACCGGAGCCCTCGCCGACGAAGAGTCACGACTTGCCCCGACCACGATCGCAGCGGAGATCGCCACGCCGAGGAATGCCGCCACCAGCGCGGGTCTGCGTATGGATCGAATCGACATCCGTTCTCTCCTCCCCCTTCTGTCGCTTAGGGCGGCTCGGACGAGTGAGACCGCGGACTCGGCGGCGCGCCGCAGGAGCGAACGCCGAAGATTCCGATCAAGCCGGTAGACGATCTCGGCGTTCAAGCTTCGCCCAGATCGCGCTGCCGCCTCGGAGAGGCGCCCGCGCAGGTCCGCCGGCATGCGCAAGAGGAAGCGGTACTTCTCGTCAGCCACCGCGCGGGGACTATAAGTGCAACGAAGCAATAATGCGACGATCCTCGATATCAGCGGTGATATCAGTTGACTCAGGCGCGGATCAGGGCGCTGGACAGAGCCCGGGCGAGCGCCTGAATGACGCGCGGCTACCGCGGTTTCCCACGGCCGTGGCCCAAAACGCGGTGCAGGCGCCGGCATCCACCCCGGGGAAGGTGAGTGTGAAGGCGCCCCTGCCGCTCGCCACGGTGCGGCGGACGACACGCTTGCCGCCCACCGCCGTCACCACGACGCGCTCGCCGGGCCTGAACCCGGTTCCCCGAAACGCCACCGGATAACCGCCCAGGTAGTGCAGAGCCGGGACAGAGCTCGCGGAGCCGGCTGCGTCTGCGCCCCCATTGGCGCCGCCCCAGGCAACCGATATCACCGTAACTGCCACAAGCAGCATCGGGACCGTCGGCCGTCGCACCCTGGAAGTATGCCGCACCGTAAGCGCGGACCTGTTCGGCGAGCTACGGGACCACTGCAGTGCCGGCGTCGACCAGCCCGGCCCCGTAAGCGTCCATGAAGCCGATCGAGGCCGAGGTGTCGAGATGGCAGTAGCCGGTCGCGCAAGGTCGCCCGTCGTACGTCGGCGCCGTGTCGCTTGGGTTGCTCGGCCCGGTGTAGTTCGTCATCGTCTGGCGAGCGGTCATCTCGAGACGAGCGACGAGAGCGGCCGGGTCATGCCGGAGCCCCGGCCTCGCGGAGACCACGAGGGCGGCGACGCCGACCGCGTTCGGCGCCGACATGGACGTTCCCTGGAGCCAGCCGAACCCGGCTCCGTCGACCTTGAAGCAGGCGAAGTTGAAGAGCGAGGACTGGAGCGGGTCGCGGCAGATAGCGCCGTTCTCGGCCAGCGCGCCGAGCGAGCCCCAGCCACCGTAGAGGATGTTGCCGTCGCCGCCGTCCCAGCCGGGGAGGTTGAAGCGCCGCGCGCCGCCGGGAGCGGCGAGGTCGACGCGGGAGCCGTAGCTCGAGTAGTAGGCGAGCTGGTCGCGGGCGCCCACATGCATGCCGAGCCCGAAGGGATCGTCGGCCGGCGCGGCGCCGTTGGCGTTGTTCGTGGCCGAGACCATGACGACGCCCGGGACCCCAGCGGGCGTCTCGAGCAACCCGCGCAGGTCGAAGTCCGCGGAATCCCTGCCCGGGGGCGTGGTCGCGATCCCGTCCGTCCCGTTCGAGACCTCGCCGACACCGCTAAGCGTCCGGCCGCCGACCGTCGTCGTCACGCGGTCGATGCGCACGTGCTCGTTGCCGGCCGCGGCGAAGATCGTGACGCCGCGGGCGCGGCAGTACTGGACGACGTCGTTGAAGAGGAGGTAGGTCTGCGCGTCGGTGGGGTCGCTCGGGTCGAGATAGCCCGTGATCGACATGTTGACGAGGTCGACCCCGTCCGAACAGGCGGTGAGGAGGCCGGAGAGGATCCAGTCCGGCATCCCGCCGAAGCCCGAGGCGAGGACCTTGTAGCTGGAGATCTGCACCCGCGGCGCAACGCCGTTCGAGGCAAAGCCGTTGAGCGAGCCTGCGATCCGGCTCGCGACCCAGGTGCCGTGGCCTTCCTTGTCCTCCTTGCCACAGTCCGTGAGGCCGGCATCCTTGAGCGCCTTCTCCCCGACCTCGTGCCTGAGCGCTTCGCAGGGGACGAAGGTCTCCGCCTTGCCGGCGATGTTGTCCTTCAGCTCGCGGTGCGATTTCTGGACGCCGGTGTCGAGGACAGCGACCTTGATGGTCCTGTCGCCGAGGGTCGTCGCCCATGCGGCGGGCACGTTCATCCGGGCGTCGTCCCACTGGAGGATCCCCTCCGGGTTGGTGACGCCGAGGAACGAGGAAGCGTCGTGCCACGGATCCGGGAAGGCGGGAGACTTGCCGAAGACGGGCGAGCTGACGGGGCCGCCCCGAGCGCCGCCGTCGAGGGTGAGCGGGCTGTCGAACATCGACTCGGCGAAGAAGCCGGCGACATGGGAGTTGGCGCCAATCCGGGCGCCGAAGTCACGTGTAACCGGCACGACCGCCATCGCCCCGACGGGACTCAGATCGGTGACGACGACTCCGCCGGCGTTCGCGATCGCTGCCTGCATCTGCGCCGGCGTCGTGCCGCTCTCGAAGCGCACGATCGTGATCCCGAATGGATTCGGTTTCGATTGCGCGGCGGGAGCGACGGCGAGGAATGCCGCAACGCAAAGGGACAGGAAAACGAGCCGCTTCACCGCAGACACTCCATCGGCAGTGGCTGGGCGACCCTTTATCCCTGGTTAGAAAGAGGAAGGGCCGCCCGGAGGCGGCCCTTCGCAGCTCGCTTGAAGCAGCGGCTTATTTCTTCTTCTTGTCCTGCATCGCAAGCGGGCAGGGCGTGTCGAGCCATGGAGTCAGGTCTCCGGCCCCGCCTCCACCTGCTGCTGTGAGCTTGTCGAAGAAGACGTCCGACTGCTCGCAGATCGGGTTACGGCCCGGTTGGAGGTCCGTTGCCGCGCCGCCGCCCGAACCACGGCCGTTCCGCGCGTCGGTCCAGAGGCCATAGACCCTGTCCCGATTCGGATCGTCGCCGTTCTGGTTCAGAGCCGGGTTGATCGAACCGGTCGCGTTGCCGGTGTAATCACCCGCGAAGATCCCGGCACGGAACGTGTAGTCCCAGTTGGAGGGCACGTCCGAGACCTGGAAGTTCTTGAACGGCAACGTCGCCGAGTTCTGGCCGTTGCCCGGAACGGGCGGGCCCGGATTCGCTGCGCTCGGCGGCGTGAACGGCTGGTCACCGCCGGGATTGAACCCGGTCGCCACGGTGGGATTGACGATTGCCTCAGGCGCGACACACTGCCTCGCCCCGGCCGGAACCGGGCCGGTCGTCGACTGGTGCACCGTCAGCGTCGACGTGATCCGGCAGCTCGCGCCCCAGAACCAAACGAGGTAGTTCCCCACCACCGTCTTGCTCGTGGGCCACGGGCCCACCCCGGCAGGCGAGGTCGTGTCGAGCCGCCTGTCGTGGAAGGTCACATTGATGTCCCCGTCGGTGTTGATCGTGATCCAGGGGAACCACTGATCGTTTCCGGTTCCCGCCGCGGGGCAGCTGGCCGCTCCAGTGCCGAAGGCGCTGACGCTGCTTGCGCGCCGACCGCAGTCACGATTCGGGGGCGCATCCGACCGGTCGTTGTTGACGCGCGTGGGTCCGATCCAGGTCTCCCCACCGTCCGTCGACTTGTAGAAGAAGACGTCGTTGTTGGAGTTGCGGATCGTCCCGTTGCGGTTGTCGTACAGCGCAACGTAGAGGTCGTTGGCGAATGCCCCGCCCCGCTTGTCGGCCACGATCGAGTGCATGATCGGATCCATCCGGAAGCAGCTGTTCGTCAGAACCGCACGCCCGCCCTGCTGGCCGCGGGCAGTGCAGTCGGTGCGACCGTTGCTGCTTCGCGGCTCGTTGAGGTCGTAGATCGTGTCGACTCGCATCGGGGCCGAGAACGTGTTCCCGCCGTCGGTCGATGTGACGACGAGGTACTGGTCCTCGTCGACCGTGTCTCCGTTCAGGAAACCGACCCAGAGCTGGCCCGTGGTCGGGCTGACGGTGGGCTGAGAACCCTGGCTGTCGTCGCACCCGTTACCTGGCCGGCCACCGGCCGCGCAGAAAGCCGCGGCCCCGTTGATCACTCTCGGATTCGACCAGCTGTGCCCGCGATCGTCCGAGTAGCTCAGGAAGATCTGAGCCGACCCGGCGCTCGAGAACAGCGAGTAGGTGACGTACAGGCGGTCGCTGCCGACCTGATCGGCATTGCAAGCGATCGCAGTGCGGGTGATCGGGGCGAAGCACACGGGCGCCACCCCCGTCGGCCGCGGACCCGCGGTCATCCACTCCTTGTCGAAGGTCGGACATCCCGCCGTCGCGGTCTGCTGGCAGAAGTTGATCGTGCCGTCGCCCGGCTGCCTTGGATCGCCAGGCCCGCCGCACACCGCTGCATCGTCGGTGGTGTTCGCCGGCGTCGTGTCGATCGCGACACACGGCCGGCTCCATGTGAACCCACCGTTCGTCGACCGGCTGACCCAGACGCCGTTCGTACTGTCGGTCCGGTTGAAGTTGATGTCTGCGTAGTAGGCGATCCCCTGACGGTCGTAGACGAGCGCCGGATCGCCGCCGCCGTCGAGATTGTCACCGCTAGGCAATGACGGGAACGGGATGATCCCGTCGTACCAGTGCTTGCCGTTGTCCGTCGAGGCGTAGAACCCCGAGGTCCCCCAGCCGAGCCGGTAGTCGTTTGCCCCGCCGACGATGTTCTTTCCGTTCTGCGGATTGATGTCGAGCGAGGTCTCGTCCTGCGGGAAGCAGGAGTAGTCCTGATTCGCTCGGACGTTGCTGCCGGCGTTGCTCAGCTGCTCGACTTGATCCTTCGCGAGCTGACGGAGTGGCCTCGGGTTCCCGCCTTTGAGACCGGCCTGCGGGCACTCCGTGAGCGCGTTGCCAAGACTGTTGAAGTCCTTGTAGGCGACAGGCCCGGATAGTGCTGTCGTGTCTTCGTCCTCGTTGGCCCACGGCGGGTCCTCGACAGCCGATGCGGTTCCTACCCACAAGACCATCAGGGCGCCTAGCGCCGCCAGAGGAAGAAGCACAGCTAATGCTCTCTTCACTCTCTCCCCTCCTTTGTCCGCGCCGGCGACCCCCGCCGACCCGACTGACCGCGCGACTATACGCGAGGTCGCTACCAATCGCGTGAGCCTTCTATTACTCGAATGGCATACTCGAAACGTGATCGGCCTGCTGATCCTGCTGATCGTTGCTCTGCTCAGCTTCGCCGGCACCGGCTCGGGGACGTCGGGATCGACACCCGCTCCGCAGTCGCACCATCGCTACTCCCAGCCGCGGTCGACGGATCCGTGCAGGGGGGCGATTCCCGGCAACAGCAGCCGCTCGAAGAGGCCGATGCCAAAGGGCTGTCTGCCGCCCCTAACCGGCCGCATCCCGTAGCCGAGCTTCCTGCTTGCGTGCCAGCGCAAGCGCCTCCGGGAGCGTCAGCTTGAACCCGTTCAGCTCGAGCTCGGCCGTGGCGTTTCGCTCGCGCCACGCGATCGCGTAGTTTCGAACGGTCACGACTCCAGTTCCGACGACGAGCACGCCAACCGCCTGGTCGCCCAGCTTGCCGACATCGATCTGCTTTGCGCCTGCTTGCTCCAGCTGTGCGGGATAGAGCTCGAAGTCACGCTTCGCGCCGCCGGCGTCCTTGAAGAGGTCGACGCGCGAGGCGACCACGAGCGGTCCCTTCGTCTTCGGCGAGCCGCCCCGGTGGTAGCGGCCGATCCATCCCCCCGTGCGGCCGAAGCGCTTCGGGTCGCTGCGCGCACCTGTCTGGTCGGCTGAGAGCTGAGGGCCTACATAGAAGGCCGCGAACCCAGGCGGCAGATCGGCCCTCTGGAGCACGAGCTGCGAGAGCTTCTTCATTGGGATCGTCTTGGCCGACGAGCCGCAGCCAGAAAGCGCAAGGACGGCGGCGAGCACGACCGCGCAGGCAACGAGTCCGGACGCCGCGGCAGCTCGCACGGCGCGACGTTAGCCGAAGTGGTATCCGTTAGCGCTTGTCGTGCGGCTTCGCCATCGCGCGGTAATCGAGCGCCTTGTCGAGCGTCTCCTCGTCGACGCCGGCGTCGCGGGCGACGTCGCGTAGCGGACGGCCTGAGCTCGCGGCCTCTTTGACGATCTCGGTCGCCTTGTCGTAGCCGATGTACGGGTTGAGCGCGGTGGCCGCAGAGAGCGTCAGCTCTGCGTAGTGCTCGGCCCGCTCGCGGTTCGCCTCGATTCCCTGGACGCACTTCACGTTGAGGAGGCGCGAACCGGCGGCCAGCAGCTTGATCGACTCCAACAGGTTGCGGGCGAGGAGTGGCACGAAGACGTTCAGCTCGAAGTGGCCCTGCAGGCCACCGACCGTGATCGCCGTGTCGTTGCCGATCACCTGGGCGGAGACCTGGGTGACGACCTCAGGGATGACCGGGTTGACCTTGCCGGGCATGATCGAGCTGCCCTTCTGGAGCTCAGGCAGGCGGATCTCCGCGAGGCCGGCGCGCGGGCCGGAGCCCATCCACCGCAAATCGTTGGCGATCTTCGTCAGGGAAACGGCGATCACCTTGAGCGCTCCCGAGACCTCGACGATCGCGTCGCGCGCGGCCTGCGCCTCGAACGGGTCGGCGGGCGGTAGCACTTCGAGGCCCGACTCTTCGGTCAGCCGCGTGCGCACTCGCTCGGCAAACTCGTGATGCGTGTTCAGGCCCGTGCCGACAGCGGTGCCGCCGAGCGGGATTTGTCCGAGCCGGTGCAGTGTGACCTCGAGCCGCGAGATGCCCTGCCGGACCTGCGCCGCATAGCCGCCGAACTCCTGGCCTAGCGTGACTGGAACCGCATCCATCAGGTGCGTCCGCCCCGCCTTGACGACGTCGTCGAACTCGCGCGCCTTGGCCTCGAGCGCCTCGGCGAGCGAGCCCAGCGCCGGCAGCAGGTCATTCGTCAGCTCGTCCATCGCGGCGAGCTGCACCGCGGAGGGAAAGACGTCGTTGGAGGACTGGCCCATGTTGACGTCGTCGTTTGCATGGACGTCCTCACCGGCCAGCTCGGCGATCACCTCGTTCGCGTTCATGTTCGAAGAGGTGCCCGAGCCGGTCTGGAAGACGTCGATCGGAAACTGATCGTCGAGCTCGCCGGCGGCGACACGATCGGCTGCGGTGGCGATCCGTTCAGCCTTGTCGGGATCGAGGAGGCCCAGCTCAGAGTTGACGCGGGCCCCAGCGGCCTTTATCCGCCCCAACCAGCGCGCAACGGGAGCCGGGATCGGCTCTCCGGATACCGGAAAGTTCTCCACTGCCTTGCGCGTCTCGCCTCCCCAGAGCTCTTGCCGCGTCTCGGTGGACACGCCTTTGAGTCTAGGTCACAAGGCTGCGTAGAGACGGCGCCGCTCGGGCGGCCGGTCTCGCAGAACCCGCCGGATCTTCTCGGTCAGATCGGCGACGAGGGCCCAGCCGACGTAATCGCAGCGGTGGCACTCGCCTGCATCTACCTTCGCCCCGTCGGGCGTGGGAACCTGGCGGACGTCGCCGCAGCGTAGGCACTCGATCATCAGCGTCTCCATCGCCTCTCAGAATCGGCGGATTCACGCGCACGCCAGTCCCTGGAATGAGGGACTAGTCGGCCGAGGCGTCGCTTGCGATGCCGCCTAAGAGGGCGCGCGATTCACTCGCGCGGCCGCTAAGCAAGGTCGGAAAAGCGACGATCGTCAGCCTACGACGACGTCAATCAGTGGAATACTTGGGCTGAACCTTCTCGCCGCGGATGGCCGCGACGGCGTTGTTGGCGGCGATCGCGGCTTCGCCCATTCCGATCGTTATCAGCGTGATCTTGCCGGGATAGCCGGCGACGTCGCCCGCGGCGTAGACGCGCGGCAGGTTCGTCTGGCAGCTGGTCGGATCGATCTTGATCTGACGCTTGCCCTCGAG
>WNGK01009194.1_pt1 | contig 11037 bp, 10 predicted proteins | sample 5400601 | NCBI WGS metagenome assembly WNGK01 (sample SAMN13153376, study PRJNA577476) | soil metagenome | isolation source: 60 cm soil or saprolite under Garry oak tree replicate 1 | place: USA:California | collected 2016-06-15
CAGCGCACTGATTCCGGCGCAGCTCGCCGCCGGCGTAGTGACCTCGGATGGGAAGGCCAAGTACACTGGCATGCACGCGCTGCGGCACTTCTACGCGTCGTGGTGCATCAACCGCAAAATTGACGGAGGGCTTGAGTTGCCAGCCAAGGTGGTGCAGGCGAGGCTCGGGCACGCGTCTATCGTTATGACGCTCGACACATACGGGCATCTATTCCCGCGCGGAGACGACGGGGCTGAACTCGCCGCCGCGGAGCGCGCCCTCGGACTTCACACCACCTCGTGAGTCCCGCCGGCATCGCCGGCACACGCGAGCTCGCTCATTGCATGACTGCGGGGGACGCGCGACATAAACGCGACATGCGGGAGAATTCTTCAATGGAATCAGGGATCGTTAGCCATCCGGTGGAATGCTGTCAGGTCTGCGGCCATGCGCCACTGACCAAGGTGCTCTCGCTCGGCTACATGCCGCCGGTGAACCAGATGGTTGCAATCGGCGAGGTGCCGCGGCAGCAGCCTTGGTTCCCCACCGACCTCTTGCATTGCGCGCAGTGCGATCTGGTGCAGCTCGGCTTGGCGGTCGATCCCGTCATCATCTTCCCGCCCGAATATCCCTACACCAGCGGCACCACCAAGCTGTTGCGCGACAATTTTGCCGAGCTCTATTCGGAAGCTTCGGCGATGCTCGGGCTTGCTCCGCGGGACCTCGTCGTCGATATCGGTTCGAATGACGGCACGCTGCTCTCGAACTTCAAGAACCACCGCATCCTCGGCATCGAGCCGACCGAGGTCGGCAAGATCGCCAACGGCCGCGGCATCCCGACCCTCATGCGCTACTTCGCCCCGGCGGTGGCAGCCGAGGTCAAGCGCGAGCACGGCCGCGCGCGCGTGGTGACGGCGGCGAATTGCTTCGCGCATATCGAGGACGTGCATTCCGTCGTCGAAGGCATTCTCGATCTCATCGGGCCCGACGGCGTGTTCATATCCGAATCGCACTACCTCATTGGTTTGCTCGATCGGCTGCAATACGACACCATCTATCATGAGCATCTGCGTTACTACTCGCTCAACAGCCTCGCCAATCTCTTGCAAATGCACGGCCTCGAAGTCTTTCACGCGCGGGCGATCCCGACCCACGGCGGATCGATTCGCGTCTATGCCGCCCAGCGCGGCGCGCGGCCGGTCAACGACAGCGTCGCCAAAATGCTCGCCGCCGAGGCGCGCGGCGAAGCGATGCTCGCGCGGCTGCAAGTCTTCCGCAACGACGTGATGCTGTCCAAGCTTCGGCTGCTGGCGATGATCCGCGACTTCAAGGAGAGGGGCGCGCGCATCTGCGGCATCAGCGCGCCCTCGCGCGCCTCGACCCTCGTCAACTATCTCGGCCTCGACGAGGCGATCATCGACTACGTCTGCGAGATCGCGGGCTCGCTCAAGATTGGCAAGTGCATGCCGGGGACGTCCATTCCGGTGGTCGAGGAAAGTCGGCTGTTCTCCGACCAACCCGATTGCGCCGTCATTTTCTCCTGGCACATTGCCGACGAGCTCGCGCCCAAGCTGCGCGCGCAGGGCTATCGCGGCAAGCTCCTGACGCCATTGCCGGTTCCACGCGAGCTTTGACGATGGCGCGGTGCGCGTGAGGCCTTTGTATTATGCCGAAGGCTGGGCTATCACTCGGCTCGCACGCGCGGACATCCGCCGGCGCCAACATTTTGGAGTCTTTGCGTGAATGTTGCCGGTGCCAAGCCGACTCTAGCAATGCCTGCGCGCCTCGATGCCGCCGATCTGACCATCGTCGGCGGCGCCGGCCATGTCGGCATTCCGCTCGTGCTGGCCTTCGCCGAAGCCGGGTATCGCGTCAACGTCCACGACGTCAATCGGGAAGCCCTTGAGACGCTGCGATCCGGCCGTCTGCCGTTCATCGAACACGGCGGCGAGGAGCTGCTGGTGACAGCGCTCAAGCGCAAGCGGCTCGTGTTCACATTCTCGTCGGCGGACGTCTCACCAACGGGGCCCATCATCGTCACCATCGGCACGCCGATCGACGAGTTCCTCAACCCCGTCCGCAAGGTGGTGCAAGACTGCATCGATGGGCTGCTGCCGTATCTCGCCGACGGCCAACTCCTGGTGTTGCGCTCGACGGTGTTTCCCGGCACGACCGATTGGCTCGATGGCTATCTCCGGCAACGGAAGCGTGATCTCAAGGTCGCGTTCTGCCCGGAGCGCATGGTGCAAGGGCACGGCATCAAGGAACTGAAGGAAACGCCGCAAATCATCAGCGGCACGACGCCCGCGGCCGAGGAGGAGGCGGCGAAGCTGTTTTCCGCCATCGCCCCCGAGCTGATCGTGGTGACGCCACGCGAGGCGGAATTCGTCAAGCTGTTCAGCAACGCCTACCGCTACATCGAGTTCGCGACCTCGAACCAGTTCTACCTGATCGCGAAGTCGGCGGGTCTCGATTACCGCCGGATCTACGACGCGATGCGACGCAACTATCCGCGCGCCCGCGGCATTCCGACCTCCGGCTTCGCGGCCGGCCCATGCCTGATGAAGGACACGATGCAACTCGCCGCCTTTGCCCAGAACCAGTTCAGCCTCGGCAACGCCGCCATGCTGGTCAACGAGGGCCTCGTGCTGCACGTGTGCGACGACCTTTGCCGGCGCTATGATCTCTCGCGGATGACCGTCGGGCTGCTCGGCATGGCGTTCAAGGCCGACATCGACGACACCCGCGCCTCGCTGAGCTACAAGTTCAAGAAAGCGCTCGCGAGTCTTGCCGAGGCGGTGCTCACCACCGACCCGTTCGTGACCACCGACCCCGAATTGCTGGCCCTCGACGAGGTGATCGAACGCAGCGATCTCCTCATTCTGTGCGCGCCGCATTCGGCCTATCGCGACCTCGATTTCGCCGGCAAGCCGGTCGTCGACGTGTGGGGATTTCTGAACAAGGCGAACGTGATCGCGTAGCGCCTCGCAACGCGGTGATCACTCGCTAATACGGCGTCTTGTCGATCTGCCCGTTGGAGCGCACGAACCAATGCTCGCTCGCAAACGGCTTGCCCGCGAGCCGCTCCGCCAGCCAGTCCGCGACCAGAATCGGCGGGAACGGTCCGAGATTGGCCGCCGGCACGTTGCCGACCGAATGGCGCGATTCCTGATAGACCACCATCTGTTTCGGTCCCTTGACCGTATTGATCAGCCGCTCGGAATGCTCGAGCGGGCTGAGCTCCTCGCACTCGCCGGCGACGACGAGATAGGGCGCGCGGATTTTGTCCGCATGGCCTTCCCAGGTGATGGTCTTGCGGAACTTGTCGAACTCGTCCTCGTCGGTGATGCCCGACATGTACATGAACCGCTTCTTGAAGGTGGGCGACGCCTCCTGGAAGATGGTGTGGCAGCCGGGTTCGTGGCACACCGACATGGCGGCGAAGGCGCGGATGCGCGGCTCATGGGCGGTGAGAATGGTGCCGAAGAAGGTGCCGAAGCTCGTGCCGGAGCATCCGATGCGCTCCGCATCGATCTCGCTGCGGTTGCTCAGCCAGTCGAGGAGCGGCTTGCCGGCCGCCATCCAGTTCTCCACGGAGAAGTACACTCCGATCATGGGCGCTTCGTATTGTCCCGGTCCGTCGATCGATAGCACCGCCATGCCGCGGTTGAGGAAGCGATCGCCGTAGAGCGCGACCTGGATTTCCTTGAAGCTGTCCATGCCCGGGATGGCGATCACCGCCGGGATGCGGCCGCCCTTGTAGCCGGGCGGCAAATGAAACCAGGCCGGGATCGCCTTGTCCCGAAACGGCACCCACACCGCCTCGACGTGATGATCCGCCAGCGTCGCGTATTTCGCGTAGCATTCGCGCTTCTTGTTGTTGTAGGCGATGTTGGTTTCGTTGTTTTGGTCGTAAGGCCACTGCGCCGCGCCCCAATGGACGGCCGCCATGAAGTAATTGTCGCCCGCGGTCACCTTGCGATCGGCCTCCTCGGCCGCTTTCGCCTTGGCCTCGCGCCGGCGTGCAACCGCCTCGAAGGCCGGGCCGATGTCCGCCATCTTCTTCACGCGCTCGCGGATGCCGGCGAAATCGGCGTTGGCCTCGTTGCCGCAGGGACCGCTGAGATAGAGCGAGCGCGGCTGGTCCCAGTCGATGCCGTTGGCACGGATGATGTTGTCGAGGAGCCAACGCTGCGCCTCGAAGCGGCGCACATGCGGCTCGCCGCGCTTGTCCAGAACCGGTTGCGGTGGGCGGATCACGTTCATCACATTCACCCTTGTTGTTGCATGTTGCGAGGAAGCCGCCGGCGCGCAATCACTCCGGCTTGCCGCCGACGGCTTTGAGGATCGGCGTCCAGCGCACGCGTTCATCCTGGAAAACGCCCTCTGCTTTGTCGGGCCCGACGTCGCGCACGGGCTCGAAGCCGAGCCTGACGAGTTCGCTCTGGAACTCGCCATCGGCTATCGCTTGCTGGGTGACCGCGTTGATGCGCGCGAGGATCGGTTCGGGCGTGCCGGCCGGAGCGAAGATGCCGAACGTGGTCTGCGCCACCATGCCCGGCAGCCCCGCTTCGATCGAGGTTGGAAGGTCGGGCGCGCCCCTGATGCGCGTCTGCGAGTTCACCGACAGGATGCGGACCTTGCCGGCGCGATGGAGTTCCAGAATCTGCGCGGTGGCGTTGGCCGAGAGCATCGGGATCTGCCCGCTGATCACGTCGGTGACGGCTTGGCCGATGCCCTTATAGGGCACCGCCACGATGTCGAGGCCGCCCGCCAGTTGCTTGAAATATTCACCCGCGATGTGGGTGATCGAGCCGATGCCGGCCGACCCATAGGACAGCTTGCCGGGATTGGCCTTGGCGTACGCGATCAGCTCGTGAAGTGTGCGCACCGGCACCGAGGGATTGACCACGATCGAAGTCGAGCTGTAGGCGAAGACCGTGACGGCGGAAAAATCCTTGACCGGATCATAGGGCGGATTGGCCATGACCGGCGTGACCAGGACGTGGGTGGTGGTGCTGCCGAGCAGAATGCTGTAGCCGTCGGGCGGTGAATGCGCGACATCGTTGGCCCCGATCGAACCGGCGCCGCCGCCGCGGTTGTCGATGACGATGGCGCCGAATTGCGGCTTGACCCGCTCCGCCCACACGCGGCCGATGACGTCGTGTACCGACGGGATGACGAGCCGCACCGGGCGGAGGGGATAACGGTCTTGGGCCGCCGCCGGCGTCGATGCGCTCATCGCTGCCGCGAGCAATCCGATGACCAGCATGTCCGACCGCTTCACGGCGTTCCTCGTCTTATTGTTGGTGTTGCCTCGCGCCCGCGGCGCGGATGTTAGTGAATGTGGCGGGCGGTGCCAATAATCTGATGCCGGCGGCGCAGTGGTGGCGAGACGAACGCGAGTGGCTCAGCGACGCGGCCAATTATTCCGATCCCGCGATCCCGGCTTGCTGCACGACCTTGCCCCAGCGCACGGTCTCCGACTTGACGAAATCTTGCAGCCCTTCGACCGACCGGTTTTCAAAGGGAAGCATGCCGAGTCTGAGAATCTCGGTCTCGATTTCCGGCAGCGCTAGAATATCGAGGAGCTCGGCATGGAGCTTTGCGACGATGTCGCGCGGCGTCTTGCCCGGCGCGACCAGCATGTGCCAGCCCGGCAATGCCCCGAACTCGGGTAGACCGGCCTCGGCGATCGGCGGAATGTCCGGGAACGCCGGGACGCGGGTCCTGGTGGTGACGCCGAGGGGACGAACCTTGCCGGCCTGCAACATTCCGACGGCGGGCGGAATATCGCAGAACATCAGCGGAATGTGCCCGGCAACGACGTCGTTTAAGGCGGGCGCGCTGCCTTTGTAGGGAACGTGCGTCATCGCGATGCCCGCGGTGCTCATCAAGAGTTCGGCGTAGAGATGATGCGGCACGCCCGGCCCGACCGATGCGAACGAGAGCTGCCCGGGCCTCGCCTTTGCGTATGCGATCAGCTCCAGCAGCGAATGGACGGGAAGCGACGGATTGACGATCAATACGAACGGCACTCGAGCGAGGCCGGCGAGCGGAATGAAATCGGTGGTCGGGTCGTAGGGAAGCTTTTTGTAGAGCGTGACATTGACCGCCATCGTCGAGCTCGGCGCCATGAGCAACACGTATCCGTCGGGAGCGGCTTTGGCGACAGCGTTCGCGGCGATGATGGTGCCCGCGCCGGGCCGATTCTCGACCACGAAGGACTTGCCGAGCCGCTGCTCGAGCTTCTGGGCGAGCATGCGGGCGATGATGTCGGTGCTTCCGCCCGGGGTGAAGGGCACAACGATGGTGACGGCGCGCGCCGGGTAGTCTTGTGCCCACGCCAGCGGTGAAGCGAAAAGTCCCGCAACAGCGGCCGCGGTCAGACGCAAGAATCGACGCCGGCGGAACTCCATGGCGTTTCCCGTTCTAAGGACCGGCACGACGCCCAAGCGTGGGCGCTGGAGTTGGGTGCCGATGGCACCGAGAGTGCTGCTTCTGGAACGCGTTTGCGCCTGCCGACGGCACTTGCGCCGCCCGCTGCAACGAAGGGGACCTCGGCCTGTCCCGCTTGAAAGGGCGGCTCGCGGACAAGTTACACCAATCGGATGGGTCTGCGCAGGGGCCGCAGCGCTGATTTTTCGGCTCGTCGCGCAACCATCGCCGGCTTTTGGCGGCGACCCCTGCTTGCTAGACTTGGAGCAGCGATGAAGGCCGGCTGCTCGATCGCAGCGGGCCAAGGAACCACCAAGGAACCGATCAAGGAATCGATGTCCGATACACGATCCGAGTTGACCGTGTCGCTCTGGCGCGGCACGCAACAGGGGCGATACGAGACTTACAAGGTCCCCTGGCGCGAAAACCAAACCGTGCTTGATGTCGTAACGTTCGTTCAACGCCATCTCGACCCGACGCTGTCGTACCGCTTTGCCTGCCGCGTCGGGATGTGCGGCTCGTGCGCCATGACGGTGAACGGGCGGCCGCGCTGGACCTGCCGTACGCACGTGTCGAGCGTGGCCAAGGGCGGCCGCCTCGAGATCGGGCCGCTCGAGAATCTGCCCGTCATCAAGGATTTGGCCGCCGACATGCGTCCCTTCTTCGACAAGTGGCAGCGGGCGAAGGGCGAGTTCGTGCCGTCGCGGACGCGCAACGACGATATCGAACACATCAGGCCGGACAGCGCGGCGCGCATCGCCGCCGACGCCGCCATCGAATGCATCAATTGCGGGATATGCTATGCCGCCTGCGATACCGTGCGCTGGAATTCCGATTATCTCGGGCCGGCGGCGCTCAATCGTGCGTGGACGCTCGTGAACGACGTCCGCGACGGGGGAAACACCGCGCGTTTGCAGGCGGTCGCGGCCTCCGGCGGCTGCCACGCCTGCCACTCGCACCAGTCCTGCCAAGAGTTCTGTCCGCAGCGCCTCAATCCGACCGCCTCGATCGCGGGTCTCAAGCGCCGCACCATGTGGGCTCATCTCAAGGGCGAGATATGAACGTTCGCCTCTACGTCTGGCAGCGGCTGACCGCTGCGCTCATGGTGCCGCTGGTGCTGGTGCATGTCGTCGTCATCTTCTATGCGACCCGCAAAGGGATGGCCGCCGCCGATATTCTCGCGCGCACGCGCGGCAGCATCGCATGGGCCTCGTTTTACGGCGTCTTCGTCGTTGCCGTGGCCATCCATGCGGCGATCGGCGTGCGCAACGTGCTGACCGAATGGTCGCCGCTCGAGGATCGCAGCGCCAGCATATTTGCCGCCGCTTTCGGATTGCTGCTGCTGCTCCTCGGCGCGCGCGCGGTCGCCGCGGTGGTGCTGCCATGACGGCGCGGCGATTGACCCATCGCCTGAGCGTGCTTTGGATCGCGGCGCTGCTGCACCGGCTTTCCGGCCTGGCGCTTGCTATTTTCCTGCCGCTGCATTTCTTGACGCTCGGTCTCGCCATTCACGGCGAAGCGCCGCTCGAAAGCTTCTTGCGCTGGAGCGATCAGCCGCTGGTCAAGCTCGCCGAGAGCGGTCTCGTCTTCCTCCTCTTGGTCCACATGTTGGGAGGAGTGCGCCTGCTGGTGATCGAGAATCTCGATTGGCGCGACGAACAGAAAGAGCTTGCGACGATCGCGGCCGGACTGTCGGCCGTTATCGCGTTCATCCTGCTGGCGCGCCTGTTCTGAGGATCCTATGACCCTCGAACGCCTCAAGACCGACATTTTGATTCTCGGCTCCGGCGGCGCCGGTCTGTTCGCGGCACTGCATGCGCACAAGGCCAATCCCGATCTCGACGTCACCGTCGTCAGCAAGGGCTTGCTCGGGAAATGCGGCTGCACGCGCATGGTGCAGGGCGGCTACAACGTGGCGCTCAACCCGGGCGACTCGGTCGAGCGCCATTTCATGGACACGATCGAGGGCGGCAAATGGCTGTCGCATCAGGAGTTGGCCTGGACGCTGGTGAGCACTGCAATCGAGCGCGTGCGCGAGCTCGAGAACGAGATCGGCTGCTTCTTCGATCGCAATCCGGACGGCACGCTGCACGGCAAAGCCTTCGCCGGCCAGACCTTCGACCGCACGGTGCACAAGGGGGATCTCACCGGCATCGAGATCATCAATCGGCTGATGGAGCAGGTCTGGGCGCGACCGATCCACCGCCTGGAAGAGCACCGCGCCGTGGCACTGATCCCCGCAAAGGATGGCGCGCTCGCCGGCGTGCTGCTCATCGATATCCGCACCGGCGCGTTCCGTTTCGTTGCGGCGCAGGCGGTGCTGCTGGCGACCGGCGGCGGACCCACCATGTATCGCTACCACACCCCGTCGGGCGACAAGAGTATGGACGGGCTGGCGATGGCGTTGCGCGCGGGACTTGCATTGCGCGACATGGAGATGGTCCAGTTCCATCCGACCGGGCTGCTCGCCGGAGCGGACACGCGCATGACCGGCACGGTGCTCGAGGAAGGGCTGCGCGGCGCCGGCGGCCATCTCCTCAACGGCGCGATGCATCGCTTCATGGGCGACTATGACGCAAACCTCGAGCGCGCCACCCGCGACGTCGTCAGTCGCGCAATCTACGCGGAGATGAAGGCCGGGCGCACCAGCCCGCACGGCGGCGTCTACATCAAGATGAGCCATCTCGGGCCGGCCAAGGTGGCCAAGGAGTTCAAGGGCATGGTGGATCGCTGCCGCGACTGCGGCTTCGATCTCGCCGGCGGCCTCGTCGAGGTGGTGCCCACCGCGCACTACTTCATGGGCGGCGTCATCTGTCGGGTGGGTACCGCGACCGATTGGCCGGGGCTGTTCGTCGCCGGCGAGGACGCGAGCGGCATGCACGGCGCCAACCGCCTGGGCGGTAACGGCGTCGCCAACTCGACCGTGTTCGGCGGCATCGCCGGCGACGTGATGCCGCGCTGGATCGCCGCCAATCCGGGCCACCGCGCGCCGGACGAGCACGTGCTGGAGGCGGAACTTGCGCGCGCGCTCCATCCGTTCGCGCGCAAAGGCGGCAATTTGAACGATCTGCGCGAACGGCTGCTCGATACCATGTGGGACGAGGTCGGCGTCGTGCGCGACCGCGCGGGCCTCGACCGCGGCATCGCGGCGCTCGACGCCATCGAGGCCGAACTGTTGGCGACGGGCCTTGCGGATGACGGCCGCGCCTTCAATATGACCTGGCATGATTGGCTCAACCTGCGTTCCCTCACCGAGGTCAGCCGGGTGATTGCGCTCGCCGCCCGCAAGCGCGAGAATTCGTGCGGCGCGCACTTCCGCTCCGATTTTCCGGAGCCGGGCGACTTGCCGAGTTCGCGCTTCACGGTCGCGCGGCAAACGGCCGGTGGTCTCGAAATCACCGACGAGCCGGTTCGCTTCACCCACATGAAGCCGGGCGAGACGCTGCTGCCGAACAAGTTCGCGGCCGAGTAAAGCGAGGCCACCATGATTTCCATATCGAGCGTTCAGCGCACCGCCGAGGAGCTGATGGCCAAGGCGGCGATCGAGATTCCCGACGACTATCTCGCCGGCTTGCGCAAATGCGCCGATACCGAGAAAGGCGATCTATCCGCCTTCGTCATCAAGGCGATGCTGGAGAATTACGACGCCGCCAAGGAGGACCGCCGCGCCATGTGCGGCGACACCGGCCTGCCGCGCTGGTACGTCAAGATCGGCAACGAGGCGCGCATCGAAGGCGGGCCGGTGGCGCTGGAGGCGGCGTTGCGGCAACAACAATGTCGGCATCGGCGCGCCGGAGATCGAATACGCGTTTCATCCCGACGCCGATTGGATCGAGCTCACCACGGTGCACAAAGGCGGCCTGTTCGGCTCCGACTATCGCATGCTGTTTCCAGGCGACGGCATCGACGGCATCAAGCGGTTCTATCTCGACACGCTGATCGGCTTCGGCAAGCGCGGGCTCGCCTGCCAGCCGGCGATCGTCGGCGTCGGGCTCGGCGGCTCCAAGGATACCAGCATGGTGCTGGGCAAGCAGGCGTCCTGTTTGCGCGTGGTCGGATCGCGCAATCCGGATCCCAAAATCGCCGCGCTGGAGGAGGAACTCAAGGAACTCGGCAACAGCATCGGCATGGGCGCCATGGGCTTCATGGGCTCATCAATGGTGATCGATTGCCACATCGAGGTCGGCTATTGCCATACCGGCGGCATGCCCATGTCGGTGCACATGTTCTGCCTGTCGTCGCGCCGCGCCTGCGCGCGCATTCTTGCCGATGGCCGGACCCAGTTCCGCACCGATCCCATGTGGTTCACCGACTACATGCGACGCGAAACGGTGGAATGGGAACGGCCCGCGGCCGAGGCGGCGGAGTAGCCGATGGCACGCCTCAACAAAGTCTGCCCGCAACTGCCGGCCGCCGACGTCAGCGAGGCCGCCAGGTGGTATCGCGACAAGCTCGGTTTCACGATCAATCGTTTCTATCCCGAGCACGGTTTTGCCATCGTCTGCCGCGACGACATCGAAATCCATTTCTGGACCTGCAAGGAGCGGCGCATCGCCGAGCACACATCGGCCTATTTCAGGGTCGACGACATCGACGCTCTTCACGCGATCTTGGCCGCA
>WNGK01011095.1_pt1 | contig 11037 bp, 8 predicted proteins | sample 5400601 | NCBI WGS metagenome assembly WNGK01 (sample SAMN13153376, study PRJNA577476) | soil metagenome | isolation source: 60 cm soil or saprolite under Garry oak tree replicate 1 | place: USA:California | collected 2016-06-15
TGTTGGCGAGGGCTTGTGCTGCTCCGGTTGCTGGGCTGTCAGCAAATCTGAGCCATTCGCCGTGGGGCTGCTGGAGCAGCGCCTGGCGGTATTTGCTGGCGCGGCCAGGCGGTGAGGTGCTTCTGCGTTTCCGGCGATCGCTGTTGCCGCCCGCGATCTTGCGGGCGCGGCGCCCGGGGCCGGGCATGCTGGTCTCGGGCTCATGGCCGTGCGGAGCGGGGGCCTGCGGGGCGGAGCAGCCATCCGCCGATGCGGGCGAGCGCGGGGACTTTGCCGCCGCCGAAGGTCTCGCCGAGCGTGACGACGCCGTAGGGGGTCCAGTAGGCCGGGCCGGCAATGCGCGGCGTGGCGGGGGCGGTGGGGCCGGGCTGCCAGGTGCCGGCGGCGACGCCGTAGATGTAGCAGGCTCCCGGAGGCGGCCCGGGACGGCCTGGGAGCCCGCCGACGCCAGTGGAGTAGGTGACCACGATCGCTCGTGCCCCGGCGGCGACGTTCGACGGATACGGCATGCCAGGCGGCGCCTTCAGCCGGATGACGCTGCGCTGGGACCCGGGCCGTAGCAGCGCGGCGATTCCGGTGTCCGCCGTGCACATTCCTCCGCAGGAGGAGCCCGCTGCCAGGATCGCGCCGCGGACCTGGGTGAGCGCGAGCTCTGACTTCGGCCCGCCCGGGCCGAGCGGGACCTGGGTCCAGCGGGCCGGTGTCAGGCGCAGCAATTGCACGTAGCCGGTCTCGTAGGACCCGGGCTGTCCGTTCTGGTCGGTGTGGTGCGTCACCGTGATGTGGGCGACCACGTAGACAGCGCCGTGGAACGCGACCGGGGGGGCTTCCGCCATCCGCCCCGTCGCGGGCTGCGGCAGGTCGGGCAGGGGCGTCCACCGGCCCCTGGTGAGCTTGAATGCCTGGGCCGGGACGGGTGTTTTCCGCTGGCAGAGCCTGGTGACCAGGAAGGTGGTGCCGGTCCAGGCGACGGAGAAGTAGTTCCGGCCCGCCGGGAGCGTGCCGAGCGGCTGCCACCGGCCGGTTGCCGGCCGCCACGAGCAGGTGGCGCCGCTGGTGACGACCAGGAGCACCTGGCCGCCGCCGGCCGCGGCGACAGCCCACTGGTGTTTCAGCAGGGGCGGGGGGGCGATCGTGGTCCACCGGTTGACGCGCGGGTCGTACGCCGCCGCTCCCAGCGGGCACCCGCCGGACGGCTCCTGGATCACGACGAGGGCGCGGCCGTCCCAGACGGCCAGGTTGCCGCACATCTTCAGCGGCGCGGGCGGGATCCGCACCCAGCGCCCGTGCGCGAGCTGCCCGGCCGAGGGACCCGGGGCGGGCTCCGCGGTCGCCGTCACCGGGACCGGCGGGCGGCCGGGCGCACCGGCCAGCGTGGCGGTGACCACGCTCACCGCCGCGGCCGCGGCCGCGGATAGGGCGCCGCTCAGGGCCAGGCGGCGGCGGCGCAGCCTGACACCCGCGCGCAGCGCCCGGCTGGCCAGCGGGCCGAGCGGCGGTTCGGGTTCGGCGGCGCGGCCGAGCAGGTCGCGCAGTGATGGCTCATCGATCATGCTGGTCTCCGGTTTCGGGCCGCTTGCCCGGCGCGGGGTCCGCGGATCAGCGGCGGTCACGGCGTCGCCGAGCAAGGCTCGCAGCTTGCCCAAAGAGCGGGCGCTCTGGCTCTTGACGTTGCCCGGTGAGCAGCCGAGCAGGACTGCCACCTGCTCGACGCTGAGGTCTTCCCAGTAGCGCAGCACCACGACCGCGCGGGCCTTCGGCGGCAGCGCGGCGAGCGCGTCCAGCACCACGACCCGCAGTTCCGGCGTCCCCGGATCGGCAGCGCGATCCGGAGGCCGGCTGGTCAGCAGCTCGCTCACCCGCCGGCGCCGCTGGGCGGCCAGGTAGGTGTTCGCCAGCGTGCGGGTGGCATAGGACAGCGCCGCGTCCCGCCGGCTGATCCGCCGCCAGGCGACGAAGACCTTCGCCAGGGTCGCCTGGGTCAGGTCCTCGGCCGCCTGCCAGTCGCCGCACAGCAGGAACGCGGTCCGCCGCAGCCGCGGCGACGCGGCCGCCGCGAACTCGGTGAACTCCTCAGCTGACGTCATCTCGGCCGGCACTCCCTCGCGGCAGCCTCGTGCCTGCCACTGGTTCAGATGCGCGGGCCACCGTATCCGGTTGCAGGCGAAGCGCACGCCTTACGGTGCGGTGTCGCCTGCCCGGAGGTTCGCGCGGCGAGCCCGATGATCTCTGGGTAGACGGCGATCTCGATGGCGGCGCTTCCAGGGCCGCCGTGTCGCCAGGCAGGGTCCGCTGCGGCCGGGTCCGGCGGCCAGGAGCCACGGCTGAGCTGGCGCAGGCGCTGCAGACTGGCGCGGGGTCCAGGCGCCGGCGCGGACAGCTTGGCAGATGGCCTGCGCAGCATCGGTGATGGCGTCGTCGACGTACCGCCGTCGGTGGTTGTGCAGCAGGGCGATGTGGCGGCGCTGGGCGCGGAATACCTCGGGGAGCTGGCCGAGGTCAAGCTGGCTGGCGTGGCTGCGGGCCGACGCGCCGGTCCAGAGCCGGTGGCGGCGGCAGACGACCTGGTGGGACGGGAGCTGGCAGGGGACGGGTTCGGTGATGCCGTAGCGGGCGGTGCGGCGGTGGCAGGCCGGACGCAGCATCTGGTGGAATCCTTCGATGTCGCGCAGGTAGAAGGCGGGGTCGGGCCAGCAGAGCCGGGCGATCCGGGCAAGCGGCTGGGACGCGGCAGCGGCGAGCCGTTCCTGCTCGTGCCGCTTCCAGCCACGAGGGCCGTAGAGAGTGATCGCAGCGGTGTCGCTAAGAGCGCCCACCAGCTTGCTGAACAAAACAAGTGTAGTTTTGTTCAGCAGTTGGGGGCGAAGGATGTCTGTTGCTAGTGAATACGAGGACGCCGAGCGGGTCGTCACAGATGTTGCTCTGCTGCATGACATGGCAGCGGGGAAGCTGGACACCGAGCGGGTGAAGGAAGCCGCCGGGATCCTGCTTGAGCACAAGCGCAGCGAGATGCCGGGCGTGTCTGTCGCGGTCGCCGCCCGGCTGCTGGGCGTCTCGCGCACCACCGTCGAGGCGTGGCGCAGTTCTGGAGTCTTGTCGCCGGCAGCGCCGAGGCGGCGGCGTCACGAGGTCACCATCGACAGCCTGGTCCGCGTTCATGCGCTGGTTGACGAGCTTCGCCGTCTGGGCAAGATCCGCGAGCTTCGCGACTACATCTGGTGGTCTGGTCAGGACGCCGCCGACTACGCTGACGGCAAGCTCGCGCAGGCCCTGGCCGCGCTCCGCGCCGGGGAGCTCGCCGAGGAGTGCGCGCCATCGGAGGAAGATCTCCGATGGGCACGCCGCGAGCTGGCCGGACCGGCTGGAGGGGAGCAGAGCTGACAGTCGCGACGGTTCCGACCAAGCTGGCGGCCCGGCAGATCGCGGCGCTGCGCGGAAAGCCCCGGGCTTCCTTCCTGTTAGCTGCCGATGTCATCCGCCGGCGAGGATGCGCCGCCGCAGGCGTCCGGCTCACAGGAGCCGGGCTCTCCGCTATCTGCCGGCTGGACCTGTACGGCGCGTGGCGGCTGCTGACCATCTTCGAGGCGGCCGACCGGTGCTGCCAGTAGCAGAGCACACCCGCTCGGAGAATCCGTATCGGCTGATCTATGCGGCCCTTGGCATCAGCGAGCCCGGCGGCCCCGCACCAAGCCTGCCTACTGTGATCCCGAAGGCCAGCCGCCCGTCGACCCTGACCTCGCGTCCCGTCTGGAGGAAGGCCTGGCAGAACTCGCCCCGGCGCTGCCCGCCCCAGGCAAAGCCCGCGGCCGCCGTCGTTGAGGCGTGGGCGCGTGACAAAGCGTATCCGCTATGCGGCTACTTAGCGTTACCTCGCCAGGATTCGCTGACTATTTCGACGGCAAGCAGAATGCCGTGGATCGAGTCGTGGATCGAGTCGTGGACCGAGCTACCCAGTCCGCAGGGGCCAACGCCTTGATCATTAGTCGCTGAGGGTGACTAGGGCGGGGCGCATGTGCCGATATAGGCGACAACGCTACGGGCGATGGCGCTGAGCGGTCGTTGCCCTGTTCATTGCCGCTGCGGGCTGTCAAGATGTCACTAGTAACGGGTCAGAAATCATGTTAAGTTCGCCCGACTCCCTCATGAACGGACTCGACCAATCTCCGGAGGCACGGGATGAAGGGTCTTCGATGGCGTCCGCGGGCCGCCATCCTTAGCCTTGTCGCTTCGGTCGCGCTGGTCACCGCCGGAACACCGGTGTTCGCCGCCTCGTCACCGTCAGCGCACAAGCGGGGCGGCACGATCGTCTCAGACGGGTCGTTCCAGGTGATGGAGCAGGCCGACCAGTACGCGGAGGCGCGTACGGCGCCAGCGGGTTCGATCGACCCTGGCGCGTTCACCGCCGCGTACGCGCAGGCGGCGAACCTGCCGCTCTATCCCGGCACCTGGTCCGAGATCACGACCAAGCCGTACAACAGCGATGCGCAGGGATACCGCGATCCGGTGTGGTCGAACTCGGGCGGCGGAGCCGGCGTCGTCGGCGGCCGCACGACCGCGCTCGCGGTAGACGGGTCGACGCTCTACGCGGGCGCGGCCGACGGCGGCGTGTGGAAGCGCGTCAATGGCACCTGGACACCGCTGACTGACGACGCCCCGTCGCTCTCGGTCGGCGCGCTCGGAGTCGACGCCAGCCACGGCCTCTGGGTCGGCACCGGCGAGGCCAACACGAACTCGGACTCATACCTCGGGGTCGGCGTCCTCTACAAGGCGGCCAACAGCAGCACGTTCGTTCGCGTCGGGGGCGACGAGTTGCAGAACTCGACCATTTCGCGGCTCCTGTTCGACAACGGTTACGTTTTCGCCGCGACCGACAAGGGCCTCTGGCGCCACTCGGTCTCGACGGCGACCGGCGCGTGGACCCCTGTGCTCGCACCTGGTGTCGGCCTGCCGGCCACCTGCTCGGCGGCGACAGGCGCTCCTGGCGTCGCTTTCGTCAGCGACGTCGCGGTGCGGCCGCACACGGCCGGCGCGCAGGTGCTCGCGGTCGTCGGCTGGCGCGCGGGCTCCAACTGCAACGGCTTCTACCTCTCGAGCGACGGCGGCGCGACGTTCAGCCCGGTCACGATCAACGGCGCGCTGCAGGACCAGGATCTGGGCCGCACGTCGATCTCGTATTCGAGCGACGGTCGCAGCCTCTACGCCGTGGTGCAGTCGGCGTCGATGTTCAACCAGGTGAAGACCGACTTCGGCGGAACGGTGCTGCAGGGCATCTACCAGGCGCCCGGCGGTGACGTGACGGCCTCGTGGGTCAAGGTCGCCGAGTGGCGCAACCTCGAGAACAACACCGGCTCCGCGCTCGGCGCCATGTCTCTCGGCTATCACCCGGGCGTGCAGGCCTGGTACAACCAGTTCATCGCGGTCGACCCGGCGAACGCGGAGCACCTGTTCCTCGGCCTCGAGGAGGTCTTCGAGAGCTACGACGGCGGGGCGACGTGGAAGGCGGTCGGTCCGTACTGGAACTTCGGGCTGCCGTGCTCGGCCAACGGGCTCGATAGCTGCCCGCCGACGACGCATCCCGACCAGCACGCGGTCGCGATCGCGAACAACACCGTGTACGTCGGCAACGACGGCGGCGTGTACACGCGCGGCCTCACCTCGACCCGGCCCTTCGCGTCCGCGAACACGGGCTACAACACGCTCCAGTACTACTACGCAGATGCTGGCCCCGCCCCGGGCGGTGGCGGCGACGAGATCTGGGGCGGACTGCAGGACAATGGCGTGTCCCTGCTTGTGCCCGGTGCCGGCTCGATGGTTTCACCGTTCGGCGGCGACGGAACCGACAACATCGTCGACCACACGAACGGCGACCGCGCTGTGAACTCCTACGTCGATCTTGACATGGCGCTAACCACGGACGGCGGCCGTTCCGACGGCACGACACCCGCGTACCGCGAGATCTCGCCGGCCTGCTCCGCGTTCACGTACACGCCGAGCCCGTGCGACCCCGCGCCGCGGTTCGTCGCGCCGTTCGAGGCGGACCAGACGAACCCGACGACCTGGGTCGCCGGCGGCCAGTTCGTGTGGCTCGACACCCAGGGGTGGAACACCACTTGTGGCGCCAAGTCCTGCGACTGGCACATCGCCGGCGACACTGGCTCTGGTCACTCCGTGACTCAGCTGTCGATGGCGAACGGCACGTGGTACGCCGCGTGGTGCGGGCCGTGCAACAGCGCCGGCTTCCAGCGCGGCATCCTGACGAACGTCGGCGGAACGGTGCACCAGCTGAGCCTCCCTGCATCGTTCCCGAACCGGTTCATCCAGGGCCTCCTGGTCGACCCGGCGAACGTGAACCACGCGTACGTCGTCTTCAGCGGCTTCTCCCGCCGCTGGACGAGCACGTTCAGCGCCGGCGAGGGTCACGTCTTCGAGACGACGGATGGCGGTCAAACCTGGACCGACATCAGCGGCAGCGGCTCGACGGCGCTGCCAGATGCGCCGGGCGACGACATCGTGGCGACGAAGAGCGGCAAGCTCGTCGTCGCCACGGACATCGGCGTCTTCATCGCGACCGCCGGTCAGGGCACAGCCACCACGTGGTCGCGCCTCGGCACGCTGCCGCACGCGTCGGTGAACGATCTCCAGCTAAGCCCCGACGGCTCGTACATCATCGCCGCGACTCACGGCCGCGGCCTCTGGAAGGTCGCCACGCCGTAGCAGTCCCGAAACAGGCGGTCGCCCCGCTCCGGATGGGCGGCCGCCAAGCTGTCCGGGGTGCTGACTTTACGGCGCAGGCTGGCTTGCCAACGGCAAGCCGGGTAGCACCGCCCTCGTCATCGCTGGTCAGGACGCCTAGGCTGGTGGCCACGTCCGCTAGCCCCTCGGCGAACCTTCTGCAGCATCTCCAACTGCTGGGAGTATGAGTAGTCCAGCACCTCACGCGGATCTTCCGCCCGGTCCAGCGCCTTGCTCGCCTTTATCCTGAACAGTGCTGTAAGACGGGCGAAGTATGCTCCATCGCGGTTAACTTCCTCTCATCGGCCTTCTGCTGGCGAAATCGCGAATATCTGCCATGCGATCGCGAGTCCTTCAGCGGTCCGACGACAGCGATTGTCCTCGGACTCAGATCGCATATCGAAGGGACGTTCGGCCCGTATCAAGAGGCCTCTGTGGCTCTCAATCTCACGTCTCCAGCACTAGCCGGGTCCCCCAATGTGCAACCTGGCCGATGGAAGTATGTCGGACGCGTTCGTGGCAATCTCCCTCACAGCTCACCAGTCACGGCGCCACGGTATACCCCCAGGGGCAGGGACTTTGGGGGCCGTTGCCGGCGAGATCATGTAGTGGAGGCTGCCTGCGGCGGCGGCGCGCCTGGTAGCCGGAGCCGTTTGAGGGCGAGCGCGTTGACGGCGACGATGACGCTGGATCCGGACATGGACAGGGCTGCGATCTCCGGGCGGAGCACCAGCCCGAACGCCGGGGCGAAGACTCCGGCGGCGATGGGCAGCGCGATGGTGTTGTAGCCGATCGCCCAGCCCAGGTTCTGGCGCATCTTGCGCAGGGTGCCGCGCCCGATCCGCAGCGCGGTCGGCACATCCAGCGGGTCGGACCGCATCAGGACCACGTCGGCGGTCTCGATCGCCACGTCGGTGCCGGCACCGATCGCGATACCGAGGTCGGCCCGGGCGAGGGCGGGCGCGTCGTTGACGCCGTCGCCGACCATCGCGACCGCACGTCCGCCGCGCTGGAGTTCGGCGATCTTTGCGGCCTTGTCGGCTGGCAGTACCTCGGCAATCACGGTGTCGATGCCGAGCTGGCCGGCGATCCGCCGGGCGGTGGCCTCGTTATCGCCGGTGAGCATGACCACCTCCGCGCCGATCTCGTGCAGCGCCGCGACCGCCGCTACGGCGGTGTCCCGGGGCGCGTCGGCGACGCCGATCAGCCCGGCCGCCCGGCCGTCAACGGCGACGATCACCGCCGTGCGCCCGCCCTCAGCCAGCTCATCCCGGCGAGCGGCCAGCGCACCCAGGCCGATGTCCTCGGCATCCATCAGGCGGCGGTTCCCGACCCTCACCCGGTGGCCATCCACGTGTGCTGTCGCGCCGTGACCGGGGATGTTCTCGAACCCTCCGGCCTTCAGCACCTCCAGGCCGCGCTGGCTGGCGTGCCGGGCGATCGCCTCGGCCAGCGGGTGCTCAGACTCCCGCTCGACGGCGGCGGCCAGCCGCAGCACTTCTGCCTCGTCGAAGCCATCACTGGTAATGACGTTCGTGACCTCGGGCTCGCCCCTGGTCAGGGTTCCGGTCTTGTCCATGACGATGACCTGGACTCTGGCGGCGGTCTCCAGCGCCATCGCGTTCTTGAACAGCACCCCGCGTTTGGCGCCCAGGCCGGTCCCGACCATGATCGCGGTGGGGGTGGCCAGGCCAAGCGCGTCCGGGCAGGTGATGACGATCACGGTGATGGCGAATAGGACCGCCGCGCTGACCGGACGGCTGCTGGCCAGCAGCCACACGGCGAAGGTCAGGCCGCCGCCGATGAGAGCCACGAGCACCAGCCAGAACGCGGCCCGGTCCGCCAGCCGCTGCCCCGGTGCCTTGGAGTTCTGCGCCTCCTGGACCAGTTTCACGATCTGCGCCAGTGCGGTGTCGGCGCCGACCCTGGTGGCCCGCGCCCGCAGCGTGCCATTGCGGTTGATGGTGGCGCCGACCACCGCGGAGCCCGGTGCCTTGTGCACCGGCAGGCTCTCCCCGGTCACCATCGACTCGTCAACCTCGGACTCACCGTCCTCGACGACGCCGTCGACCGCGATCTTGGCGCCGGGGCGGACCAGCAGCAGGTCACCCACGATCACCTCCGAGGTAGGCACCTCGGCCGTTTCGCCGTCGCGGATCACCAGCGCCCTGGGCGGGGCCAGGTCCAGCAGGGTGCGGATGGCGTCGTTGGCACCGCCCCTGGCGCGCATCTCGAACCAGTGACCCAGCAGCACGAACGCCGCCAGCACGGTCGCCGCTTCGTAGAACACGTCCCCGCCGCCGGTGAGTGTCACGTACACCGAGTACAGCCAGCCCGCGCCGACCGCCACCGCGACCAGCACCATCATGTCCAGGGTCCGGGCCCGCAGCGCCCGCCAGGCGCCGTCGAAGAAGATCCAGGACGAGTAGAAGATCACCGGCAGGCTCAGCAGCAGCGCCCACACATCTTCCCGCAGGCCGAACGGGACATCGACATCGCGGCACGCCCGCCGTGCCCCATGGCCTCATGGGGCGAACGAGCCAGAGCCGCCGCAGCATCGTGCCCGGCACGTACGGCCTCCGGCGGGGCTACTGCCGCCTGCCCGCCCGGCGGCGGATCCGGGTCCGCCATCGGATCGCAGACATGCGAAGGCACCGACTGGCCCGCGCAGTGATACCCGCAGTCGGTCACCCACCGGCGCAACTCGGCCAGCGACGTCCGGCCCGGGTCGAACACCACGGTGGCGGTCTGGGACACCGGATTGACATCCACCCTCAGGACCCCAGTACGGCGCCCCAGCACCGCCGCCACGACGTTCTGCTCCGACGCCCACTGCAGCCCCCGCACATCCAGCACCGCGGTGCTGCGCTCCTTTGCTGGCCGGCCCTTTCCCGGTTCGGTCACGTGATCAGACTCCTTCAACCATGCGCCATTGATCGCGGACCCGGCTCTGCCGCTGTCAGGCTGTGGCGGCCTCCCAGCGGTACCCAGGTTCCTTGCCGCGCGCCGGCGATCTCAAAGCCGGATCACCTGCCGGATGGTGCCCGCAACCTCGGCGAGAGCCGCCTCGCCGTCGGCGTCGGAGTGGCGTGCCGCGCTGGCGACGCAATGGCGCAGGTGGTCGTTGAGCAGCCCGGCCGCGACCTCCTGCAGCGCCCGGGTGGCCGAGGCGACCTGGACCACCACGTCCGGGCACCAGGTGTCAGCCTCGATCATCCGCTGCAGGCCGCGGACCTGGCCCTCGATCTTGCCGAGCCGGGCCAGGTAGTCGTCCTTGCCCGAGGCGTAACCCCGGGCCGGGCGCGGCGCGGAGCCGGTCCGCCGCGGCGGGCTGCACTCCCCAGCCCGCCGGGCGGAGCTTACTGTGACGTCGGTCATCGCCTGCTCCCAGCGTCCGCCGCAGCCCGCCGGTCATCGCCGGTCGCGATCAGGTCGCGCAGCCGGTGGTACTCCGCGGTGTCGATCTCGCCGCGGGCCAGCCGCTCATCCAGGATCCGGCGTGCGTCCGAGCCGCGGTGCTCCCTGTCAGGCCTGCGGGTCGCGCCGGCGAACAGGGCGTAGACAGCCCAGATCACCAGGCCCCAGAACGCGATCATCCCGATCCACATCAGCGCTGCCTGCCAGAACACCAGGTGGCTGCCATACCAGAACATCATCGTGACCATCTCCCTTGACACCCAGGATCTTCCGGGTCTGCCTTCAGCATCACCTGCCATACCTATGGGGGGTAGTGCCATCAGGCCCGTCCAGGAGGTGACGTTCGGCCCGGCACGCCAGGGCGGCTGGCCCTGCCCCCCATAGGTATGCCGGGCGCATCGTCGAGATAAGCGAGACCAATGGCGCTCTCGCACTATGAAGGAGGGTCACGATGGCCAGCACGCCAGCCGCCACCAGCAGGGGCATCCCGGCATGGCCGAAAGACGCCCTGCGGGTCAGCTTCGGGATCATCTGGCTGATCGACGCGATACTCAAGTGGCTGCCCGGGTTCCGGTCCGGCTACATGGGAATGATCATGGGCGAGGCGCAGGGCCAGCCCGGCTGGCTCCACTGGTGGTTCAGCTTCTGGGTCAACCTGCAGCACTCCGAGGTGGCGTTCTTCGCCTACATGGTGGCCTCCCTGGAGACGCTCATCGCCGTCGCGCTGATCGCCGGGTTCGCCCGCAAGATCACCTACATCTCCGCCGCGACGTTCAGCCTGCTGATCTGGGCGACAGCCGAAGGCTTCGGCGGGCCCTACACCTCCGGTTCGGCCGACATCGGCACCGGCGTCATCTACGCCGTCGTCTTCGCCGGCCTGCTCGCGCT
>WNGK01011137.1_pt1 | contig 11037 bp, 10 predicted proteins | sample 5400601 | NCBI WGS metagenome assembly WNGK01 (sample SAMN13153376, study PRJNA577476) | soil metagenome | isolation source: 60 cm soil or saprolite under Garry oak tree replicate 1 | place: USA:California | collected 2016-06-15
CATCGTCTCAAGACTGGACCAGCAGGACATCTTTGGAACCGGCATAATGGTCAAGGTTGCCAGTACTCTTGGAAAATCTAACCATCTAGTTGTCAACATGATCCCGGCAGGTCTGAAAAACTCCCAAGCGTCGAAGCTGGCAAACGGCATCGGAGACCAGTTCAACGTGGACGTCGTAGGCTGGTTTCCATTCTCCGAGGAAGTTCAAAGGTCCCTCAGCAGGTCAGTGTTCATCTTGACTGAGCGAAGGCATTCTATGACGGCCAAGTTTCAGGAGCTGGCGAGACAGGTGGAGCGTTTCACCTAGGGTAGAGCAGGCTTGTCCGGATCAACCGATCGTTTCTCTACCGATAGTCTTCGGCGGCTAATCGGTTCGCTAAACTCCATCAGATTCAGAGATGAGATAGGGGAAGTCGAGTATTTCGGACAGAAGGTTGTCATCTTCCGACGAGACGCTTTCCCGCTGATGCGCAAAGAGATGATGCGGATCAGCGGCGACTCGGCCAACATTATCCTTAGAATAGCAGGCCGCCGGGTGGGAAGTGAGGAAGGTAAGGCTCTCTTGTCGCAGGCCGAAGCTCTAGGATTGAAGACGCCTCAGGCCATGCCCGAATTCGTACGAGTAGCGGTGGAAGAGACGAACATGGGCTATGGAAAGATTCAGGTAGATGAGTTGAACTTAGTATCTGGACTAGCAAGTGTCTCCATCACTAACAGCTTCGAATCGGAGCCCGTTGCAAGTTCTACGAGGCCTGCGTGCATCTTCACCTTGAGCTACCTTGAAGGCATACTCTCCCAACTGATCGCCAGAGAAGTTAGGGGAAGGGAGATAGACTGTAGAGCTAAAGGCGACAAGCTATGCCGATTTTCCCTTATGCCTGAACCCAGGTAACTGTGTCTGGTGCCTCGTTCAAATATGGTTGCGACTTGAACCAAACATTCGTCCAGAAAACCCTGCCTTGAGGGAAGGGAGGATGTTAGGCTAGTTTTAGAACCGGGGTGAGGAGAAGTGTGAGATTGCTCTTGGATCTCACAAAGAGAGAGGCTAATCTAATCATTTCGAAGGATATCCTCGCCCTGTCAACAGGTAAATTCTACATTCCAGCGAGTTCAAAATCGAAGAAGATCCGAAACCTAAGACAAAACCATCGCGCGACAATACTGGTCGACGATGCAAAGACTGAGAGTGGCGTAATGATGGAGTGCGAGTCGAAAATCCTCATCGGGGCGAAGGCAAAGAAATTCAGAGATTATATGACGAGAGTCAAGGGATGGCAGAATGACGCGACAACTGTCATCATAGTTCTCACGCCGTTGAGAAAGGCAAGCTGGTTCCTCAAAAGCCGAAAGGTCAGACCTTTCCAATGAATGCGAAAGAGGCCGCGAAAAACGTCGAAGTGATACTGGGCTTTGTTCTCGGAATAGGCAGCATGTTCCTTGGATTCGGGTTTATTGCGGATAGCTGCAATCTCATATTTCCTACTCCCACGAATAGTGAAGGCTGTCAATTCTCTGGGTCGAACCCCCTCGCCCTTGTAGGGCTAGTTCTGGTACCATTGGGAGCAATAGCCGTCATTGCAAGCATAGCAGTGTTGAGAGCAAGAAAACACGTTTGAATCCTAGCTACTTCGACGGTAGTGTTGATTACGAGAATGGGTTCCTGAGGCATCTCTTTCGTCTAGCGGCGTCCTGATGGTGAAGGTCGCAAAGGCGCCTGGTCGCAAGGATTCTGAATGCAATAGTCGTCTCCGGGGAGACCCAGGTAGGCTTGATTCCAGACCTTCACCCATGTTTCATTGTCATTTATGACAAGATTGGCCGGCTTAGATTGACCGGTTGCCCCAAAAGCCCGGATCGTGTGAAAAGGTATGACCGTTTGGTTTGATGATACCACACTTCCGTATACGAGAAAGGCCCCGCTCAGGCCCACCGCTACCACTATCGCCGCCAGAACCGGTCTGGGCACAGCGGCAATAGCAGGAATGCCAAAGCCCAATTGTTCCTGATCTTATCCGTGCGACGATATCCGGCTTAACTTTATCGCCACGAAATCGGAGTATCAAGCGGGCGAGCGAGTCGGCGTATTACGAGAGGAGCGAGAAAACTGAAACAGGCGACAACCGGTGTTTTCCGGGATCGAGGCTGAATCGCCTGATTCGGAACTTTTCGTCGAGGCCAGATTAGTACGTCAGTGTCAGCAGGAATAAACTATGTAATATATGGCGTCGGTCGATGCGGGGACAGCTCCCATTGTCCAAGTGAAGGGCACGGCCAACTGTACAGCCCCCGATGGGGGACCCCCAGAGCTCTGAACATGATTCACCTGAACATTGTTGGAGCCGTCGTTGAAGCAACCAAGGTACAGGACATCCAGTGAATGACCCGTCATCACATTCAGTGTCAGACCGTTCCCAACATTCTGCCAATTCGATATGACGGCATTCGCCGGATTCACGTTACTATCATAGACATAGACTTGAGATTTGCCCTCGGTCCCACTGCTGAGGAAGTATTGCCAGTGAGCGTATAGCATGTATGTGTGCGTACTGGCCATGTTGTTGAGGAGGAGTAAAGCATCAGGTTTGGGCTTACAATTGGAACAACTCAAAGTTACCACGTAGGCATCTACAGCATCCTTGATTTCTTGATTGGTCAGAGTATTGGTTCCCTGCTGAATGTTATAGTCCCATGCCAATGCTGCTATTCCCGCCACGAAAGGCGCTGCAAAGGATGTATGATTGTCATAGCAGTACGGCTGCGCTAGTTGCTGCACGAAGCAACTAGGGTCCCAAACGTTGGAATACGCGGCATCTGTCCAGAAAGTAGTGTAGATATGGTTACCAGGGGCTGAGAGTTCAATCTTGCTTCCGTAGTTGCTTATAGGATCCAAACCTGTATCACCCTGGACCAGCGCGGAGACTGCTATTACATCGTTACCGCAGGCAGGGCAATCAACGATGTTGGATCCTTCGTTACCTGCTGACCCGACTATTAGCGCTCCCTTGCCCCATGCATAATGAACCGCATCCGTCATGTCGGGGTATTGACTCTCGGTGCAACTGCACCCAAGAGAGAGGTTGATAACATTCGCACCATGGTCCACTGCCCATTTAATTCCACATCCAACCCAGACATCTTGGAAGAATCCCCTGTTGTCAAGGGCCTTGACTGACATGATCCGTTCTTGAGCCGTGCCGGCCACGCCCACTCCATTGTTTATCACTGCTGCAACCACCCCTGCAACTGCCGTTCCATGACCGTAGTCGTCGGCGGCGTTGGTGCTCGTTGGGATACAGGCAGAGTAATCGGTCGCCCCGACGAAATTGACTCCGTGGCTTCCGTCAGCCGCAGTCCAGAGGTTGCCTTGCAGGTCAGGATGGTCGAACCATATTCCACTGTCCACGACTGCAATGATCCGGTTGTGGGTTCCCAGGGTCTTCGCCCAGGCGTTGGGAAGGTTGAGATCGGAGGGACCCCACTGGTTTGAGTAGAACGGATCGCTCGGGAAGGGTATACTGAGGCTAACAAATGCCTGTGCAGCAAGAGCACCGCTAACGCCTACAACTTCGATAGTGTAGCTTCCAGTGGCAGTGCTCAACGTCGTTGAAACCGTAAGAGTAGAGGTTGCCGACCCGTTACAAGCGAGCGAAACACTTGTCGGGGTTGCCTGTTCAGTTGGGGCGTTCGTGACCGGAGAAGCAGACGCGTTCAAGCTCACAGAACCAACAAAGCAGTTGACACTAGTCACCGAGATGGTAGAAGAAACGCTAAACCCTCCTACGTAGACCTGCAAGTTTGCAGGGTTCATGCTAAGAGCAAAGCTTGGGGACCCTGTTCCTCCTCCACCACCGCCGCACATCGGTTTTGGTAGGGTGCAGGTAATGATTCCACGGACAGGGAGGAAAATCATGACAGAAGAAACAACTGCTAACACGATGATCATCATAGAGTTTGTCCGCATACACCTAACCTTCAACATTGCATGGTGAAAGTCTCAATTGTGAAAGCTATGTGGTCCTCCGTTTTTGGAATATCAACAATGGAGGACGGCCATGTTCCCTCTGTGGCCTCTCCGCAGTTTCCGGCCTTTGTCCAAAGTACATGCACAATCGTGTTTGAGCCTGACTGGACGGTCTGAGTAATCTTGATGCTGTAGAGGGGCCCGGGTTGCTCTCCCATGAAGACAGCTATCACGGTTCTTACGGTGAAGTTCACAAAAGGCGCTGGTTCGCAGGGGTAGCCTCCTCGGGGTGGAGGCTGTGTGCAGTAGGGTTGCTCCCAGTAGGCTTGTGTCCAGACCTTTGACCAGGTGTCATTGTCGTTTATGACTACGTTGACAGGCTGAGAATACCCTACTGCTCCGGCAGTCGGAATCGTGTGAAACTCGATCACTGTTTGGTGAGGCGAGGTCATACGTCCGTATACGAGGAAGGCCCCGCTCAGCCCCACGGCAACGAGTATCACTGCCAGAACCGGTCTGGGAACGGCGGGTATGGTGGGAATGCCAAAGGTCAATTGATATTGATCTTATTAAAGCGACGATACGCGCTTTAACTTTATCGCCTCGAATGGCATGAAGATTATGGTTACGATAGTCTTCCCCCGGCTCAGTCTGCACGCTCCTTTGGAGTGCAACCAGGGCTCAATCTCGGCGTCGCTAACTTGTACCGGTGGGTCTCGTCGACCGTTTGTGTCTCTTGGGATAGATGACTGCGAAGAGGATCACGATGGCTACTAGAGCCAAGATTAGGATCAGCCAAATGTATGTGCCTAGGTACCAGGGTGGTGAGACGTCGTAGGAGAAGTAGCTTCCCGAGTTGTTGTTGATGGCCTTGTTACCGGCGTTGTCGAACGCAGTCACATAGTACTCCACGTGGCCCCCATAAGGCAGCAATGCTGGGAATTGGGCTGTAGCGATGTGCGTGGTGATATTGTAAGGCGCAACCAGTGTCTTGTTCACCGTTTTCCAGTTATCACTCGTGTAGGTTATGCTGACGTTCTTCACCCCTGACCCTGTGTCCGTGACGTTGACCGAGACTGTTACAATGTCGCTAGAGCCTGGCGATGTTGGCTTGATCGTCGGCGTGCTTATCGTGGGCGGGGTCGTGTCGGATATTGGCGCGTTGAGGTTTGTCCAGACAATGTCATTCCAACCGTATGCAGAGGGGCTAGTACCTGTGGGAAGCCCGTTGGGATAGGATACCTCCCAGTAGGCCCAGCCAGAACTGAACAGGTTAGAGTTGCGATAGTGCTGCTCGGAGTATACGATATCGAAGCCTATAGACGCGTTCTGGACCAGGTTGAAGTCCTGCCCTGCGGGGTCTTGTGTTAGTGGCATAGCGAATTCCCAGGACCATCCCCCTGATCCGCCTGGGTTGCTGTTTGACCCGCACGCGGTACCGTTCGTGTTCTGGTCGATCACATAGCTTCCTTGAGTGTTGCTGTAGTGGAGATCCTTGTAGACCTCTCCAGAGCAGCCTGTTGACGGGTAGCTGATCCCGATACTCTTCGCGTCCTCGTCGTTGTTTATCACGCCATTATTGTCGTTGTCGAACAATAGGGTGAGAGTGTAGTTGTACGTGTCTGGACCTGCGTTTGCAAGAGTCCTGCCGTTCGCACCGACCGCGATGAGGAGATATGTCCCGTTAGTCTTGACCCATATATCGCCGGCATTGGTGAGGCTGGAATTGTTGCTAGTCCAGCCAAATGAGAGGTGGGTTCCGTCGGACCACTCCTAGGCCTGGAAGGTTCCGTCAACGGATATACTGGAGCGGGTTGGTGCTGTGAGTGAGACTGTCCCTCCAAGCGCTTTTGCAGGGTGGAGCGGAGGAAGGACTAGGACTGACAATAGGAGCAGGATGGCGAGACGCTTCTTGTTCAAAGCTCTGCGACGCGGAAGGCGGATTAGCATGTACTTACAGAAACTGTAACTGGGCTAGGTGCTGGCTCAGAAACGGGGATAGAGACGGCCCCGTCCCCAGGCAAATCCTAACTGGTCCTCGAGAGTGATACTCCGTGACCAGTTCTACTCGTCGCATCCCCGGCTAGGCATCAGGTTCAAAATAGACCATCATCAGAACTCTCCGTGATGCCTGTTTGATCGTTGGGGACGACCGGTTGAGCGTGTTGGATAATCCGGTATGGAGCGCTCTGTCAACAACCCATTCTTCCTTCGCTGAGGGAGACGCGTTTGCCAAGCGTTATCCGTTTGATGTCGCGCCGTTTGCCGCAATAGGCGATCAGTCTGCGGAATCCTATCATTCGCTAGCTCAGCTGCTCGATCCCGGGGAGACAGTCGCGCTTCCATTAGCTGCAATGCCTGATCTTCCCGCTGGCTGGACCAATGTCCGTAGAATAGATTCTGCCCAAATGGTTTGGAAAGGATCGGCGCCCCCGCCGGTGAACCATGATATTGATCGTCTGAACATTTTGCGCGTTGATGAAATGCTTGCACTCGTAGAGTTGACGAAGCCCGGCCCCTTCCTCAGACGAACACCTGAACTAGGATCATATCTTGGAATCTATGAAGCGGGCCAACTCGTTGCTATGGCAGGAGAACGACTTCGACCCCTTGGACATACTGAGATCAGCGCTGTCTGCACGCATCCCGAATACCGTGGCCGCGGATATGCCAGCTCACTTGTATCTGCGCTCATCCAAAAAATCACGAAGAGAGACGAGATCCCTTTTCTTCACGTCCGTTCGGAGAATGTTGGAGCAATACGCGTGTATGAGAAGCTCGGCTTCAAAACTAGGCGGGTCATAAATATCGCAATTGTGAAAACAGAATAATCTACAGAACTAGAGCCAAGCACGTCCCGTCCAGAACATTTTGACCGGTGAGCATTTGCAAATGTCCTAGTGATCCCGTTTTTTTCGGTAACTACGTGCATAAGTTCCACCCACGCATCAGGGTTGACTGGAAAGATACTTCCTCTTGCAAACAAGTTCAAAGATAGGTGTAGGGACTCGGAAAGTAGTTTTTCGGACTCTCATTGTTTTGACAGCTGTGCTTGGATCATCGTTTGCCGCATATGAAGGAGTGATCGTCGCTCTGGGAGTAGGGCAACCTGTCATGATCGTGGTATCCGATTCTATGGAGCCAACAATCGGTCTTGGGGACTTCATAGCTGTTCGAGCTCCTTCTCTCTCTCAGATCAGCTTAGGCACAGTGATCGTCTACCAGAAGTCTCTGAGCAGCATAAGAATAGTTCACAGAGTCATCTGCATCATCACCTCGTCAAGCCCCGAATGTCAGTCTCCCTGGTATCCATACCTGACTTGCTATGTTCCACCCTGTTACTACACCAAGGGAGACAACAACTTCGCTCCAGATCCTTGGGTGGTTCTGTCGGATGAAATCGTGGCCGTTTGGACTGGATTCAAAATTCCATACCTTGGAATGGCAATCCTTTGTCTTCGACAAGACCCCGCTTGTCCCTATCCTTGGGGTGTCGCCAGCGTAATTGGGCTTGGAGCTGTAGTAGTATCTGCTGTCGTCGTCGACCTCCGGGTTCTGCGAGTAAGAACAAGGAGTGTGTCGGGAAAGACGCCTGGAGGCGAGCCTCGCAGTTGAAAATCTCAGCCCTAGGAATTGTAAGAGGATTTGTGGGACCTCTATTGATTATTGCTCTACTCTTTGGAATGGGCTACGGAGCGGTTGCCTGGGAGCAGTCCCACAGGGAATATGTCACCCTAAAGGGTGTCTCGATGAATTTTGTCAATAGCCAGGGAACGCCGAACCTGTCGAACTGGAATATGACCATCAAGAACAATGGGACAATAACTTTCATAATGGGGATGGTGTGTCAGCGCACTCCTGGAGCAAACAACTGTAATGTTGTCGCTCCCTCCTTCCAAGGATACAACCCCTATTATCTCAAACCGGGGCAGCTAATGTGGTTCATGTTGGCCGGCATCAACACCTCACGGCCACAATGGGAGTTCCATATTCAGATCTGGGCCTGGAATAGCAACGATGCTCCGTCAAACCAGGACATCGTGAATGTTGAAAGTACTTCAATTCCAGGTACCGAATGGATGTTCTACAATTCCACAAGCAATGCTTTCCATCAATGAGCGAATAAGAGAGCACGATCGCCAAGTCGTTCGTGTACGTGCTCTTCCGAAAGGAATAGGCGCTTCGCTCCGGTCGACAATACTGATAACGCGATAGTACTGTGGAGTCTTGTTGTAGGTTTCGATTCGCTTAACCTTCAACAGTGAACGTTGCTTATTCGGCGAGACGGGATAGCAACAGGGGAGAGACGGCCACGCGCTACATATTGACCGTTGACTTCGAAGAAGACAATGATATCGACAGTTTCATCCGGTTTGTCCAGTACCATACCAAGCGCTTGAAGTGTCCTAGTAAGGACGTGTTCATCCGGCTCGCTCACGAATGGGAAAAACAGCTGGTGAGCAACCCTGAGCCAAACAACGGCATTGGAATCAAGAAAGAAAAGAAGAAAACGCTCAAAGAGCCATCCGAGTAAGTTCAAGATCCGGGTACGATACAAGTATCACTACTACCGCTGGATCAACACCCAAGACTACGGCAGCTTCAAAGACATCTACGAAAAATACAAAGACAAAGGATACTCCTTCTGGTGCGTGCCGAAGGGAGACTCAGTGTTCACTAACCCAGGAATAGAGTCAATGGGCGAGCAGATTGACTCGATAGTATCCGCGAATGGAAACTACGAGCTTCCATCCCGGTACTTTGAAAGAGACTACACGGGAGACCTTGTTGTCGTAAAGCCATTCCTCCTTCCCGAGACAAGGCTGACCCCAGAACATCCAGTCTTATCCTGCGAATCAAAGCCGCAAAAATCAAAGTGGTATGAGCATCAAATGAGACCATCGCTACGGAAAACTTGGAAGCCCGCAAGTGAGCTAACAGAGAAGGATTGGGTCTTCTTCCCGCTCTTCAAAGGGAGTCGAGAAGGTGATCCTGAACTCCTCTACCTTCTAGGCCTATACATGGCCGAGGGATATCCCACTGGCAACCAGGTATACTTCGCACTTGGACACACCGAACGTCAACTTGCCGAACACATCCTTCGGATGGCGGAAAAACACTGGAATGTCAAGGGGACGATTAACCGCCACAGAACAGGTCTTCTCGTGCGCTTTTCCAAAGCATCTTTAGCGGATTTCATGAGGACAGAGTTTGGCAGTAGAGCTGTCAGCAAGAAGATCCCATCGTGGATTCTTGAACAACGTGATCCTCAGCCCTTCCTCGAAGGATGGCTGAAAGGAGATGGGTTCAAGCGTGGAAACACCTGGAGACTCACAACGTCATCCAAGACAGCCGCTTACCAGGCACTACTCATGGGTTCTCGGCTCGGGATTCTGCCGGCCATTTACGAGGATGACAGAAAGGAGCGAGGGATGATCCAAGGGCGAAAGGTCAACGCGAAGCCGTCATACGAGATACGATTCCATAAAGACGGCAGCAAATATTCAAACAAGGAAAGTCATGTTGTAAAGACGGATAACGGGTTCTGGGTCAAGATAAACAAGATTGATAGAGAGAGATTCTCGGGCAAAGTCTGCAATATGGAGACGCCTTCAAACACTTACCTTCTATCCTTCATCGTACACAACTGCGCAGATCTACCGCCGGAGTATTCTAGTCAGGATGGAACATGGACCGGCTATCGCTTAGATGGCGACAAGACCCATACTGAATCCACGCTGAAGAGATACGGACGACACAAGGCATGGATCGACAGCAGTTACAAGTTCGAAGGAAAGCCTGTAATCCTCGTCTACAACGCGTGTTGATAATCAGCTAAATCCTGATTTTTCAATTACGTTTTCCTGAACGTCTGTCACTACACGTGACTGTCGAATGTGACCACAGAAAGTGAGCGACCCTTAAGAGTCGCAACCAATTCTTAGCACCGCATGGAGACGACGACCGTCCAGAAGGAGACTCTCTGGCGGAATTCCAACTTTCTAAAGCTCTGGACATCCGAGACCATCTCCCAGTTCGGCAGCCAGTTCACCGGGCTAGCTCTGCCCCTGACTGCTATCATCATTCTAAACGCCAATTCGACCGAGCTGGGTGTTCTCGTCTTCGCTGGGAGTATTCCTTATACTCGCCCTGATCCCGATAGCCGCCGTGTTAGGAGTCATAACAAAGCTCGGGATTCCATTTCTCTACGCGGTTAGCTTCTTTGTCGGATTCCTACAGGTGTTCTTCGACATAACCTACCAGTCCTACCTGCCATCTCTGGTGCGCAGGGATCAGCTGGTCGAGGGAAACCGCAACCTACAAGCAAGCGCATCCACAGCCCAGGTAACCGGACCCACCATAGCCGGAATCGTCATCAGCATAATCACCGCTCCCATTGCCATAGCGATAGATGCATGTTCCTTCTTCGCATCCGCATTCGCACTAGGAAGGATCTACCATGAAGAAGTGATCGAAGAAAAAATCATGAAGCCTTCGGTGTTATCCGATATGCGAGAAGGACTCCACGTCGTCCTCGGCGACCAACGACTTCGAATGATTGCAGGCTGTACAGGAACGTCCAACTTCTTCAGCACCGCTCTAGGCGCAATCGTCCTACTCTACTTTGTTCTACCCAGTCCTGCGGGACTTGACGTTTCCAAATCCCTCGTTGGGGTAACCGCTGGAATAATCTTTAGCGTCGCAAGCGTTGGCGCTCTAGTCGGAGTCGCGATCTCAAGTCGAGTAGCAAGGCGTATCGGAGTTGGACCCGCAATAGTTGGGAGCGCGATCATCGGTGGAGTCGGGGCCATTCCCTACTATCTCTCAGGGTCACTAACCGCCTCTCCACTGTTCGCGGTGGCCGGGCTGAGCGTCAACTGGAACATGCTCGCCATCATGGCTGGCCAGTTCATCACCTTCATCGGAGTCGTAGTCTACAACGTCAACCAGGTCAGCTTGAGACAGGCAATAGTCCCACTCCGTCTACAGGGACGAATGAACGCGACAATGCGCTTCCTCGTCTGGGGAACAATCCCCCTCGGAGGACTCGCGGGAGGATTACTGGGAACCTTTCT
>WNGK01007983.1_pt1 | contig 11035 bp, 9 predicted proteins | sample 5400601 | NCBI WGS metagenome assembly WNGK01 (sample SAMN13153376, study PRJNA577476) | soil metagenome | isolation source: 60 cm soil or saprolite under Garry oak tree replicate 1 | place: USA:California | collected 2016-06-15
TGGCACCTGGTCGCGTTCAAGCGCGAGGACAAGTCCGGCCTCTTGCGCTTCGACATTGCCTTCGGCAAGGCCTGGGGCGCGCTCGGCATGGGCTTCGGCTCGCGCACGCTCGCCGCGCGCGCGGCCAAGACCCCGCAGTTCTTCACGATGCTGGCGGCCGCCAGCGAGGGACGCATGGTCACCAATCCCGGCGGCGTGCTGATCAGAACCGCGGCGGGCGACATCATCGGCGCGGTCGGCATCTCCGGCGACACGTCCGACCGCGACGAGGCCTGCGCCATCGCCGGCATCGACGCGGCGGGGCTCAAAGCCGATCCGGGGCAGGACGCGAGCTGATCGCAACAAGGACGGCGTCGGCCGCGATGTTAGTTCCAGCTCCTGCACTTTCAGTGTTCAGTCGAAGCAGCTGCAAGCCCGGTTGATCGCAACGGATCAATGTCACCGCCGCGCGGCCTTCGGCCGCCGCGGGCTCCCCTATCGCGGAGGGACTTGCTGCAATATGGTCCTCGGCGATAGGGAACAGCCGGCTGGAATTTCCATCAACAACAGGACCGCGCGGCTTCAACTCAGGAGAGACCATGGGCACGGCAAATTTCGGCATCGCCGGATTGGATTGGCAGCAACGCGTCAACTGGGACCGGATGAAGAAGTACCGGACCGAGCGTGCGCGCGAGCACATGAAGAAGCACGGCCTCGGCGCCATGCTGTGCATGTACGACGAGAACGTGCGCTACCTCACCGGCACGCTCACGCCGGGCTGGAATCGGCTCAAGCCGGGACTGCGCTATGCGCTCCTTTGCGGTGACGGCGCGCCGGTGCTGTTCGAGCAGGGCGACCTCGGCTTCCAGATCGAGCGCCACTCGCCGTGGATCCCCAAGGAGAACGTCCGCTACTCCTATGCCTGGATCAAAGGCGCGGCTGGCCCGGCCTCGCAACAGCAGGTCAAGAAGTTCACCGATGCGATCCTTTACGAGATGAAGCGCCACGGCGTCGCCGGACAGAAGCTCGGCGTCGACTTCATCGACATCAACATGATCAATATTTTCAAGGACAAGAAGATCAACTGGGTCGACGGCATGACGCCGATGATGGAAGCGCGCGCCGTCAAGAACGCCGACGAGCAGGAATGCATGCGCATTGTCGGCGCGATCGGCGACGCCACGCACTGGGAGTGCATGAAGTTCCTGCGGCCCGGCATCACCGAGAACCAGGTCACGGCGCACCTGATGAAATATCTCTACAGCATTCCCGGCATGGAGGATGTGGAGGACGTGATCGTCTCGTCCGGCCCCAACACCTGGCCGAACTGGCGCAATTTCTCCGACCGCATCATCCAGCCTGGCGACATCGTGTTCATGGATTTGGCCGCGCTCACCTGGAACGGCTACAAATCCTGCTATTACCGCACCTATTGCGTCGGCAAGGAGCCGACCAAGGAGCAGAAGGACACGTACGCGACCGCGCTCGAATGGCTCTACGATTCGATCCACGCGGTGAAGGCCGGCACCACCACGCGCGAGATCGCCAAGAAGTGGCCGTCCGCGAAGGAGGCGTGGGGCTACAAGGAAGAGGATCAGGCGGCGGCGAATCTGTGGGGCCACGGCCTCGGCCTCGCGCAATACGACCCGCCGGTGATCTCGCGCATCTGGTCGCTCGACCATCCAATCGAGATCAAGGCCGGAATGACCTTCGCGCTCGAGACCCAGCACGGCAAGCGCTTCCGGTACGGCGTGCGCATCGAGGAGATGCTGATCGTGCACCAGAAGGAGATCGAGATCATCTCGAACTTCCCGGTCAAGCAGATCACGGTGGTCGATCCGATCCCCGGCTACGCCGACCACGTGAAATGATCGACGTCCGCTCATGACGGAGTTCATCATCCCGCTCACCGCCGCTGCGGCCGTCGACGCCGAGCGCGTCGGCCCGAAGGCGGCAAACCTCGCGGCGTTGGCGCAGGCTGGCCTGCCGACGCCCGGCGGGTTCTGCCTGAGCGCGGATGCCTATCGCGCGCAGATCGCGACGCTTGGACTTGAGCCGACGGTGCGCCGCTTCGCGGCCGCCGACGTCGTCGAAGAGCGGCGCCTGGCGGTCGAGGTCCGGCTCGCCCTTTACGAGCAACCGATCGCGCCCGGAATCCTCGCGCCGCTGCTCGCGGCCTGGCGCGATGCGCGAAAAACGAGCGAAGGGCCGAGCGCGGTGCGCTCCTCCGCCCTGATCGAGGATCGGAAAGGCGGCAATTTCGCCGGCCAGTTCGAGAGCTTTCTCGGCATCGATGACGAGGCCGCCTTGCTGACCGCCGTGCGTGCCTGCTGGGCCGCGCTGTGGACCACGACTGCGCGCCGCGGCATGGCAAACCACGCCCGCTCGCCCGCCGACACGGCCATGGCCGTGCTCATCCAGCCGCTGGTCGACGCGCGCGCCTCCGGTGGCGGTTTGAGCGAGACGGCCTCGGGCGGGATGCTCATCAGCGCAACCTGGGGGCTCGGCTCCGCCATCGCGCAGGGCGAGGTCGTCCCCGACCGCATCGTGCTCTCGCGCCAGGGGTTTCTGCGCAAGGTCGACGCCGGCCGCAAGCATCACCGCGAGAGCTGCGGCCACGGCTCCGGTGCCATGCCGCAGGCGGTGCCGAGCGAACTCGTCAGCGCGCCGTGTCTTGACCCCGCGCAAGCGGTGACGCTCGGCCGCATGATGCGCAAGGCGGAAACCGTCGTCGGCGGTCCGGTCGAGATCGAGTGGGCGCTCGACCATGTGGGCTTCAAGCTGCTGCAGGCGCGCCCGCTGATCGTCGAGCCGATTACCGTGCCCGACGAGATCTGGCGCAAGCATCCCGGTCTCAGCGGACACCCGGCGGGCATCGGCTGGGGCGCCGGCCGCGCGGTGGTGGTGAATTGCGAGTGCGAGTTGACGCGGGTTGCGCCCGGTGACGTGCTGGTCACGCGCATCGCCAGCCCGGCGCTGAGCCACGTGCTGCCGCGCGTCGCCGGCGTGGTCGCTGAGCTCGGCGGTTCCACCTCGCATCTCGCCTCGCTGGCGCGCGAGCGCGGCATCCCGATGGTGCTCGGCGTGCTCGACGCCACCAGCCGCATCCCGGACGGCTCCCAGGTCGCGGTCGACGGCGTCGCCGGCGTCGTGCGGTGGATGACCTGATGCGCCCGCGCATCTTCATCACCCAGCCGGTCGCCCGCAGTGCGATCGAGCGCTTGCGCCAGGTCGCTAGCGTCAAGGTCAATCCGGACTCGAGCCGCATCATTCGCAAGAAGACGCTCGTCGCCGCCATGCGCAAAAGCGACATTCTGTTTTCGCTCCTGCACGACCGGATCGATCGCGACGTGATTGCGGCCAATCCGAAGCTGCGCGCCGTCACCTCGCAGTCGATCACGCCGGACAACATCGACGTCGCCGAGGCGACCCGACGAAAGATTCCGGTCACGGTCGTCCCGCCGATCGTCGCGGAGGCGACGGCCGATATCAATTTCGGTCTGATGCTGATGGTCGCGCGGCGCATGGTCGAGGGCGACCGCCTCGTTCACAAGGGCCGCTTTCCCGGCTCGCAGTCGAGCCATCTCGCCGGAGCGGCGGTCTACGGCAAGACCATCGGGCTGGTGGGCGGCGGCGGGCGCATCGGCTCGGCGGTGGCGCGCCGCGCCCGCGGGTTCGGCATGCGCGTGCTCTATTGGGCGCCGCGGCGCAAGCCGGAGAGCGTCGAACGCGAGCTTGCGATGACTTACGTGCCGCTCGATCAGTTGCTCAAGGAGTCCGATTTCGTCTCGCTGCATTCGCCGCTGAGGGCCGAGACGCGCCACCAGATCGGCGGGCGTGAGCTTGCCCTGATGAAGCCGACCGCTTTCCTGATCAATACCGCGCGCGGGGCGATCGTCGACGAGGCGGCGCTGGCGCGCGCGCTCAAGAAGCGCCAGATCGCCGGCGCCGGCCTCGACGTGTTCGAGCACGAGCCGGATGTGACGCCGTCGCTGCTGCAAATGGCCAACGTGGTCACCACGCCGCACCTCGGCAGCGCCGTGGTGGAGGTGCGCGAGCAGATGGCGAACATCGTCGTCGACAATATCCTCGCGCTGCTCGCGGGCAAGACGCCGCCGAATTGCGTCAATCCGGAGGTGTTGCGTGGATGATGACGCTGCGCGCGGGAGCGGCAGATGCCCCGTGTCTTGATCGCGGTCACTGACAGCCCCTTTCCCTCGCTCGATCCGGCGAAGGCGGCGCTCGCGCGCGTCGATCCCGAGCTGCGCATGGCAAAAAGCGCGTCGGCCGACGACATCTTGGCGGTGGCGCGGGACGCCGACGCCATCCTCGTCACCTACGCCAAGCTGCCGGGCGACCTGTTGCGGCAGCTCACGCGTTGCAAGGCGATCGGCCGTTTCGGCCTCGGCGTCGACAATATCGATATTCCGGCCGCGGCCGAGCTCGGCATCACCGTGACCTACGTGCCGGATTATTGCATGCACGAGGTGTCCGACCACGCCATGGCGCTGCTGCTCGCGCTGGCGCGGAAAATCCCGCTGTCGAATAAGCTGGTGCAGGCCGGACGCTGGGACATGCCGGCCGTGGTCCCGATCCACCGGCTCGCCGGACGCGTGCTCGGTCTCGTCGGCTTCGGCAACATTCCGCGCGCGTTGGCGCCGAAAGCCAAGGCGTTCGGGCTGCGCGTCGTCACCCATGATCCTTACGTGTCGCAGCAGGCGCTCGCCGCCGCCGGCGTCGAAAGCGTGAGCTTCGACCGGTTGCTCGAAATCTCCGACTTCGTCTCCATCCACGCGCCGCTGATGCCGGCCACGCGCGGGCTGTTCAACGCCGAGGTCTTCCGCAAGATGAAGACGGGCGCGTTGCTCATCAACACCGCGCGCGGACCCTTGGTGGACGAAGACGCGCTTGTTTCGGCGCTCGATTCCGGTCGCCTCGGCGGCGCGGCGCTCGACGTGGTCGCGGTCGAGCCGCTGCCCAAGGACTCCAGGCTGATCGGGCGCGACAATGTCATCCTGACGCCGCACACCGCGTTCTATTCGGTCGAGGCGCTCAACGAGCTGCAGACCAAGTGCGCCGCCGACGTCGCGCGCGTGTTGAGCGGCGAGAAGCCGGTCTATCCGGTCAAGATGGGCTGAGCTCGCGGGCTCGCGCTTCGCGTGAGGCGACATGCCTATTCCGCCGTCCAGCCGCCGTCGAGGACGAGGGCTGCGCCAGTCATCAGTGATGAGGCGTCGGAGGCGAGGAAGACGATCGCGCCGGTCAACTCTTCGAGCTGGCCCAGTCGGCCGAGCTTGATCTTGGAGAGCACCTCGTCGCGGAACGCCTTGTTCTCGAAGAACGGCCGCGTCATCGGCGTCTCCAGGAAGGTCGGCCCCAGGCTGTTGACGCGAATGTTGTGGGGCGCAAGCTCGATCGCCATCGCCTTGGTGAAGCCCTCCATGGCGTGCTTGCTGGCGCAATAGACGGTGCGGCGCGCCGCCCCGACATGGCCCATCTGCGAAGAGACGTTGATGATCGAGCCGCCGCGTTTGGCCTCGATCAGGCGGCGTGCCACCGCCTGCGCCATGAAGAAGGCGGCGCGGACGTTGAGCGCAAAGATGACGTCGAAATCCTCGACCTTGACGTCCATCAGAGCGGCCGGGCGATTGGTGCCGGCATTGTTGACCAGCACGTCGAACGGTTGCGCCGCCGTGATCGCGCGGCGCACCGCATCGAGATCGGTGACGTCGAGTTGGAGCGCGTCGGCCTTGTCACCGCGCGCGACGATCGCCTGCGCCGCGGACTCGATCTCGTCCCGCGTGCGCGCGGCGAGCGTCACCTGCGCGCCGGCTTGCGCCAGCGCCGACGCCGCAGCGAGCCCGATGCCGCGTCCGCCGCCGGTGACCAGCGCGCGCTTGCCGTCGAGACGGAAGGAGGGCGTTTTGGCGAGATCGACCATCATGCGCCGATGTCCTGCACCGCGATGCCGGCGCGCCAAAGCCTAGTCGGCGGGACCCGCGAAGAGAAGCAAGTTGCCATCGGGGTCCTTGACGATGAAGGTCTCCGCACCCCAGGGCTCCTTCCTGAGCGTCTGAAAGAAGGTGATGCCTGCCGCTTGAAATTCCAGGAACAGCTGCTTGATCTCTTCGTGCGTATCGACAGCCATGTCGGCTGACAGCAGGCTCTCCCGATCCCTGAGCGCGGGATCGATAACCGGATAATCGACGCATTTGAGATTGAGCAGGGCCCTGTCCCTCTTCACCTGGGCATAAAATGGCGGTTCCCCATAGGTGAACACAAGCGAGAAGCCGAGCTTTTGGGTGAAGAAATCGCACGACGCCTTAATATCGGCGACGAATAGTTCTGCCGCGATCGCGGAGATGACGGGCCTTGACGTCGTGTCGTGCGCTTGAGCTGGCATGGCATCGATCCCTTCTGATTCTGGGGTAAGAGCGGTCATGCCTGGACGATGCGACCAAGTCGCATTTTGACCCACAAGAGACGTGGTCGGCTTTGAAATGTTGCTGCGCAAAAATGACCATTCGGCCCTATTCCGCGGGTAGTAACATTTGACGCTGTCCTTGGCCTTTGGGGAGGCAATGCGACGAGCGATTTTCATTTTAGGAATTAGTTTAGTAAGCGCTTGGCAGCTTAAGCTATTAGATCATCCACGTCGATCTTCCCACGGCGTTGTCAAAGCATTAGTCTCACCACATGCGGAGGATTTCAAATGACGTTCGAAGGCGGATGCTATTGCGGGAAAATCCGATACGTTGCTCAAGGCGAACCGCGCCTGAAAGCCCAATGCCACTGCCGTGAATGTCAATACATCAGCGGCGGAGCACCGAACATGTTTATGCTGATGCCACCCGAAGGGTTCCGCTACGTTAGCGGTACGCCAAAAGCCTTCGCGCGCAGCGATCTGGAACAACCGGTGACGCGCGAATTCTGTGAGACATGTGGCACTCACATTGCCACGCGGCGGCCAGGCCTAAATGCGGTAATCCTGAAAGTCGGAACGCTCGATGATCCGAGCCTATTCGGCGCCTCGCAAATGGCGATCTACGCGGTTGATCGACAACCCTTCCACATCATCCCCGAGAGCCTACCGATCTATGAGCGACTGCCACCGCGCTGATGCGCGGGGCATCGTGAAAGACGGGTAGACCGTGTTATCGCAAATCAGCTCACTCGAGCGCCTGCCAGCTTTCGATCCCGCACCGACAAAGCGGCCCGGCAACGTGCGTGGCCCGACCGCTCACTCCGCCGCCTGCGCAAAGGCCACGTTGCGTCCGCCGTAGCGGCGCACGCGCACATTGGCCTGCTCTGCATGGGCGTAGAAGCCCTCGAGGATGCAGAGCCGCGAGCAATATTCGCCGACCAGGGCGGACGCCTGGTCGGTGAGCACTTTTTGATAGGTGCAAGTCTTGAGGAACTTTCCCACCCACAGGCCGCCGGTGTAGCGCGCGGCCTTCTTGGTCGGCAGCGTGTGGTTGGTTCCGATCACCTTGTCGCCATAGGCGACATTGGTGCGGGGCCCGAGAAACAGCGAGCCGTAGTTCTTCATGTTGTCGAGGAAGTAGTCCGGGTCTCGCGTCATCACCTGAACGTGCTCGGAGGAGACGCGGTCGGCCTCGCGTACCATTTCCTCCTCGCTCTCGCACACGATGACCTCGCCGAAATCCGCCCACGCCTTGCCGGCGGCGTCGGCGGTAGGGAGGATCGCGAGCAGCCGGTTGACCTCGCGCATGGTGTCGCGCGCAAGCTTCTCGGAAGTGGTGATGAGGATGGCGGGCGAGGTCGGGCCGTGCTCGGCCTGGCCGAGCAGATCGGTGGCGCAGATCTCGCCGTCCACGCTGTCATCGGCGATGATCAGCGTTTCGGTCGGGCCCGCGAGCAGATCGATGCCGACGCGGCCGAAGAGCTGGCGCTTGGCTTCCGCCACATAGGCGTTGCCGGGCCCCACGATCATGTCCACGGCGCCGATCGTCTCGGTGCCGAGCGCCATGGCGGCGACCGCCTGCACGCCGCCGAGCACGTAGATGTCGTCGGCGCCGCCGAAGTGCATGGCGGCGACGATGGCCGGATGCGGCCCGCCTTTGAACGGCGGTGCGCAGGCGATAATGCGTTTCACGCCCGCCACGCGCGCGGTCACGATCGACATATGCGCCGAGGCGACCATGGGATAGCGTCCACCCGGCACGTAGCAGCCGATCGAATTCACCGGGATGTGGCGGTGACCGAGCACGACGCCGGGCAGCGTCTCGACTTCGAGATCGCGTAGGGTCTCCTTCTGCTTCTGCGCGAAATTGCGCACCTGCGCCTGCGCGAACTTGATGTCGTCGAGGTCGCGCTTGCCCAGCCGCGATATCGCGCGCTCGATCTCTGACGCGGTCAGCTTGAACGAGGGCGGCGACCAGTTGTCGAACTTTTGCGAGAGCTCGCGCACCGCCGCATCGCGCCGCGTCTCGACCTCGGCGAGGATGGTTTCCACCGTCGCGCGCACCTTGGCGTCGGCGGCTTTGATCGCGCTCGCGTCCATTCCGCGCTTGAGATAGCGGGCCATGGGGGCCTCCGTTTTATCCTTCGTCGCGGCCGGGCTCGTTCCGGCCGCTCACGTCTTTACGTCCACTATACCTAAAGACGCGCACCATCCGAACACGGGTTTGCCGGTTCGGCATTTGGATGACGCCTACGACGTCACTTGATCGCCTGCGGATTGATCGGCGAGCCGGTGCCGCCGGTGATGATCAGCGGCGGTCCGCAGAAGAGGAATTCGTAGATGCCGTCGTCGGCGCAATCCTGCGCCAGATCCTTGAGATAGAAGATTTCGCCCATGCACAGCCCCATGGCCGGAATCACCACCCAGTGCCAGGGCTGGTTTGCTTCCGTGGTCTCGTTCGGCCGCACCTCGACGCCCCAGGTATCCGTGCAGATGGCGGCGATCTCTTTGTCCTGGCACCAATAGCAATTCTCGAACTTAACGCCGGGCGCGTCGCCGCCGGCGTAACCGCCCCACTTCTTCTCCTTGAGGCAGCGTTCCATCTGTCCGGTGCGAATGATGACGAAGTCGCCGCGGCCGACCTCGACCTTTTGCTGCTTGGCGCATCGGTCGAGCTCGTCGTTGGAAATGCCTTCGCCGTCCTTGAGCCAGTCGACGCCGCGGAAACGCGCGATGTCGAGCAGCACGCCGCGCCCCACCATCTTGTTCTTGGAATGCTCGATGCCCAGCACGTTCAGCCCTTTGGCGTCGATGAGCTTGGCGTCATAGCCGTTGTAGGCTTTGTCCTCGTAGAAGATGTGCCCAAGCGCATCCCAGTGAGTCGCCCCTTGCACGCACAGATTCAGCGTGTCGTCGGCGTAGCGGATCTTGTTCCAATCCTGCCGGCCGGCGATGGCGTCGGTGCCGGTCGCCAGCATCTGGTGGATCGGATTGAAGCGCCCCCCGAACAGACCGGTCTGCGGGCCGTTGCTGTCGAGCGGGATGCCGAGCGCAAACACCTTGCCGGTGCGGATCAGACGAGCGGCCTTGACGATATCCTCGGACGTGACGTGGTTGAGCGTGCCGATCTGATCGTCCTTGCCCCAGCGGCCCCAATTCTTGAGCTTCTCCGTAGCCTCGGCAATCGCTTGCTTGCCCACTTTGATGTTCATCTGCCGTGTCCTCTCATTGCTCTGTCGCGACGGCTTGGAAGCTGATCGCACCGATTGCCATAAATCAAACCCGCACGGATTCGCTGATCCGTCCCAACGCCTGCAAAATCCGGCCCGGCGTGAACGGCATGTGCGTGAGCGGCTTGGCCCCGAGCGGGCGCAGCGCATCGTTGATGGCGTTCATGACCGCAGCGGGCGCGCCGGCGGTGCCGGCTTCGCCGGCGCCCTTGGCGCCCAACTCGGAATCGGCGGTTGGGGTGACCACGTGGCCGACTTCGATGTCGGGCATTTCGGCGGCCATCGGCACGAGATAGTCCGCCATGTTGCCGTTGAGCAGCTGCCCGCGCGCGTCGTAGATGCAGTGCTCGAACAGCGCCCCGCCGATCCCTTGCACCACGCCGCCGCGAATCTGCTCGTCGACGAGCTGCGGGTTGATGACGGTGCCGCAGTCCTCCACGCACCAGTGCTTGAGCAGCGTCACGATGCCGGTGTCGGTGTCGACTTCGACGTAGCTCGCCTGCACGCCGTTGGTGAAGGCGAACGGCCAGGCGCGCGGCACATAGTGGCGCGTCGCCATCAGCTCCGCCTGGAAGCCCGGCGGCAGCGTATCCGGACGGAAATAAGCGATGCGGGCGAGCTCGTGCAGTGGAAGGCGCTCGCTGCCGCTGTCGCGATCGACCACGGCGCCGTTGCGGATGTCGAGATTTTCCGGCTTGGCCTGCAAGATGGACGCGGCGCAGGCGAGCACGTTGGCGCGCAGCGCCTTGCCGGCTTGCCAGGCGGCTTCCCCGCCGATGCCGGCCGCGCGCGAGGCCCAGGTGCCGCCGCCATAGGGCGTGTTGTCGGTGTCGCCGGTGATCACCCGCACGCGCTCGATCGGCACGCCGAAAGCGGAGGCCGCGACCTGTGCGAGGACGGCCTCGGCGCCTTGGCCCTGCTCGGTGACGCCGCTCTGGCAGATGATCGCGCCTTGCGCGTCGAGCCTCATGGTGACGCCGTCCTGCGCGGAGATCTTTGCGCCACCGACGCCGTAGAAGGCGGCGCTCGGATTGGTCACCTCGATGAAGGAGGCAAAGCCGATGCCGCGATGGATGCCTTGCGCGCGCAGCCGCTTCTGCTCGGCGCGCAGCCCGGCGTAATTCATCATGGCGTCGAGATGGGCGAGCGACTCGTGGTGCGAGAGCGCCTCGAACTTGATCCCGGATGGACCGCTGGAGGGATGGGCGTCGTCCGGGATGAGATTGCGGCGGCGGATTTCCAGCGGGTCCATACCGATCTTGGCGGCGGCCAGTTCGACGAGCCCCTCGGTCACCGCGGTCGCGATCGGGTGGCCGACGGCGCGATACTGGCACATGACGTTCTTGTTCTGGAACACGACGCGCGCGCGGGCACGGTAGTTCGGGCAGACGTAAGGCCCGCC
>WNGK01007985.1_pt1 | contig 11034 bp, 7 predicted proteins | sample 5400601 | NCBI WGS metagenome assembly WNGK01 (sample SAMN13153376, study PRJNA577476) | soil metagenome | isolation source: 60 cm soil or saprolite under Garry oak tree replicate 1 | place: USA:California | collected 2016-06-15
AAAACAATCCCTCCTGAAACTGCTGTAGGAAATTTCAGCAATTGACGAAATCTCGACATTTTGTCAGCAGCTAAACCATCTAGATCGACCACTTTGCAGTTGGAATTGTGACTGCCATAACAGATCGTGCGACCCGCCCACCCCGACGAGCGAAATATCGGATAGAGGCAAGATGCTCAAGATCACAAGGTCAGCGAACGGAGAGGTGGTCTTTACGGTAAGCGGTCGAATGGACGCAGAAAATCTTGCCGAGTTGGAGATGCTGTTCGGCTCAGAAGCGAATGGGCGCCGCATAATCTTGGACCTAAAGGATCTGACCTTGGTGGATCAGGACGCTATCAGTTTTCTAGAGCGCTGCGAAGCCGGCAACATCCAGCTAAAGAATTGCCCAGCCTACATCCGGGAGTGGATCACGAGAGGACGAGGCAGGAGTTAGCAGAACATCTGGCTAAGCAAAGATGAGAACGCTGCAGGCCGTCCAATAGAAGAACCAATGTAGGGCAATCGTCAAGCAACGGAAAGGAATATAGCGGTGATGCATGCGCGCCTATCAACGATAACCTGCGTATTGGTTGCAGCACTCTGCCAATTCCAGTTTGCAGTGGCGCAAACGAACGGTGCAACGATACTCACGCTCGACGAAGCGCTCCTGTTGGCTCGTTCAAAGAACCGAGACCTCAAGCAGTTCGGACTTGACGTAGGCAAGCAGCGAGAAGCATTAGCCGAGGCCAAGACGCATTTGTATCCTCGGTTCGACACTTCCGTGCTTGCGGCCCAGTTGCTTGCGCCGCTAGATTTCACCATCAGGAAAGGGCAGTTCGGTACCTTCTCCGGAACGGGGCCGATCCCAGGATTTGACACTGATCTTCATACGCCTGCCCGTCCCATCGCGATTGCCTCGGTCACTGCGACCCAGCCGCTCACACAATTGATTCGCATTCATCTAGCCGTCGCGGACCAGCGGCTCAAGGTTGACGCGGCGCAGTTGTCCTTCGACCAACGTGAACAGAAGCTGGCGGACGATGTTCGCCAATCGTACTATCAAGTTCTCCAGTCACAGATCCAGTATGAATCTCAGCAATCGATGGTGAAGTATCTGGAGGAGTTGCTGCAGCTCACGGACCGTCGCTTTGACCAACAAGCTGCTCTCAAAGCTGACCGATTGACTGTCAAAGCAGAACTAGCCAAGGCGACCTATCAGCTGACCATGATTGAAGACACGCTTGCAGACGGCAAGGAGACACTTAATCGCCTCTTGGGTCGCAACGTGCAGACGGAGTTTGCGGTCGAACCCGTACCAGCGACGTTCCCCGAGCAAGAGGATCTCTCTGCGGCCCGAGCGACTGCACTCGAACATCGTCCAGAAGTGAAACTGGCGGCAAATCGTGTCCGTCAGGCTAAGCTTTCGACCAGGAGCGAGAAGTCACACTACATCCCGGACATCGCTATTCAGGCGAGCTACTTCAGTCCGGCAAATATCAATTTTCTGCCGCAAAACATAGGTTCCGTTGGCGCCTTGCTTACCTGGCAGCCGTGGGATTGGGGAGAGAAGCGCCACAAGGTTCGACAAGCCGTCCTTGCAGAGCAGCAGGCGGAACTCTCGGTCGAAGACACACGCGAACAGATTCTGCTTGAAGTGAATTCAAACTTTCGACATCTGCGAGAAGCGCGTGCGCACCTTGCGGTCACAGAGGCAATCCGTGATGCCGAGACCGAGAAGCTGCGGAACCAAAAGGAAGCATATTCCCAGCAAGCGATCCTGCTCAGCGACTTGCTAAAGCAACAGGCTTCTCTGGCCGATGCGGAGAGCCAATACCATCAGGCGGTTCTTGGGTATTGGAGCGCGCGCGCTGATTTCCAGAAATCGCTCGGTGAGGAGTAGAGCCGTGAAACCTTTCACGATCCCGAAAAACAAACTGAACACGCTACTCGTCCTCGTTTCTTTATTCCTGACGGGAGTTCTGGGCGGATGCAGTCGCCAATCGCAGATACCCTCGCAGGCGCCGAGGGCCGTCCGGCTCGCGACCGTAGCGGCACCTCAGCCGAGCGCAGAGACACTGCGCTATTCAGCGTCCATTCTTCCTTACGCGCAGGTAGATCTCATGTTTCGCTCTTCCGGCTATGTGACGAATGTAAGGCAGGTGCGAGGAGCCGATGGGCGAACTCGCAACACCGGAACCGGAGATTACGTGGAACAGGGCCTCACGCTTGCGCACATTCGCCGGGAAGACCTGCAGAATCAAGTAACGCAAGCGCAAGCCCAACTCGATCAAACTACCGCGCAACACACCCAAGCCGATCAGGACTTTCAGCGAGCGAAGGTTCTCTATTCGACACAAAGCCTTACCAAGCCTAATTATGACCAGGCTGAGGAAGCCTTCAATGCAACGCGCGCTGCGATGGACAATGCAAAGGCCGCGCTCCTTCAATCCCAATTGACGCTTGGAGACGCCGACCTGAAGGCGCCGTTCTCGGGATACATCCTCAGCCGGAATATAGATTTAGGAAGCTTGGTGTCGCCGTCCACGAATGCTTTTACGATCGCGGATATCGGTCGCGTAAAGGTAGCCTTTGGTGCCCCGGACTATGTTCTCAGTCGCGTACGTTTAGGGCAGGAACTGACGATCCAGACAGAGAATGATGCCGCTCCTGTGAAGGGGCGGATTACAAGCATCTCCCCAGCCGCCGATACGCGAAACCGAATCTTCGCGGTTGAAGTGACCGTCAGCAATCGCGACCGTCATTTGAAGCCGGGCATGATCGCTTCGGTCGGTCTAGGTGAAGTCCCTCACTCGTCCATTTCGATCCCACTCAGCGCCATCGTGCCGCTCCCTTCGGAACCCGATCACTTTGCGGTGATGGTCGCGCAGGATCGCGCCGGCAGGCTCGTTGCCAACTTGCGCAAGGTTCAGTTGGGAACGACCCATGACAATTCAGTTGCGGTTGGAGGAGTCCAACCCGGCGAGCGAGTGGTCTCCGTAGGTGCTCAACTTTTGAAAGATGGCGACCCCATCCAAGTGATTCCGTAAGCAGACGACTCCATGGCATACAAAAACGACCAGGATCGAATCGAGAAGACCCACAATGCCCCCCGGTTCTTTGTGGAGCACCCGCAGGTCTCGTGGGTGCTGCTCACGGGTGTTCTGGTATGGGGCTGGTTTGGCTACCACAGCATGCCCCAGCGCAAGGACCCCGACATTCCGGTCCGGGTTGCGGTGGCCTTCTGTTCGTGGCCTGGCGCCACAGCGCAGCAAGTCGAGCAGTTTGTCACCCGTCCAATCGAGGATGCTGTTGCCGAGAATAAGACGATTCACCCCGGCACAGCTTCAGACTATGGAGTTCGCTCTGTCTCTCTCCCCGGCGCCGCTTACGTCTACGTCCAACTTGCCGAGAATGTCTCAGACGTCAAGAGGCAATTCAGCGATATCAATCTCAAGCTGAACGCGTTAGACACCCAACTTCCGCAAGGTGCAGGTCCGATCTCGTTCCAGAGCGACTTTGGGGACACCGCTGCACTCATGTTGACCATCGCCAGTCCTAAGGCAGACCAAGTAGAAGTCAATATTCGAGCGCAAGAGATCCAATCCGCAATCGAATCGGTTCGGGCAAAAAGAAAACACACAGAACATGGTGTGCCAGTCGCGATCGTCTATTCTTTCCCTCGGTCCATTTCCCCGGCGACGATGCTCGGCGCGGTACAGCTCTTCGAGCAGCAAGCAGATGAACAGAGTATCCTGCACGCGCCGCAGATGATCTCAGGAAGTGGATTTATTGCCGTGGATGGTGTCTCGGACGAAGATGATGCGAGCATCCATCGCTTCGTGGAAGCGTTCTTTCAGGAACAATTGCAGCGGTCCGATTTGCATCCGGACGGTTGGACGCCAATCATCATCCGTGATCCTCATGATGTTCGGGCGACGCTGACTGATGTCGCGGGAGACAAGTATAGCTACGCCGATCTCGACAACTTTTCTGACTTGATTGGGAGGACGGTTCAAGGAGCCCCAGAGACCTCAAAAGTGGAGAGGCGCGGTCTTTTGCCTCAAGTGGTCTACCTGGAATATTCGCAAGATCGGTTGGCTGAATACGGACTGCAGCCGGCAGCTCTCGGGCAGGTCCTGCGTGCCCGCAACATTATTGCGCCGGGAGGCGCATTCGAGACGGGCCAGCGACAGGTCATTATCAATCCCTCCGGGCAGTTCGAAAGCAGAGAAGCAATTGGAGAAGTTGCTGTCGCTAAGACCTCGACTGGAGCTCCCGTTTATCTGCGAGATCTGGTCAAGATTTTTCCCGGCTACCAAGCTCCCGCCACCTATCTGAACTACTACACGTGGCAGGACCCCACTGGACGATGGCAGCGCAGCCGTGCAGTCACATTGGCGATCTATATGCGCGATCAGCAACAGATCGCAAACTTCGGTCAGTCGGTCGATGACAAACTTGCACAGCTTAAGCAGATTCTTCCGGCGGATCTCATCATCGCCCATACCTCTGATCAGCCCCTGCAGGTCAGGGAGAACATTCATCTATTCCTGCGTGCTCTGCTGGAAGCGATCATCCTGGTAGTCGGGGTGTCGCTGATTGGATTTTGGGAATGGCGTCTCGCGCTCATCATGGCCTTGGCGATTCCGATCACTCTCGCAATGACCTTTGGCGTTACATACATGTTAGGCATCGACCTGCAGCAAGTGTCGGTGGCGACGCTCATCATCGCCTTAGGTCTGCTGGTCGATGTTCCTGTAGTAGCTGGCGACGGCATCAAGCGCGGTCTCGCGGAAGGATTACCGCGTCGCGTAGCAGCTTGGCTGGGACCGACCAAGCTGGCCACGGCCATCTTTTACGCAACCCTGACGAACATCATTGCCTATCTTCCTTTCCTCATGCTCAGCGGCAACACCGGAGAGTTTCTCAAAAGCCTCCCCATCGTTATGACCACGGCCCTGTTGTGTGCATTGGTGGTTGCCATGACGTTTGTTCCGCTGCTGGGTTACTACATTCAAAGAGCGCCGGCCAGGAAAGAATCGACCCTGGAGGAGAAGCGGGAGCGGGGCTTTTATGGCTTCTACAACCGGTTGGTGGGCCGGGCAATTCAACATCGCTGGTCCGTCCTGGCCGGGTCCTTCGTGTTCTTACTGATCGGCGGCTTCGCGGCTTCCCACCTTAAGTCACAATTCTTTCCTGAAGATGTCCAATATTGGTTTTACCTCGACATCTGGCTGCCCAACGACGTTCCCTTGAGCGCGACCAACGATACTGCAATGAGGGCGGAGCAGGTGGTGCGCAAGGTCGTTGAAGGCGCTCCTGAAGAGGGAACAAAAGAGAAGGGTTCTGAGCACCTGCTCACTTCCGTGACGAGTTTCATTGGCGGCGGCGGACCACGGTTCTGGTTTTCCATCGCTCCCGAAGCGACCCAGACGAACTATGCGCAGGTCATTGTGCAGGTGCGCGACAAGGAGGCTACTCCAAAGCTGATCGGACCTCTTCAAGATGAACTAAACAAGCAGGTCCCAGGAGCATGGATCACGGTGCGACAGTTGCAAACGAACCCAGTCGAGACTCCTGTTGAGGTCCTTATTACAGGCCAGGCAGATACCGACCCGCGAACCGAAAGCGAGGACATCCGAGCCCTGCGGGCAATCGCGTCCCAAGCCATGGATATCGTTCGCCAATCGCCTGGTATTGCGGTGTTGAGGGACGATTGGAGCCCCGACAGCCCACAGATGAAAATCGAGATTGATCCAGATCGCGCCAATCTAGTTGGCATTACGAACGCCGATGTTGCAACGTCCACCGCCGCCGCAATCAGTGGGAACCCGGTGGGTATATATAAGGAAGGGAATAAGGACATCCCGATTGTTGTCCGCCTCCGGCCGCAGGATCGCGCACGGCTTTCACAGATCGAAAATCTCTACGTCAACTCATCGCAGGAGAACGTCAAAGTCCCTTTGTTGTCGGTCTCGACTTTGAAGGACATTCTTGAGACTGCACGAATTCGGCGTCGCGAACATTTCCGCACCTTGTCAATCTTGTGTTTTCCGGCTCCCGGCGTTCTGGCGTCCGAGGTGCTCGCGCCAATCGAACCAAAGCTGATCGCTCTCAAGAAAAGTCTACCGCCGGGATATCAATTGCAGATCGGTGGCGAAAAGGCGAAGCAGGTCGACGGATTCACGAATCTTGCCGTGGTTCTTCTGATTTCTCTAGTCGGCATCTACTTAGCCCTCCTTATTCAGTTCAATAATGCCGTCAAGCCTCTGCTGGTCTTTGCGGCCGCTCCCTATGGGGCGATTGGTGCACTGATCGCTTTGGCAATCATCGGTACACCTTTTGGCTTCATGGCATTTCTTGGAGTGGCCAGCCTCATCGGAGTCATCGTAAGCCATGTCATCGTGCTGTTCGACTTCATTGAGGAGATGCACGAAAAGGGCGAACCGCTGGAACGTGCCCTTCCAGATGCCGGCATTGAGCGTATTCGGCCCGTGATGATCACCGTGGGCGCGACGATCCTGGCTTTGTTTCCTCTCGCACTCGAAGGTGGCCCGCTCTGGAAACCTCTGTGCTACGCCCAGATCGGTGGACTCGCCGTGGCCACGTTCATCACCTTGCTCCTAGTGCCGGTCTTTTACTCGATTTTTGTCCTCGATCTCAAGTGGATCAAATGGGAAACGACAGGGGACAGGGAGCAGGCGGCTGAGGCAGAGCCAACAACGTGACGACAAAAGGGCGCGGCTTTTCTACAGGAGAATGACGTGGATCTAAGACTTACGGGGAAAATCGCTCTGGTAACGGGATCGACGGCAGGAATCGGGTTTGCGATTGCCAAGTCGCTTGCGAGCGAAGGTGCGCATGTCCATGTAAACGGTCGGACACAAGAGCGCGTCGATGCTGCGGTGGAGGCAATCCGATCGCATGCTGCTGCGGCAAAGGTTGATGGCATTGCGGCGGACTTTTCTGGCTCAGCCGGCGCAGAGGCCGTGATTGCGAAACTCCCTGCGGTGGATGTACTGGTGAACAATGTTGGCATTTTCGAGCCTAAGCCATTTGCGGAGATTCCCGATGCGGACTGGTACCGCCTCTTCGAGATAAACGTGATGAGCGGAGTGCGGCTCTCGCGACATTATCTCGCAGGGATGCTGGAACGGAACTGGGGCCGCATCCTTTTCATTTCGAGCGAATCGGGGGTGCAGATTCCGGCGGAAATGGTGCACTACGGGATGACCAAGACTGCACAAATTGCTGTTGCGCGGGGGATCGCTGAGTCGGTGGCCGGAACCGGCGTGACGGTGAACAGTATTCTTGCCGGACCGACGGAGTCGGAAGGCGTGGTCGCCTTTGTCGAGGCGATGGCGAGCCAGGAAAACAAATCGAAGGCAGAGGTAGAGAAGCAGTTCTTCGAGCATGTGCGGCCATCGTCCCTGATTAAGCGGTTTGCCACTGTAGATGAAGTTGCAGCGATGGCGATCTACCTGGCGGGCGAAGTCTCGTCAGCGACGAACGGGGCAGCACTGCGGGTAGACGGCGGTGTCGTGAGGGCAATTCTCTAATGAGAAGTGGAAGTAGTCGATGGGACAAGATACGAGGATATTCAAGCAGCATTGCTATTCATAGGAGGAGGTAAGCAGTGCCAGAAAGCGCGGTACCCGCATATATCACCAGCTTAATCCGCCATTTTGCGGATCTTCGAGACGGTACACACGGCGGATCCGCAAGTCGCAAGGACAAGGAAGCGCATTTCGAGAATGCAGTGCAACTGCTGGCTCCCGTCGCCCGCCAGGTTCTCACAGAAATGAACACGAGCCTGCTGCTCGACACCGGGCAGCTCACTGAGACGGGACTACGACGCACAGCTGATGGAGGCTTGATCGCGTCGTGGGTTTTGAGCTGGCATGAACAGCAGGCAGCCGGAGTCGAGCCGATCGCGCTTCAAGCCTATTTCGGAGGCGGCTTCCACCACCCTCATCTTCGAGGAACAACAGTTCATGACTGGCCGCTGAATGTGTTCAGCGACGAGGATGCCGCGGCTCAGCTATCCATACTCCGGGCCATCGCGTCCAGCGATCTGCACAATTTGGTTTATCGCGCGGACTATCGGATTGTCCCTGCCGTTAATCGCACTACGAGTTCGTGATCAACTGAATCTTGACTATGCCTTCCCCTCAAAAACTCGATACTCACCACAAAGCACTCACCCTGAATCTCGATCCGTCCACTTTCGGCTCTTTCGCTGAAATCGGGGCGGGACAGGAGGTCGCGCGTTGGTTCCTACTCGTTGGAGGGGCCTCCGGTACTGTGGCCAAAACCATTTCCGCCTACGATAAGGAAGTCAGCGATGATCTCTACGGTTCCGGATCGCGCTACGTATCCAAGCAGCGCCTTGAGGCGATGCTGGACAGCGAATGGACCCAGCTCCTCACGCAACTAAGCAAATCCCGAGGATCGCAAACTAGGTTTTTTTGCTTTGTTGACACCGTCTCCGCCCGTAACTTCGCCGGAACCAACGACTCACATGGTTGGATCGGTCTCCGCTTTCAGTTACAGCCCGGCGGTCTTCCCAACGACATCCTGCTGCACGTCAATATGCGCGATGCTTCCAATGCCCTCCAGCAACAGGCCATCGGCATTCTGGGCGTCAACCTCATCTACACCGCGTTCTACGAAGGCCAAACTAAGGAATCATTTCTGGCAGGCTTGGCACAAGACGTAAGCGCGGAGCGAATCGAGATCGACTACGTGAATCTTCGCGGGCCAGCGTTCGAGAGTTGGGATCACCGTGCTCTGCAAGTCCACCTGGTGCGTGCGGGACTCGCAGAGGCCGTGTTTTTCTCCTCCAAGGGCTCCCTCGTCCCACCTGCCGAGGTTCTCCATAAGAAAGCCGTCGTGCTTGCACCGGGGTATTTTGGCCATACGGATCCAGTTCACTCGCAAGTTCATTTGCGATTATTGGCTTCGGGCATTCAAGAACTTCAGGCAGACCTTGGCGAAACAAATTCGGCGCCCGCCGGTTTTTTTTGCCTGACGGTTGCTCCGTTCGCGCCGGACGACCCAGCCCCGGAAATTCCCGACTTGCTTCGTCGCATCGATGCGCTTCTCGCCGCCGGCGGCGATGTGCTGCTTTTTCGTCAACCCGAGCTCTACCACATGACAACTCTCGTAAACCGCCATACGAGCGCGCCCGTGCGCTTCGTCGCAGGTCTTTCCCTGATGATTCGAGCATCTGAAGACGTTTATGACAATCTCGAAGGCAGACGTCTGGAGGCCCTTGCGCGTCTTTTCGCCCAGAATGTCCGCATCTACGTTTATCCGATGACCGCTACGGATCTGCGGGAATGGCTCCAGAGTGTTTCCGTTACCGGTTGGGAGTGGAGTGAGACGAATGGATGGGTTTCTGCCAGCGAGCTGCGTTGCGCGCCGCCTCTCGGACATCTATTCGCTTATCTCCTCGCCAGCAACTTCCTTGTCCCTATGCGAGTCCCTGCGGGTGCGTGAGAGCCGAAGGTCGCCATCATGATCGCCGGACGCTGCTCTTTCAAGGCCCGACCTGAGTCTTCAGCTTGACTGCACCGACTTCGCCGCATATCCGCGCTTACGCAGGCGAGCTAGGAAGCGAGTCCGTGATCATCCCAGCGCATGCGGTAGTCTCTCCTAGTGTGAAGGAGAATGTAAAACGTTAGGGACTTAATTCTTGATCCATTTATGATCCACGAAGCCTTCCCAGCCCTTACTGAAACCGCTTCAGGTAGCCATCCGTGTTGCGTAGTTTCAGTAACTTACCATCGGCCCTTGTACTTTCACGGCGTAAACGCGGGTCCAAATCCCGCCGGGGACGCCAACGACTTCAATAACTTACAGAAATCCCTTTCGGCGGGTACGGTACTGGGACGGTAACCATCACTGGGCTAGCCGACTGATCGCTACAGTCGATGCGAACTCGATACCCATTCGCGAACTCGGCTGCAACGGGCCACAACTGGAAACATAATGAGCATCCAACCCTGCTAGTTGTACCGACCTGAAAAGCATTTCTTCGCAAGCATGTGCCGAAGCCTGGACCAGGGCGGCAAATGGAATTGCCACTGTCCGCGTAAAGATTGCGACTAGGCTTGATCGCGAATTGCCGATTGCCCACGTCTTTTTCGAACGGATCAGCACCGTGGAAGTTGGGATGACACAAAACGATGCAGTCGCGATGCACTACGCGCAAAGGAACATTTGTTACCTCTTCACGATGGAAAGCAGCGCCCAAATGCAAGCAGCAACTTCGGCGATCCCGAGATGCGAATTTTCCGCCGGAGCAGCGCCCATACGAGATTGGCTTCCTTGCGCAGAAAGCGCAGCCAGGTCTGACTATCGGCAATAAGCCGCAGATCGGCTTGTCCATTGTGGCCTTCGGAAACCTGCAACTTTTCATCTCGAATCGTCACGGTTGCTTTCAGTTCTTCATGACCGGTGAATGTAAAGTGATAGACAGCGTTCAGACCTTTTGACTGACCTTTCTGAAAAACGAAGTTCAGGCCTCGCAGGAAGGCGCGAATGCTTCCTTGGCCGGCGAGGCCGTTCGACACACGCTTGGCCTTCTTATGCGGAAAGCGCCGCGCTACGAACTCTTCGGCGTCAGATTTGGGAACAACGTAGACCGTCTCAGGTTTGTTCTGCAGGGGGCGAACGACATCGTCCAGAAACTGCTTGCGGTTCGTGAGGAAGGGCGCGATTACGTCCGCACCCGCAGGGCATACCGCCATGCAATAAGCGGCCTTGTAGTTGGCGCCGAACGACAAGCTCTGCCACATGGAGACCGTCTCGGCTCCTGAGACATGTTTTCGGTAATCGTGTGCGCTTTTGCTATCAGCGATCTTCTCCACCCAGTCGTTGAATCCGCCCATGAACTCACGGTAGTTATGCGTGTAGCACGCGGAGAAATTGAACTGACCGTCTGAGCTGATCGCACCTGTCGGGCAGGCGGCAACGCATAGCTTGCATTCGAGGCACGGGTTGTAAACAATCGGATGTGAATATGCGGAGACTTCTGCATCCACCAGT
>WNGK01007986.1_pt1 | contig 11034 bp, 8 predicted proteins | sample 5400601 | NCBI WGS metagenome assembly WNGK01 (sample SAMN13153376, study PRJNA577476) | soil metagenome | isolation source: 60 cm soil or saprolite under Garry oak tree replicate 1 | place: USA:California | collected 2016-06-15
GGCGATGAGCTTCTTGACCTGCTTCTGGCTCTTGCCGCAGAACGAGCACTTCAGCAGGTCACCGCCGTCGCCGATACGTGCCACCCAGCTACTCCTTCGCCAGGGCCGCCGCGGGGCGGCCTCGCCGGCCATGTCGCCGGCGGCGAGCGCCTCGCCGCCACCGGTCGTACTCCAGGATAATGACGGTACCGCTTCCTGGCCGCTCGTTGTGGCGCAAGCGGCCCGTCGCCGGCGTGCAGTTCGGAACTAGGTCCTGCCGGTTAGGACGACACTACCTCGCTCTTGCGCTTCAGCATCGTCAGAACCTCATCCACGAGGCCGTACTCCATGGCCTCCGCGGCGGTCAGGAACTTGTCCCGTTCGATATCCCGGCGGATCTGATCCTCGTCCTTGCCGGTGTGCGTGGCAAGCACCTTCTCCATCGCGGTGCGCATCCGCAGGATCTCGTTGGCCTGGATCTCCAGGTCGCTGGACTGCCCGTAGCCGCTCTCGATGGCGGGCTGGTGGATAAGGATGCGCGCGTTGGGCAGCGCCATCCGCTTGCCCTTGGTGCCCGCGGCAAGCAGCACGGCGGCCGCGGAGGCCGCCTGGCCCAGGCAGAACGTCTGGATCTCCGGCTGGATGTACTGCATCGTGTCGTAGATCGCCATCATCGAGGTCATCGACCCGCCGGGCGAGTTGATGTAGATGATGATGTCGCGGTCCGGGTCGATCGACTCCAGCGTGATCAGCTGGGCCATCACGTCGTTCGCCGAGGCGTCATCGATCTGCACGCCGAGGAAGATGATCCGCTCCTCGAAGAGCTTGTTGTACGGGTTCATCTCCTTGATCCCGTACGACGTCCGCTCGACGAACGACGGCAGCACGTAGCGGGCCTCGGCGAGCCGCCCCGCCGTCCGGCTCGCAGCCCCGATGGCCTGCTCCGCTCCCGGTATACGAGTCATGAGACCGGTCCTTCCGACGGGACGTCCAGCGCGCTGCGGACCACCTGGTCGACGAAGCCGTAGTCCTTTGCCTCGTCCGCGGTGAACCAGCGGTCGCGGTCGGAGTCGGCCTCGACCTGCTCGACCGTCTGGCCGGTGTGGAAGGCGGTCCGCTCGGCCAGGGTGTGCTTCAGGTACAGGATCTGCTCGGCCTGGATCCGGATGTCCGACGCGGTGCCGCCGATGCCGCCGTGCGGCTGGTGCAGCAGGATCTGCGAGTGCGGCAGCGCGTAGCGCTTGCCGGCCGTGCCCGCGCAGAGCAGGAACTGGCCCATCGACGCGGCCATCCCCATCGCATAGGTGGCGACATCGTTCGGCACGAACTGCATCACGTCGTAGATAGCGAACCCGGCGCTCACCGAGCCGCCCGGGGAGTTGATATACAGGCTGATGTCGCGCTTGCTGTCCTCGGCGGCGAGCAGCACGAACTCGGCGCAGATCCGGTTGGCTAGCTCGTCGTCGACCTGCTGGCCGAGAAACACGATCCGGTGCCGCAGCAGGCGCTGGAATACCTGTTCGCCCATCTGCATGCCCGGTGGCGCTTCCGCGACCCGCGCCACAATGCTCGCCAGCTCGTCGGCTTGGGGTGGCGTGCTCACGGTGTGCCCTCCTCGGTTCTGTTTGCGCTGCGTGTCGTTGACAGTGACCCTAACCCGCTCCCGGCATCCGCTAGTCCGCCGCTGCCGCCTGTTCGCTGTAGGCGCACGCAGGTTGCCGTGCAGCCCGGCGGCAGACCCGAAATTCCGGGATTACGCAGCCAGCCCGCGTGCTGCCGCCCGCAGCGGCAGCAGAAGACCGGGGCACATGCACGGGAGCGCCGCCTCGGCCGGCCCCGCAACCCGGACCCACAGGCACGGGAGCGCCCGCCTCGGCCGGGCCCCGCAACCCGGACCCACAGGCACGGGAGCGCCGCCTCGGCCGGGCCCGCGGGCCGGCACCGAGCCGCCGGGGACTGGCGGGAGCGGCGCTCGCCGCATCGTCTGTCGCAGGCGTGCCTGACTACGCCCCGGAGCCCTCGTCCGCCCCTTCGGCGGCCAGTTCCGCCTCCGGCTCCGCCGCATCATCCGGCCCGGCCGGCTCATCCGCCCGGGCGAGTTCCTTCAGGTCCACCCCGCGGCCCGACTCGTCGGTGACCTTGGCGCGTTCCGCGATCAGCCGGAGCGATTTGCTCCGCAGCACGTCAGCCACCGCCGACCCGAGCTGCCCGCGATCGGCGAGCTCCCTGGCCAGCCGGTCCGGCGGTACGCCCATCCGGTACGCCTGCTCGGTGACGTAAGCGCTCAGCTCGCCCTGGTCCACCCCGAGATCTTCCTGCGCCGCCAGCTTGTCCAGGATGAAGCCTGCCTTGACCGATCGGCGCGTGTCCCTGTCGAACTCGGCGTCCAGCTCATCGGAAGTCATGCTGACGGCCTCGAGATAGGACTCCAGGTCCGAGTTGGTGCGGCTCAGCCGGTCGTCCAGCGACTGCCTGCGCAGCTCGACCTCCTGCTCGACCAGGTTCTCAGGCAGCGGGATGTCGACCCTGGCCAGCAGGGCATCGAGGGCGCGCTCCCTGGCTTGCTCGGCCTGGCCGGCCCGGCGCATCGCCGCAAGCTGCTCCCTGGTTCCTGCGCGCAGCTCGCCGAGGGTGTCGAACTCACTCGCCGACTGGGCGAACTCGTCGTCAAGCTCGGGCAGTTCCTTGACCTTGACGCTGTGCACCGTGACGGTCACCCCGGCCTGCATCCCGGCCAGCTTGCCGCCGGCCAGCTCCGCGGTGAAGGTCTTGGTATCGCCAGCGGCCATCCCGGCCAGCGCCTCGTCCAGACCCTCCAGCATGGAACCGCTGCCGACCTCGTAGGAGATCCCGCTCGCCTGCGCGTCCTCCACCCGCTCGCCGTCCACGTCGGCCGACAGGTCGATCGACACGTAGTCACCGTCTCGCACCGGCCGGTCGACGCCCTTCAGCGAGGCGAACCGCTCGCGCAGCGTGCCCAGGTACTCCTCCACCTGGTCGGGCGTGACCTCGGCATCATCGACCGTAACCGGCATGCCGTCCAGGTCGGGGATCTCGAACTTCGGCCGCACGTCGACCTCGGCGGTGAAGGCAAGCTCCTTGCCGTCATCCAGCTTCGTGATCTCGAGGTCCGGCTGGCCGAGCGCGAAGACCTCGTGCTCCTCAAGCGCCTTGCCGTAGAGCTTCGGCACGGCGTCATTCACCGCCTGCTCGAGCACCGCCCCGCGGCCCACCCGCTGGTCGATGACCCGCGGCGGAGTGCGGCCCGGCCGGAAGCCGGGCACCTTGACCTGCCGGGCAACCTCGCGGTATGCCTGGTCGAGGTTCGGCTTGAGTTCGGAGAACGGAACCTCGATGGTGAGCCGGACCCGGGTCGGGCTCAGCTCTTCGACGTCGGTTTTCACGTCGGCTTATCTCCTCGGTTCCTCGCCAGGCAAACACGGCACCGCGGCCCGGGCAGATGGGTGGTCAGTCACGGCTACGGCCGCCAAGTCTAGGGCGCCAAGTCTAGGGCCAGCGCAGGAGTTGCTCGCCCGGCGCCGGCGCTAAAGCAGGCCGAGCCGCCTGCCCTGGGCGATGGCCGCGCGGCGGGACGCCACGCCGAGCTTCCTGTACACCGACCGCAAGTGCGTCTTCACCGTGTTGATCGAAAGGAACAGCGCCTCGGCGATCTCCTGATTGGTCATGTGCGACGGCAAGAAGCGCAGCACCGCGAGCTCGCTGTCCGTCAGCGGCGCGTCGGCCTGCCCGGGGCCTTGCCGGATCCGCGGCAGCTGGGTGTCGAAGCGCTCAAGTACCGCGGCAGCGAATCGCGCGCTGCCGCTAGTCGGCGGGACGAGCACGGTGATCGCGGACCGGACCGGCGGCCCGGCGTCGAGGAACGGCCGCAGCGCGGTGCCGGTCTCGGCCAGGGCCAGCGCCTGCTCAAGCAGTTCGGCCGCGCGGTCCGGCTGGCCGAGGCGCCTGCGCGCGACTACGGCAACCAGCAGCCCGGCGATCTTATCAAGCCGCGTCGCCCCGACAGCCCCGACAGACCCGACAGCCACGACAGACCCGACAGCCCTGGCAGACCCGACAGCCCTGGCAGCCTCGACAGATCCGACAGCCCTGGCAGCCCCGACAGCCCTGGCAGCCCCGACAGACCCGGTGGCCCCGGCGGCCCCGGCGGCCCCGTCCTGGCAGCCGGCCACCATCTCGATGGCACCGCCGAAATCGCCCTCGGCCAGCAGCAGCCTGCCTTGCATGACGCAGTCGCCGTCACAGCCGGGGCAGGCGCCCGGGTCGGCCGGGCCAACCGCCGTCCTGGCGGCGACCGCGTCACCGGACCGCAGCGAGATCTCCCCCGCCAGGAAGGCAAGCTGCCGCTCCAGTGCGGGATCAGGCGGCAGCGGCCGGCCGGTGGTCCTGATCAGCAGGCTGCGGGCGCCTGCCGGGTCGCCGTCGGCCAGCCGCACCCGGGCCCGGATCAGGTCGGCCAGGATGTGCGCCATCGGCTCTCCGGGCAGCTGCGCGACCACAGCGTGATCGAACTCGTCCAGCGCCCTGGCTGCCCCGGCGAGGTCGTCGCCGACCAGGCCCAGCTGGGCGGCGGCCAGGGCCTGAAGCCAGCCGCCTGCCGGGCCAGCAGCCACCTGGCCAGCAGCCGCCGGGCCAGCAGCCCCCGGGCCAGCGCCCGCCGGGCCGGCAGCGACCGGATCGCCCCCGGCGGCGGACATCTCCCCGACGGGCGGCCGCGCCGTAGTCTCCCCGTGCCAGGCATCGGCCAGCGCGCGCCAGCCGCGTGCCCGGGTCAGCAGTCCGGCCGGGCCGCCGGCCTCGAGCTGGCATTCCGCGTGGCCGAGTGCCAGCCGGGCGGCCGGAATCTCCCAGCGGCGCAGCCGCGCGGTCCCCAGCGTGAACCACAGCAGCCCAAGCGCCCGGTGCTCAGCCGGCGAGGCGGCGGTCTGCTGCTGCCGCTCGGCCAGTGCCGATGCGCGGGCTAGCTGGCCCGGGTCGGGGCCGGCCCGGGCGGCGGCCTGCAGCACGCCGAGCGCGGCCAGGCCAGGCTCCGCGACCCGGCGCACGGCAGGCGCGCAGCGGCCGAGCCCGCGCTGCGCGTTCTGCAGGTGCGCGGCAGCCCCGTCTGGATCGCCGCTCCACAGCCTGGCCGCGGCCAGCGCGCTGGCCACCGCGACGTCATCGGCGGCCCGGCCGGCCGGGAGCAGCGAGAGCACGGCGTCCAGCGCGGCCGGCCCGTTAATGATCAGAATTTCAGTCGCCGACTCAGTCAGCACGTGCGCGGCATAGTCCCAGTCCGCTGCCTCGGCGGAGTAGCGCACCGCATCGATTGCCCGGCCGCTGGCCGCGTGCCAGCGGGCCGCCCGGCGGAGCAGGACCGGGATCTCGTGCGGCATCTCCCTGTGCAGGTCGGCCCGCAGCACGTCGCGGAGCAGCGGGTGGTATCGGTACCCGGCGTGGTCCCCGCCGGGGGCCTGGACGAAGCCGTTGTCCCTGCTGAGCCGGTCCAGCGTTCGCGCGCCGCCCGGCTCGCCGGTCAGCGCGTCGGCAAGGTCACCGGACACGAACTCGGCGACGCTGGTGCGGAGCAAGAAGAGGCGGGTCTCCGGCGGCTGCCTGCCGAGCACCTCATCCCTGAGGTAATCGGTCACCATGGGCTCGTTCCCGGCCAGATCGGTGATGCTGGCTGTGCCGGGGCACGCGCGGGCCCGCATCGCGGCGAGCCGCAGGCCGGCCATCCAGCCCTCGGTGCGCCTGAGCAGCTCGTCGCGCCCGGCCGCGCCGACGTCGATGCCGAGCATCGCGAAGTAGGCGGCTGCCTCGTCGGCGGTGCAGGCCAGTTCCGCGGCCGTCACGTCGGCGAGCTCGCCCGCCACCCGCAGCCTGGCGAGCTGCAGGCCCGGCGGGCAGCGCCCGGACAGGATCAGCCGGACGGACGGCGGGGCGTGCCTGATCAGCAGGTCGAGGCCGGCCAGCACGGCGCCGCCGGCGATCTCGTGCACGTCGTCAAGTACGAGCACCACGGGCTCGGTGAATAGCTGCGCCGCCTCCACCAGGCGCAGCGGGAATTCGGCGGGCGAGACATCCTCCAGCGAGCCCGCTGCGTCGGCGGGCAGCGCCCCGGCCCGGGCAAGCGCCGCCCGGGCATAGGCCCAGAACCTGGCCGGCTCGGCGTCCTGCGGATCCACGGTCAGCCAGGCGACCCGGCGGGCCGCCGGAGTCGCGGTCGCCCACGAGGCGCAGGCCACCGTCTTCCCCGCCCCGGCCGGGCCGGATACCAGCGTCACCCGGTGCTCGGCCGACCGCTCGATCAGCTCGGTCACCCGGCGGCGGCGCAGCACCGCGAGGCTCAGCCGCGGTACCCGAAGCTTGTCCTCGAAGAACCGGGGCTGGTTCTGGGCCGGCACCCTGGCCCGTTGCGGCGCCGCATGCTTCGTCGCGCTTGTCATTAGCTCCCCCGAAAGGCGCCGCGTACATGCTGCGGGCGGATCCCCCGATCCCCTCACCCGGCTGGGTGAACATGCAGCTCAGAACGCCTCATTCCTCATTACCCCGGCCCGGCGCTGGCCAACCGCGAGCCCGGCCGCCAGCCCCGGGGTGCGGTATCACCCGGGCGGGCTGCCAGCCCGGCCTGGCGGTATCACCCGGGCCGGACGATGCCGGGCCGGCCGGCCGTTCGTAGCGTCGCGTGGGTGCGATGCCGGACAACAGGGAGGGGGCTGCTCATGAGCAGCGAACAGGAGCGGGCCGGCTCGATGAGCGGCGGCCCGCAGCACGCAGCATCGGCAGGCAGCGGCCTGGCTGGAGCCAGAATGCCCCGGCCGGACTACCAGGACGACGGTTCCGCCGGCCGCGAGTACCGGGCCGAGAGCGGCAGCGCGGCGGCGACCGGATTCACCATGCTCGCCGCGACTCTGATGATCATCTCTGGCCTGTGGAGCTTCTTCGTCGGGCTGACTGCGATCATCAAGAACCAGTTCTTCGTCACGTTGCCCAACTACACCTTCAAGATCGACATCAGCTCGTGGGGATGGATTCACCTGGCCGTCGGCGGCCTGGTGTTCGTGGCGGGGGTCTGCCTGATCCTCGGCCAGCTGTGGGCCCGGGTGGTGGGCGTCGTGCTCGCGCTGATCAGCGCGGTGGCGAACTTCCTGTTCATCCCGTACTACCCGGTCTGGTCACTGATCGTGATCGCCATCGATGTGTTCATCATCTGGGCGCTGATGACCGCCGGGCAACGCGAACCCGCCTGATCGCCGTGCCGCGGCGGCCCCGCCTTGAGTAAGCGTGGCGGGGCCGCTCGGCCGCGCCTTCCGCACCCCGTCTCAGCCGAGTGTCCGCAGCGAGGCGGCAGATTCTTCACCCGCACGGGGTGGTGGCAGGTCTCGCCCGGCGGCGTTCCCTGAGCACGCGGACCGGCGACGGCCGGCCGACGGGAGGAGGATGGGCAGATGGCGCTGCGGGAGTACCAGGCCGGCCAGGCATTCCCAGGATGATCGGGCGGTGCGCCGGGCAGCGGACTGACGGCAGCGGACTGAGAGGAGCCGATGATGGCTGAGCTGACGGCCGTTGCTCCGCCGCGGCGCGGGGTGCGGTACCAGCTCGACTCGGGGCTCGGGCAGCTTACCCCGGCCGAGTGCGCGGAGCGGGGCAAGGCCGCGCGGGCTGCGGTGCCCCGGGCCAGTCACGCGGTGTTCGACCCGCCGCCGGGCCGGGCTGACCCGGTCGGCCTGCTGGCTGAGCAGGCGAAGGCCCGGGTGCCTGAGCTGGTACCGGTCCGGTGGGGCCGGATGATGGTGTCCCCGTTCACCTTCTACCGCGGTGCGGCCCTGCCGATGGCCAGCGACCTGGCCGCCACGCCGGTGTCCGGGCTGGCGGTGCAGGCGTGCGGCGACGCGCACCTGTCTAACTTCGGCGTCTTCGGCTCCGCCGAGCGCCGCCTGGTCTTCGACGTCAACGACTTCGACGAGACACTGCCCGGCCCGTGGGAGTGGGATGTCAAGCGGCTGGCCGCCAGCCTGGAAGTAGCGGGCCGCGACAACGGGTTCCCCGGCAAGGACCGCCGGGCGGTCGTGCTGGCCACCGTCACCAGCTACCGCCAGGCGATGCGCGACTTCGCCGGGATGACCAACTTGCAAGTCTGGTACGCGCACGCCGACATGGACCAACTGCGGGCCCAGTTCGAATCCCAGCTGAAGACGCGGCAGCGCAAGCTGGTGGACAAGGACCTGGCCAAGGCGCGGACCAGGGACAGCATGCAGGAAGTGGCCAAGCTGACCCGCATCGTCGACGGCCGGCCGCGGATCATCGCCGACCCGCCGCTGCTCGTGCCGGCCGCCGACCTGCTGCCAGATCAGGGTGACCTGGCCGCCTTCAAGGCGCAGCTGACCGGCCTGATCGCCAGGTACCGGCGCACGCTCGAGACCGACCGCCGGTTCTTGCTCGAGCAGTTCGAGTTCGCCGACATGGCCCGCAAGGTCGTCGGCGTCGGCAGCGTCGGAACCCGCTGCTGGATCATCCTGATGCTCGGCCGCGACGGATCCGACCCGCTGTTCCTGCAGGTGAAGGAGGCCGAGACATCGGTGCTCAGCCGCTTCGCCGGCGCCAGCAAATACGCCAACCAGGGCCGGCGGGTGGTCGCGGGCCAGCGGCTGATGCAGGCATCCAGCGACATCTTCCTCGGCTGGCAGCGGACCGAGGCCGGGCTGGACGGGAAGCAGCGCGACTTCTATGTCCGCCAGTTGCGGGACTGGAAATTCTCCCTCGCCGTCGAGACCATGGTGCCGCGCGACATGCAAACGTACGGCGCGCTCTGCGGATGGACCCTAGCCCGGGCACACGCCCGCTCAGGGAACCGGATCGCGATCGCCGCCTACCTCGGCGGCTCCGACGTCTTCGACAAGGCCATCACCCAATTCGCGGCCGCCTACGCGGACCAGAACGAGCGCGACTACAAATCTCTCGTCGACGCGGTGGCCGCAGGACGGATAACCGCCGAGCGTGGTGTGTGATACTGGCCGGCCGCCCCGATCCGCGAGGACCGGCGAGCGCCGCTGGCCGATGGCGCTGGCGGTGCTGGCTGCCGGGTGCTGCGTGCGGTTCTGCCGCCCGGGCCCAGGACCGGAGATGGCGGTGACCTCGGCCAGGCTGATGCCGGCGTCAGTCACTGGCCCGGGCCTGGCACCCGGAAGGCGGCGACCAGCCGCGCGACCAGCGTGGCCAGGAACACCTGGCCGGTCAGCGCCTCGATGACGGCGAGGGCCCGGCCACCATCACTGGCGGCGGTAAAGTCCCCGTAGCCGAGCGTGGTCAGCGTGCTGAAACTGAAGTACTGGAAGGTCTGGATATCGGTCTGGTGCTCGGCGGCCGGCCGGCCAGCGAAGAAGAATCCCCCGCCCAGCCGCCAGATCGCCGCGTAGAAGGCGGCGAACATCAGCCCGATGATCAGATAGGCGCTCAGCGCGCCGTAGATGCTCTGCACGGTGACCGTAGGCCGGGCCAGGATGCGCCGGACCATAACGGCCGCGGTGTCGAGCAGGATCAGCCCTTTCCATATGTCTGCCACGCCGAGGCCGGCCTGGGTACCGCTCAGCGCCGCCAGTGTGGCCGCGGCGGAGCCGAGTAGCGCGACAGCGACGGCCACCTGCGCCGTCCGGCGGCGCACCCGCGCCGTGCGCAGCGCAAGCATCAGCACGGCCAGGAAGAGCGCAACCTGGAGGTAATCGATCAGCCTGTCGTGACTGAACGCGGAGAGCAGGTAGGTCGCGATCAGCAGGAGCAGCAGCAGGCCGTACCGGCCGCCGGGCCCCGGCAGGCCGGGACGGTCGCCGCGGCTGGCTGCCCGCCGGGCAGGCGAGGCCGGCGTCATGACCCCTTCTTCCTCGTGCTGCCGGTGATTCGGACCGGCCTAGTTCATCAAGCCAGGCGCCGGCCGCGCCCCATCCCGGCCGGGTGATCCGGCCGGGTGATACTGCAGAGCTGACTCAGATCTGCCGGCTCGCGCCCGGCGACGTGTAGCCAATGCCCCGTACCATCGCTCAGCCGGCCGGGTCGTGCCAGGTATCCCGGCCCGGCAGCAGCCGGTCTGCTTCCTTCGGGCCCCAGCTGCCCTTGGCGTACGGGTGCACGGGCGTGACGTCGTCGAGTACCGGGTCGACCACCCGCCAGGCAGCCTCCACGGTGTCCTGGCGGGCGAACAGCCAGCGGTCACCGTCCAGCGCCGCGCCGATGAGCCGGTCATAGGGACGCATGTCCGACCCGGGCTGCACCGCGAACGCCAGATCCTCCGGCTGCGGCTCCAGCCCGGCGCCTGGCTTCTTGCCGGCCAGCGAAAAGCTGACCACGGTCTCCGGCCAGACCCGGAACCGCAGCGAGTTGGCGGCGGGGAACGGCTCGATCCCGAACACGTCATGCGGCGGACGCCGGAACTTGATATCGATCTCGGTGGCGGTGACCGGCATGCACTTGCCGGCCCGGATCAGGATCGGCACGCCGGCCCAGCGCCAGGTGTCGGCCGCGAGCCGGACGGCGACGTAGCTTTCCGTCGTCGACTTCGGGTCGACGCCGACCACCTGGTGATATCCCTCGTACTGGCCGCGCACCGCAACCTCGGGCGTCAGCGGCCGCAACGCGGCCACCACCCGCGACTTGGCGTCCGGCCAGGATTCCAGGCCGCCGGCGTCCGGCGGGTCGGCCAGCACGGTGGCCAGCACCTGGAGCATGTGGTTCTGCACCACGTCCCTGATGGCGCCGGTCCGGTCGTAGAACCTGCCGCGGTCGGCGACGTCGAACGCCTCGGCCATGGTGATCTGGATGCGCTCCACGTAGGTCCGGTTGAGCAGCGGCTCGAGCACCGAGTTGGCGAAGCGGACGAAAAGCACGTTCTCCACCGGATCGAAGGCCAGCCAGTCGTCGACCCGGAAGATTGCCTCTTCCGGAAAGTACTTATGCATGGTGGCTTTCCTGCTGGCTGACGCGCCGCCGGGAGACGTAATAGCTCCAGGCCTGACAGGCGAGCACGAACGGCAGGAAGATGATGGCGGCCGGGAGGCGCGCTAT
>WNGK01007988.1_pt1 | contig 11032 bp, 11 predicted proteins | sample 5400601 | NCBI WGS metagenome assembly WNGK01 (sample SAMN13153376, study PRJNA577476) | soil metagenome | isolation source: 60 cm soil or saprolite under Garry oak tree replicate 1 | place: USA:California | collected 2016-06-15
GACGTGACCACGTCGAGCAGCGAATCGCGACCGCAATATTCAACGTTTTCCACACGGCCCGCGATGGTGTTGAGGCCACCGGGTCCCTCGCCGACCGAGATTTCCTCGGGACGGATCGCCACTACGGCACGCGGGCCCTTGAGCGGCTGCTTGCGCACGCCGGTGATCGCCATGTCGCCGCCCGTTAGCGCAACCCGGTCACCGTCTTCGCGTGCGACATCGAGCTCGAGCACGTTGCGATAGCCCATGAAGCGCGCGACGTGCAGATTGGCCGGCTGGGCATAGACTTCCGCCGGCGTCCCGATCTGCTGCACCACGCCATCCTTCATGACCACGATGCGATCGGCCAGCGACAGCGCCTCGTCCTGATCGTGCGTGACATAGATCGTGGCGCGGTCGAGCTCGCGGTGAATGCGGCGAATTTCCGCGCGCGTTTCGATGCGCAGCTTGGCGTCGAGGTTCGACAGCGGCTCGTCCATGAGGATCAGCGGCGGTTCGATGACGATAGCGCGCGCAATCGCGACGCGCTGCTGCTGGCCGCCGGAGAGCTGGCCCGGCAGCTTGTGCTCCTGGCCGGTGAGCTGGACGAGCTTGAGCGCGTGCGTGACACGCGGCGCCGCCTCAGACGAAGGCACGCCTCGCATGCGCAGACCGAAGCCGATGTTCCTTGCCACGCTCATGTGCGGAAAAAGCGCGTAATTCTGGAACACCATGCCGAAGCCCCGCTGTTCCGGCGGCAGCGTATCGATGCGCTGTTCGTCCAGCCAGATGCTGCCGCCGGAGAGCTGCATCAGACCCGCGATGCAATTGAGCGCGGTGGACTTGCCGCATCCGGACGGCCCGAGGAGGCAAATGAACTCGCCTCGCTTGACCGTCAGGGTGAGCTCGTTCAGGGCATTGAACGCCTTGCCGCCGGCGCCGGCGAACGCGCGCGTGACGCGATCGAGCCTGAGCTCGCTGAAATCGTGTTTCATTGAGATGTTTTCATCGACAACGTTTTATTCCGGGCAATGCGAAGAATTTCCTGTTCTGAGAAAGACACTGGATTCCGGGGCTCACCCGCGCTCATCCGGGATGAGGCAACTTTGTCGTCCCGGCGAAGGCCGGGACCCAAGTCGCACCACGCAAGTGATAACTTGGATCCCGGGCCTCGCGCTTGCGCTCGCCCTTGCGCCTATATCATCCTGAGTGAAGCGAAGGATCTCCGTACTCTTCGAAGATCCTTCGACTCGCTGCGCTCGCTCAGGATGACGCAGCTGTCTCCGATCGCCGCGAGGCTCCGCCTCTTGCTCTTGGACAGCTGCGTCACTTTGTCTTTTGCGCGCCGACCTGCTGGTCCCAGATGCGGAATGCTTCGACCTGCGCCTTGGGCTCGAGCGACTGGGTGTGCGGAAACTGCGCGAGCCACGCCTCGTACTCGGGACGGCCGTATTCCTTGATAGCGTCCTGGCTCTCCTTGGGCGCCATCGAGAGCGGTACGTTCTTCACCGCCGGCCCTGGGTAGAAGTAGCCTTTGTCGTAGGTGTACGCCTGCGCCTCGGGTGTCAGCAGATACGCCATCAGGTCGACGATGACGGCGACCTTCTCGGGCGGTACACCTTCGGGATCACCATGTAGTGCGCGTCGTTGACCCACGTCATGCCCTTGAACGGGGCGACCTTGTAGGCCTTGGGCACGATGCCGAGCACGCGCGGATTGATGTCCCAGCCGGTCATGGTGACCGTCATATCGCGCGAACCTTCGCCGAGCTCCTTCATGACCGCGCCGGTACCCGTCGGGTAATACTCGATGCAGCTATTGAGATCCTTGAGATACGCCCACGTCTTTTCCCATCCGTTCACCGGGTCCTTGGGATTCTTGTCGCCGAGGACGTAGGGCAAACCCATGATGAAGGTGCGGCCGGGGCCCGAGTTGGCGGGACGCGCATAGATCAAGCGGTTGGGATTGGCCTTGCACCACGCCAGCAACTCCGCCGGCGTCGTCGGCGGCTGCTTGACCTTGTCCGGGTTGTACTCGAGCAGCGGTCCTGCGGGCATGAACACGACCGTGATGCCGTAGTCCTGCGCGAGCTCCTGCATCTTGGCGGCAGCAGGTTGGTAGTTGCTCATCAAGTTGGGAAACTTGGCGGCGTAGTCCGGCAGGATCTTTATCAGCAACCCCTGCTCGATGCCGGCCGCGAGAAAGTCGGTGCCCGTCAGCACCAGATCGATGTCGCTGCGGCCTGCACCTTGCATGGCCTTCAGTTTCCCGGGCAATTCCGGCGCCGTGGCCCTGACCAGGTTGATCTTGGAAATCAGCTCAGGATGCTTTTTCTGATATTCGTCGATTGCGGCCTGTGTCAGCGCGAGATCGCCCGCCGGATCGCTGATGTTGATCGTCACCGGGCTGCGCGTCTGCGCATGGACCGGCACAGCGCCGATCGACAGCAGGAGCGCGCCCGCGAATGCGAGCGTGGCGACGAGACGGGCGCGTCCAAAACCGAAGTGTGTAATTCTCATGGTGAAGCTCCTCCTTGTACCGGTCGAAAAAGGGAAAACGACGAATTGTATCGTTGATCTGGCGCTATTCCCGACGTCCCGCGGATGAGTTCATGCGGCGGTGCGTGCCGGACGCCGCCCGGCGCGCGCGTCGCGCGCCGGCACATCGTGCGCTGCTCGCGCGGCATCGTCGAGACCCCGTTGAAACTCCTTGACCACCCGCGCCATATGTCGGTGCATGGCAGCGCGAGCCGCGTCGGCGTTTCGTGCGGCAATCGCTCGCAGGATCGCCGCATGATCGCGCACCGTTTTCTGGGCAAGATCCGGCGTGTGGAAATGCTTCTGCATGCGCCCCCACAGTTCCGCGCGCTGTTCCCACAGGCCTTCAACGACGAGCTCGAGCGATCCGTTCCCGGTGGCCTTGGCAATGCGGAGATGAAAATCGCGGTCGGCTTCTTCACGCACCGCGAAATCGTCGACGTTTGCCTGCATGCGATCGACGCAACTGCGCAAGTCATCGATGTCGCCCGCGGTTGCCTTCCTTGCGGCGAGCGCCGCGATCTCGCCCTCGACCAGCTTGCGCGCGTTGAGGAGCTCGAACGGCCCCGGGCCTTCATCGCGTCCTCCGCTGCTGCGCGGCGCGGTGCGCACTGCGACGAAAATGCCGGTGCCGACACGAACCTCAACGAAGCCACCGATCTCGAGCGATATGATCGCCTCGCGCACCGAGGCCCTGCTGACGCCCAGCTTCGACGCAAGCTCGCGCTCGGCGGGAAGGCGCGACCCGCTCGGAAATTCGCCGTTGGCAATCAATCCCGCGATCTGATCGGCGATTTGCCGGTAAAGGCGTTTGGGCTGAACGGCCTGCAGGGGCACGCGGAGAATCCTGTCGGAAGGGACGTTTTCGAGCCGGGGTTGCGTTTCTCGACGGTCGCATGGGCGACCCGCGGCTCGCCGCAACTCGACGGCATGCTAGCCTCGGACTATACTTTGGTCAAGTGGTCTAACCACCGGACCGCAACGCAATGCGGGTCCGATGGCCTGTAAAGGGCGCCGGAATCCATGAAGATCACCGCCTGCCGCGTCATCGTTTGCTGCCCGGGACGAAACTTCGTCACGTTGAAAATCGAGACCGATGCAGGGGTTCACGGCATCGGCGACGCCACGCTCAACGGCCGCGAGCTTGCCGTGGCATCTTATCTCAACGATCACGTGCTTGCGTCCCTCGTCGGACGCGACCCCGCGCGGATCGAGGATATCTGGCAATACCTGTATCGGGGCGCGTACTGGCGCCGGGGCCCGGTCACGATGAGCGCGATCGCCGCCGTCGATACCGCGTTGTGGGACATCAAGGGAAAGCTCGCGCGGATGCCGATCTACGAGTTGCTCGGCGGCCGGAGCCGCGACGCGGTCATGGTCTACGGGCACGCGAACGGCAAGGACATTGCCGAAACCCTCGACGAGGTTGGCCGCTACATCGACATGGGGTACAAGGCGGTCCGCGCGCAGTCGGGGATTCCGGGGCTTGCGTCGACGTACGGCGTCTCCAAGGACCGGATGTACTACGAGCCCGCCGACTCCGCGTTGCCCACCGAGAACGTCTGGTCGACCCCGAAGTATCTCGACCACGCGCCCCGACTCTTCGAGGCGATTCGTGCTCGATTCGGTTTCGGTCATCACATCCTGCACGACGTTCATCACCGGCTCACACCGATCGAGGCGGCGAGGCTGGGCAAATCGCTCGAACCGTATCGCCTCTTCTGGATGGAGGATCCGACGCCCGCCGAAAATCAGGAAGGGTTTCGCCTGATCCGCCGGCACACAGTGACGCCGATCGCCGTCGGCGAAGTGTTCAACACCATCTACGACTGCCAGACGCTGATCACCGAGCAGCTCATCGACTTCATCCGCACCACCGTCGTCCATGCGGGCGGGATCACGCACCTGCGCCGCATCGCGCATCTTGCGGAGCTCTACCACGTGCGCACGGGATCGCACGGCGCGACGGATCTCTCGCCGGTCTGCATGGGTGCGGCGCTCAACTTCGACACCTGGGTGCCCAACTTTGGAATCCAGGAGTACATGCGACACACACCGGAAACGGATGCCGTGTTCCAGCACTCGTATCATTACAAGGACGGCTATCTGTACGTGGGTGACGAACCCGGGCACGGCGTCGACATCGACGAGAAGCTTGCCGCGAAGTACCCGTACAAGCCGAGCGCGCTGCCGGTGAATCGTCTGGAAGACGGCTCGATGTGGAATTGGTGAGCGGAAGATTGACCGGCGCTACGGCGCCTTGAAGTGCCCGGACTTGCCGCCGGACTTCTCCAGCAGCTTCACGTCCTCGATGCGCATCGCACGGTCGACCGCTTTGCACATGTCGTAGATGGTCAACAGCCCCATCGCCACGGCCGTCAGCGCTTCCATCTCCACGCCGGTGCGGTCGAGCGTCTCGGCGGTCACTTCGATCGCGATCGCGGCGCGTTCAAAGGCGAACTCCACCGAAACTCGCGTAAGCGGGATGGGGTGTGCGAGCGGAATCAGCTCCGAGGTGCGCTTCGCCGATTGAATCGCGGCGATCCTGGCGACGCCGAGCACGTCGCCCTTGTGCGCGGTCCCGCTGCGGATGAGCGCAAGCGTTTCGCGGCGCATGGCGATGCGTCCACCGGCCCGTGCGACTCGCTTGCTCACCGCCTTGCCGGCAACATCGATCATGTGCGCCTGTCCCGACGCATCGAAATGGGTAAAATGCGAACTTTCCCCCGCCACGCCCGAACTCCCGAAACTTTGCGGCATTCGCGGCAATCATAGCACCATGCCCGCATCCTTCTTTTCAGGCCAGGCGCGTCGTCTCGTGCCGCTGTTGACCGCCGCGCTCACGCTCGCTCCGATCGCAGGCGCTCAGCAGAACCTGCCCGATCTCGGCGACCCGGCGCAGGCTGAACTGTCCGCGCCTCAGGAGCGCAAGCTCGGCGAAACCGTGATCCGGCAGATTCGTGGCAGCGGCGCCTATCTCAACGATCCCGAGGTGAACGGCTATCTGAACGAGCTCGGCAATCGGCTGGTGACGGCGCTTCCCGGATCCGCATACGACTTCGAGTTCTTCGCCGTAGCCGACAGCTCGATCAACGCGTTTGCCCTGCCGGGAGGTTATATCGGCATCAACACCGGGACGATTCTGCTCGCACAGAGCGAGTCGGAGCTCGCATCGGTGCTGGGGCACGAAATCACCCACGTCACCCAGCATCACGTCGCGCGCAGCATTTCCGCCCAGCGCGACGCGTTGCTCGCCTCGGTCGCAGCGCTCGCCGCGGCGGTGGTGGCCGCTCGCTCGCATTCGTCGTCCAGCGCCGACATGTCGCGCGCCGCAATCGCCTCCGCACAGGGCATCGCGATCCAGAGCCAGATCAACTTCACCCGACAGAACGAGGAGGAAGCCGACCGCCTGGGGTTCGAACGCACCTACGCCGCGGGTTTCGACCCGTCGGCGACGGCGACGTTTTTCGCGCGCCTGCAGCGGGCGTTAGTCTGGTTCGAAGGCAACTCGCCGTCGTATTTCCATGATCACCCCGAGGTATACCAGCGCATCGCCGACGCGCAGGCGCGCGCGTACAGCAAGCCCTTCCGTCAGGTCCCGGATTCGCTCGATTTTCACATGGTGCGCGCCCTGCTGAAGAGCTACGAGGGAACGACGAAGGACGCGATCTTCTTTTTCGATGACGCCATCGCGGAAAAGAAATACAACAACGAAATCGCGGCGCACTACGGGCTCGTCGCATCGTTGCTGAGGGCGCAGGATTTCAAACGCGCTCAAGCCGAGCTCGCCAAGCTGGAAAAGATTGCGCCGCAGCACCCGATGATCGAGGCCATGGCAGGTCAGGTGCTCATGCAATCGGATCAGCTCAAGCCGGCGATAGCACGCTACGAAACCGCGCTCGCGCGCTATCCGAGCAAGATGCAGCTTGTCTACGACTACCCGGAGGCCCTGCTCAAGAACGCCCAGCCCGCGAAGGCGGCCGCGTTCGTTTCCGAGCAGCTTTCACGCTTTCCTTCGGACGGGCCGCTTCATCTTCTGGCGGCGCGATCGTACGCGGCGCTGGGCAAGCAGCTGTTGTCGCACCGGCATCAGGCCGAGTACTACGCTTGGCAAGGCAACCTGCCGGCCGCGGTGGTGCAGTTCGAGCTGGCGGCGAAAGCCAACGACGGCGACTTCTACCAGAGGTCCGTTGCGGAGAGCCGCTTGCGCGAGGTGCGCCAGGAGCTCAACGAACAGAAAAAGCGCGCGCTCGAAGCGCGCGGATAACGATCCGAACGTATTGCGTTGACGGCGTCGAGCTTTAGGAAGCTGCCTTGGCGGACGCGGGCAGGAACTTCAGGGCCACGCCATTGTTGCACCATCGCTGGCCCGTTGGCGCCGGCCCGTCGTCGAAGACGTGTCCCTGATGGCCTCCGCAACGCACGCAGTGGTACTCGGTGCGTGGCACGATCAGCAGCAGGTCCTGCTTGGTTGCGAGATGGCCCGGGATGCTGGTAAAAAAGCTCGGCCATCCCGTGCCGCTGTCGAACTTCATCTCCGAGGTAAAGAGCGGTAGTGTGCAGCCTGCGCAAACAAAAACGCCCGCGCGCTTTTCGTCATTCAGCGGGCTCGTGAACGGGTGTTCGGTGCCTTCCTTGCGCAGGACGAAGAATTGCTGGGCCGGCAGCGCCTCCTTCCATTCCGCCTCGGTTTTCTGGATAGGCGCCGTCGACATGGCCACGTTGGCGTCCTTGGCGAGAAGGTTCTTCCAATTCTGCTGGATGGCCGACAGCGAGGCGTTGGTTTTTGCCGCCGCTGCTGCGAAACCGGGTCCCGCGCCAACCAGCGGCAAGGCCGCCAATGCCCGCAAAAGCTCACGTCTATTCATGGTCTAGCCTCGAGGTTGATCCGCCGCTTCGACAGCGGCATCGTTCAAGGATTCCATTCCCTGCCGCTTTGTCGGTCCCCTGCCGCATAGCTTACAGGATGTCGCTTCCGCGGGAACCTCCTCCGAGCCTCACGGGGCGCGGATTGCATTACACTATTTTGGCTCAGGATCATGGGGCGGTGCGCTCGTTTCCCGGCCGCATCGAATCTCGGGGGAGATGGACGATGCTCGTCAGGCTGCTCGCTTGCGCTGCCGGTCTTAGCGCCGCATCCGCCGTCGTTGCCGGCGAAATGCTGTTGTTCGAGACGCCGGATTTCGGCGGACGCCGCATCACCGTGCGAGGACCGGTCACGGATTTCGACCGCACCCGGTTCAACGACCGCGCATCGTCGATCCGCGTCGAGGGCGGCTATTGGCTCTTTTGCACGGACGCGTATTTTCAGGGGACTTGCCGCACCTTTGGCCCGGCGAGTATGCGTCGCTTCCGTGGGACGTCGACAAGAAGATGTCGTCGGGTCGGCGGATCTCCGAGCATTATCCGTACAACGGTCCGCCGTCGTGAGCGCCCCGATGAAATCCGGGGTCGCGATTGAACAACAACGTCCTGCGCGACACCTCCCGGGCCCCGTTGCCACGCTGCGCACTCAACGCGGTCGATCGTAGCGCGGTGGCTCGCGTCGACGACATCGCGGGCATACGCCGCATCCTCGTGGAGTCGCACACGATTGCGGTTGTCGGACTTTCCGCGCAGTGGTACCGGCCGAGCTATTTCGCCGCGAAGTACATGCAGGACCACGGCTACCGGATCGTTCCGGTCAATCCGAACTACGGCGAAATTCTCGGCGAGAAGTGCTATCGCAGGCTGACGGAGATTCCTGACGCGGTCGATATCGTCGACTGCTTCCGCAAGCCCGCCGAAATGCCGCCGATCGCCCGCGATGCAGCAGCGATCCGGGCGAAAGTCTTATGGATGCAGCTCGGCATAGTCAACGACGAGGCAGAAGCGATAGCCTCCGCCGCGGGACTCGACGTAGTCGCGAATCGCTGCGTCAAGATCGAGCACGCGCGGATACTCGGCGGCCTCAACTGGGCGGGCGTCAACACCGGCATCGTATCGGCACGGCGTCCGATCTGAAAGTTACCCATGCCCGACCGCAAATACGGATTCGACACGCTGTGCCTGCACGCAGGGCACATTCCAGATGCCAGCACCGGCGCGCGTGCGCTGCCGATCTACCAGACGACGTCCTTCGTGTTCGACAGCGCCGACCACGCGGCGAGCCTGTTCAATCTGCAGACTTTCGGCAACGTCTATTCGCGCATTTCCAACCCGACGGTTTCAGCGCTCGAGGAGCGAATTGCCGCGCTCGAGGGCGGCCGCGCCGCACTGGCGACCGCAACCGGCATGGCCGCGCAGATGACCGCGCTGCTCACGCTCGCGCAGCACGGCGATCACATCGTCGCCTCGCGCACGCTCTACGGCGGTACCTTTTCCCAATTCGCGGTGACGTTCGCGCAGTTCGGGATCGACACGACGTTTGTGCACCCGGACAACCCTGAGGAATTCCGCCGCGCTCTGCGTCCCAACACCAAAGTCCTGTATGCGGAAACCATCGGCAATCCCCAGCTCAACGTGCTCGACATCGCCGCGGTCGCGGCAATCGCGCGCGACGCCGGGGTTCCGCTGGTCATCGACAACACCTTGGCGTCTCCGTATCTGTGCCGGCCGCTCGAGCACGGTGCCGACATCGTCATCCACTCGGTGACCAAGTATCTCGGCGGGCACGGTACGACCATGGGCGGCGTCCTCGTCGAGTCGGGCAAATTCGATTGGGGCAACGGCAAGTTCCCGCAGATGACGACTCCGTCTCGCGGCTATCACGGCGTCATCTTCCACGAAACCTTCGGCGATTTCGGATTCACCATGAAGGCTCGAATGGAAACCATGCGTACGCTGGGACCGACGCTGTCGCCGTTCAGCGCGTTTCTTCTGCTGCAGGGCGTCGAGACGCTGCATCTGCGGATGCCTCGGCACTGCGAGTCCGCGCTCGCGATCGCGCAACATCTCGCCGCTCACCCGCGCGTGGAGTGGGTCAACTATCCGCTGCTGCCGGGCAGCGCCTACGAGCCGCTGGCGCGCCGTTACCTGCCGCTGGGCGCGGGAGGCATTCTGACCTTCGGCGTCAAGGGCGGCGCGCAGGCCGGCGTGCGCTTCATCGAATCGGTGCAATTTCTTTCTCACCTCGCCAACGTCGGAGACGCCAAGACGCTGGTGATCCATCCCGCGTCGACGACGCACCGCCAACTCGACGACGAAGAGCAGCGTGCAGCCGGCGTATTGCCCGAAATGGTCCGGCTGTCGGTCGGGCTGGAAACGCTCGATGACATTCTCTGGGACATCGATCAGGCGCTGGAAAAGGCGGCCGCATGAGCGCCGCCGGGCCGCCCCAAGGCGCGAATAGCGCCCCCGGGGGCAGCGCAGCGGCGACAGCCGCAAGCGTGGGGGTACACCCATGAGCGCCGCCGGGCCGCCCCAAGGCGCGAATAGCGCCCCCTCCGGAGGCAGCGCAGCGGCGACAGCCGCAAGCGTGTGGGTACACCCATGAGCGACGCCCGCTATCCCGCCGTCGCATGGCCCTGGGTCGGAGTATTCCTTTGCCTGGCGCTGCTCGGCCAGGAGTACCTGCTGCAGGCCGCGGGGCCGAATGCCCCGCTCACGGTCTATCGCGTCGTGTTGATGACCGTTGGCCTGACATCGGTTGCGCTGATCGTCCTGCCGCGCCGGAGGATGGGCTACCTCCTCGGATTTGCGGTGTGCACAGGCCTCATGGCCTATGCGCTTTACCTGCAGTACGGCGAAGGGCTGGAGCCCTGCCCCTTATGCGTGTTTCAGCGCGTCTGCGTGATCGGGATGGGACTGGTCTTCCTCATCGCCGCGATCCACAACCCCGGTCGGGTCGGCGCTGCCGCGTATGCGCTGGTGGAGCTGGTGATCGGCGCGGCGGGAATCGCGTTGGCGACGCGTCAGGTCTGGCTGCAATCGCTCCCCAAGGATCAGGTGCCGACCTGCGGCATGGGCCTCAACTATATGCTCGATACGCTTCCGTTCACCGACGTGCTCAGAAAGGTGTTCGAGGGCAGTGGTGAATGCGCCGAAAAAGGCTGGGAGTTTCTGCACCTCTCGATCGCCGGCTGGACGCTGGTGTTCTTCATGGTGATGATCGCGGCAAGTTTTGCTCTCATACGTCGCGAGCCGTAAGCGGGGAATCGGAGTCCCATGCACGCTGAGGTGAACGGGACACGCTTGTGGTTTGACGTCGACGGGCCGGCGCTGGTGCCCGAAGGCCGGGAGATGCGCGGGCGGCCCACCGTTGTGCTCTTGCACGGCGGACCCGGTAGTTTCGACCACTCCTATTTCAAGCCCGACTTCGCACGGCTGACGCGGGAAGCGCAGGTGATCTACCTGGACCTCCGCGGACATGGCCGCTCTGCATGGGGCGACCCGGCAGACTGGCGCTTCGAGGTCTGTGCCGACGACCTTCGTGCGTTCTGTGACGCCCTCGGAATCGTTAGGCCGGTCGTCTACGGTCACTCCCTCGGCGGCTACATCGCGATGGTCTACGCGGCCCGCCACCCCGGCCATTCCGG
>WNGK01012499.1_pt1 | contig 11031 bp, 12 predicted proteins | sample 5400601 | NCBI WGS metagenome assembly WNGK01 (sample SAMN13153376, study PRJNA577476) | soil metagenome | isolation source: 60 cm soil or saprolite under Garry oak tree replicate 1 | place: USA:California | collected 2016-06-15
TGCGATGAAGATCGCACAAGAAACAGAATGAACTCCGCAACGCGTTTCCATTTACGTTTCGAATCGATTGCGACCGAAAGATTGCGCGGATTGGGGAATTCAAACTGTAGCGGCAGGCGTGCCGCCTGCGAAGGATTGATCATGCAGCCGACACGGCTGCCTCTGCAGAAAATTGCCTTCTGAGCAGCAGTAGCGCGTTTAGTGCGCGATCGTACCCAGCTTTTCCACCAGTGTCGCGCTTTTCTGCCGATCGTTGATGACGAACGTGTTGTTTTCTCCAAGAGTGGACCACGCTCCACGCGGCACTTCACTAAAGTCCACGAACCTCCAATCGGTCACATCCGTTGATTGTAGCCCAAGATAATCGCGGACCGCAGGCGAGACGTCGAGGCCGGCGCCTTTATTCAGATTAGGTTTGGGCCGTTCGTTACCAAACACATATTGCCAGTGATCGGTGCGGAAAGGGCCAGCATCTTCCCATTGCGCATACACGACGCGATTGCCTTTGCGGATAGCGATCCAGCGCCCTTTGCAAGTCGAGACAGCCGGGCCCTGATACGCCTCGTTAAACCACGGAACAACGCGCGGCGCTTCGGGTCGATGACCCTCTCTCGCTTTGTCGTTGTAGGGAAGCGCGCAGTAAAATGGATTTAGTCGGGGCGTGAATTTTGCAGGAATGTAATTGCTGCGATGGGCGGAATCAGGATCGTCAAGGCCACCATAATTTTTCGTCCATTCCTTGTCCCAAGAGCTTGTGCGATTAGGAACCGGATTGTTACCAGACGGCTTCTCGCCGACCCAGAACACCGTCGTTACGATCTCCCTTTTCCACGGAAAACGCTGTCCCGGCTCAGGCGCATTTTTGGCCAACTGCCCCGGCGTGAACGCGAGTGAAGTAACGTCAAATGAACGGTCGTCTGCTGATCGCTGAGATTTCTTGCTGAACTTTGTTTTCGCAGATTCCGCCTTCGAAGCTGTCCCATGGGCGAAAAGAGACGTGATCGACGAAAGGATGACCGCGATCGTGTGAGTAAATTTTCCAGGTTTCATTGTGATCCTTAAGGCAGCGCGAAAGGAAAGACCGGAGGTCTTTCTTATTGGTTCGTTTACGAGGACGCAGATGCGCGTCAGTCGTGGCGAATTCAGATGCGCCGTTAAAAAATGCTCGCCGAATCTCGGTGTGGAATCGAATTAGTCAACCCCGGAAAGCGTATTTCTTTAGCGCTACAGTGTTGATCAATTTTTGAGTAGAAGGAATCCCGAGCGAGTGGGTCGCCTCGCCCTACACAGGGAGAGGGGGATAGTGAGGGTTTATTTGCGACAAACTTTTGCGCATGATCAGTCCAAAACCCCTCACCTTAATCCTCTCCCCTCTACGAAAGGGGAGAGGCGAAGCAATCGACACTATTCACGTGTGTCGAAGCCCTTCGGCTCAGACAAATTTTCCCGGATTCAAGATGTCGTTTGGATCGAGAATTTGTTTCAGCTGGCGGTGCAGATTGCGCGCGACCTCGCTGGTCGCATCCGGCCACCACCGTTTTTTGGCGAGACCAATTCCGTGCTCACCAGTAATCACACCGCCCCAAGCCAGGACTTGGGCGAAAAGATCGTCGAGTGCGCGCTCGACTCTCTCGCGTACTGCGGAATCGCGATTGTAACGGTCTGCCATGATGTTGACGTGAATGTTGCCGTCCCCCGCATGACCAAAGCACGCGATCGGGAACCCGTGTTTTGCCTGCAGCAATTCCGCAAATTCCATCAGATCGACTAAGCGGCTGCGCGGCACGACGACATCCTCGTTCAACTTTGTCAGACCCGTGGCGCGCAGTGAATTGCTAAACTGGCGGCGCAATGCCCAGAGCCTTTCACAATCTGCTTCGCCGGTTGCTATCTCGAGCGTGTTCGGTTTTCTTTTCTCGAGCAGATCGCGAATCGCTGCGGACTCGCTGCGGACGCTTTCCTCCTGCCCATCCAGGTCGACCAGCAGATGCGCATTTCCCTCTGGCACAATCATTTTGCCAACATCGCGTCGCGCCGCTTCCAGTGTGAAATGATCGGCGATCTCCAATGAAGATGGGAGGAATCCCGCCGCGAAGATCGCCTGCACTGCTTCAGCGGCTTGGCTGGCGGTAGCGAAGGCAGCAGATAGTGTCGCGCGCGCAGGCGGGAGCGGGAGCAAACGTAGCGTGATCTCAGTGACCACTCCAAGCATTCCTTCCGAACCAACAAACAGACCGATCAAATCGAATCCGGTTTTGTTTTTGTGGACGCGCCCGCCGGTGCGCAGCACATCGCTATTAGCGAGTACCACTTCGAGGCCGATCACGTAATTGCGGGTCACGCCGTATTTCAAACAGCGGGGGCCACCCGCGTTCGTGGCGACATTTCCCCCGATGGTGCAATCTTTCATGCTCGCTGGGTCCGGCGGATAGAATAATTTTTGCGCGCGCACCGCTGCTTTCAGTTCGGCGGTGAACACGCCCGGTTCGACGATCGCCACTGCGTCGGCAAAACCGATTTCCTTGATCCGGTTCATCCGCATGAGCGAAAGGGCAATGCCGCCCTGCGCCGGCACGCATCCACCTACGTAGCCGAAGCCGCCGCCCCGCGCTGTTACTGGAATTTTCTCGCGCGAGGCGAACTGAAGCAGTTTGCTCACGTCGTTTGTCGACTTCGCGAAGACGACTACTTCCGGTTGACGCGCTGCGAACCACTTATCACCGCTGTGCGCCGCGAGCACTTCTGGGTCGTCAGCGATAATTTCATCGCCGAGTAATTTCCGCAGCTCTAAAGCCAGCTCCATTGGCGTAACGGTCGCGCACGTCAGTTGTAGGGCAAGCGCTCCGCTTGTCAGCCGAAGCGATGGCAGGCGGAGCGCCTGCCCTACAATTCCTCCGCGATCGCGATGCGATAATGCCGCGCTCGCTCCATTCGCGCGATGAGTCGCTCCGCTTTCGGAAAAATCACCGGCTTGCTGTCGTCCGCGCCGGCAAATTCTCTCACCGCATCCATGGAATCGAAGCGCAGCAGCGTGACGAATTCGACTTCATCGCCATCTTCGCGGATGAACAATTCCGCGCCGTGATAGCCTTGTATATTTCGCTCGGCGATCGCCGGAAAGATTTCATCGCGCAGCATGTCTTCGTAACTTTTCCCGTCCGCGCGTTTCGTCCACCCGCGCCAAATTCGCGCAATCATAATTCGTCACGATGGTAGCGTGCGACCGTCGGGCGCGCCGTTCCGCTTTTCCATTGCGATTACGAGCACGAGCATGAGTAAGGGCTAGTCACATGCCCATTATTTGATAGCCGCCATCGACGTAGATGACCTGGCCGGTAATGGCTGCGGCAGCGTCGCTGGCAAGGAAAACGCCGGTCGCGCCAAGTTCGGCGGTATCGCAACTGCGCTTCAGTGGCGCGCGTTCCTGGTAATGTTTCAACATCGATGTGAACCCGCTGATTCCACGTGCGGCCAGCGTTTGAACTGGTCCCGCGGAAATACAGTTTACTCGGATTTTTTTCGGGCCGAGATCGTAGGCGAGATAACGTGTGCTGGCTTCGAGACTGGCCTTGGCCACCCCCATCACATTGTAATGCGGCACGACTTTTTCTGCCCCGTAATAAGTCATCGCCACGATGCTTCCGCCATTGGTCATCAGCGGCGCTACTTCACGCGCGAGCGCCACGAGCGAGTATGCGCTGATATCGTGCGCGACACGGAACGCTTCGCGTGTGGTGCTGACAAAATCGCCTTCCAGCGCTTCTCGCGGCGCGAACGCAAGCGAGTGCAGCATCAAATCGACCTGATCGGTCTCGCCCCGCACGCTTTCGAAAAATGCTTTGATCTCATCGTCGCTGGAAACATCGCAGGGAAACAACGGCGTTTTCTCCCCGAATTCGCCGACTAGTTCCTCGACGTTTTCCTTTAATCGCTCGCCCTGGTAATTGAAAATCAAGTGCGCGCCCGCGCCGGCCCACGCCTTGGCGATCGCCCAGGCGATGCTGCGCTTGTTTGCCACGCCAAGCACCAGCCCGATTTTTCCTGCCAAAACTTGCTGCGTCATAAGCCCTGGATGATACGCGCATTTCAGACATCGCAAAGTTGGTGGTCTTCATTACACTCTGGCGCATCACGCTGCGGTGAAGTTTAGTTTTGAGTCATGCCTGCAATCGGAATCACCGGGGGAATTTGCACTGGTAAAAGCACATTTTGCGAATGTCTGCGCGAGATTCTTCCCGCAGCGAAATTTTTCAATGCCGACCAGGCGGCGCACGCGCTGGTTGAGCTTCCTGAGGTGAAACAGGAAATTCGTGACGAGTTCGGCAGCGAGGTCTTTTCAAGCGATGAAGCCTTGAATCGAGCGAAACTTCGAGCAATAGTATTTGGCGACGCGACCAGGAAACGTGCGCTTGAGCGGATCCTCCATCCGCGGATTCGCCGCCAATGGAGGACTGAGGCGACAAGGCATCGCAATTCTGCCGATTTTTTCTTTGCTGATATTCCACTCCTTTATGAAACCGGCGGTGAAACGTTGTGCGACCGAGTGGTGGTGGTGGCCTGTTCATACAAGGTACAGTTAGGCCGTTTAATGGAGCGGATGTCGATTAAAGCGTCGGAAGCTGAACAGATGATCAACTCGCAGATGCCACTCGAGGAAAAAATCAGACGCGGAGATCACGTCGCTTGGAATAACAGTGATCGAGCGACGCTTGCCGAACAGGCGCAGTTCCTCGTCGCATTATGGCAAAAGCAATCATGGACGAAAAAGTAGAGACGTTAGCATCTTCCGATGACGTTATTCGGGAACCGGGCTCGACGGACCCGGCGACAGCAGCGCGCTCGCTTGATTTAAATGAGCTGCAAGAGTTTTCGGAAAAAAAACTAAAAGCATTGGCGCGCGATTTGGATTTGTTTTTGCATCCCGCCCGGTCGCGCCATCAGCACATCCTCGACATTGTCCGTGCCGCGTTAGCCGGCGGCGGAACGGTTACCGCGGAGGGTTTTCTCGAGCAAGTGAGCGAGTCCTTTGCGATGTTGCGCTGGCCCAAATTGAATTTTCTGCCTGTGCCCGACGACGTAGCCGTTTCGCGCACGCTCATTGAGCAGTATCACCTGCGACCCGGACAAAGGGTTGCCGGGACCGTACGATTGCCGGTCCAGCGCGAAAAGTTCCTCGCGCTCGATAAGGTCACACACATCGAAGGCAAACCGGCCGAGGAGTGGACGGAACCGACGCACTTCGACAAGCTAACGCCGCAGTTTCCACAAGGCAGAATTATCCTGGAAAATCCGGAAACAAACTCCATCAGCGCGCGCGCGGTGGATTTGTTGACGCCGCTTGGGCGTGGACAACGAGGTCTAATTGTCGCGCCGCCGCGAGTGGGCAAGACGATCCTGCTCAAGGAAATCGCGAAAGCGATTCGCGTAAATCATCCCGAAATCGTGCTCATCCTGCTTTTAGTGGACGAGCGGCCGGAAGAAGTGACGGATTTGGAGCGGGAAATCGATTGCCAGATTTATCATTCGAACTTTGACGAAAGCGTGCAGCGGCATGTGCAGGTAGCCGAGATCGTGTTGGAGCGCGCCAAGCGTCATGTCGAAATGAAACATGACGTGGTCGTTTTGCTCGACAGCATCACGCGGCTTTCACGTGGATACAATAATCTGGAACCGGGCAGGGGACGGATCATGTCCGGTGGCGTGGAAGCGAAGGCGCTCACCAAGCCCAAGAAATTTTTCGGATCGGCGCGCAATGCCGAGGAAGGCGGCAGTCTGACGGTACTCGCCACTGCTTTAACCGAGACCGGCAGCCGAATGGACGAATTGATTTTCGAAGAATTTAAGGGCACCGGCAATATGGAGTTGCATCTCGATCGTGGATTACAGGAGAAGCGGCTTTATCCGGCGATCCATCCGCTCCTCTCAGCTACAAGGCGCGAGGAGTTGCTTTATCATCCCGATGAATGGGAACGCGTGCTGATGTTGCGCAAAACCATGGCAGCCCTTCCGCCTCTCGAGGCAATGGAAAAACTGATCGATAATCTGCAGGCGACGAAAACGAATGCGGAACTGTTGTTGAGTGGGTTAAGATAATTTCGCCCAGAAAAAATGACGAAGCACGAATGACGAATGACGAAGAAAGCCCGAATGCTCCAGCCTTCGCTGAGCTTCGGCGTGGCAGGCAAATGACGAAGCAGCCATTAAAGCGAGCTCATCGTCATTCGGATTTCGACATTCCTTCGAGCTTCGTCCTTCGGGATTCGTCATTACAATCCAATCTTGTTGCGACCGATGCCCGGTTGACTGAGTTGCTCAAGAAGATCGAGGCTGCCGATCGCGTCGCGCTCGATACTGAAGCCGACAGCCTGCATTCGTACCGTGAGAAGCTTTGTCTGCTACAGATCAGTGTATCCGTCGCAGCCAACGCCAACGGTCATGACGATTTCATTGTCGATCCGCTGGCTGGTGTCGATCTGGAGCCTCTACGCCAGGTACTCGAGCCCAGGGAAATTGTCCTGCATGGTGCTGATTATGATCTGCGAATGCTGCGGCGCGGCTTGAATTTCACTGCGCACAGGATCTTCGATACGCTGATTGCGGCGCGTCTCCTTGGTATTCGCGAATTCAGTCTGGCTGCGCTGCTGAAACGCTACTTTGGTTTGGAACTTCCGAAGGGTTCACAGAAAGCGAACTGGGCAAAACGCCCTTTGCCAGCTCGAATGGCGGAATACGCAATTAACGATGTGGTTTATCTCTTGCCACTCGCCGAAAAATTGGAAGCCGAGCTGGATCGGCCCCGGCGCCGGGATTGGCTGCGGCAATCATGTCAGCGCGCGATTGAGCAGGCAGCTGTCGCGCGCGTCCGCAACCAGGATGAACTTTGGCGCGTTCGCGGAGCTGGCTTGCTTCACGGGCGTCCCGCGGCAGTCCTCCGCGCACTTTGGCAATGGCGCGAAGGAGAAGCAGAAATGGCAGATCGCCCGCCATTTCACATCTTGCAGAACGAAAAGCTTGTGAACGCCGCAGAAAGTTTCGCTGCGGGGAGCGTGCCTGATTACAAACATTTTTCTCCACGGCGACGTCGGGCGTTTCGTGAGGCGGCACAAAGTGCATTGCTGGCACCTGAATCGGAGTGCCCGGTATTGCCACGGCGGTTTGGAACTCGGCGAACTGCCGACACGGTGCGACGCACGGAGGAGCTGCGGCGCCGGCGTGACAAATCAGCTGAAGAACTCGGCTTGGAGCCGTCATTCATCGCGCCGCGCAACGCGCTCGAGGCGATCGCGGCGGATCGGACACGCGCCGAAAAATTGCTAGTGCTGTGGCAGCGTGAGCTGCTGGGCGTTTAACCCCAGCCGTCTATGTCAATGCAAAAGACGGCACGCTAGAATTTCAGGAAAAATAGTTGTCTAAATCGTGGATTCAGGCATTGATTCCGTCTTTTAGTAAACGCGACACCCACCATGATCCAGTTCAACGGCCGCGAGTACGCCAGTACTGACGACATGCCCATCAACGTCAGGGCCGCATATGATCGCGCGATGGCCGAGAAACCCGAGCTTCATTCCGGCGCGCGACTGGCAGCAAAACTGAACGCGAAGATCATCATGAACGGCGCGGAGTTCAATCATGCTGGCGAAATGTCAGTGGACGATCGACATTTGTACCACGAAGCGCTCGAGGCCGTGTTCCCGCCAAACATTGCAGTATCCGTCAGTGAGCCGCCAAAAATCAGGCGCAAGAAAATGCTGCTGATGGTGGTCGGCGTCGGCGTCCTCGCCGGAACTCTTTATCTCTGGCTGCACGGCTCGTTCGGCTAAAAGCCCGAGCATATAGAGGAGCGGTTTTCGTCCGGCGGTTGACACAACCGCCGCTACAACTTTCGTCGTTACGCCATCACTTCCTTGAACGCGCCCAGAAAAGTTTCCATTTCGGATTTCTTCCCAATGGTGAGGCGCATGCAGTTTGGAAGCGCTGGGAATAAGCGGCCGACCTGTACGTTGCGTTGCTTCAACGCCTGAATCAGTGGCACGACCGGCCGTTTGCAGTCGAACATGATGAAGTTCGCCTGCGAAGGAATTGTTTTGTAGCCCAGCTTATCGATCTCGCCGATCGTGAATGCTTTCGCTTCACTAATCAAACGCTGGCCGTTTGGAACTTGATCGGGATCGTCGAGACCCGCACTGGCCGCGGCCAACGCCATGATATTGACACTGTCCCACATTTGATGCGCACGCAGTTGGTCGAGCGTTTCCTTTTGCGCAACACAATAGCCGCAGCGCAACCCTGCCATGCCATAAATTTTTGAAAACGTGCGGGACACAATCAGGTTCGGATGATCCTTTACCAGAGGGATCACACTCTCGTAATCGGGGCTGTCGGCGTAATGAAAGTACGCTTCATCTACGAGCATCATCGTTTCGCGTGGCGTTTTTCCGATGAAATCAGCCAATTCATTTTTCGGAGTGATGCTGGCAGTGGGGTTGTTCGGGTTGCAAACGTAGATCAAACCTCGCTTTGCGGCGGCAAGCATCTTCGGCAGATCATGCGCAAAGCTGGCGGTCAGCGGCACCTTTGCGACTTCGGCGCCGTTGAGTCCCGCCTGTTGCAAGATCGGTTCAAAAGTGGGATTGTCCCCCGCGTTTTGCCCGTGAATGTCTCTGCGCAGAGCTTCAAAATCTCGCTGGAACCGTCGCCGAGCAGGATTTGATCGTGATTCACGCCGTTTAGCTTAGCCAGTTTCTCAATCAGCAGATTGTTGTGTTCGTCGGGATAACGACAGGCGAGACTGAAGGAATCCGTCATCGCCTGAAATGCCTTCGGCGAAGGTCCGTACGGATTTTCATTTGCGCTTAATCGGACAATGTTGCCACCTGCTGTCGAAGACGTGGCAACAAATTGAGTTGGCTTTGCAAAAGACAGGTGCGGCCTAACGACTGCGACTGCCGCGCCTGCGCCTAACAGCTGAGCAAATCTACGACGAGAAATAGACATGGTATTCATTGTGTGAACCTTCCTTAATATTGATTGTCAGGCTGATCGATATCGAATGCCAGACCGAATTGCGCCAACGGTGTTTTTGCTGGCTGCCTTGGCCGCCTCCGCATTGCCGGGATGCGGCAAATCGCGCCAGGATGATGACGCGCGGGAGCTCGCGGCTCGTGTGCGAACTGAATTTCTGCACGCTTGGAACAATTACGAGCGTTATGCGTGGGGTCACGACGCGCTTCAGCCTTTAAGTAAAACCGCGCACGACTGGTACGGCCAGTCGCTCTTAATGACGCCAGTCGACGCACTCGACACGCTCATCTTGATGCATCTCGATGACGAGGCAGAAAGGGCACGATGGCTTATCGCCACTGATCTTTCGTTCGATCGCGATATCTATATCAAAAATTTCGAGATAACGATACGCCTGCTCGGTGGGCTTCTCTCCAGCTATCAACTGACGGGCGACAAGCGGCTCTTGAGCCTGGCGGAAGATTTAGGCAACCGATTGCTTCCCGCTTTCAATTCACCGACGGGACTGCCTTATGTTTATGTTAACCTGCGCACTGGGCAGATACGCGACGCGGTGACGAATCCGGCAGAAACCGGCACGCTGTTATTGGAATTTGGCACCCTGAGTAAACTGACTGGCAAGTCCGTTTTCTACGACAAAGCAAAACGCGCTTTGGTCGAAACGTTCAAGCGGCGTTCGCCGCTCGGCCTCGTCGGGCAAAGCATTAACGTCGAGACAGGCACCTGGACGAATACCGACAGTCACGTCAGTGGCGGCATTGACTCGTACTACGAGTATCTCTGGAAGTGCTGGGTTCTGTTCGGTGATAAAGATTGCCGCGACATGTGGGATGCCAGCATTCCCGTCGTTCACAAATATCTTGCGGACGAAATGCGCGGCGAATTGTGGTACGGGCACGCCGATATGCAGACAGGTAAGCGCACCGAGACAACTTATGGTGCACTCGATGCGTTCTTCCCTGCATTACTCGCTGTGTCCGGCGATTTGAAGCGCGCGCGTCGCCTGCAAGCTTCATCGTTCAAGATGTGGAACCTATACGGCATCGAGCCGGAGACTCTCGATTACAAAACGATGCGCGTGATCGCGGGGAGTTATCATCTGCGTCCCGAAATGGTTGAGTCCACTTATTACCTTTATCATTACACGGGGGACCCGGAGTATCAGCGGATGGGCAAGAAAATGTTCGATGACTTCGTTAAGTATTGCCGCGCCGAGGCTGGTTACGCTGCGCTCGCTGACGTGGTCACTAAACAACAACTCAATGAAATGGAGAGCTTCGCCTTGGCCGAGACTTTCAAGTATTTCTATTTACTCTTCGCGCCGCCTGAAACCTTGCAATTCGATAGAGTTATCTTTAATACCGAAGCGCATCCGCTAAAACGAACGTGGTGAAACGTCCGATTTTCATATGATCCTTGAGTGGCTAAAACAGCAAAGGCGACGTCGCCTGCGAGCGCGGCCATTTCGAAGAGAATGGCTGACTTTGATTCAGCGTCACGTCGTATTTTTTCACAAACTGTCCGCGGGCGACCGAGCGGAACTACTTGGTCACATTCAAGTGTTTCTTGCCGAAAAACGCTTCGAGGGATGTGGCGGCTTCGAAATCACGGATGAGGTCCGCGTAACCATTGCGGCGCAAGCTTGTCTCCTATTGTTACATCGCAGGACGGACTATTTTCCACATCTGCTCACGATCCTGGTTTATCCATTGACATACATGGTGCAGGAAGACCATCGGATTGGTGAGCATGTTTGGGAAGAGGGGACGGTGGGTCGACTTGGCGAGACCGGTCGCAGAATGGGTTCGCTGGTCCTCTCCTGGGGCGCCGTCAAACATGGCGCAGCCGATCCATCCGATGGTAAGAACGTTGTTCTTCACGAATTTGCTCACCAACTGGATTACGAAAATCACGCCGCGGACGGAGTGCCTGGATTGGCGACGCGCGAGCAGCAATCGGCATGGAGCTAAGTTATGAGAACCGAGTTTGCATCGCTGCGCGCTGCAGACG
>WNGK01007992.1_pt1 | contig 11030 bp, 9 predicted proteins | sample 5400601 | NCBI WGS metagenome assembly WNGK01 (sample SAMN13153376, study PRJNA577476) | soil metagenome | isolation source: 60 cm soil or saprolite under Garry oak tree replicate 1 | place: USA:California | collected 2016-06-15
TCCACGCCGGTAACCTCGCCCATGATCACCGTTGTATTTTTATGTCTTCGCAATACTTCGCGGATTGGCGAACTCATTTGCGACGGCGCGAGTACTGAGGTCGCTACCTGGTAAAGAAGCGGCTGAAAAACATGATGGTTCGTCCGATCAATGAGGATGACCTGGACGGGTGCTTTGCGAAGGGCTTTTGCCGCACCTAGACCCCCAAAACCTCCGCCAACAATCACCACTCGCGGCGTCTTCGATTCCCGCCCATCCGCCCCATCGATAGAATTGAGATTAGCATCGTTCATCCATCCCTTTCTCAAGCTTCTAAGGTCTGAAATTTCACAAAAACTCCTGTCTCCTACCGATTGGTGGGAAAGCCGAGCCCCGCTAGGAAGACGATTTAATGACTTTGCGCGATCACTTCTTTCATTATCTGCCGCCCGCTTACCGACAATGGTCCCATGCCGCTTTTTGGCAGACACCACAATCCTTTGTCCTGGTCTCGGTCGTAAAGAAAAATGACGCCTTCGCCTGCGTCGGCGTGATAAAACGCAGCCGCAGGATTTTCGGCAATTAATTGAAAGAACTTTTCCCGCCACGGATGATCCGGCGAATCGAACATTTCTGCGCCAAGCTTCTTGAGTTCTTCGGTGCTGATTGTTCGGATTGATTTGGCGACCGCCTTGCGCCGCGCTTCCTTGATGTTGTCGATGTCGATGAATTTATCGAATGGCATGATGATTCCTCCGTTGAATGTGATTCGTTAGGCTACCACAGATGTGTTGAAGTTGGACCGCGTCGGGTTGTTCGTGCTAAGAAAGTGATCGATCACGTCGGCGACAGTGGTGAAGCGGTTTACGCCGCCCAGCTTGCTATCGATGCCTTCGTGGCGGAGCCGATCGCGCACTGACGAACGCGGCTCGACCGCTTGGAATCGGATTCCTTTGGCGGTGAGTTCGTTCGCCAAAGCAGCAAGTGTGTGGGCGCTTTGCAGGTCGATGCGCGGCGCGGCAGAAAGGTCGACCACGACCAGGGCCGGAGGCGCCACTTCAACTACGATACGGCTAAGAATCAGATCACAGATATTGTCGATGTTGAAATAAACGAGACTCGATTCGGGGCGGAAAATCATTACGCGTGGGATTACTTCGTTGTCCGGATGCCGGTCACGATCCGAGAAACGGCGCGTGCCGGGAATTCGTCCGAGCAGCGCAACATGGGGATGGGATGAGGCATGTGCGAGTTGAACAAGCGAGATCACTACGCCGATCATCACGCCGCGGAGAAGTCCGAAAGTGAGCACGCCGACGAAAGCTGCGACCGCGACTACAAATTCCTGACGATCGCTTCGCCAAAGTTGTTTCAACGTTGAAAGGCTGAACAACCCGGCGACTGCGACCAAGACGACCGCAGCGAGCACCGGTTGCGGGAGCGCGCTCAAGAGATGGGAGAAAAAGAGAACGACGACAAGAATGAAGACTGCCGCCAGCGCACTGGAGAGCGGCGTGCGCGCGCCGGCCTCTTCATTGACGAGGGATTGCGAGGTGCCGCCGCTGACGGGAAAGCCGCCGCCGAGTCCGGCGACCAGATTCGACGCCGCGAGCGCGAGATTTTCCCGATTAGCGTCGAACCGCCCGCCATGCTTGGCGACAAACATTCGACCGATGGCCGCCGTCTCGACTGCACCGAGAAGAAAACAGGCAAAGGCCAGGGGAAGGAGATTATTTAAGTCGTGCCAGTAAACCCCGGGCAATTTGAGTGGCGGAATTCCCTGCGGCACAGCGCCGATCAATTTCACGCCGCGCGTTTCCAACGAAAACGCCGACGCGGCGATGATTCCTCCGATGACGACGACAAGCGCGACGGGTTTGTGGTTGAGGAAGATTTTTCCAAGAACAAGCAGCGCCAGCGCGATTCCTCCAACGAGAAGCGCCATCGAGCTTGTCTCGTTCAAATGCTTGAAGAAGAAACCCGTGTTCCCCCAAAAACTTCCATGTGCGCCATGGAAACCGAAAAGCTTCGGCAATTGCGTGCTGGCGAGAAAAAGCGCGACGCCGGATTTGAATCCGGTCATGACACTTTCTGAGATAAAATGAACGAGCACTCCAGCTCGCGCGATCCAGGCAATGAAGGCGATGAGCGCGACGAGCAACGCGGTCGCGGCCGCAAGCGCGCCGAAGCGCATCATGTTTCCACCGGTAATTTCGCCTAACGACGAACCAATCACGAGCGAAATTGCGGAAGTGACCGAGATGGCGGTGTGACGCGAACTGCAAAAGATCCAAAAGACCAGGCCGCCAAACAAACAGGCGTAAAGGCCTGCTTGCGGAGGCAAATTGGCAAGAGACGCGTCGCCCAGCGCTGCCGGGAGCAAATAGGCGGCAAGCGTTATGCCCGCGACCAGATCCAAGCGAAACCAATCATGATGATAGCTGCGCAACCAACCGGCAGCAGGCAGCGCGCCTTTCCACCATGCGGTGTCGCTCGTTGTCATGGATTCAGCCTAACGAAAGATCGACATCATTTCTTCAGCAGTTTGCTTTTCGCACTCGAGAGTTCTTTCATTTTTTTCTCGTCAACTTTCGGATACCCTAAATCCAAATCGGCGAGTGCCTCGATCACCGCGGCGCCGACGATGACGCGCGTGAACCATTTGTTGTCGGCGGGCACCACATACCATGGCGCGTGTTTCGTCGCCGTCTCGCGAATCATCTCCTCGTACGCTTCCATGTATTTGTCCCAGAAATCGCGCTCAGCCGTGTCACTCGACGAGAACTTCCAATTCTTCATTGGGTCGTCGATTCGCTCCAAGAACCGCCGCCTTTGTTCTTTCTTTGAGACATGGAGAAAGAATTTCCGCACGACGACGCCGTTGCGGGCGAGATATTGTTCGAAATTGCGGATGTCTTCGAAACGCTCCGACCAGATCTCTTTGCCGACCAGCTGAGGCGGAATTCTCTGCTTGGCGAGAAATTCGGGATGCACTCGGACTGCAAGCACTTCTTCGTAATAGCTACGATTGAAAATCCCGATGTGTCCGCGATTAGGCAGCGATTTCATGCAGCGCCAGAGATAATCGTGATCCAGATCTTCCGCCGAAGGCGATTTAAACGAATAAACCTGGCAACCCTGTGGATTGATGCCCGACATAACATGCTTGATGGCGCCGTCTTTGCCCGCAGCGTCCATCGCTTGGAAGATCAATAGCAGAGCCCATTTGTCCTGGGCGTAAAGTTTATCTTGCAGCTCGGCCATTGCCGCGACGCCAGTGGTTAGGGCTTCTTTCGCTCTGGATTTGTCCGCGTCCTTGGTGAACTCAAGCGTGTCGTTTGGATCGACATCTTTGAGCTGGAAATGTTTGCCCTTGACTCGGAATGGTTCAGCCAGGCGACGCGCTATTTTAATGGTCTCGTTTGTTTTCATGGGTTTCAAATCGTTACAGCTCTTTGAAGGTGGAGATTCGTGAGATGAGGAACGGGAAGAGCGCGATCAAAAGAAGAACGCCACTTGCGAACTGGCCCATGACGACAACCTGGCCGTAGCCGGGTTTCGGCGAGTAGTCGGTGAAGGCCAACGTAAAAGCGCTGATATAAAGGGCATCGAGCGGTGATTTGCTGGATGAAAACGTTTCCGTTCCGACATAGAGGCCGGCAAAGCCCGAAATCACGGCCACAAAGATGAATCCGGCGACGAAAAGTCCGGGCGTTCTTCTTGGGAAAAACCCTTCGATCCATGAATGCTTGTGCAGAAAGTTTGCGTCATCCGAGCGAAGCGCGGCAAGCAGCAATACAGCGGCAAGGTAGGAATCCGAAATCACTATCGCGATCCAGGCGAGGACTCGACTACCTACAAAAACAGATGTGACGCCGGCCGCAGAAACCAGGAAGGTGATAAAGGTGAGGACAAGATCTCTTCTTGTCTCTTTGCTCATATTGAGGGGCGATTCACATCTCTTTCTCAAGCTTCTGAGTGCCGAAATCTCAGCAAATCTTTTTTCTCGCTGGTGCCTCGGCGATCGCGAATCAACTTGCGGTGAACGGACGGGTGCCTTTATCAAGGGACCCAGGAAGCGGATCAGCAGAATCAGGATAAGCGTGGTCAAAAAGAACCACGGAATCGCGGCGACTTCGAATCTCATTTTGCGAACCGTCGGAATGTCGTCATCGACATTTGGATCATTATCGAAAAACCGATGCCTGTTGCGAAAGACGTAGACGATGGCGGGCAGATTGGGGCTGAGTAAAACGGCTCATGTCTGGAATCGCAAGGCTAGGGTTAAAAGAACCGCTCCAAACATTTTCAGCTCTTCAAGAGTTGTGAATCAGTGTCTCCAGGCGTGGACGAAGGCCACAACGACCGGTCCCCAGACCGTAAGCAGGACATTGGCGATGGCGTAGGTTACCGGGTATCCGAGAGAGGTGACGTCGTTCCCGCCAGCCTCGCGGAGGGCGTTTAGGCCGGGTGTGCAGCTTCGGCCACCCGCTATGCCAGACAGGATGAGCACCGGGTTCATTTTCATGAACCAATAGCCAACGATCGTGGCGATGAGCGGAGCGCTGAGAGTTACGACCCCGCCTGCAAACAAGACCTTGGCGAAGAAGTTAACTCCGCGTTCGTGCAGCGCCGCGACAGCGTGCGGTCCGGCAGTGAGGCCCACAATGGCGATGAAGACAACCAGCCCGATATCGGTTAGCAGTTGCCGCGCGGGTTCGGGGACCGCGCCGAAAATCGGGGTTTTCGCTCGCAGCCAGCCGGCGACAAGACCGACGACGAGAATGGAGCCGCTGGTGCCCAGGCCCAGCGGCACACCGCCCAGCTTGATGGCGAGAAAGCCAAGCAGGATGCCAAGTGCGATACCACCACCGAGTAGTACGATGCTGGTCTTCTCTGGGTCGTATTCCCTGAAGCCGATGATTCTCGTGGCGCGCTCGACATCGCCTGATGAGCCGATAACGCGCATCACGTCGCCCGCCTCAATGACCGTGCCGGAGGTCAGGGGCAACTGCACCCTGCCGCGATGCAGCGATTGCACGAAAACACCGCGCCCCGCCTCGCGTATTTCGGGGTTAGCGGCCAGTTCGCCAATTGAGTGCCGGGCCACGGTCTTCGATTTGACGACCACCGCCGCGGAAGCCAGAGGCACGCTCAGGACGTCGGGGTCAGTTACCTCGGGGCCGATCTTCTGCGCGCCTTCCGTGAAGAGCAAACTGCGCGCCGCCACGACAACGGTATCCCCCCGCGCCAGCACCAGCGTGGGGAAGATTTTCAGCTCCCGCCCATTCCGCAGGGCGCGCTCGATGGCGAGCCGCGCTTCCGCGAACCGCTTCTCTAATTCTCCCACCGTCCGGCCCGCGATCGCCGCGCTTTCAATACGATAGGCGCGGAAGCTAAATTGCGGTGGCGTGAGCAACGCTTTTGCGCTGTCGCCCACGCCGGCCATTTTCGCGGCAAGGGCGGCGGTCTCCTTGCGAAGATCAATCTTCATCAGCCACGGGCCCAAGATGGTCAGCCAGACAATCAGGCCGAGGTCGCCAAAGCCGTAGCAGATGGCGTCTGCGATTGGTGCATTGGTGCTCAGCACGGTCTTGGCCGCTTGGTCAATGGGTAGCGCGTTGATGGCGCCGAGGCCGTTGCCAAGTGCGGCGGATTGCGTCATCCCGCCGGAAAGTAACCCGACAGAGGTGCCCTCATCGAAGCCGAAGAGCGCGCTCATGCCCAGGACGGCAAGCAATCCGGAGACGTCGATGACTACGGCCAGCGCAACTAATGGCAGCGAGTCTTTGCGCAAGCTGGAAAAAAATTGCGGTCCGACGCCATAGCCGATGCCAAACAAAAACAGGTAGAAGAATGACCACCGAACCATGTCCGGATACACTGGCTTAACCGCGATCCCGATGATGATCCCGGCAATGAGTGTGCCCACGACGGAGCCGAAACCGAATCCCTTGACCTTGACGCGGCCCAGGAACTGCCCCGTCACGAGGGTGAGAAACAGCGGCAGCTCCGGTTTGTCGTGGAGCAGTTTGATGAACCCGTCCATGAGTTCTCAGCACTTCACCGCATGGGTTCTCATGGCCGCTCTTTCCGACAGGGCGCGTTCTACTTCACCAGATCGTATTTGATGACGAAATTCAGCCGCTGACCATCGTGAGATGCACCATTGCGAACTTCATTGGTTCCGTAGAGATATTCGAGTCCCATGCGGAAGCTCGGAGTCCATTGGTAGATAAGATTGGCGCTGACATAGTTGCTGTGGTCAAAGGCGAACTCGCCATTGGAGGCTTCGTTGTCGACATTGGCATATCCGTAACTTACAGTAGACTTCCACTTATTGAACCATTGATGGGTATAACCCACCGCCACGCCCCACACCGGCAGGGCCCGAAGGATTCCATGGCTGTCTAGCGCAGCGTCCTCGTTCAGCCCACTCGGATCCTGAATGTAGCGAGCTATGCCTTCGCCATAGGTCCCCTCGACCGTTAGCGTATCGTGCGCGAAGAGGTTGAGCGACCCGGCAAGGCTAACACCCCAACCTGAAACTCCCTGACCGTCGTTATCGTTATCGAAGGAAAGATATCGGTAAATGCCAGAGAGTTGGATGTGACCAATTTTCTTGTCCTCATACCGTAGGTGCGCAGTCAAATCAGGGATACGATTCACTGTGCTCGCACCATGACCGAAAGCGGCGTTGCCTGTGTTGATTTGGGAGTTGGGTTGTTCGACGGCGAAGGCCAGCTGGAGGCGGGTATCGAGGAATGGCTGGGTGTAGCGAACCTGCGGTGAGCGCGTATTCACCAGGCCATTCGGACCTTCATAATCGATAACGTCGGGGAAGGCGTCCACGTCCATGAAATTGCTGAACGTTTGTCCAACGAGGAAATTCCAGGCCTGGCCGTAGAAGTGGCGCACCCGGTACGTCATTGTACTCGAACTCGCATCGCCGAAGAAATCGTTCTCATAATAGATGCGTAGGTTATTGTCCTCACCGATGGGTCGACGCAGTTCGAAGGTAACGCGTGAGGCTTTGGCTTGTACCTGCGAACGCGAGGGGCTGCCCGCGTTGGGCTGGCCTGGCACCGGAAAGCTCGATGGGATGAACTCGTTCGGATTGCCGTTGTTCGAATCGTCGGCGATGGCATCTAGCCGGGCGCTGCCGCCCAACTTGATGATTGTACTCGTTCCAGGAATCTGCAGGAATCCCTTCAGCGACGGATCAATCGGGGCGTTGTTAACCCGGGGCGCAGGCCACTGATCATCGAGGAAAGTATTACGATCTGACGTATTGCTCGTTCCCGTCGTAACGGGCTGTGGCGCGGCGGGCGCACCCACAGCCACCGCCGAGGGTTTGGCGGCCGGCGCTCCGCTGGGGGCTGCGACTTCCTCCTTCTTCTTTACAGCTTCCTTCTTCTCAAGATCCGCGACCCGCTTCTGCAGGACCTGGATCGTCTTCGTCATCTCCTGCATCGTTGCCCTCATCTGTTGAAGTTCCGCGTCGTTTGATTGGGCAAATAGCGGCGTCCAACCCGAAGAGACAACGACACAGAGCACAATGACCGGAATTAACCGGATAGAATGGAGATAGTTCATAAAACCTAAGTTCTTTTTGTTGAGGTGGAGTTGGATGGAACGTGGGTTGGAAATTTTCCAGGGTTCTGCATGAATCACTTCATCTACGGATCGATCGGCGCGTTGTTGACCCGGGGCGCGGCTGACTGATCGTCGCGGAAGTTATTGCGATCCGTCGTATTGCTCGTCTGCGCCGGAACGGTCGCACTCACGCCTTCCGCCGGGTGTTTGACCGGTGCGCCACAAGCAACGAGGGTCAGCGCGACGACTGGGGTCAGGCGGATTGAGTACCTTTTCATCAATCTAGTAGTTAGTACTGCATGAAGATTTGTTGAAGCTTGACCGGGTCATTCGTGTTCATCAGCGCGAGCATTAACAGGATCCGAGCTTTTTGGGGACTCATTTCCATGGACGCAATGAAGCCCAGCTTGTCGTCATCAACTTCGACGTTGCGCACGACCAGGCCGCTGCCGGTGCGGCTCGATCGAACTACCGCCACTCCCTTCTTTGCCGCAGCCGAGAGGGCGCCGATCGCCGCATCGGTACTATTCCCGTCGCCTACACCCGCCAGCACGATTCCTTTGACTCCCTGTTTCACTAGGAAATCAATTACTTCGGGCCCAAGATTTTCGTAGGAGTAAACAATCTCTACGCGAGGAAGATCGCTCGGGGTTTTCCCGTCGACGTTGAACTCACTCTTGGTCGTGTGCGCGGTCGTGTTCTGGGAGAAGAACTCGATTTTACCGACATTCATCACGCCGGCGCGACCGCGATTTGGTGATTTGAAGGTGTCGAGTTCGGTAGTGTTCGTTTTCTGGGCTTCACGAGCATAATGAATTTCATCATCCATGACGATAAGTGGGCCGCGGCCGCGCGCCTCCTGACTCGCTGCTAAGGCGACAGCGTTGTAAAGGTTTGCCGGACCATCGGCGCTGATTGCCGTAGCCGGTCGCATCGAGCCAACGAGCACAACCGGTTTGTCGCTCTTTACTACCAAACTGAGGAAGTAGGCGGTTTCTTCCAAAGTGTCGGTACCGTGAGTGATGACAACGCCATCGGCAGTGCCGTCTTTGAGGACCTCGTTCACCCGCTTGGCCAGCTTTAGCCAAACCTCGTGGTTCATGGTCTGGCTGCCGATGTTCGCGACCTGCTCTCCGGTTAAATCGGCGACCTCTTTCAACTGTGGAACAGCCTTGATCAAATCATCGACCGAAAATGTTCCGGATTTGTAACCAACCTCGGCACTGCTCGCTTGCGCCCCGGCGATAGTGCCACCGGTGGCAAGGACTTCAATCCTAGGTTTGGCTTGGGCGGCGGTAGAAAATACCAGAGCGATTCCAGCGACGAGGCAAGGTATATGCCTGTATGCTTTCATTCGTGTTTTCTGGTTGGAATTCACGCCTTTGAATACTTAACGGCCTTTCTTCTTTTGCGCCGATTGCCATTCGGGGACGTACTCTTCCCCGGCTTTGCGCAGGTAATCGCCGATTTTGCCGTAGGCTTCCTCGGGCAAATTAGCGAGTGAAACGCGGACCGACCAGTCCGGCCCGCCGAATCCGCCGCCAGGCAACAGCACAACTCCTGATTGTTCGGCCAGACGGAAAAGAATGTCGGTGGGCTCGTAGTTTTGCCGCAGGAACTTGACGAACTCCGGCCCATAAGTCCTTTCCGCCCAAACCATGATATCCAGTTCGGCGTAGTAGCCGGCGTGATCACCGGACGGCGGTTCCGGCAGGCTCAACCCTTCCCACATCGCTTTGTTACGCCGACGAACGATGAGCTGACAGAGCGTCTTGTAGCTATTGCTGGTATCGAGCAATGCAAACAAAGCAAACAGCGTCATCTGAATCTGCTGCGGAACAGACAAGCCGGCGGTGTGGTTCAGTGCCACCTGCCGGCTGTCGGCCACCATCCGATCAATGAACTTCAGTTTTTCCGGCGCGAGCGTGAGGCTGCTATAACGACGATTCAGCATCACACGATCTTTTGCCGGCAGTTTGGCGAGCTTGCCATCAAAAATGTTGTTCTCGTGAATCGCAATGACGCCGAGCCGCCAGCCGGTGGCGCCAAAATGCTTGGAGAAGGAATAAACGCCGATCGTGTTCTGCGGCAGTTCGGCCATTAAAGAGCGGAATCCTGGGACGAAAGTGCCGTAAACGTCATCGGTAATGATGATTAAATCCGGACGTTTGGTCTTTACCAGCTTAACGAGTCTTTTCCTCGACTCGGCGCGCATCGCGTAAGAGGGCGGATTGCTGGGATTCACCAGGAAGAGTGCCTTAATTCGCTTGTCCGCGAGTTTGTCGATCTCCTCATCCGCATATTGCCAGGAATGGCTTCCATCCGGCCTGGTTTCGCGCGAGGCATCGATGTTCGTGACTTTGAACTCGTAACGATGAAAATGCGGAATCTCGATATAAGGAGTGAATGTTGGGACGGCGAGCGCGATCCGATCGCCGCGGTGGAGCAGCTGGTTTTGCATCAGCGAATCGAAGATGTAACACATCGCGGCCGTGCCACCCTCGACCGCGAACAGGTCATACTTCCCTTTCGGGGGCCGGCCCTCGCACATTTCCTGGGCGACGTATTCCTGCACGATGCGTTCGGCGCAGACCAGCATGCGGACGGGTCCCGGGTACATGTCGCCGGTTATTCCATCAGTAAGCTCGTGGACAAAGGCGTCAGCGTTAAACTTGAGCTGATTGACTCCGTAGGTAACCGCTTTGCGAAGTAGCTTCGTGCCGCCGGCGTCTTTGTTTCGATCCAGGAAGGCGGTAAAGCGCTCCGCAATGCCGGCCTTCTCGGGCATTCCACCGAGGTCGGGCGCATCCAGCGCGCGTTTTGATTCTTCGATGGCAAAGCGAAGAAGCGTGGCAAACGCTTCCCGCGGCGTGGTGCAAATCCAGTTTGGATTTCCACGGCCAGCATTAAGAAACTGTGCTGTGCCCCGCCGCGTTCCCGCTTGTGCGAGGCTAATAAGTTTGTCCTTTTGTTCGAAAGGGCTGAGCTTGAGCAACGCCTTTTGTTCGGCGCGCGAAATAGAAGCTTTGTTTGCCACAAGATTACGAGACTGAGTTCTTGTTTTCAGCGCGTTCGGAATTTCTGCGTTGCGACGTCGATCGCTCCGCGCACTGGGGGCAGTTATGATCAGGTCGGGTTTTTTCATAAGGTTCTCCTTCGGAGGATTTGATTTTTTATTTCGTCATGAGCTGGAAATAGGTGTTTAGGAAAGCATCAGGATGACAACCATGCCCCAGATGGTGAGCAGAGTGTTGCCGACCGCGTAGGTAACGGTGTAACCAAGGGCAGGGACCTGGCTTTTGGCCAAATCGCAGACCAGGCCGAGCGAAGCCGTCGTCGTGCGCGCCCCGGAAACGATACCGAGCGTGAGCGCGTCGTGGAAGCGGAACAGGTATTTGGCGATATACATTCCGAAAACCAGCGGGATGGTGGTGGCAACGGCGCCCCAGAGGAAG
>WNGK01012614.1_pt1 | contig 11030 bp, 6 predicted proteins | sample 5400601 | NCBI WGS metagenome assembly WNGK01 (sample SAMN13153376, study PRJNA577476) | soil metagenome | isolation source: 60 cm soil or saprolite under Garry oak tree replicate 1 | place: USA:California | collected 2016-06-15
CGATAGGAATCCCCCGTCGATCGGACAAGAGACGGGGATCACGTTACCGCGCCGTCAGCTGTAAGCTATTGAACAGCAACGGGTAAGTGGCGATGCTCTGGCCGCGGTACTGGGGACGGAACCCGAACAGCACGACCCGCCCGGACCCCTGTTTGACTTCGACCAGGGCGGCCTTCCCCGCGATGCGCTCCGGGTGCAGCACCCAGCCGGAGAGCAGCACCTTATCGGCTTCGGTCGGGTAGCGGCCGATGACCCTCACGGCGCTAGAATCGAGTACGTCGAACGCCGGGCCACCTTCGTACCAGGCAATGCTCTGGGCCGGCATGCCGCGGGCCACCGGCGCGGTCGTGTCGAGCTCCAGTCGAAAGATCGATCCCGGGGCATAGAACTCGTCGTCGGCCACCCCCGCGAGCACGTTGCGCACCGGAAGCAGCAGCTGCTCGGCCGCGAACCGGCTGGCGTCATTGAGCGCGACCAGCGTCCCGCCGTCCTGCACGAACTGACTCAGCGCCTTGACCCCATCCTCGCCGAGGCCGCCCGCGTACGGCGCGGGATACTCGTGCGGCAGGCCGTTGAGCAGCTCGTCGGGCGCTTGATCGGGCAGGACGATCACGCTGAATTGCGCCGCGAGCTTGCCGGCGCGCACCACGGAGTCCACGACCGAGACGTACGGCACGTGCCAGGTGTCGAACACCCAGCGTGTCCATCCCTCATCCATGGACGCGTCGTACGAGCGGTACAGCCCCACGCGCGGCCCCTCCGGGCCGGCGATGCCGGTGTAGGCCGGCGTGGCCGTGGGCGGCTCGACCGGCGCCGAGAGGCCGATGCGCAGCGAGTCGCGCGCCGGCACGGCCGTCACACCCATCAGGAGCGGCAGCGTGTGGGCCGTGACGTCGTACGGGGGCAGTGGCGGGCCGGCCGGGTAGAGCCGCAGGTCGGGATAGTGCTGCGGCTCGAGTAAGGTCTTGGCGAACCCCGCGTACGGCTGCCGCAGGACCACGACGTAGCTCCCGGCGGCATAGCGCTGCCCGGCGAGCGTGATCGGATGGAGAGCAGTGCGGATCTCTACCTGCCCGCGGTGCAGGATGCCGAGCAGCGTCGCGAGCGCCACCGTGTCCCGCTGCTGGCGGGGGATCACGTACGCGTACGGCCAGCCCCGCCACCCGTGCACGCCGTGCTCCTCCACCGTGAGGAAGTTGGCGAGCCAGACGTCGCGGTACCGTGCCGCATTCTCGAGCAGGGCGTAAGCGGCGTCGGTCTGGTAGCTCACGATGTCACGCAGCGTCCAGCGGCCGCCGGGCCATGGGTTGGTGAAGTTCCAGGAGCGCTCGCGCGGGTTGAAGCCGCGCGCCCGGGCCGCGAGGTGGTCGAATGGAACGTCGATCGGCGAGGCGAGGTTGGCGCTCGCTGCCTCGGACAGGATGCGCACGCCCCCGTGGTAGTGCTGGTAGGCGCGGGCGGGCGTCCAGGCGTCGTAGATCGCGTTGATGGCGATTCCCGTCTTCCCCTCGCCGCCGAGCTCCCACGCCACACTTGTGCCCAGGGCGTTCACCCCGTCCACGAGCAACGGGTCCACGTTCGGCTCGACCGGATCGAGGTAGGGAGGGAGGAAGAGGCGCGAGCCGTCCGTGTCCTGCTGGTGAATGTCGTGCACGATCTCGGGATGCCACACGTTGTGCAACGAGTCGACCACCAGCTGAGTCTCGACCTGTGTGAAGGCGTACCAGTCGCGGTTGTTGTCATGTCCCGCGTAATGGTGGTACAGCTCGGGCGGGTCGGTCCCTTCGGCGGCCGTGCCGAGCGTGCGGTTGTACCAGTGCGTGACGATGGAAACGCCGTCGGGGTTGAGCGACGGGACGAGCAGCAGAATCACGTTGTCGAGGATCCGGCGGGTGGCGGTGCCGGTGTCGCTCGCGAGGCGGTAGGCGAGCAGCGCGGGCGTCAGGTGCCCGCCCACCTCGTTCGAGTGGATGCCCGAGGTGATGAGCACGATGGCGCGGCCGTCTCTTAGCGCCTCCTGCTGCTCGCGGCCGTTGTGGATGGTGCGCGGGTCGGCGAGTCGGGCGTTGAGCTGACGGTAGCGGTCGAGGCTCTTCAAGTTGGACGGGCTCGAGATCACCAGCGCGACGAGCGGCGCGCCCAACGTGGTCTTGCCGAGCTCGCGGTAGCGCACCCGGTCGCTGGTCTGCGCCAGCGCCTGGTAATAGCGCAGCAACACGGGCCAGTCGGCGAGTTTCCGGTCCTCGCCGGGCTCGAAGCCGAGGATCGATTTCGGAGTGGGCACGCGGCCGGCGGCGGGGGCGGGGGGGGCCTGCGGCCGGCGCGCCGTCCGCGGACGGTGGCGCTGCTGTGCAGCGAGCGTCCCGGGCAGGGCGACGAGCGCGCGCGGCGCCACGCGGGTCAGCGCAACGTGCCGGCGGCGGGCGGCGTCTCGCCGCCGCCGAGCCAGTGCGCGAACCACGTACGAATCCGCTCCAGCCGGTCCACCAACAGCCACGGCGGACCGGTGCGCGACAGGCCGTGGTACGACCGCGGGTAGCGCACAAACTCGGCCGGGACGCCCCGCTTGCGCAGCATGACGAACAGCTGCTCGCCATCGGTGATCGGCGTGCGCCGGTCGTCTTCCGAGTGCACGATGAGCAGCGGCGTGCGGATCCGCGTCGCGTACGTCATCGGGGAGAGCACCCGGTACAGCGAGTCCGCATCCCACGGCGGCCCGGAGAACTCGTAGTCCGTGAGGCCCTGCGCGTCCGACGAGCCGTACCACGAGTACCAGTCGTAGATCGAGCGATCGGCCTCCGCGGCCGCGAAGCGGTTCGTGTGCCCCACCACCCAGTTGGTCATGAAGCCGCCATAAGAACCCCCCGCGACTCCCAGCCGCGTCGTATCCACGCCGCCCCGGGCGATCGCGACGTCAACCGCCTTCATCAAGTCCTGGTAGTCCTCCATCCCCCAGCGCCCGCGCGTCGCGAACGTGAAGTCGTGCCCGTACCCGGTCGAGCCGCGCGGATTGACGAGCAGGACCCAGTACCCCTGTCCCGCGAGGAGCTGCATCTCGGGGAAGAAGACGTTGCCGTAGTTCCAGTGCGGGCCGCCGTGGATGTACAGGATCAACGGGTAGCTCTTCCCGGGGCGGTAGCCGTAGGGGCGCATCACAAACGCCTCGATGGAGAGGCCCCCTACGCTCGTAAACCAGAACGTGTCGGCCGGGATCGTCACGAGCTGCGCGAGCAGCGAGTCGTTGAAGGACGTGAGCCGCTTATCGGGTCCGGGCCCGGCGCGCCCGACCGGGGCGACGAACAGCTCCGCCGGGTGCGTGGCGTCGCTCGCCGAGTAGGCGAGCAACTTGCCGTCGCGCGTGATCGCCGGACCGCCGAGCTGCCGCTCACCCGTCGTGATCTGGCGGACGGAGCCGCCCGTCGCCGGCGCCGCGAACACGTGAATGTTGCCGCGCGTTTCGGCGCTCACGTACACGGTCTTCGAGTCCGGGGACCAGGCCGGGCCGGACGGGTCCAGATCCCAGCCGCTCGTGAGATTGCGCACGGGCCCCCCCCCGCCCGCCGCCGGCATCACGCACAGGTCGTTTTCTTCGCCGCGACCCTTGGAGCAGATGAAGGCGATGGTGGTGCCATCGGGCGACCAGGCAGGCGCGACGTTCTCCACGTACGGCGTGGCGAGCCGCCGCACCGCGCCGTCGGCCACGCTGAGCACGTAGAGTTGCGGCCGGACCTGGTTCCTCACCTCGCTCGTGTCGGTCGAGTCCTGCACGAACACGATCGCCCGGCCGTCGGGAGACCAGTCCGGAGCGCGCTGGCTCAAGTCGCCGCTCGTGAGCTGCTTCGGCTCGCCGCCAGCCGATGGCACGAGGTACAGGTGGCTGGCGCGCCGGGTCTCGCGCGGCGGCACGAGCCCGCGCTCGTCCTCCACGAACGGCAACGAGGTGTACACCCGGCCGTCGAACCGCTTGGGGTCCGGCCCGCGGCTGATCGCGCTCGGCGAAACCCGGCTCCGCCACGAATCCTTCTTTACGCTGTCGGGCTCCGGGCCGCGCCAGCTGTACAACAGCCACTTGCCGTCGCCGGAGAAGACAGGTAAGGCGTGGACCCCGCGCACCTGGAACGCCTCGCCCCCGGGCGCCCGAGTCCGCAGAAACCACACGTCGTCGTCGAAACCCTCGCGCTTGCTCGTGAAGGCGAGCAGCGAGCCGTCGGGAGACCAGACCGGATTGGACGCTTCGCTGGCCGGGCTCGTGTAGCGGAACGCCGGGCTCGAGCCGTCCGCGGCCGCCATCCAGATCTCGGAATGGCGCCGGTCCTTGTCTTCCACGACCGTCGTCACGACGACGGCGATGCGCCGCCCGTCGGGCGCGGGCCGCGGCTCGCCGACGCTGGTGAGCTTGTAGTAATCCGTGGCCTGGAAGGGATGGGGGGCAGTTTGGGCGGTCAGGCGGAAAGGCAAACCGGCCAGGAGGCCGATCGCGACGAGAGACAGCCAGCGGGCGTTCATGTCGTGCTCAGGCGGTTGCGGGACGGAGAAAACTACCGACCGCCGCCGTTACGGCAACTTGTGCAGCTCCACCCGCCGGTTCTGCGCCCGGCCCGGGGCGGTGGTGTTGGGGGCGATGAATCCGCTCGCTCCGTACCCCTTCGCGACCATCCGCTCCGGGGATACGCCCTTGCGCGCCAGGTACGCGCGCACCGAGGCGGCCCGGGCCTGCGACAGCCGTACGTTGAGCGGCGCCGATCCGGTGTTGTCGGTGTAGCCGGCGATCTCGATTCGGATCTCCGGATTGGCCACCAGCGAGCCCGCTACCTGGTCGAGCACGACGTAGGAGTCGCGGGTCAGGGCCGACCGGCCCCACTCAAAGTTCACGCCCCGCAGAATCAGCGTCGGCCGGGCCGGCGCGCCCGGTGCGCCGGGCACGATTTCTGGTTGGAACAGGATGATGCAGCCCGTGGCATCCACCTTCGAGCCGGCGGGCGTGTTGGGGCACTTGTCGCGGTCGTCCGGCACTCCATCGCCGTCCGAGTCGCGGATCACCTGTCGCGGCAGCGGGCAGCCGGCGGTGTCGACGGGCGTGCCGGCGGGCGTGTTGGGACACTTGTCGATGCCGTCCGGCACGCCGTCCAGGTCCGAATCCATCGGGCAGCCCTTCGCGTCCACAAGCGCGCCGGCAGCCGTGTTGGGGCACTGATCGAGCCCGTCGGGCACGCCGTCCTTGTCCGAGTCGGACGGGCACCCCACTGCGTCCACCGTGGCGCCGGCGGGGGTGTTGGCGCATTGATCAATGCCGTCGGGTACGCCGTCGCCGTCCGAATCGCTCGGGCAGCCCTTCTCGTCGACGTGCACTCCGGCCGGTGTGTTGGGACATTGATCGATGCCGTCCGGCACGCCGTCCGCGTCCGAATCGCTGGGACAGCCGCTCGCATTGACGGTGGCGCCGGCGGGCGTGTTGGGGCACTTGTCGAGCCCGTCGTACACGCCGTCCTTGTCGGAGTCCGTGGGGCAGCCACGCGCGTCGACCGTGGCCCCGAGCGGCGTGTCGGGGCAGGCGTCTTTCTTGTCGGGAACTCCGTCCTTGTCCGAGTCCGGCGGCGGCCCGCTGCCCAGGTGAAAGACCGAAAGGCCGGCCGTCACGACGACATGCGTGGCGCTGGTGGACCCCGGGGCGTACTTGGTGCTGGGCACGTAGACGCCGCGCCCTTCGACCCGGACCGCCACGCGCGGCGTGAGGAAGATGCGGGCGCCCGCGCCGCCGTGGATCCCGTTGTCGGTGAAGCGGTACGGCGCCCGGGTGCCGAAATCGAGCAGCGAATAGCCCCCCAACACGTAGACCATCAGGCGGCTGGCGTGGACGGCGTTGAACACCAGGCTGGCGCTGCCGATCAGCGGCTGGAGCGTGGTCGGCGTACCACCGGTCGGCACCGTGTATTCGGGCTGGAACAGCACGTCGGCCTCGAGGCCGAATGCATCGCCGAAGAAGTAGCCGAGCCGGCCGCCGCCGCCCAGCTTGTGTGCGAGGCCAAGGGCGGCGTCGTAGCGCGTGTAGCCGCCGAACACGCCGGCCTCGAACTGCCCGGCGTGTTGCGCCCGGAGGCGTCCCGCGGGGAGCGCCAGCAGCGCGGCCAGCACCGCGTATCGTCTCACGCCCGCTCCCCTAGGGTAACTGGTGAAGCTCGACCCGACGGTTTTGCGCCCGCCCCTCGGCCGTCGTGTTCACCGCGATGGGATTGCTCGCGCCGTACCCTCGTGCGACCATACGCCCGGGCGCAACGCCCTTGCTCACCATATAGGCGCGTACCACCTCGGCCCGCGCCTGAGACAGCCGCAGGTTCGTGGCCGCCGAGCCCGTGCCATCGGTGTATCCCGCGATCTCGATGCGAATGGCGGGATTCGCCACCAGCGACTGCGCGACGATGTTGAGCACGGTGAAGGATTCGAGCTGCAGCACCGCTCGTCCCGTCTCGAACGTCACCCCTCGCAGAATCACCGGCGTCCGCTCCGGGGTGAACAGGATCACGCAGCCGTTCGCGTCGACGCGGCTGCCGGGAGGCGTGCCGGGGCACTTGTCCTTGGTGTCGTCGACCCCGTCCCCGTCGGAGTCCTTGAAGCGCTGGCAGCCGGTGCTGTCCACTTCCGTTCCGGGCGGCGTGCCGGGGCACTTGTCGATCCCGTCCGGGACGCCGTCCTTGTCGGAATCGAGCGGGCACCCCGCGGGGTCCACCGTGGCGCCCGCGGGCGTGTTGGGGCACTGGTCGATCCCGTCCGGGACGCCGTCGCCGTCGGCATCGGTGGGGCAACCCTTGGCGTCCACGTGGGCACCGGCGGGGGTGTTGGAGCACTGATCGAGCCCGTCGTATACACCGTCGTGGTCCGAATCCATCGGACAGCCCTTCGCGTCCACCCGGGCCCCGCTTGGTGTGCCGGGGCACTGGTCGAGTCCGTCGTACACGCCGTCGTGGTCGGCGTCGGTGGGGCAGCCGTGCACGTCGACCGTGGCGCCGAGCGGTGTGTTGGAGCAGGTATCCCGCTTGTCGGGGACCCCGTCGTGGTCCTCGTCCGCGAGCATCCCCGTGCCGGTGAAGATCGACAGGCCGAGCGAGCCCACCACATGACCCGCCCAGTCGGCGCGGGGGAAGCCGCTACTGGGGGAGTAGATGCCGCGGATTTCGACGCGCAGCGCCGCGCGATTACCCAGAAACAGCCGTTCGCCGATCGCGCCGTGCACCGCGTCGTCGGTGAAGCGGTAGGGCGCCGTCTTCTCGAAATCGAGGCGGGAGTACCCACCGAGGAGGTAGAACAGGTGGCGTGCGTTTCCGAAATTGAGGCTCAAGCTCGCGCCGCCGAGCGTCAACGAAGGCGATGTGGCCCCCGTGCTGGGGCGCAGGTCCTGGTAACCGACGTCGAGCTCGGCGCCGACGACTTCGGTGAAGAGGTAGCCCAGTCGTGCGCCGCCGCCGACGCGGCTCTCGAGGCCGAACACCTTGTCGTAGTGCGTGAACGAGCCGAATCCGCTGAGCTCGAACTGATGAGCGCGTTGCGCGCCGGCGGTGCCGACGGCGGCCGTGAACGCCAATCCCAGGATCGCGAGCGTGCGCACGAAACGGTCCCCTCCCCAAAGGCGTGGCCCTACGGTAATAAGTCGGGCTCCGCTTAGAAACCCCAGACGCCTGATTTCCGCAGACCCGTGCTCAGGTCGATCCCCCCGATGACGAGCGCGTGCCGTGCCCCATCCGCTTCGCGCCAGGTGACGCCGGCCGGCCCGACGAGCGTGCCGCCCCCCTGTCCGGCGATCGTGGTCGCACCGGCGGGCCCCGCGAACGGGCCGAGCGAGTCGCCGACCACCGCCGCGGCGATCGTTTCCGCGGCGTCTGTGGCAGCGCCGCCGTACATGCCGCCGACCAGCAGCACGACGTCGCCCAGGTCGAGGGTGGCGAACTGAGAGCGGGGAGCGGGGATGAGCGTGGAGCCGGAGGCCCACGAGCCGGCGAAGAAGCCCGACACGAGACTCACCGGAGCCGTGTCGCTCGAGGCGAGCCGGGGGATCGCGGAGTCGAGGCCGCCGCCCGGCGGGACGCTGTCCGCCACGCCGCCGAACGTGACCGCGCGGTCGTCCAGGACAACGCCGCCGCCGTAGGCGCGTGGCGTCGGGAGCAATGGCTGCCGGTACCACCCGTCGATGTGCCCGTCGGTGGCGACGCGTCCGACGAACACGAGACGTTGCGGCCGCCCGAGCGAGTCGGCACCGCCGATCACGTAGATCCGCCCGCGCCGCACCACCGCCGTTGCGCCCGCGACGGGCGCGGGGAGCGGCTCGATCGGCGCGAACCGCCCCGCCACGCCGTCGGGAGTGACGTCGGCGGCGAGCACGGACGGCTGCGCCCGGCCCGCGGAGTCGACGCCCCCGATCACGTACAGCGCGCTGCCCGTGAAATGGGAGTTGTAGCGCGTCGCGACCGCAACTGCGGCGAACGCGCGCGGGCCGGGGAGGGCCCGGCTCTGAGCCGGATCGGCGTTGTCCGGCTGGCGCACCCAGGCGGCGACCGCCCCACCCGCCTGCGCACGCGCGGCGTAGACGCCCGAGTCGGGNNNTCAGCTCGGCGCCGCCCGCTGCGTACAACGTGGTCGAGACGTCGTTGGCGGCAGGGACCTCTACCGCCACGGCGCCCACGCCGACGGGCGCACTCGGGAAGGCGGAGCGTGGCTGCCAGCGCAGCGCGTCCGCCGTAAAGGAGACGCGGGGAATGACGTGCACCGTGGCGGTGAGACGGAGGCCGGCCGCTGTCGTCAAGGTGAGCGGTCCCGAACCCGCGCCGTCCGGAACCGTGATGCGAACCGCGAGGTCGCTCCAGCCGCCGGCCCCGATCACCGCCGCCGGGACGGTGCCGCCGCCCGCGCCGGCGAGCGCGACGCCGCCGGTCCCCTGCGTTCCGCCGAACCCGAAGCCTTCGATCACCGCCGAGCCGCCGCGCTCCAGGATGGGCTCGATCGCGCCATCGACGTAGTCGATACGGGGCGCGGCGGGCGCGGGCGGCCCGATCGCGCTGCTGCACGCCGCGAGCAGCACGGCGAGAGCGGGCGCGAGGCTACGGACGACCGTTCTCCCCTCGAACGAAACGCACGGCCTTCGCAAGGTTGTCGGCGAGCTGCGTCAACTCGTTGGCGCCGTGGGTGAGCTCGGCAATGGCCTTGAGCTGCTCGGCCGCCGCTGCCGCCACGGCCTCCGTCTCCGCAGCCGACGTCTGGGCGCCCGCCCGCGCCTGCTCGAGCGACGCGCCGATGCGGCCCGACAGATCGGCGATACCGCGCGCCAGCTCGGCGACCCGCTTCCCGGCGCGGGCGGTGCCGGAGGCCGCCGCGGCGATATGGCTCAGGTCGGCCACCCATGCGGAGGACCCCTGAACGACCTCCGTCAGGTCCTCGCGGACGCGTTCGAGCAGCCGGGCGGCCTGGTCCAGGGCCCCGCGCGTGTCCTGCGCCGACTTGCCGACCGCGCGGGCTTCGCGCCCGCTCGCCTCCGCGAGCTTGTGCACCTCGTCGGCCACCACGGCGAAGCCGCGCCCGTGTACGCCGGCGCGCGCCGCTTCGATCGTGGCATTGAGGGCGAGCAGGTTGGTCTGATTCGCGATGAATCCGATCGTTTCGGAGAACTTCTCTACCTGCTCGGCGACGTCGCGCAGCCGCCGCACTTCGGACGCGCTCTGCGCGGTCGTCACGCCCAGGTCCGTGAGTCGACGGACGGCGTCTTCGGTCGCGTGGCGCACCTTGTCGGTCGTCTTCTCCATCTCGGCGCCCGACTCGCGCGTCTGGTCCCCGGCCGTGGCGACTTCGCCAGCGTGCTGCTTGAGCTGGTCGGACTCGCGCGTCACGGCGCTTACGAGGGTCGCCGCCTGCTTGGCCCCGTGGCTGGCACGCTGCGCCGCCGCGGCCACCTCCTGGCTCGACGCATGGATCTGCTGCGTCGTGGCGGTGAGCGTCTCGATGTAGGTGGTGGTGCGCTCGGAGGCGCCGACCACGGGCTGGACCGACGCCTCGATCGCGAGCATCAGGGCGAGCTGGGGGGCGAGCAGCGCGAGCACCTCCCCGTCCGTCTCGCGGTACATCAGGGGGTCGGAGTGGCGTACGCTCCACAAGCCGACCAGCTGGCCGGCGTGATAGAGCGGGACGAGCACCTCCGCGCCGGGGCGCTCCGCTCCGGGGACGACGACTTGGTCGGGCCGCAGGCCGTGCGCCACGACGGGACGGCGCAGCCGCACCGCCTCGCCGGTCAGTCCGGCGTTCGCGTCGAAGCGGAAGCTGGTGCGGCCGCCGGCGGCGGTGTCGGCGACCAACTCCATTTCGTTGGCGTGCGCGTCATAGCGTGCGAACCCCATCTGCTCCCACGGCACCAACCGGCGGGTGAGCTCCTGAATGCGTCCGAAGCTTTTCGCGAGCGAGATGTCCCGGGCGATGACCTGCGACAGCCCCTGGATCAGGGCGAGCTCGTCGGCCCGCACCCCGAGCCGGATCACGTAAACGCTGGCCGCCGTCGCCGCCGCGAGGGCCGCCGCCACCACCGCCGTCTCGAATGAGCCGAGCTCGGCATGGGCGAGACGCAGCCAGGCGAGCGCCAGCCCGACAGAGCAGGCGTATACGATCGTTTCCCAGCGCGCCGTGAGCCACGCGTCCACCCAGGCGAGCGAGCGGCCGAGCGCGAGCTCGAGGTAGAAGGTGGCGTTGACGACCACCGGCAGGAGGGTGAGCAGTGCGACGAGCGGCCCGAGATTGGTCGGGTCGAACGCGTCCGGGCCCGCGACGCCGCCCAATCGGTCGTACATGAGGCCGACCACGGCGGTGCCGGCCGTGAGGTGGGCGGCGTTGCCGAGCACCGCGCGCGTCGGTAGCCGCCGCAACACGAGGTCGCCGGCCACCATCGCCGTCGGGCCCACGAGCACGGCGCAGGCCCAGCCGCGGTCGAGCACGGCGAACGCCGTGACGCCGAGGATGTAGGACGAGAAGCCGTTCCCGGGGAGCGCTACGCCGTAGCGCCG
>WNGK01024040.1_pt1 | contig 11029 bp, 8 predicted proteins | sample 5400601 | NCBI WGS metagenome assembly WNGK01 (sample SAMN13153376, study PRJNA577476) | soil metagenome | isolation source: 60 cm soil or saprolite under Garry oak tree replicate 1 | place: USA:California | collected 2016-06-15
ATCTCACACGCGACCACCTCGATTATCACAAGACGTTCGAGGCCTACTTTGCCGCCAAAGCACGGCTCATCGACTACCTCGCGCCCCCCCCCGATGGGCTCGCCGTCATCAACGTCGATGATCCGGCCTGGGCAAAGCTGCCGCGCACGCCGCGCCGCGTCACCTTCGGCGAACGAGGGAATGCGGACGTGACCGCCACCGCCGTGACCGTGGATGCGCGCGGTGCGCGCTTCACCCTCGTCGCCGCGGGCAGTCGCCACCCCGTCGCCCTGCCGCTGCTCGGCCGCTTCAACGTCGCCAACGCGCTCGGCGTGGCGGCTTGCGCCGTCGGGCTCGGCGTGCGCCCGGCGGAGGTCGCCGAGCGGCTGTCGACCGCGCCGCAGGTGCCGGGCCGGATGGAACGCATCGCCGCCGACCCGTGCACGATATTGCGTGATTACGCGCACACCCCCGACGCGCTCGAGCGGGCGCTCGAGACCACGAGGGACATCACGGCGCCCGGCGGCCGGGTGATCGTCGTATTCGGCGCCGGGGGGGACCGCGACCGCGGCAAACGGGCGCCAATGGGTGCGGCCGCGGCGCGCCTCGCCGACATCGCGATCGCCACGTCCGACAACCCGCGCACGGAGGACCCGGAGCGCATCCTCGACGAGGTCGAGGCCGGGATGGGGAGCCGTCCCCACTATCGTCTCGCGGACCGCCGCTCCGCGATCGCGCAGGCGCTCGAGCTGGCGCGCCTGGGCGACACGGTCCTGCTCGCGGGGAAGGGCCACGAGACGTATCAAGTGGTCGGAACCGAGAAGCAGCCGTTCGACGAGCGCGAAATCGTGCGGGAGCTCGGCGCCGCGTGACGCTCTGGACCAGCGCACGCGTCGGACAAGCGCTTGCCGTGCGCGCGCCCGGCGCGCTGACATTCACGGGCGTCACCACCGACACCCGTCACCCGATACCCGGTACCCTGTTTGTCGCTTTGAAGGGTGAGCGGTTCGACGCCCACGACTTTCTCCCCCAGGCGAAGGCCGCCGGCGCCACCGGCGCCGTGGTGCGCCGCGGGACGCCGCCCGTGGCCGGGCTCGCGCTGTTCGAGGTAGCCGACACGCTCGCGGCGCTGGGCCTCCTGGCGCGCGCGCGGCGCCGCTTGCTGCCGGCGGGTGCGCCGGTGGTGGCAGTCACGGGATCGAGCGGCAAAACCAGCGCCAAGGAAATGATCCGCAGCGCCCTCTCCCCCCGGTGGGGGGCGCGGGTGCACGCAACCGCTGGAAATCTCAACAACCTCGTGGGCGTCCCCCTGACGATCCTGGCGGCGCCCGAGGACGCCGAGGCCCTCGTGATCGAGGCGGGCGCCAGCGTCCCCGGCGAAATCGCGGCGCTGCGGGACATCATCGAGCCGACGATCGCGGTGGTCACGAACGTCGGGTATGCTCACCTCGAGGGCTTCGGGTCGGTGGAGCGGCTGCTCCAGGAAAAAGCGTCGCTGCTCGACGGCGCGCCCGTGGCCGTGGTGGGGAACGCGCCGGCCCTGGTGGCCGAGGCGCGGCGGCGGGCGCATAAGGTCGTGGTCGTGGCGCGTGACGAGTTCGGCGAGATCCACCCCGACAAGGTCGACGTCGACGACGCGGGCCGGACCGTGCTGCATTGGGCAGGCGCCTCCGTCACCCTGCCGGTCCTGGGCCTCCACCAGGTGGACAATGCCATGATCGCCCTCGCCGTGGCCCGCGAGGCCGGCGTCGAGCCGCACGCGGCAGTGGCGGGCTTGGGAGGCGTGCAGATTCCGGCCGGGCGGGGGGGCCTCGTGTCGCGGGGCTCCCTCACGATCATTGACGACAGCTACAACGCCAACCCCGACTCGGTGCTGGCCGCCTTGGAAACGGCCCTGACGTACGCGGCCCGGCGGCGACGGCCGCTGGTGGTGGTGCTGGGCTCGATGTTGGAGTTGGGCCCGGAGAGTGCAAGATTACACGCGTTCGTCGCTGACGAGCTGATGAGCTTCCTCCCGGCGCCGGAGGCGGTGGCAGCGGTGGGGGACTTCGTCCCCGCCTTCGAGCGGCACCGCCGGGCATTGGGGGAGCGGTTGATCACCGCTCCCGATGCCGAGACGCTGGGGCCGTTGCTCAAGGCGGCGCTCGTGGGAAACGAGATCGTGTTGCTCAAGGCGTCGCGCGGCGTCGCCTTGGAGCGAGTGTTGCGCCACCTCACTTGAAGGGGCCGTCCCCTCGTGCTCTATCACCTGCTCGCACCGCTCGCCCGCCAGCACATCCTCTTCAATCTCTTCAATTACATCACGTTTCGGGCGGCCGGGGCGACGGTCACGGCGCTGCTCCTCGCGTTCGTCTTGGGACCGTGGATCATCCGCAAGCTGCGCGAGCGCAAGGTGGGGCAGGTGGTACGCGCCGAGGGACCGGCGAGCCACCAGGAGAAGCGCGGGACGCCCACCATGGGCGGGCTCATCATCATTCTGGCCACGTTACTGCCGACGATCCTGTGGGCGCGTCTCGACAGCCGCTACGTGATCGTCGCGATCGTGGCGACCCTGTGGATGGGCGCGATCGGGTTCGTCGATGACTACCTCAAGATCGTGCGCGGCAAATCCCAGGGTCTCGTGGCGCGCTGGAAACTCACGGGACAAATGTCGTTCGGGATCGCGCTCGGCGTGTATCTCATTCTGTTCCCGCTCGTGGTGGGGGTCGACGCCGGATCGACCCAGCTCCCGCTACTCAAGTACACGCTGCTGGTGCTTCCCTGGCCGGTGTACGTCCTCTTCGTGACCTTGGTCATCACGGGCAGCTCGAATTCGGTCAACCTCACCGACGGGCTCGATGGGCTCGCAGCCGGACTCACCGCGATCGTCGCAGGGTCGTTTGCGATCTTCGCCTATCTCTTCGGCCGCGTCGACGCGGCACGCTGGTTGCTCGTGCTGCATCTGCCGGGCGCGGGAGAGCTGGCGATCTTCTGCGGCGCGCTGATGGGCGCGGCGCTCGGGTTCCTGTGGTTCAACGCGCACCCCGCCCAGGTGTTCATGGGTGACACCGGCGCCCTCGCGATCGGCGGGGCGCTGGGCACCGTGGCGATCCTCCTCAAGGCGGAGTTTCTGCTGCTGATCGCCGGGGGCGTGTTCGCGGCGGAAACCGTGTCGGTGATGCTGCAGACGGGCGTGTATCGCTGGCACAAGAAGCGCCGCGGGAAGGAGTACGCCGACGCCCATCGCGTGTTTCGCATGGCGCCGCTCCATCATCACTTCGAGAAGCTGGGATGGGCGGAGCCGCAGGTGGTCATGCGGTTTTACATCCTCGGCGTCCTGTGCGCGATGATCGCCCTCGCCACGCTCAAGGTGCGATGAAGTTGCCCGACGCGTGGCGGAACGGCGTCGTCGCCGTGGTGGGTCTGGGGAAGAGCGGCGTCGCGGCCACGCGCCTGCTGGCGCGCGAGGGCGTGCGCGTCTATGCCAGCGACGGCTCGGACCATCCGTACGCGGGGGCCGCGGCCGACGCGCTGCGCGGGCTTCCCGGCGTCGAGGTGGACGTCGGGCGTCACGATCTCGCCAAAATTCGCGCGGCCGCGGCGGTCGTCGTATCTCCCGGCGTGCCGCCCGACGCGGCGCCCCTGGCGGCGGCCCGCGAGGCGGGAATCGACATTGTCTCGGAGCTCGACCTCGGGTTCCAGGCGCTCGCGGCCGCGGGAGAGACGCACTGCATCGCGATTACGGGCACGAACGGCAAGACGACCACCACGGCGCTCGTCGCGCACTTGCTCGCGATGGCCGGCCTCAAGGCGACCGCCGCCGGCAACATCGGCCGTCCCCTCGCCGATGTCGCGGTGTCGGGGGACCGCTATCGCTGGCTCAGCGTCGAGGTGTCGTCGTTCCAGCTGCACGACAGCCCGCATTTCGCTCCGGACGTCGGGATCCTCACGAACTTGGCTCCCGACCACCTCGACCGGTACCCGTCGGTGGAGGCGTACTATGCCGACAAACGGCTCCTGTTTCGCAATGCGGGCGCGTCCTCGATGTGGGTCTTGAACGCCGACGACCCCGCCGTGCTGGAGCTCGCGCGCGGCGTGCTCGGGCGGCGGGCGTTCTTCTCGCTCAAGAAGCCTGGCGACGCATGGTTCGACTCCGGCGCCCGCACCCTGCGCCTTGGGGTCATCGGCGAGGGCCTGCGGTCTTTCCAGGCGCTGCCGCATCGCCTCGAGCCGGTGCGCGAGGTCGGCGGGGTCCTGTGGATCAACGACTCCAAAGCGACGAACATCGCGTCGACGGTCGTGGCGATCGAGGCGATGAGCCGTCCCTTCGTGCTGCTCCTGGGGGGGCGGCACAAAGGCGAGCCGTACACGCGCCTCGGGCCGATGCTCGCGGACCGCGCGCGGCTCGTGATCGCGTACGGCGAGGCGGGCCCGATTGTCGAGCAAGACCTGAAGGGCCGGGTGCCGCTCGAGCGAGGGACGACCTTCGACGATTGTCTAGCGCGGGCGCGCCGCGCGGCTCGGTCGGGCGACGCGGTGCTTCTCTCTCCCGCCTGCTCGAGCTACGACATGTTCAAGAACTATGAGGAGCGGGGCGCCACGTTCCGCAAGCTCGTGGAGGCGATGTGACCGACCGCGCCTGGGAGAGCCGCTTGATCACCGTCGTGACCGCCGTGCTCGTCGTCTTCGGACTCGCCGCGGTGTACGGGGCGTCGAGCCTCGTCACGACGGGCGGTGGGGGGCAGGTGGGGTCGAGTTTCGCGCTGCGCCAAGCGGTGGGCGCAGTCGTGGGCGGTCTCTTGGCGACGATCCTCGCCCGTGTCGACTACCAGAAGTGGCGCCGCTGGGCGTGGCCGCTGCTCGGCACGACGGCCTTCCTCCTCCTGATTCCCCTGTTGCCCTTCACGCACCCGATCAGCCCGACCATCAACGGGGCCCGCCGCTGGGTGAGCCTGGGCGTGCTGTCGCTCCAGCCATCGGAGCTCGCCAAGTTCTCGGTCGTCGTGTGGTGCGCCATGCTCGCCGCCAAGAAGGGCGAGCAACTTCGCAGTTTCCGATTCGGCGTACTGCCGTTTCTCGTCATCCTCGTGCCGGTGATCGGCCTTATTTTCCTCGAGCCCAACCTCTCGATGGCGCTGCTCGTGGCGATCCTGGCGGGGACCGTGTTATTCACCGCGGGCGCCCGCATCGGGCATTTTCTCCTGGTCGGGAGCGCGGCGACGCCGCTGCTGTACGGCGCGGTGGCGAGCGCGCAGTATCGCCTTGCGCGCGTGCTCACCTTTCTGAATCCGGGCGCCGCGCCCACCGAAGCCACGTGGCAGGTGAAACAATCGCTGATCGGCATCGGGGCGGGACAACTGGTCGGCGTCGGCGTGGGGCAGGGGCAGCAGAAGCTCGGCTACCTCCCGTACGCCTACTCCGACTTCATTTTCTCGACGATCGGCGAGGAGTGGGGCTTCCTCGGCGTGCTGGCCATCGCGCTGCTGTTCGGGACGTTCATTTATCTCGGGTTCCGCATCGCGCGCACCGCCGGTGACCTGTTCGGCCAGCTGCTCGCGACCGGCATCACGGTGATGATCGGTCTCAGCGTCGTGCTGCACCTCGGGGTGACACTCGCCGTGATTCCTGCGACCGGCGTGACGTTGCCGTTCATGTCGTACGGACGCTCATCGCTGATCGTCGCCCTCGCGGCGACGGGTGTGCTCGTGAGTGTGGCACGAGGCCGGCGACGCGGCGCGGCCGCCGGGTGAAGATCCTGATCGCAGGCGGCGGCACGGGTGGCCACCTGATGCCCGCGCTGGCGCTGGCGCGAGCGGCCCAGGACGCGGGACACGAGCCGGTGTTGGTCGGCGCGGAGCGGGGCATCGAAGCGCACATCCTGCCCTCCCATCCATTCCGTTATTACCTCCTGCCGTTGGAACCGATCTACCGCCGCACCTGGTGGCGCAACCTGCGCTGGCCCGTGACCCTGTGGCGGGTGTGGCGCGCCGCGGTGGACCTGCTCGACGTCGAACGACCGGCACTCGCGATCGGCACCGGGGGCTACGCGGCGGGGCCGGCGCTCTGGTTCGCGCGGCGTCGCGGCGTGCCGATCGTGCTTCAGGAACCCGATGCGTACCCCGGACTCACGACGCGCCTCCTGGCGCGCGGTGCGCGGCAGGTGCATCTCGGTTTCCCCGAAGCACGCGCCCGGCTGCGGCTCGGTCCGCAGACCGAAGTCTTCGCGCTCGGCAATCCGATCGCGCCGCCTCCCCGCCAGCCCCTCGAGCGCGCCGCCGCACTCAAGGTGTTCGGACTCGATCCCGCGCGACCGACGGTCTTCGTCTTCGGCGGCAGCCAGGGCGCGCGCGCCGTCAACGAAGCGCTCGCCGGCGCACTCGCCGCGGGGCGGCTCGCGGGTGTGAACGTGTTGTGGGGTACGGGGACCGCGCAGTACGAGCGCTACGCGAGGCTCGCGCAACCGCGGGGGAGCAATGTCTGCGTGCGTGGATTTTTCGATCCCATCGCGCCGGCGTACGCGGCCGCCGACCTCGTCGTGTGCCGCGCCGGCGCGATGACCGTCGCCGAATTGTGCGCGTGGGGCAAAGCGAGCGTCTTGATTCCGTTGCCGACGGCCGCCGCGGATCATCAAACGTTCAACGCGCGCGCGCTCGCGGCGGCGGGCGCTGCGGTGATGCTTCCCGAGCGAGAGGTGTCGTCGGGCTCCCTCGCCGACGTCATCACCACGTTGGGCGCCGACCGGGGTCGACTCGCGTCGCTCGCCGCCGCCGCCCGGAGTCGGGGCCACCCGGATGCCGCCCGGGCGATCATGTCAAGGATTTTGACACTGGTCGGCTAACCTCAAGCTCTTTCGCAAGTTTAGTAGATTCGCTATACTAGCCCACCACAGATGACCTTGTTTCGACCCGGGGATCCCCGCCCGATCCACTTCATGGGCATAGCCGGAGCGGGGATGAGCGCGCTGGCGCTCATCGCCAGGCACCTCGGGGTGACCATAACGGGATGCGACACCGACCCCTCCGGCGCCGCCGATTTGGCAGCCCTTGGGGTGCAGGTGTGGCGGGGGCACGACCCGGGCCATCTGGAGGGCGCCCGGGCGGTGGTGGTTACGGCGGCGGTGCCGCCCGATCACGCCGAGTTGGAGCGGGCGCGGGCCTTGAGCATTCCCATCGTACGCCGCGCCGACGCCCTTGGGGAGCTGGTGGCCGACGGCGGAGGGACCGTCGTGGCGGTCGCGGGGACACATGGCAAGACGACCACCACGGTGATGGTCACGGAGGCACTCACGGCCGCCGGGCGAACCCCCACGGGACTCGCCGGCGGCCGCGTCGCTGCATGGCAAGGCAACGCGAAGGTCGGGTCGCACGACCTGTTCGTCGTCGAGGCCGACGAGTACGATCGCTCCTTCTTGTCGCTGACCCCGACGGTGGCGGTCGTGAACAACGTCGAGGCCGATCATCTCGAGTGTTACGGCACGGTGGCCGCGCTCGAGGATGCCTTCATAGAGTTCGCTGGGCGCGCCCGCCGCGTGATCGTCGGGGGCGACGACGCGGGTGCTGGGCGGGTAGCGGCGCGGCTCGGCGTACCGGTATGGCGGGTGGGGCTCGGTGCCAACGCCGATGTGCGGATCCACGACGTCGCGCAGGAGCCGGCGGGCTCGCGCGCCACCGTGGACTTGCCCGGCGGGCCATCCGTACAGCTGCGACTCGTGGTGCCGGGGCTGCACAATGTGCGCAATGCCGCCACCGCCCTTGCGGTGCTGCACGCGCTCGAGGCCGACGTCGCCGCCGGCGCGAAGACGCTGGCGACGTTCGCCGGGGTGGGGCGGCGGTTCGAGCGAGTGGGTGAGGCCGGCGGCGTGACGGTGGTGGACGACTACGCGCACCATCCGACCGAAGTAGCGGCGACGCTGGCCGCGGCGCGGCAAGCGTTCCCCGGTCGCCGAGTGGTGGCGGTGTTCCAGCCGCATCTGTATTCGCGCACCGCGCTGCATGGCGCGGCGTTGGGTGAAGCGCTGGCCGCGGCGGATGTAGTCGTCGTGGCGCCGATCTACGCGGCGCGCGAGCAGCCGGCGGCGGGAGGCGGCGTGACGCACGATCTCGTAGCGCGCAGCGCGATCCGCGCCGGCGCAGCGACGGTGGCGGTGCGCGAGCGCGCCGACCTCACGGGCCACGTGGCGCGAGCGGTGCGGACCGGGGACGTGGTCTTCACGCTGGGCGCTGGGGATGTGACCCGCGTCGGCCCCGAGCTCCTAGGTATCTTGAAGACGGGGCGGAAGTGAAGCTGCGCGTGCCGCGGCGCGGGCTGGTGTGGGGCGGGGTCGTGCTCGGCGCTCTGGCACTCTGGCTCGCGGCCCCGACGCTGCTGCGGCGCTTGGCGTTCTTCCGCGTCCGACAGATCGAGGTCGTCGGCGTGAGGAACCTCGATCCGGACGCCGTGCTGGGGGCGCTGCGACTCGCGCCCAAGGCGAGCGTGTTCGACGACACGCGGCTGCTGGCCGATCGGGTGCGCGGACTCGCCGGCGTGGCGGACGCACGCGTAGCGCGGCGACTGCCGGCGGCGCTCAAGGTGATCGTGCGGGAGGTGGAGCCGGTCGCGCTGGTCCCCGGCGCCGGCGGGCTCGTGGCGGTGGATGCGGGAGGGCGACCGTTGCCGTTCGATCTCACCCGGGCGACGGGGGGCGGATCGCTCGATCTCCCGATCGCGCAGGTCGCGGACAGCGGGATCGTGCAGGTGCTGGCCCGGATCCAGGCGTTCGATCCGGCGTGGTTTCAAGACATCGATGCCGCGCGGCGCTTTGGAGCGCGCGGCGACGTACTTCTGGAATTAGGGTCCCACCGCGTGCTGCTGGCGCGCGATACCGGGCCGGAGGTCGTGCAGGCCGTGGTGCTGGTCGCGAGAGATTTGGCCGCGAAAGCGCGCCGCTACTCGGAATTGGACGCGCGCTACGCCGGTCAGGTGGTGGTGCGGCGGAAGGCGAGCGCCTGATGGCGGAGCGCCGCCTCGTCGCCGGGCTCGATCTCGGCAGCACCAAGACGTGCGCGGTGATCGCCGAGGTGGTCGGCGACCTGCCGCGCGCGCCGCTCGCCAAGGTGCTGGGCGTGGGCCTGGCGAAGAACGGCGGCGTGCGGCGCGGGATGGTGCGGGACATCGACGAGACGACCCGCTCCGTGGCCGCCGCGCTCAAGGACGCCGAGCGAATGGCCGGCGTGAAGGTGGCCGACGTCACCTGTGGCATCGCCGGCGAGCACGTTTCGGCGCGCGGCTCCGCCGGCGTGGTCGCGGTGAGCCGGGACGAAATCAGCGCGCAGGACGTGGCGCGCGTGAATGAGGTGGCGCGGGCCGTGTCGCTCGGCCGGGATCACGAGCTCCTGCACGACATCCCGCAGGAGTACATCGTGGACCAGCAGCGCGGCATCTCGGATCCCGTCGGGATGACGGGGACGCGGCTCGAAGTCGAGATGTACCTGGTGACGGTGCAGTCCACCGCCGCGCAGAACCTGCGCAAGAGCGTGCAGCGCGCCGGGTACCGCGTGGCCGACCTCGTGCTCGAGCCGCTGGCGGCGTCGTACGCGGTGCTGACCGACGACGAAAAGGAGCTGGGCGTCGCGCTGGTGGAAGTGGGCGGCAGCTCGACGGGCGTGGCAATCTTTCACGACGGGAAGATCCGCCACCTGGCGTCCCTCAAGTACGCCGGCACGCACGTGACGAACGATCTGGTGCAGGGCCTCGGCGTGACTCAGGCCGATGCTGAACGGTTGAAGGAGCGGCACGGCGCGGCGTACACGCCGCTGGTCGATGCGGCGGAGATGATCAACCTGCCGTCGACACCGGGGCAGGGAGCACGGCAGGCGTCGCGCGAGCTGCTGGCGCACATCATCCACCAGCGCGTGGACGAGATCTTCCAGCTGGTGGGCCGCGAGTTCGAGCGGGCGGGGTTCGGCGCGGGCCGGTTGCCCGCAGGCGTGGTGCTGACCGGCGGCACGGCGCACCTGCCGGGGATGGCGGAGCTGGCCCGGGAGGCATTCGCGGTGCCGGTGCGCGCGGGGCATCCGGAGCTCGGCATCTCGGGGCTGGTGGACAGCGTGGAGGCGCCGCGCTACGGCTGCAGGATTTCTTCTAGGGGAGACCCATGATCTTCGAACTCGAAGAGTCAGTCACGCAGAACGCGCGGATGAAGGTCGTCGGCGTGGGCGGGGGCGGCGGCAACGCCTTGAACCGCATGATCGACGAGCACGTCGGCGGGGTCGAGTTCATCTCCGTGAACACCGACGCCCAGGCGCTGCTCAACAACAAAGCCGACGTCAAGATCCAGATCGGCAAGAAGCTGACGCGGGGGCTCGGCGCCGGGGCCCGGCCCGAGATCGGCCGCCAGGCCATCGAGGAAAACCGCGACGAGGTGCTGCACGCGCTGCAGGGCGCGGATCTCGTGTTCGTCACCTGCGGCATGGGCGGCGGCACGGGCACCGGATCGGCGCCGATCATCTCGCAGGTGTCGCGCGACCTGGGCGCGCTCACGATCGGCATCGTGACGAAGCCGTTCCTGTTCGAGGGGCGGAAGCGCATGCGCCAGGCCGAAATGGGCATCGCCGAGATGCGCAAGCACGTCGATACGATGATCGTCGTTCCCAACGAGCGGCTGCTCGCGGTGGTGGGGAAGGGGATCCCGTTCCAGGACGCCCTTAAGAAGGCCGACGAAGTCCTGCTACACGCGACGCAGGGCATCTCATCGCTCATTTGCGTGACCGGCCTAGTCAACGTCGATTTTGCCGACGTGCGCACGGTGATGCAGAACGGCGGCGCGGCGCTGATGGGGACGGGCACGGGACGCGGGGAGAATCGCGCGATGGAGGCGGCGCAGCAGGCGATCTCGAGCCCGCTGCTCGACAACATCTCGATCGCCGGCGCGACCGGCGTCCTCATCAACATCACCGGCGGCGAAGACCTGACGCTGGGCGAAGTCACCCAGATCAGCGAAGCGATTCACGACGCCGCCGGTGACGAAGCCGAGATCATCTTCGGCGCGGTGAACGACCCCGCGATGCACGGCGAGGTCCGGATCACCGTGATC
>WNGK01007996.1_pt1 | contig 11028 bp, 10 predicted proteins | sample 5400601 | NCBI WGS metagenome assembly WNGK01 (sample SAMN13153376, study PRJNA577476) | soil metagenome | isolation source: 60 cm soil or saprolite under Garry oak tree replicate 1 | place: USA:California | collected 2016-06-15
GCCTTGTTCGTCCTCTCGCTAGCCGGATACAACTTCCTCACATACACCTCCACGACGTCCGAGCAATCCACATTCAATATTCAACCAGGCTTGACTTACAATCTTGTGACCACCAGGGTTTCTTCGGATGTGATATCCGGCCAGTTCCAAGAGAACTCTGGAAATCCAGTGAGCTTCTATATTCTAAGCAGTGCTGAGTTTGCTGCCTTCCAGGCCCAGACATCTTTTACCTATTTGTACAGCGTTGTGAACGTTGCGTCTGGAAGTTTCTCCTACACCTTCGCTCTGCAAGACACGTATGAGATTGTCTTCAGACACGGCATGGGCCTCGTTAACAACTACGAAACTGTAAGTTTCCAAAGATCCTATCAGACTCACATTTCCTCCCGTTTGCAGCTTGGATTAGTATTCCTTGTATTCGGGGCCGCGAGTCTCGTTCTCGCCTTTCGTCCGGAAAAGTCCAAGAAAGTTGAGACACTTCCCGGGAGCGAATCACCAACACCAACTCCACTGGTTGGTGGTCCGACCCCCGCCAATTTCCTAAAAGCTTGTCCCAAGTGTGGTGCTGAAAACCCACTTGCGGCTGAGAAATGCCGCACATGCGACGCGAAAATATAGGAAAAATTCTAGAGGCTCGCTATGCCAAATAATTCGCCTGATATGAGGCGATCTAGAGGGGCGCGTTGCCGCACGACATCTTAACGTTATCTGCAACAGACCTTGCAAAATGACGATAACAATAATTCTAGTCAGTAGTTGATGCGATCAGGCTCGACAAAGCCATTGTTTCGGACTAGTTGGGCACTTCGGAAAGGATCGAATCGACAGGCTTGACCGAAAGGACGTAAGCTATCCAAGTGAGGAGGCCACCCACGGCGCCTGAAAGGACCAGCACAAATTGGAGGGGCAGTAGTATCGAGAAGAAAGTCCTCAGGATGAATGAGAGGATGAGTGGGAGGGCCATTATTGCCATCTCCACAATCCCCAGAACAGCTCCAATTAGAGAGCCAATTACTGTGACGAATCTTGGCCTCGGGCCATCTGAGAAATCCGGGAACCTGGACCCTATAGCAATCCCAAGGCTTGCCTCGGCCAATATTACAATGAGCCCCAGGCCTAAGAACCCGAGAACCACGAACGCCGAGGCGCGTAGAAGAAGGGCCGAGACGACCGCTCCAAGACCGAGCCCAATGCTCGAGACTAGGGACGTGAACATGAGCTTGCTCTTCACAAGCATCTTGGCAGAAACCGGCAGCGTGCTGATGTTCCACAACCTTCTCCCCTCTTGACCAATCGAGGTCATGCCAAGAAACAATGAGCCAAGTCCGATCCCGAACAGAAACGGAATAACTAGAAAAATCGGATCAATCTGAGCGGGTCCAGAGGTTGATGATGGGGCTGGTGAGAAGATGGCTGGAAACGATATCATGATGGGCATGATAATCGGTATTGCCATGAGTCTGACCACTTCTTTTCTTCGGGTTGCCGAGCGAATCTCTCTCCTGAGCATTGCAATCGAGGAGGAGCTGAGGCCAAGGTAGCCTAGTCGGCTTGGCCCCGACACAGAGCCGGCTCCGGCGAAGTGGATTGATGCCGGAGTTACAGCCCAATATTTGGCCCTCAGAGATAGAGCAGTGTATGAAAGCAATAGAAACAATACCACGCTCAGGCCCAGGAACCCAGCGGCTCCCAGAAAATCAGATTGGAGAGCCTTGGTTATTGCCAGCGTGGGCCAGAAGACCGGCACGAAGCTAGCTGCCGCAGCGGTCCCGACGAGAGAACTTATGATCTGGATTAGGAAGACTCCGCTAAACAGAAGCTGCGTAACAAGAAGTATCAGGATTATCCCAACGATTCTCATGATGACTGTTATTCTGCCACCTAGCCTGTTGAAGGCCGTTGATGCGCTTGCCAACGCTGACCTTAGAATCTCCACGCTAACCGACCCAACAGATGTGGACAAGAGAGCGATGGGAACTAGCAACAGGAATCCAGCGAGATTCCCTGTGAGAACACCTATGGGGAGAGAATAGCCGAAGGCGACCATTAGAAGTGGAGAGTACGTATAGCTAGTTGAAAGAGCCGAGGCCGCAACGTATTCCCCTGGAGTAATGGGCAGCCAGTTAATGGCGTCGGTGCTCTCGGCTTCAGTTGAGGCGTTCACTTCCCACAAAAGACCCATTGTAAAGTAGAAACCGACGAGGAAAAGAGGAACCCCTCCAAAAATCGTGACGACCAGTTGATGCGCGACTGGCCCGGTTAGCGACGTGCCGGAGCCCAGAAAGACTGTTGTCTCATACCCGAAGAACAGCCCTGCGACAAAAAGAACGCTCCCTATCAACGCAATGAGAATCGGCCGGCTTGTTATGCTCTTAGAAACAATCGAGCGCCTTGTACTGCGAAGACGCGAAATCATAAGGACTTTCGCAAACTTGAGCAGAACGCGAAGTCTCATCTGATAAGTGCCTCAACGATATCTTCGACACCTTTCGTTCCAGTCAGTTTGAGAAACACGTCTTCTAGACCGGATCCAGGAAGCCCAGCGTTTTCCCTCAAGTCCTTGGAGGTCCCCTCCGCAAGAATTTTCCCGCCTTGAAGGATGGTTAGCTTGTCACAAATGGCCTCCGCTATTTCGAGAATGTGCGTGCTGAAAACCACAGATACGCCTTCCTTCGCTAGTCCGTGGATAAGCTCCTTCACCAGTCTGGCTGATTTTGGGTCCAGACCATTGAGCGGTTCGTCCATGAGTAGGACTCGAGGCCTGTGGAGCAGTGCTCCTATGATCGCGACTTTTTGCTTCATGCCTTGCGAATAGCTGCTGATCATATCGCCCTGTTTTCCTTCGAGGTCGAGGGCGTCGACGAATCTCGCGATACGCTCTTTTTTCTGTTCGAACGGCAATCCTCGAACGTCAGCTATGAAATCAAGATATTCGGTCGCAGTGAGGAATTCGTACAAGCGTGGTGATTCGGGTACATAGCCGACAATCTTCTTGATCTCCATGGGGCTTGCTCGGACGTCGTAGCCGAGGACCTGGATTGAGCCATAGGATGGCTTCGTCAAGCCCATGATTGTCTTCATCAGGCTTGATTTTCCGGACCCGTTGGGTCCGAGGAGGCCTCGCACTTCACCGGTGCCCACTGATAGAGTGACGTCGTTGAGGGCAACGGTAGGCCCGTAGGTCTTTGTCAGGTGTGAGACATCAATTGCTGGACCGGTGGTTGCCATGGATAGTTCGTTGTGCTGTCAGCTTTGGAGATGAAGTTTAGCTCACTGTTCCCTTAGCGAATAAGAAAGAGAAAGAAGGGAGAGGAATTGTACAGGCTATCGGCCTGGAATCAGGGGACCCGAGGGTGTCGGATCCTGGGTCGGGCTTGGACCAGGTGTCCCAGCTCCACTAACAGCCAAACCAGCGGCTCTTCGTTTCCTGAATAGGAAGGCGAATAGACCACCAACCCCCGCGGCGACCGCTACTGCCAGGAAGATCGCTGTCAGTAATCCAACGTTGTTGGCTGGAGTGTAGAACGCGGTGTAGTCAGGGTCGTGCACTATCTTGTATCCTCCCCATGTTGGGTAGCTGATGATATAGAGGTAGTTGGCGGTGCTGAACTGGACATCCCCGGCTTTTGCCTGTTGTATTAGTCCAGGGTCGACGTTGGCGACGAAGAGCGGTAGGAATCCCATGAACGCGTTCTGCAAGGCGAAGACTGGGTTTGCCCCCCAGCCTTTGACGCTGACTGTTCGGACGTTAACGTTGTACGTTGATAAGGTGTTCTCGGTGCTGTCGAAGGTGTAGTTGTACAGCTTGTATTGTGATTTGACACCGAAATCTGCGCGGAAGACTTTGTCGTTGTCGGCGGTAGCAGTTGTGACTGCTGTTTTGGAGACGTCCGTGGAGTTGTCGCTGTCGACGCTGGCACCGCTGTCGTCCTTGTCACTGATAGGGCTGGCAAGTATGGCCTTGTAGGAGAGGACCAGCGAGAGCTTGAATTGTCTGGCTTGTAGGAATTGGTATAATGTTTGTGTGCTGGCTTGGGTGCCGTTGAGGTAGTATGTTCCGGCGGGTGTTAGGTGGAGGACGGGTGTCGGGGCGAGAATGTATAGATCGGTCATCCGTCCGATGGTGTAGGTGGTTGTTAGGATTGCTGTCCTGGTCGTTGGGTCGATGCTGAGTGCATAGTTGAACGTTAGTTCGTTGTATTGTGCGAATCCGCGAGGGGTGTTTGAGTCCCAAGGTATGATTGCATATGGGTCCGGGTTGATTCTCCACCAAATTGCGTTAAGATTGGTGTATTTCAGGCCCCAGGTCCAATGGGTTGCGTCGGGGTGGGCTAGCGGAATCGGGGAGCTTGTTGCCAGATACGTGTATGGATGGCTGCCCATTGCTTGTAGAGGGTATCCAAGGCTGAAGCTAGCGTAGACCGTGTCGTTCTTGTCTGGGGAGTTGGGAAAGATTGAGGTTGCGTTTTCGCGGAAGCTAACGAGGCCGAGGAAGCTTGAGGCGGTGATCGCGTCTTTTCCGCCGATGGTGTGGTAGTGTTCGAAGAATGTCTGCAGTGGGACTGTGACGTTCATTCCGTTGTGCGTGGCGTTGACGAGGCCCGCGTAGAAGAGTTGGAAGCCGTCGATGTTGATGTAGTTCGTGTAGATGTACGCATGTTCCGTTGTGGGTGGCGCGGGTAGGTTGTGGGCAGCGGCGTAGGCACGGACGTAGCTGTACCAGTCGACGATTTTGGAGTATGATTGGCTGTTGAAATCATTGTCGCTCACGGTGTCGGCACTAGCAGGATGGAGCCCCAAGGGAACGAGAAATAACAGACTTAGAGCGATTAAGGGTAACGCTTTGATTTTTATGAAATTGAGCATAGTCTCTGGTTTCCTTCGATGGACACTTGCTTCCGATTCAGAGGAAGATAGAACTCCTGTTACCCGTTCACAGCCTTTCTAGAAACAGTTGCGAGCGCTTGGTGGTCTTGCTTAGATCGGGTTCTTAGTTGTCCTCGGCTCCGTTATCTCCGCCCCCCCAATCGTCGTCTTCGCCCCATTCATCTTCGCCGCCCCAGTCCTCGTCTTCGCCCCATTCCTCCCCCTTGGTATAGGGTAGCATTTGATCGTCTCCGAAAACTAGGGGTTATCGCGAATTGTACCCTCTTAAAAGGCTTCCGAAAAACTCATGAAAAAACATGAAAGGAAGCATCTAGCATCGAGAGTAGCTTCTAGCGACTGCCGACCATTTGCGAGACGAGACCCTTGTCCTTGGTCTCTGCGGCCCAGCACAAGTGTGGAGTATTGTGAGCGATTCCGTATCTACCTTTTCGGTCAAGAGATAGAATCCCTAGTCCTCGGCCAGCCAACCTTGTCACGTGTTTAACTGTTTTAGAGGCCGCACTTTGTGCCGTTAATGACAGCATCGCATCGCAGGCTGACTTGGACACCACTAGCCTCATCGCTATCTCACCGAGCCCCGTAGCTGTGGCGGCGCCCAGTGTGTTATCCGCGTACAATCCAGCACCAAGGATTGGGCTATCACCTATTCTGCCAGGCAATTTCAAGGAGACACCTCCTGTAGAATCTGCCGCGGCGAGGTTTCCCTTCTGGTCCATGGCGAGCGCGCCCACCGTATCCCCGAGAAAGAATCCACCTTTGTCGTGGAGAAGTTTCAAGTTTCTGGAAAAGTATTTGACGCCCCCCTTTTCTAACTCGCGTTTTCCCTGCTTCCATTGACGGACACGCTCCGGAATCCTCAGGTTCGCCACTGGTAGACTGTAGACCTCCCCGAGCCTCTCGGCAGTCTTGCCTGCCAGAAGAGCATGGTCGATTTTCTCCATAACGAGTTTTGCGAGGCTAATCGGGTTTTTCACATGATGCAAGAGCGCGACACCTGCGCCGCGCACTGTCTTCCCGTCCATGATTCCCGCGTCGGCCTCCACGTTGCCCACAAGATTCAGCGTGGACCCTTTGCCAGCATTGAAAATCGGATTATCTTCCATTTCTATGACCGCAGCTTCGATCGCCTGGATTGCGGAGCGGCCTTGTTGTAGGATCTGGAATCCTTGCGTAGCGGCCTTCCTAACTCCGACGAGGCCAATTGCGTGCTTGTTCTTGGGCCAGTTGACGGCTCCGCCATGAACGATGATCGTTGGATTGGCCAATTTTGAGTCCGATGGCGTCCCTTCTTAACGAGATATAAGAGTCGACTTGCCCTCGGTGCTCGCATTAACGTTGACTAGGCTTCTTAGGATTGGCAGTGAATCGATTCATGAAGCTGCGGCAACCATACTCAAGGGTGGACTTGTTGTCTACCCAACGGACACGGTGTACGGGCTTGGATGTCATCCGTTCGATAAGGAAGCGGTCAACAAGGTGGCAGATGTGAAGAGAAGAAGCAAGGGGAACTTCCCCGTGCTCGTTGGCTCAATTGAGAAGGCAAAGGAATTAGGGGAAATCGATGGCGACGCCGAGACGCTTGCTTTGAGATTTTGGCCCGGTCCCCTGACTATCGTAGTCCCGTCGCGAGCAGAATTCCCTCCCCCGATAGTTGGTAGTGACTGCATGGTTGGACTTAGGGTCCCTGGACGAAAGGATACGTTGGACTTGATTTCGATGTGTGGAGGATCCCTAGTAGGTACAAGCGCAAACATTTCAGGCGCTCCCTCCGCGACGCGGGCAGAAGAAGCATTGGAGACCTTTGACGGCAAGGTCGATCTCGTTCTGGATGGAGGGTCCCTCTCCAAAAGTCCGGAGTCAACGGTCGTCAGAGTAAGGGGCAAACATGTCGATATTCTGCGAGAAGGAGCGGTTAGCCGACAAAAGATCGTAATGGCGCTCGAGGCAAAAATCGAACATCGAGATTGATTCAGATTGCTTGACGACTTCAACCTGCTCGTGTCTAGTGCTAGGGGCAATGAGCGGGAGGCAAACTCGGAACTGGTGTATCTGATTGGCGAGCTTGGGGACCGTTCGGCTGAGACCAGCTATACCCCGGTCAGCGGCCTTACGGTTGCTAAGACGTCCCTTGACCCACTCAAAGTGATACAGAATCTTCGGTTGATCTTGAGGGAGAAGCCTTGGGAGTTTCGGTACGTTCTCAAGGTCAAACCGGTTCAGAAAGTTGTGGCCTGTGAGATTGAGGCTATCGGGAACGCGGTTTCGGAGAGGTCTAGGGCGATTCGAGACGGCGAAACGTTTCGCGTGTCCATCGAGAAGCGCCGGAGTGATGTCTCTTCAAAGGAGGTCATTGACGCGATTGCAGCGAAGATTCCCAGAAAAGTCGACCTGCGAGACCCTGGAAAGATCGTCCTGGTCGAAATCATTGGCAGAGTTGCTGGAATTGCGGTCATCAGACCTAACGGTATACTGGGGATAGAACGCGAGAAGAGAGTATCCTAGTTCTCCAGTGCCAGAAGCGCAGAGCGCTCGATGATCAATCTCATCAATACGCTGTCGTCTTCCTCACCCCGCATCTTCGATGCATTCACCTCTTTGTCGGGAATATTGTAGGCTCTCTTCAAATCTTCGGCTTTTTTCGGGGTCGAAATCTGCAGGACTGTATCATCAGGTATTCCCTTGACGGATTCCATTGCCCTGTTACTCAACCGGTTCGAATCAAGACTGGTTTCGGAAAGCCCAACAAGAGCGAGGGTCCTGCTAGACGCGGTTACGCCTAGAAGCTTGATCGCTTCGGTGATCTGGTGCTCACCCGAGGCGAACAGGAGGAACTCCATTGAGAGGTGTTTCGCTCTTCGATCCTTGCTTTGGAAGGAGTCAACAGCATTTCTTGCTGAGAAGACTATGTGTTCTCTCCCCGCTACTCTATCCGCGCGCAAGAGCTGAAGATCAACTTCCGGAAAGGATCCTCGCAGATCCCTCAAGACTTTCTCTGAGTCCGTTACATTGGCGTCTCTGAGTCCTTGGACAAACAGGGAATATGACCCGATTTTCTCAGTTATCATAGATCCAGCGCCAAGAGCCTTCTAATGAGCGGGCCACTCAATCCACTGCCTTTCAGCTCCCGAATTATCTCGTATGTTCTACCATCTGACCGGAGGTTCCGTTTGATGAGGTTGATGACCTCCAATCTTTCCCACGGAAAGATCACCCACTTCGAGGTTATTCTTGCATAATGGTTTGGTTTGAAGACGCTCTTCGGCTTCAAGTATAGAGTGCAGACCATGATCTCTCGGGCGCCCTTTCTAACTAGATGTTTGGACGCAACGCGCAGACTGTGTCCTGAATCGGCGACATCGTCGACTACGAGTACGCGCTTCCCAGAAACTTCGGAGGTGACAGGCTGAGTGATCTTTGGCCTTTTCGCTGTCACTCCGATGTTTTTGTAGAATTCCACTTTCATGTTGGCAAGATTCGGATTCTCAAGGAGGTCGCTCATGACCCTAGCGGGAGGCCAGCCTCCTCTTGAGACTCCCACGATGACCTGGGGATTGTATCCTGAGAGCCGAATCTCGCTTGCAAGGTCTACCAGCATTCCATAGACTTCGTCCCAGCTGGGTGCGACATATTTCGGATTCTGCAATGGATCCAAACGCCGTGAAGATTTGCCGGTTTCTAATCCTTGATCCATTAAGGCTTTGTCAGCCAGCTATTGAAATGCCGTCGCTAAACCCAATATACCGCTGAGGAGACATGTTGATCGGCGTTTCAAAGATTGAGTCTTTCCGATGAGAATCGGAAACACGCCAATGATGTGGACTGACCTGCACAGAGGGGCACCTCGCCCAGATGAAGAAATGCATCTCCACTGAAACCGAAACCAGCCCGGGGAATGCACAACGTGGCATCATCTAGGTTTGTGCAATCCACGATCTCCTTCTGGTTCCAAACAGAATCCGTAGGAGAAAACTGAGGTAATTAGGTGGAAACCGTCGGCGCCCCTTTTATCATGAGCATAGGCCAACATTCGCATTGATACCTTATGGAAGGTAGACAGACAACTATCTCCCCACCTCAAGTATCAAACGCGACTGAGCCCAGGGACGCTTTTATTGAAGCCGTCCTAGCTAGCCGGATACTGCTCATCCTGATCCGGTAGCCACTAGCAAGAAACCGAGAGGAACAGCTCTCAAGAAAAGAAACCGAACCCTAGTGGAACAAGACAACTGCAAAGAACGATCAACCTCCAAAGCTAGACGCCTGAGTGCTTACTTAAGACCGGCACAACTCGGTCAAGCGACAATATTGTCAGACTCGCCTGAAACAAGCCCTGATTCGTGATTTGAACAGGTACGAATAGAACATGCGATATTTCGTGCTGTAAACCCGGATAATTCCTGATTGGCAAAAGCCCGGATCGTGCTTTGATCGTTCTGTCTCGCCCACTATCACTACAAGACAGGAAATGCTCCAGGAAAAATAGGGGTCTTAGCGACCGACCCTCGCGCCACATGTGTGGCCGAGTGGCTAGTCGGACCATTTCGAAGCTGACACGATCGGAATCAAAGTCTCGGTGTCCGTGACATCCCCGATCGTCTTGATACGTTCAAGAATGAACCAGTAAATGCTTTGGGCGTCGGGTTCCAGAAGTTTTCTCTGAACTTCGACAACTGCCATGATATCGTGTCGGCCCGGAATCACATGAACCTCTTTGACCTCGGCGAGCTTGAACAAAGCGTCCGCAACCTTCGACTCCTTTCCCAGAACTGCGGCTACGTAGATGAACGCACGAACATGCCTCTTCATCTCGCCTTTGGGATGATAGTGAGCTTCGACCACTTCCGGAGACCCTTGAATCGCGACTTGAGGAACTCCATATAACCTCTTGGACGAGCCGAACAAAGACTGCAACAACCAGGCCGGAATCTTCACGAACCTGTTACGAGATGTGATTGGTTCAGTTACGCGGCAACCAAAGGCCCGGTATCATCGAAATGATTAGGCCTCATCCCGCAGACCAGTAGCCTAGGTTAGCCTGACGAGGACAAGTTTTGACTCTACCGGAGCAGAAATCTAGATTCTATCTGCCCAGTTCGATCAGGCTGCTCCTTTCTCCCGGTGTCCGCGGACACACGTTGATGTTCACTGTCCTCATGTCCTTCCTATTCGCAACCGCGTATGTCGGCGCGAATCTTGGCTTTGCACAAGCGTGGACCCTCATCTTCATCGCCGGCGCCAGCACCACTGGAGTATACCTAGTTCTAACGCCGCTCGCTCTGCTCGAGAAATTCAGAGCCACGATTCTGTTCTCAAGAATGACGAGACGCATCATCATCCTCGCGCTAGCGTACGCACCGATGATCGCTGGCATAGCATACTGGATTCAACAAGCCGGAACCGTGGAAGCTCTCCCGATATTCCCCGCGTTCATCATAATCTTCTACACATGGATCCTCCTACAAGCCTACTTCATCGCCACACCAGTTTCCCAACTCCTAGTCAAAGTAGAGAGAGGCCTCACCGGCGAAGGACATGCCAAGAGGATTATGAGGACCCTGGGAATATCGACACTCTTCCTCCCAATCGCCCCGCTGACATACGGCGTATGGGCAATCTCGAACTGGTTAAGCTCCACGTACCGGACCGTTCAGGGAGCGACCGACAAGATACTCATTTGGACAATGATTGTGACAGCACTCCTCCTCGCAACCTACTTCTTCACCGCGCTCTGGGGATGGAGAGTTATCGTACAAAAGAAACCACAAGCAGCGGTTTTCGCTGGAGGAACATTTCTGGTTCTCTGGGGCTACCTACTATACCGCGCGACAACGCTAGCGATCGGATATATCACGCAAAACCAGCCATCGAATCCCCTAGTTGATAGCGGTTTGATGTTAGTTTCCGTTATCGGTGCCATGCAGACATTTGCGAGAAAAACGGTTGCGCGTTCGGACCGGCGCTGGAGCCAAGTTCTACCCTTCCTAGTGTTCGCGTTCGGCTCAGTCTATGCGGTCGCACAGTTCTACTTCATCCTTCAGGTCCCAATAACGAGAATTGACCTTTCAATTATCGTCAACGCTACAGTATTCGCTGCAGGTATCTTTACGATGATGTTCCTGATCAGAAGACACCTTGTATCAG
>WNGK01007997.1_pt1 | contig 11028 bp, 14 predicted proteins | sample 5400601 | NCBI WGS metagenome assembly WNGK01 (sample SAMN13153376, study PRJNA577476) | soil metagenome | isolation source: 60 cm soil or saprolite under Garry oak tree replicate 1 | place: USA:California | collected 2016-06-15
AAGTCGCGCGCAAGAATGTGACGCGGGCCAACTTGGAAAAACTAGTCACGATTCGCGTGGGCCCCGCTTCTGAGAAGCTCGCGCAGTTGTTCTCGGAAAAGGCGGCACCTTTTGACTTTATCTTTATCGATGCGGACAAGGCCGGTTATCCGAACTATTTCGAGTGGGCGATGAAACTTTCGCGGCCCGGCACGCTCATCGTCGCCGACAACGTCGTGCGCAAAGGCGCCCTGCTGGATTCAAATAGCAATGACGCCAACGTCCAAGGCATGCGGCGGTTGCTGGACATCATCGCGGCGGATCGGCGCGTCAGCGCAACGGGAATTCAAACTGTGGGGAGCAAAGGATACGACGGTTTTGTTCTGGCGCGGGTTATGGCTTGAAAGATCCACAAGTGTCATTGGGCGGTCAGGGATTGCTCACTTATCTCGGTCCTATCTATGCGAGAGCGCGAAGCGAAGTTTCCAAATAGAAAAAGGGAAACAATGACTACTTCCACTAACATGCACGCATCGACTACGGGGCCGCGCTTCTTTCAGCTGTCACCTGATTCCGGCCGCTTGCGCCTGTCGGAGCTGTGCCTGAGTTTCTGGTGTTAGGTCAATTAAATCGGTATGTCCAAGATACGAAATGACAAACAGGCCCTTGACGCGTTTATTCACGCCCACAGTTATCCAGCGGAGGATGGATTGATTGTCAGGCAACTCATGCGTCACCCCGTCCATGCACGCAGTGACCGTGGCAATGCGGCGGCCTACTTTAAATTCCCTGGCTTGAGGACATTGGAAGCGCACGTGAGTGAGTTACCGGCGGGAGCATCGGCAATACTACACCGGCATAACTGCGAGGCACTCTTTTACGTGCTCAAAGGCAGAGGCTACACTATAATTCATAAAGCCCGTCGCAAGAAGCAAAGAATCGATTGGAAGGAAGGAGATTTGTTTTTCACTCCGATCCATGTTTGGCACCAACATTTCAATGCCAGCACGCGCTCGGTGATTCGGTATCTGGAGGTTACCACTATTCCAATGATGAAATTGTTGGGCGCGTGGTTTATCGAAAGCAAACCTGGTGAAAAGACCGAACAAATCGCTGCAGACAGGCTATGACTGGTTAGACTGCTTGTAGCGAATGTAGGCTATTCTAACCGCCGTCGTGCACAGTGATTAGATATCCATCTGGATCACGAAACGTAAAGGTCTTGCCAAATGGGCCATCTGCTAAATCCGTTGTGATTGGAACTGCCCGCTCTCTCAGCACTGTATGGAGAGAAACCGCGTCATCCGAACGAAACCAAATGATTATACCTTGGCTAGGGTTGGGTAGTGGATGATTGGGGTCAGGCGACTTTCGGATTGCGAAGCCGCAGGGCCGCGTAGCAAATGCAAACGCATTCGGCCGCTTTTCAGATGACTCTTTTAGTCCTACAAGTTCACTGTAAAAATGGTGCGAGACATCAAGATCGCGTACCAGCAGCGTGATGAAGTCGGGTCCAAGTAAGTCAGACATGGGTTCCTTTCTATATGTAAATTCTGATGTGGGTGTCGACTCGGTCTAACTGAGGATTAGACGATCGTCCATTTTCGCGTCATGTTGCTCATGAGATGCTTCCTTTCGACTTTCGAGGACCTGTGAGTCGTTGCAAGGTGACAACTTAGCAATTCCTCAATAGGCGGCTCGATTATACGCCTCAGGAGGACGCGGCGGACCTGGCAAGGTTGCTCATGCGCATGTTTTACTTCTTCCTCCTACTGATGTCGCAGAGCATATCCGAATGGATGTTCAGACCGATGTTGGTCATGTTGTAAAGATGCTCGCTCGCAACTAACCAGACGATCTCGCAGATCTCCCGCTCGGAATAATGGCGGGCCATTCGCGCAAAAGTGTCCGGATTAACTTTTTTGTCCTTCGTCAGCTCCGTTACGTAGTCCAGTGCGGCGCGTTCTGCGTCAGTAAAAAGAGTGCTGGTCCGGTATTGATCCAGCGCGTCGAATTTCGCTTCCTTCATCATCGCTTTGATCGCGAAGGACCGGCCGATATCCATGCAGAAAAGGCAGATGTTGAGGCGCGCCACCTGTTGACGGATGAGCAGGACAATCTCCGGTGGCAGCGTTAGCTTCTTATCGAGTCTGCCGATCTTTGTATAGAAGAGGCCGAATGCGGCGGGCAACCGTGCGCTATGCACCTTGAGCGGTGTGAGGACTTTGCCGAATTGCCGGCGTGTAAAGTAATACGCCAGCTTCATCATCAGCCCCCGGGGCTTCTCGATGGGAGGAAGGAATGTATTCATGGGTGGGTTTTACTCTGGAAACTATATTAGTATATCAAGTTTCCAGATCAAATAAAAATTTGTCCCCTCTACAAATCGGCGTTTCCAGCTGCCACCTCTTCTGAAAATTAGATCAACTAAAAAATCAACAGCCTCCGCGAGCGACTAAATTTGCTGTTCAGCGGTGGCGACAATCGCGCATGCTCGGCGAGTGCCGCGCTGTCCCTGGGCTACTACTGAACTGGCGATCGCTTATCACGATCAGGAATGGGGTGTCCCGGTGCATGATGACCGACTGCTCTTCGAGTTTCTAATTCTCGAAGGCGCGCAGGCTGGGCTGAGCTGGATCACTATTTTAAAGAAACGGAGGAACTATCGAAAGGCATTCGATGGATTCCGCACAGAGAAGATCGCCCGCTACGGCGCGCGCGATGTCCAGCGGTTGCTCGGCGACGCCGGGATCGTGCGGAACCGATTGAAGATTGCCGCTACCATTCAGAACGCGAGGATGGCTCTTGCCGTGCGCGAAGAGTTCGGGGGTTTCGACACTTACCTCTGGAGTTTTGTCGGCGGCAAGCCAATCCAGAATTGCTGGCGCAGCATGGCACAGGTGCCCGCACGCACGGCCGAGTCCGACGCGATGAGCCGCGATCTGTTGCGGCGCGGATTCAAATTTGTCGGCTCCACGATCTGCTATGCGTTGATGCAAGCGACCGGTATGGTCAACGATCACCTCGTGACATGTCCGCGACACATGGAACTCGGTGGCACGCCCCGGTGCAAGTGAAGAAACACTGAACAAGCGCGTCCGCGAGCCAAGTCGCGCCAAACCCTGCGTCTAGCTGGTCTCCATCACCGAGAGAATATTCCCGGCCGGATCTTTGAACCAGGCGATCGTGGGACCATTCCCACGCATAATCCCTTTCTTGTCGGTCTTGATGTCAGGCAGATCATAAATCTCAAAACGCACGCCGCGCTTTGTGAGTTCATCGACCGCTTGATCCACATCATCCACCGGGAAATTCAGGACGGTGAACGTAGCCGGAGTATGATTCGGCTTCGGATAAATGAGAACATTATTGCCGCCGGCGAGATGCAACGTCAGCAAGCCATTCGATTCAGAAACCTTGAGCCCAAGTGTGCGGCCATAGAATTCTTTGGCCTTCTCAATGTCGTTGGCCGAAAAACCACTAAACGCTTTGCTATCTCCTAACATGTCGAGTCTCCTTGATTCATATTTCGTTTTTCGCGAAGGGTTCGGTTCCTAATCTCATCAGTGGTGAAATCGACTCGAGTTTTCATGTTCACGCTGGTGGCGATGATCGCCTTCGCGAGCAATTCGCTGCTCTGCCGGGCTGCACTGAAACAAACCACCGTCGATGCCGCCACTTTCACTTCCATCCGCATTTTCTCCGGCGCCGCCGCGCTTTGGCTCATGGTGAAGATGCGCCACGCTTCTCGTCTGGCGGACAATCGTCACATTCACGGCAACTGGCTCTCGGCGCTCGCGCTCTTTGCATATGCCGCTGCCTTTTCATTTGCGTATGTCGATCTTTCAGCTGGAACGGGCGCGTTGCTTTTGTTTGGCGCAGTTCAGGCCACGATGATCCTCCGGGGCTTGCACAAAGGCGAACGGTTGGATGCGATCCAAATCGTCGGCTTCATCGTCGCCGTGACGGGACTTGTCGTGCTTGTGTTTCCCGGACTTTCCGCTCCCCCGTTAATTGGTTCGATCCTGATGCTGGGCGCTGGCGTGGCTTGGGGTATTTATTCATTGCGCGGCAAAGGAGAAAAAAATCCGGCCAGCGTGACTGCCGGAAATTTTGTCCGCGCGGTTCCGTTCGCAGGTGTTGTCAGCATCATTTTCGTTCCGTGGCTACACGTCGATCTCGCTGGAATCAGCTACGCCATAATCTCTGGGGCGATCACGTCGGGTCTTGGTTACGTGATTTGGTACAGAGCACTACCGGGCCTGAAAGCTGCCAGCGCCGCCACGGTCCAACTTAGCGTCCCGGTTCTCGCCGCCACCGGCGGAATACTATTGCTGGGCGAACCGCTTACCTTGCGTTATCTCCTCGCGTCCATCGCGATCTTGGGCGGAATCGCGCTCGTCGTGCTGGAAAAGAATCGCCCGCTCTAAATTTTCCGAGCCATCAAATTTACATGACATTCAAACCCGACGATCTTTTTCAGATTAAGATCAGCTATTATGAAAGACGACAAAGACCACATCCAACTCAATGCGGTAGAAGACTACGATGGCATCATGACCATTCGTGGCGGCGGCGCCCGCAGAGATTGGAACGGCATCCATTATAAGCAGGGCATGTCCGCCAAAAATGTTGGGACAAAGAGCCTGTCAGCCAATATTGCCACGATACCTCCAGGCGGCGTCGCCTACGCCCATATTCATGTAGGCTTCGAAGTGATCCTTTATATCGTCGAAGGAAAAGTGCGCCACGAATTCGGACCCGGGCTCAAGCAGGTGCTTGAGAACGAAGCCGGCGATTTCATTTACATCAAACCGGGCGTGCCTCATGAAGTCTTTAATATGAGCGACACCGAACCCGTGGTCGCCTTTGTCGCTCGCTCTTCCGCCGACGAATGGGACAACATTATTCCTTACGACCGCAATCAGTCTGAGTGATTCGTTGCCAATGCCAAAGTATCTTGTCATTAGCACCAGCGGTAACCCCGACAGCAACAGCCGCCGTATTGGCCGTGTCGCGCTTGCGCATCTTCGAAAGCGAAAGGTGAACTGCGATTGGATCGATATCAGCGAAATGGACCTGCCCCTCTGCGACGCAGACAAATGTTACGGGATGCCAGGCTCGAAAAAATTAAGTACCGCAATTAAAGCCGCGGACGGGATCCTGATCGCGGCCCCGATATACAATTACGATGTCGCTGCCGCGGCGAAAAACATGATCGAGCTCGTCGGCAGCGCGTGGGAAAACAAGATCGTCGGCTTTCTTTGCGCGGCTGGCGGCACTGCCAGTTACATGTCGGTCATGGCCTATGCAAACAGTCTCATGCTCGATTTTCGTTGCGTGATTATTCCGCGGTTCGTTTTTGCCACCAGTGACGCTTTCGACGGCGACAACATTCGCGACAAGAAAATCATCGAGCGCACCGAAATCGTTGCAGATGAACTGGTCCGATTCACCAAAGCGCTTCGCAGCTAAATTTCGTTCGAGATATGTGCGTTTAACCGGTTTTTGCTTATCACGCCGCAGTCCGGCAGTCGCGGGAAGGAGGTGGATGACCTTGCCGCTGCGTCGGGCTTTTGTCAGAATCGCAGGATGAAGCATCTTCTTCTAGCCTGTCTTGTTCCAATGACGTTAACAGCTCAGACCATGCAACAGCTGACCGAACAGTTGGGCAAGACTGTCCTGTACGGAGACGTTGCCCTTTCTCCCGAGGGCGCACATGTCGCATGGGTGCAGTCCACCGCCGCAACAACATCAAAGCAGACCTATCTTCGTGGAACATCGGGAAACGCGCCTGCAACACTGACTAAGATTCCGATCACCGGCGAAAGGACCGACTTCGACCCCGCCTGGTCTCCCGATTCTAAGACGCTCGCAGTTTTTTCGAGTGCCGGTGAGAAAGAGCAGCGGCAACTCTGGGCAGTGAATGCTGATGGTTCCGCTCCTAAAAAAATTACGGATCTAAAAGGATACGCGGCGCGTCCGCGTTGGTCGCACGATGGGAAGCAGATTGCCTTTCTCTACATTGAAGGCGCGGGTGGCGGCGGCCCGTTAATGGCCGCACCAACTACAACTGGCGTGATCGATACCGCGATTCATAATCAGCGGATTGCCGTTCTCGATATTGCCAGCGGTCAGTTGCACCAGGTTTCGCCGCCGAATCTCCATATCTACGATTATGATTGGTCGCCTGATGACAAAACGTTCGTAGTAACCGCCGCTCCCGGCCCGGGCGATAACAACTGGTGGATTGCGCAGATTCATACGATCGACATCGCGAACGGCAATGCCACATCCATCTACAAGCCTTCTCTGCAAGTGGCAGTTCCGCGCTGGTCGCCAGATGGTAAGTCTGTCGCCTTCATTGAAGGCTTGATGAGCGATGAAGGATTTCATGGTGGCGACCTTTTCACCATCTCCGCGGATGGCCGCGACGTGCGCAATCGCACACGCGGTCGCAAAAGCTCTGTGAGTTCGCTCTTCTGGCAAACGCCGGGCCGCATTCTTTTCACCGAGATAGTAGGCGGCGGCGGTGCGATCTCTGAAGTGACGCTCGCCAATAATTCGGTGCGCACAATCTGGAAAGGAGCGGAAGCTCTTCACGCTTTTGGTAATTTCCCTGACTTTGCCGTCTCCAAGGATGGCAAATTCGCGGCCGCGGGACGCAGCAGTTTTGAAACGCCACCAGAAATCTGGGCCGGACCGATCGGTGATTGGCGCCAGCTTACCAGCAACAACTCCGCGCTATCAGCGACTTGGGGCAAAGCCGAGAACCTTGAGTGGACGAACGAAGGCTTCAACATTCAAGGCTGGCTGCTACCACCGGCGAAAGTGGAGCCCGGCAGAAAATATCCGATGGTCGTTCTCATCCACGGCGGACCTGCAAGCGCAGTAACGCCGGACTGGCCCGCCTCATTTGGAATGTCGAGAGCCATCATCGCTGCTCTCTCGTCACGAGGCTACTACGTGCTGATGCCGAATCCTCGTGGCAGCTACGGCCAGGGAGAAGAGTTCACCCGCGCGAACGTGAAAGATTTTGGCGGCGGCGATCTGCGCGACATCCTCGCCGGCGTTGATGCCGCGTTAAAGAAATATCCGATTGATCCGGCGCGTCTCGGCGTGACTGGCTGGAGTTACGGCGGCTATATGACGATGTGGACCGTCACGCAGACCAACCGTTTCCGCGGCGCCGTCGCAGGCGCTGGCATTGCCAACTGGCAAAGTTACTATGGCCAGAACTTGATTGATCAGTGGATGATTCCCTTCTTCGGTTCATCGGTCTATGACGATCCGGCGATTTACGAGAAAAGTTCTCCTATTCACTGCATCAAGAAGGTGAAGACCCCCACCCTGGTGATTGTCGGCGAGCGCGACGCGGAATGTCCTACGTCGCAGTCCTACGAATTCTGGCACGCTCTAAGAACTCTTGGCGTGCCGACGCAGCTCGTCGTATATCCCGGCGAAGGGCATCTCTTTTTAAGACCTGAGAACCAAACCGATCGACTGAATCAAACGGTCGCATGGTTCGACAAGTATTTGAAGTAACGACGCTGCCAGCGTTCCGCCCTCATGATGGAGGAAGCAAAGTGCTTATCTTTGCAACAAAACTGTGACTATGATGTCGATCCTGTGAGCGGTGTGATCGTGATTGTGGCTTATCGGCCCAAGGCCGGAAAGGAAAAAGAAACCCTCGAGCTCGTAAGAAGCCGGGTTCCAACTTTGCGCAAGGAAGGTTTGGTGACCGAGCGCCCTCCGACCATTATGGGTGCGCGCAACGGCACAATCATCGAAGTCTCGGAATGGAAATCGCAAGAAGCGATCGATGCCGCGCATAAGAACCCGAACGTCCTCGCGATGTGGAATAAATTCTTTGCGATCTGCGATTGCGTCCCGCTCAACACGCTGCCGGAGTCCGGCGAGATGTTTGCTGGTTTTGAATCAATTCCAGACTGACCTCTGTCTTCAGCTTTGACCTACGCGAGGCAAGAACTCTTCGCGCACGATCTTCCCGTTTTTCACCGCGTAAACGCCAACTTCTGACAATTGCATGCGCTTTTTCGAATTCTTGTCCGTCACATCAGCATCGTACTGCACCACGAACCGGTCGTGCGCGACAAAGGGCCCATTCGCGTTAAAACTGTGGACCTGCATGTTTTCCAGCCACCAATCGGTCTTCTCACGCACCTGATCGATCCCGCGTTTCTCTGGCGACTCTCCGCCGCTCGCTCTCGCCTCGACGCTGATGATTTCCTTGTCATAAAGCGTGTCCAGTGCCTCGTGCCACGCTTGCTTGCGGACCAACTCCACCACCTTTTTCGCAACTTCTTCAGTATTCATTTTTTCCCTTGGTTTAGCTCAACAATTACTTGCTGAAAAATTTCTCCAGTTTGTCGAGTGCGCTAGTCCAGCCCCTGGTGTGACCGTCGCGCGACTCTTCGTTAGGCAGTTGCTCGTGCCTTAGACGGAGTTTGGTCCCACCGTCAGCATCCTCGAGTTCCACTGTCACAGTGCTGATATGGTTTTTCCAATCCTCGTCGTCTTCCCATTGCCAGGTGAAGACGATTTTCTTACCCGGCTGAAGCTCGCGGTATTCTCCGCGCATGGTCATTCTTTCTCCCTCCGAATTGGTGAGGTCCCAGCGAAAACTTCCGCCCACGCGCGCGACAGCGATTAGATCGCGCGTTTGGACATTTTCCGGGCCGAACCATTGCTTCATTTGCGCGGGATCGGTCCAGGCGGCGTAAACCTGATCGCGCGAAGCTTTGATCACACGTTCGATTTCGAGCGAGAAGTTCTTCGTTGCGGCCATATATCTCCTTTCGTCAGCAAGGCATGTGTGTTCTTACCTTAACTCTGGTTCGAATCGTCACTCTCGACAAAGTCTTTGAGTGATGAACCGATGAGTTGCGTCCAGCCTTCCACGAAATTCTTGCGCGCGAACGCCGGAGTTTTCGGAAAAGTCTCCAAGCCTTGGTGCGTCAGCTTCAGCCGCGTCTTGTCGCCCTCAGCAAACAATTCAAACGTGACCAATGAATCGCCCTCGTGTCCTGCATACCGCCAGGTGTAGGCGAGTTTCTTTTGCGGAATCACCTCAGTGATCTTACAAAGATGGTGATACTTCATGCCTTCATGCTCGACGGTAAATTCAAATTCAAAACCAACTTCCGGCTTGAATTCCTCGAGATCGAAATACCAGCGCCGCATTTCCTCGGTATCGGTGAGCACCTTCCAAACCCGCGCGACAGACGCGTTGAAACTTCGTTCGATAACAACTGTTTCTGCCAAATTATTCTCCGTAGTCATATTTTCTCGCTTTCTGATTACGTATTGTATTGATCGTGGCGACGAACCCAGTCCATCGTTGACTCCGGGTTCTCGTCACGGCCTTTTGGCACGAGATCGAGGAAATTGTATGTGCCAACTAACATGTCGAGCCCGCGCGCATAAGTCGAATACGTGTGGAAGACGTCGCCGTTTTCATCTTTATAAAACACGCTCAGACCGGGCATTTCGTCGCTCAGGAGCTCGCCCATTTGATAGTTGTAAAACATTGTCTCCTTCGCCTTCTCATCGCCTGTCGCAGATACGTGATAATGTGTAATTGTGATTTTTTTTCATAGTTTTGTCTCTCCTTATAGTTTGTTGTTAATTGTGTTATTAGTTATTCCGTTTTTCTCACCAAGGGTTCGCCCCGCCTTCCGGCACGAATCCTGCGAACTGGCGCTCGAGTGCCTTGGCTGCGCCTGCGCGCCAGGCCTCTGCGATGGACCTGGACGCGGGATCGGGAAAGATTTCCTCTTCGCCTTTCTCCAACCCGTCGAAGATGCCCTGCGCCGCAGACTCCGGCGAAGCCTTTGGTATATCGAAGCCTCGGTTCATATCGGTATCAATGGGGCCTAAAACGACCCCGTGAACAGTCACCCCTTGACGAGCCAGGAGCGCCCTCAGTGCCTGCGTCATGTTGAACGCGGCGGCCTTGGAAATTGAGTAGGCGGATATAACCGGCACGGGGGCGAGCGCCACCATGGACAGGTTGTTGACGATGGCCCCCTTGGAGCGACTCAGCAGCGGCAAGAAAGCTCGCGTCACTTTGAACATTCCGAGGAGGTTGACGGCCAGATGCTGCTCGATGATGTCGGAATTGCTCAGATCGTCGTAGATAGCGATGCCGGCATTGTTGATGAGGACGTCAAGCTTGTCGACCTTGATGACCGCCTGCTGGATCTGCAAAGCGTTGGTCACGTCCAGCGTCAGGGGCGTGACGCGTTTGTCAGGATGTTGTAGTGTGCTGCGTGTCCCCGCATATACCATCTTCGCGCCCCGTCTGAGCGCCTCAGCGACGAGCGCCTGACCGATGCCGCGGTTGGCGCCGGTGATTAATACTGTCTTATTGGCAATGTTCATAACGTTCTCTTTTTTGTTCGTTTGTTACTGTTGCGCATCTGGCCCTTGCGGATTGAAGTGTGTGGTTATTGTAGTCATATAACGGGCTCTGCTATTTCTACGGCTCTGCCGTCAAACGGTCGGTGCGGTTAGCCGCGAGGCCGGGTCGATCGGGATCCGTCCGGTGTGGTTCGTCGTGCCAGATCCACCACTTGTACGGCGGGGTCTGGGGGTAGCCCTCCGGCGAGTCCTCCCACCCCTCTTGGCGCCCGAGCGCAGTCAGGTCGAGGTAGCTCCAGGTGCTCCCCATCGCCTCGTCGCCGCGGTTGTTGATGAAGTAGGTACGGAACACGCTGTCGCCCTCGCGGATGAACGCGTTCGTGCCGTGCCACTCGTCCACGCCGAAGTCGGTGTCGAAGTCGTCCGTTATGGTGTACCAGGGCATCTCCCAGCCCATCCGCGCCTTCACGCGCTCGATCTCCGTCTGCGGCGCCCGCGAGACGAACGCGAGAGTGGTGTCGCGGGCGTTCAGATGGGCGAGGTGGGCGACCTGGTCGGCCACCATGGAGCAGCCGATGCAGGCATGCTCGGGCCAGCCGGACACGCCGGGCTCGAAGAAGGCGCGGTAGACGATCAGCTGACGGCGGCCGTCGAACAGGTCGAGCA